>WBZL01000104.1_pt1 | contig 83147 bp, 76 predicted proteins | sample 5204291 | NCBI WGS metagenome assembly WBZL01 (sample SAMN12344345, study PRJNA552823) | activated sludge metagenome | biome: Activated sludge suspended growth; feature: Nitrification reactor; material: Wastewater; isolation source: activated sludge from nitrification reactor of wastewater...
CAGGCTGTCGTTGCCGCCCCCGCCGCGCAGGTCGTTGTTCGCCGCGTTCCCCGTCACGCTGTCGTCGCCGCTGCCGGCGAACACTCCCTCGACACTTTCGAATATGACGTCGAGAGCCTCGCCGGCATTGAGGGTGGGGTCGGCGAGATTGACCGTCAAGGGAGTCGTGGCCCAGGAGAAATCCGCGCAGTCGAGTCCGGTGCCGCCGACGAGCGTGTCGGCCCCGCCGGCGCCGTCGAGCGTGTCGTTTCCGTCGTAACCGACGAGCCTGTCCTTCGCCCCCGTGCCAGTCAGACGATCTCCAGAGGCGGTCCCCTCCACTTCTGCACCATCGACGAATCCGGAGAGGATCCGGTCGAGGTTGGTCACGCCGATGCGGGCGAAGTCGGCGGCGGTGAGCGGGCTGCCCTGCGTGGAGCGGACATGCAGGACCTCGCCGCGATAGCCGATCATGGCGCCGGAGTTCGTCGGAGTGACGTCAAGCTGGTCGGCGCTGCGCAACAGCGTCCAGCCGGAGAGGTCGAGCAGGTCCATCGTGGGGTCGAAATCCGCGATCGTGTCGGCCGAACCGTCGTAGTCGAGGACGAAGACATCGGCCCCGGCCCCGCCGATCAGCACGTCCGAGCCGGCACCGTCGCGAAGGATGTCGGAGCCGGAGGTGCCCGAGACCGTCTCACCGGCAGCCGTGCCGCCGACGATGCTGCCGGTGATCCCGGGCGCCATGCTGAGGTGGGTAAAGCCGGCCTCGCGGCCGCCTGCAGCGAAAACCTGGATCTGGCCTCCGGACATTGCGGCCGCGACCACGCTCACTGCGGCGAGGGTCAAGGACGCGGTGTCGGCGATCGCCCCGAGGTGATAGAGACGCCCTCCGGGCAGGAGGGCAAAGACACTTAGTCCGCCGTCGGCACCGCCGGCGATCGCGTAGCGGCGTGTTCCGTCCTCGACTGTGGCGAGGGCCGTGACCGACTGGAACCTGGTGGCGAGGTTGTCCACGATGTGGTCGGTCGGCGTGAGCCGCCCGTCCGTCTCGAGCCTGAGCACACTCAGCGAGGAACTGCCGGCACCCGCCTGCAAGATGTAGGTGTCACCGTCAAGCGTGGTCCAGCAGGTCGCGGATGGGGCATCAATTCCAAGCCCGCTCGGCGCGCCGTCGCGGTCGATCTCGGCGAGCGTTCCGTCCGCCTGGATCCGGTTCGACCGAATGGCGTCGTCTGCCGCCGAGGTGGTGATGACGTAGGGCGTGCCGCCCGCCCACGCCACCACAAGCGTGCCGGGATACGTCCCGCCGCCGGTCGCCGCGGCGGTGCGGACGGCGATGGCGAACTCGCCGGAGTCGGTGCGGACATAGGTATCGACTGCGCCGCCATCGGCATGGGCGACGAACAGGAAGCTTGTCCCGCCGAAATCGGCCGTCGCGACCGAGGTGATCCGCATGCCGGCATCGGCGAGCACGAGGCTGCCAGTACCCGCCGGATCGAGAAGGGTCAGGTCCGGCATGGCGGACGTAAGCGGCGCGAGCGCAGCGAAGTAGGACGTTCCGCCGACTTCGACCTCCACCAGTCCCTCGGCGACGATCTGCCCCATGGGCAGCGGCACGGAGCCTTGGGAAACGAGTGTGCCACCCGCCCCGATCTCGAAACGAAGGATCGCCCCGCCGTTTGCCGAAACCGCAGAAAGATGGGTGCGACCGTTCTCGACCGAGCTTTCCAGCCCGGTTATGGCAAGGGGAAGGGTGCCTCCGTTCCCGAACATGACTGCCGTCGCCGACCAGGACAGCATCGCGCCCCCCGCGCCTTGAACCGTTGACGATCTTTTCCTCCGGATGGTTAAGACAGCCTTTCGCCGGCCCTGTCCGGCAGTGCCGCGATAGCGCGAATTGTCCGCAAACGCACGCTGCATGGCAGGTGTCTTTTGACTGGACTTAAGGTCAGATATGTCCAAGATTTATTCTTGGACTTGGCAATGGCCGGCGGCCCGGCAGGGAACAAGGGGCAGGTGGGAGTGGTGACCTACCGCGACATAAAGGCGGACATCCTGGGCAGGATCACCCGGGGTGAATGGAAGCCGGGTAGCCTCATTCCGGGCGAACTGGAACTGGCCGAAACCTATGGCTCGGCCCGCGCCACGGTGAACCGCGCCATGCGCGAACTCGCCGAGGACGGGATCATCGAGCGCAAGCGAAAGTCGGGCTCAAGGGTCCGGTCGTCCCCCCTGCGGCAGGCGCGGTTCGACATCCCGGTCGTCCGGCGCGAGGTGGAGGGACAGGGCCGCAGCTACCGCTACGCCCTCGTGCGGTCGGAGGTGATCGAGGCGCCCGAGTGGCTGCGGGCGCGGCTCGCGCTCGCACCCGGCGATCCGGTACGGCACCTGGTCTGCCTGCATTTCGCCGATGGCGCGCCCTGGCAGCACGAGGATCGCTGGATCAACCTCGGCCTCCTGCCGCAGGCGCGGACGGCGGATTTCTCCGCGAGCGGCCCGACAGAGTGGCTGGTATCGCAGATTCCCTTCTCCGCCGTCGAGATCAGCATCTCTGCCACTGCGGCGGACGCGGCGCTTGCCGCCCATCTCGATTGTGGGATCGGCGATCCACTCCTGACGACCGAGCGGCTCACCCGGTGGAACGGCGAGACAGTGACTTATGTGCGTCTGGTCCACCGGCCAGGGCACCGGATGACCACGCGGTACTGATTTTCAGGTGCTTTCCCTGAGGCCCCGCACCGCGGTGCGATAGGCTGCCGTGATTTCGTCGCGGCGGATGTGGCGCCCGCCCCGAACCAAGTGACGTCCGGCCGCCCAGACTTCCGCGACCATGCCGCTGTCGCCCGCGAAGGCAAAACTGTCGAGGAGGGTGTCGCCCCGCAGCCCCTCGAGGTCGACATGGGTCGTGTCGAGCGCGAGGAGATCGGCCCAGGCCCCGGGCTCGATCCGGCCGCGGCCGCGGCCCGATGCCGTGGCACCGCCCGTCGCGACATCTTCCAGCAGCCGCCGCCCCGTTGACCGCGCGGCCGTCGCCAGCGCCGCGCGGCTGTGATCGCGCAGGCGCTGGCTGGTATCGAGTTGACGCAGTTCCTCGGCCAGCGAGATGCGGATGTTGCTGTCGGAGCCGAGTGCGATCGCGCCGTTCTCGTCGCACCAGGTGACGCCGTCGAAGATGCCGTCGCCAAGGCTCGCCTCCGTCAACGGGCAGAGTCCCGCGACCGCGCCGGTACGGGCCAGCGCCCGGGTCTCCGCCGGAAGCATCTGGGTGAGGTGGATCAGGCACCAGCGCGACGAGAGCGCGACGTTCTCCATCATCCATTCGACCGGCCGGCGGCCGAGTGCGGCCATGACCTCCGCCACCTCGCCCGGCGTCTCGGCGAGGTGCATGTGCACCGGCGCGCCGGGCCTCAGCGCCGCGAGCATGGCGAGCGTCTCCGGCGCCACCGCGCGCAGGGAATGCGGCGCAATGCCGAGAACGGTGTCGGCGGGCAGGACGCCGAGCGCCCGCTCCGCCCCCTCCACGAGCCGGGCGAAGCGGTCGGGATCGGTGCCGAAGCGCCGCTGGCCGGCGCCAAGCGGGCGGCGGTCGAGCCCGCCGAACTGGTAGTGCACCGGCAGCAGCGTCAGCCCGATCCCGGTGGTTGCGGCGGCGGCGGCGATGCGGGCCGACATCTCGGCCGGATCGGCATAGGGGCCGCCGTCCGGCCGATGGTGCAAGTAGTGGAACTCGACATTGGTGGCGAAGCCCGCCTCGAGCATCTCCATCTGCACCTGCGCGGCGATGGCCTCCACCTGCTCCGGCATGATCCGTTCGAGAAAGGCGAACATCCGCTGCCGCCAGGTCCAGAAGGTGTCGGACGGTTCGGCCCCGCGTTGTTCCGTCAGCCCGGCCATCGCGCGCTGGAACGCATGAGAATGGCAGTTGGCCGGGGCGGGAACGAGGACGCCGACCCGCAGGCAATCCGTGGTCGGCGCGGTGTCGGGTCCTACCGCGCCGACGCGTCCGCCGGGTGCGATCTCGATCAGGACGCTGTCGCGCCAGCCTTCGGGAAGTAGCGCTTCACGCGCCCAGATCCGTTGCATCGGGGAACCCGTCTTGACAGGATAATATGTGCAGACATAATACACGACATCGCAGACGATACAAGGCGCTACCGATGATTCTCCTCAATGCGGTGCTGGCGACCATGACCGAGGGCGCGGGGCTGATCCCCGATGGCGCCGTGATTGTCTCGGGCGAGCGCATCCAATGGGCCGGACCGCGGGCTGACCTTCCAGCGGCGAAGGGGGAGCAGGTCGACCTCGGCGGTCGCCTGGTCACGCCGGGGCTGATCGACTGCCATACTCATCTCGTCCACGCCGGCGACCGCGCGCGCGAATTCGAGATGCGGCTAGAGGGTGCGAGCTACGAAGATGTGGCGCGCGCCGGCGGCGGGATCGTCTCGACCGTCCGCGCCACGCGTGCGGCGAGCCAGTCCGAGCTGGAGGAGAGTGCGCTGGCACGGCTCGACCGGATGCTGGCCGAGGGGGTGACCACGCTTGAGGTGAAGTCGGGCTACGGCCTCACCGTCGCGGACGAGCTGAAGATGCTGCGCACCGCCCGCGCGCTCGGCCGGCAGCGCCCGGTCGGGGTGGTCACAAGCCTGCTCGCCGCCCATGCGGTCCCGCCCGAATACGCCGGCCGCGCCGATGCTTACCTCGATGAGGTCTGCATCCCCGCCCTGCACGCCGCCCATGCCGAGGGGCTCGCCGATGCGGTGGACGGCTTCTGCGAGGGCATCGCCTTTTCACCTGAGCAGATCGGCCGGGTCTTCGACGCTGCCCGGGCGCTCTGCCTGCCGGTCAAGCTTCACGCCGAACAGCTCTCGAACCTCGGCGGCGCGGCACTCGCGGCCAGATACGGGGCGCTGTCGGCCGACCATCTCGAGTATCTGGACGAGGAGGGCATCGCGGCAATGGCCGCCGCCGGCACCGTCGCTGTCATCCTGCCTGCTGCCTTCTACACGCTTCGCGAGACGAAACTGCCGCCGATCGACCTTCTGCGACGGCACGGGGTGCCGATGGCCGTGGCCACCGACATGAACCCCGGCACCGCGCCGATGACCTCGCTCACGCTTGCGATGAACATGGCCTGCACCTTCTTCCGTCTGACGCCGGAGGAGGCGCTGGCGGGCGTCACCCGCCATGCCGCCGCCGCGCTCGGGCTGGCCGATCGCGGCCGCATCGCTCCGGGCCTGCGCGCCGACCTCGCCGTCTGGGACGCGGCGCATCCGGCCGAGCTTTCCTACCGGATCGGCGCCACGCCCCTTCACACCCGCATGTTCGGAGGCCGCCTTGACGCCTGAAACCCTCGTCCCCGGCGCCACCGCGCTTTCCCAACTCGAGCGGATCTGGCGCGGCGGCGCTCCCGCCCGGCTCGCCCCTTCGGCCCGTGCCGGGGTCGAGGCCGCCGCCGCCCGGGTGGCCGAAGCCGCCGCCGGCTCCGCGGCGGTCTATGGAGTGAACACCGGCTTCGGCAAGCTCGCCCACCTGAAGATCGCGCCCAAGGACACGGCGAAGCTCCAGGAAAACCTGATCCTGTCGCATTGCTGTGGCGTGGGCGAGCCGATCCCGGCGAACACGACACGGCTGATGATGACGCTGAAACTGCTCAGCCTCGGCCGCGGCGCCTCGGGTGTGCGCTGGGAACTGATCGAGCTTCTCGAAGCGATGCTGGCGGGCGCGGTGACGCCGGTGGTGCCCGCGCAAGGGTCCGTGGGCGCGAGCGGCGACCTTGCGCCCCTGGCGCACATGACCGCCGTGATGATCGGCGCGGGCTTTGCCGAATACGGCGGCCGCATCCTGCCGGGGGGCGAGGCGCTCGCGGCCGCGGGGCTCGCCCCGGTGCCGCTTGGCCCGAAGGAGGGTCTCGCGTTCATCAATGGCACGCAGTTCTCGACCGCTTTCGCGCTCGCAGGGCTTTTCGGCGCCTGGCACGCGGCGCGATCGGCGCTGGTGATCTCGGCCATGTCCACCGATGCGATCATGGGATCGACAGCACCCCTCCAGCCCGAGATCCACAGCCTGCGCGGCCATGCGGGCCAGATCGAGGCCGCCACCGCCATGCGCGCGCTGCTCGATGGCTCGGCGATCCGCGAAAGCCATCGCGAGGGCGACACGCGGGTGCAGGACCCCTATTGCATCCGCTGCCAGCCGCAGGTGACGGGGGCCGCGATGGACATGCTGCGCATGGCCGCAGGAACGCTGGAGGTCGAGGCGAACGCGGCGACCGACAATCCGCTCGTCCTGTCGAATGGCCGGATTGTCTCGGGCGGCAACTTCCATGCCGAGCCCGTGGGATTCGCGGCGGACATGATCGCGCTCGCCGTGGCCGAGATCGGCGCCATCGCCCAGCGCCGGGTGGCGCTGATGGTCGATCCGACCCTCAGCCACGACCTTCCGCCGTTCCTGACGCCCGCCCCCGGCCTCAACTCCGGCCTGATGATCGCCGAGGTGACGACGGCGGCGCTGATGAGCGAGAACAAGCACCTCGCCAATCCCTGCGTGACCGATTCCACGCCGACCTCGGCCAACCAGGAGGATCATGTCAGCATGGCCGCCCACGGCGCGCGACGGCTGGGGCAGATGGTCGGGAACCTCAACCGCATCCTCGGGGTGGAGCTTCTCTGCGCCGCGCAGGGGGTGGAGTTCCGCGCCCCCCTTGCCACCTCGAAGCCGCTGCAAAAGGTGCTGGCCCGGTTGCGGCAGGAGGTCGCGCCGATCGGAGCGGACCGCTACCTTGCCCCCGACCTCGAGACGGCGGCCAGGCTCGTCGCCGACGGCACGGTTGCCAATGCTGCAGGGCTCGCGCTTCCGGACCTTCGCCGATGACACCGGTGGAAGTGATCCGCGGCGACGGCGCCCTCGTCCTCGGCCAGCCCCATGGCGGGACCAGGCTGCCCGAGGATATCGCGGCGCGGCTGAACCGGACCGGCCGGGCGCTGGCGGACACGGACTGGCACATCGGCCGGCTCTATGACGGGCTCGCGCCCGGCGCGACGGTGGTTCGGGCGACCTTCCACCGCTACGCCATCGATGCCAACCGCGACCCTTCGGGCGGCTCGCTCTATCCGGGGCAGAACACCACTGGCCTCGTGCCACTGACGGACTTCGACGGTCGCGCCATCTGGGCCGAGGGGCAGGAGCCCTCCGCCGAGGAGGTCGAGGCGCGCCGCGCCGCCTTCCACGCGCCCTATCACGCAGCGCTTGCCGCGGAACTGGCGCGGGTGCGCGCCCGGCACGGCTTCGCGGTTCTCTGGGACTGCCACTCGATCCGGTCGGAGATTCCGTTCCTCTTCGAGGGCGTCCTGCCGGCGCTCAACATCGGCACCGACGGCGGCCGCACCTGCGCGCCGGAGATCGAGGCCGCGGCGGTCGGGTGCGCCGCCTCCTCGCCCTATTCCAGCGTCCTCAACGGCCGGTTCAGGGGCGGCTGGACAACCCGCCACTACGGCCGGCCGGAAACCGGGGTCCATGCGATCCAGATGGAGATCGCGCAGTCCGCCTATCTCACGGAAGAGGCTCCGCCCTGGAGCTACGACACGCGCAAGGCCGACCGGCTCCGCCGCTGGCTGAAGCATATTCTTGACGCGGTCGCCGACGCCGCGGCCGAGCTACCGAAGGACGCACGCCCATGACCGACCCTCGCCACAACCTGCGCGACATCTATCCGCCGACCGGCCCCGATCGGACCGCGAAGAGCTGGCAGACCGAGGCCGCGATGCGGATGCTGATGAACAACCTGCACCCCGACGTGGCCGAGAACCCGCACGAGCTCGTCGTCTATGGCGGCATCGGCCGGGCGGCGCGCACCTGGGAGGATTTCGACCGGATCGTCGCCACGCTCAAGGACCTGGAGGCCGACGAGACGCTGGTGGTGCAGTCCGGCCGCCCGGTCGCGGTCATCCGCACCCATGCCGACGCCCCGCGCGTGCTGATCGCCAATTCGAACCTTGTCCCCCACTGGGCGACCTGGGCGCATTTCAACGAGTTGGACCGCAAGGGGCTGATGATGTACGGCCAGATGACGGCTGGAAGCTGGATCTACATCGGCACGCAAGGAATCGTGCAGGGCACCTACGAGACCTTCGCCGAGGCCGGGCGTCAGCACTACGGCGGCGACTTGAAGGGCCGCTGGATCCTGACCGGGGGCCTTGGCGGCATGGGGGGCGCGCAGCCCCTCGCCGCGGTCATGGCCGGGGCCTGCTGCCTTGCCGTCGAGGTGGATGAGACGCGGATCGATTTCCGCATCCGCACCCGCTACCTCGACGCCAAGGCCAAGACGCTGGACGAGGCGCTGGCGCTGATTGCGGAGTGGACGGCGGAGGGCGAGGCGAAGTCGGTCGGGCTCTTGGGCAACGCGGCCGAGATCTTCCCCGCGCTTCTCGCGCGGATGCAGGCCGGGGGCCCGCGGCCCGACATCGTCACAGACCAGACCTCGGCGCACGATCCGCTGCATGGCTACTGCCCGGCGGGCTGGACGGTGGCCGAGTGGCGCGCGAAGCAGGAGACCGACCCCAAGGCGGTCGAGACGGCGGCGCGGGCCTCGATGCGGGCGCATGTCGAAGCGATGGTGGGTTTCTGGAACGCGGGCGTGCCCACGCTCGACTACGGCAACAACATCCGCCAGGTCGCGAAGGAGGAAGGCTTCGAGAACGCCTTCGCCTTCCCGGGCTTCGTGCCCGCCTATATCCGGCCGCTCTTCTGCAAGGGGATCGGCCCCTTCCGCTGGTGCGCGCTCTCGGGCGACCCGGACGACATCCGCCGGACCGATACGGCGATGAAGCGGCTCTTCCCCGAAAACGCCCATCTGCACCGCTGGCTCGACATGGCGGGAGAACGGATCGCCTTCCAGGGCCTGCCGGCCCGCATCTGCTGGATCGGTCTCGGCGACCGGCACCGGGCGGGGCTGATGTTCAACGAGATGGTCGCATCGGGGGAACTGAAGGCCCCGATCGTGATCGGGCGGGACCATCTGGACTCGGGCTCCGTCGCGAGCCCGAACCGGGAAACCGAGGCGATGAAGGACGGCTCGGACGCGGTTTCCGACTGGCCGCTTCTCAATGCGCTGGTCAACACCGCCTCCGGCGCCACCTGGGTCAGCCTGCACCATGGCGGCGGCGTCGGGATGGGGTTCTCCCAGCATGCCGGCGTCGTGATCGTCGCCGACGGCACGCCCGAGGCCGCGAGGCGGCTGGAGCGGGTCTTGTGGAACGATCCGGCCAGCGGCGTCTGGCGCCATGCCGATGCCGGATACGACACCGCCATCCGGTGTGCGAAGGACCACGGGCTTCGCCTTCCCGCGATCCTTGGCAACTGAACCCCGGGGCGGCCGGCCCCGGAAGGGCGCCGGCCGGTTCCACCAGTTCAGGGGATCAGGCGCGCGATGATCAGGTCCGCGGCCTCATCGGCACTCGTCTCGGTCGTGTCGATGCGGATCTCGGGCGCCTCGGGGGCCTCGTAGGGTGAATCGATGCCGGTGAAGTTCTTCAGCTGACCGGCCCGCGCCTTGGCGTAGAGTCCTTTGACGTCGCGGCCCTCGGCCACCTCCAGCGGTGTGTCCACGAAGACCTCAAGGAACTCGCCCGGCTGCATCATGCCGCGCACCATCTCGCGCTCCGACCGGAACGGCGAGATGAAGGCGGTAATGACGATGAGCCCGGCATCGGTCATCAGCTTGGCCACCTCGCCCACCCGGCGGATGTTCTCCACCCGGTCGGCCTCGGTGAAGCCGAGATCCTTGTTCAGCCCGTGGCGGACGTTGTCACCGTCGAGGAGGAAGGTATGCCGGTTCATCCGCGCCAGCTTCCTTTCGACGATGTTGGCGATGGTGGACTTGCCAGAGCCGGAAAGGCCCGTCAGCCACAGCACCGCCGGCTTCTGGTTCTTCATCGCCGCGTGATGATCCCGGCCGATGTCGGTTGCCTGCCAGTGGATGTTCTGCGCCCGGCGCAGCGCGAAATGGATCATCCCCGCCGCAACCGTATGGTTGGTGTGCTTGTCGATGAGGATGAAGCCGCCGAGGTCGCGGTTCTCGGCATAGGACGCGAAGGGAATCTGACGGTCGGTCGTGACCACCGCCACGCCGATCGCGTTGAGGTCGAGCGTCTTCTTGGCCAGATGTTCCTGAGTGTTGACGTTGATCTCGAACTTGGGCGCGTGGATCGTGGCCGAAACCGTCTGGGTGCCGATCTTCAGCCAGTAGGCCCGGCCCGGCACCATCTCGGCCTCGTCCATCCAGACGATCGTCGCCTCGAACTGGTCGGCGACCTCGAGCGGCGCCTGCGCCGCGACGAGCACCTGCCCGCGGGAGCAGTCGATTTCGTCCTGGAGCGTGAGCGTCACCGATTCCCCGGCCACCGCGAGGTCGCGGTCGCCCTCCTGGCTGACGATTCGCGCGATCTTCGATGTCTTGCCCGAGGGCAGCACCCTCACGGCGTCGCCGGGCCGCACCTGCCCGCTGGCGATGAGGCCGCAGAAGCCGCGGAAATCGAGGCTGGGGCGGTTGACCCATTGCACCGGCATGCGGAAGGGGCCGGCCTGATCGCGGGTATCCTCGACCTCCACGGTCTCCAGATACGGCAGCAGTGCAGGTCCCTCGAACCAGGGGGTGTTCGCGCTCGGCCCGGTGATGTTGTCGCCCTTGAAGCCGGAAATCGGGATGGCGGTGAAGTCCGCGATGCCGATGCTCCGGGCGAAGGCCGCGTAGTCGTCTCGGATGCGCTCGAACACGGCCCGGTCGTAGTCGACGAGGTCCATCTTGTTCACCGCCAGGACGATATGGCGAATGCCGAGGAGATGAACGAGATAGCTGTGCCGCCGGGTCTGTGTCAGCACACCCTTGCGGGCGTCGATGAGAATCACGGCGAGATCGGCGGTCGAGGCGCCGGTGACCATGTTGCGCGTGTACTGCTCGTGGCCGGGCGTGTCGGCGACAATGAACTTGCGCTTCTCGGTGGCGAAGAAGCGGTAGGCAACGTCGATGGTGATGCCCTGCTCGCGTTCCGCGGCGAGCCCGTCGACGAGGAGCGCGAAGTCGATCTCCTGGCCCTGCGTGCCCATCTTGCGGCTGTCGGCCTGCAGCGCGGCAAGCTGATCCTCGAAGATCATCTTGCTGTCGTAGAGCAACCGCCCGATCAGCGTGGACTTGCCGTCATCGACGGAGCCACAGGTGATGAAGCGCAGCATGGTCTTGTGCTGATGCGCCTCGAGATAGGCCTCGATATTCTCGGCGATAAGCGCGTCGGTCTTGTAGATCGGATCCTGGGTCGTCATGGCGGTCCTGTCTGGCTGTGGCGGAGGCGGAGAAGCGGTCAGAAGTAGCCTTCCTGCTTCTTCTTCTCCATCGAGGCGGCCTGATCGTGGTCGATCGCCCGGCCCTGCCGTTCCGAGGTGGTGGTCAGGAGCATTTCCTGGATGACCTCGGGCAGCGTCCGCGCCTCGCTCTCCACCGCGCCGGTGAGCGGGTAGCAGCCGAGGGTGCGGAAGCGCACCGAGCGCATTTCGGGCGTTTCGCCCTCGCGAAGCGGGAAGCGCTCGTCATCCACCATCAGGGTCAGCCCGTCGCGCACCACGGTCGGGCGCGGCTCGGCAAAGTAGAGCGGCACGATCTCGATCCCCTCGAGGTAGATGTATTGCCAGATGTCGAGTTCGGTCCAGTTCGAGATCGGAAAGACCCGGACGCTCTCTCCCTTCGCCTTGCGGGCGTTGTAGAGCCGCCAGAGCTCCGGGCGCTGGTTCTTCGGATCCCAGCGGTGATTGGCGGAGCGGAAGGAAAAGACGCGTTCCTTGGCGCGGCTCTTCTCCTCGTCGCGGCGGGCGCCGCCGAAGGCCACGTCGAAGCCGTACTGGTCGAGCGCCTGCTTCAGCCCCTCGGTCTTCCACATGTCTGTGTGGAGCGAGCCGTGGTCGAACGGGTTGATGCCCTTCGCCAGCGCCTCGGGGTTCTGATAGACGATCAGGTCCATCCCCGCCGCCTTCGCCGCCCTGTCGCGCAGCGCATACATGTCGCGGAACTTCCAGGTCGTGTCGACATGGAGGAGCGGGAAGGGGGGCGGCGCCGGGTAGAAGGCTTTCTTGGCCAGATGCAGCATCACGGCGCTGTCCTTGCCGACGCTGTAGAGCATCACGGGTTTCTCTGCCTCGGCGACAACCTCGCGCAGGATGTGGATGCTTTCGGCCTCCAGGCGTTGCAGGTGGGTCAGGGTCTTGATGGTCATGCGGCGCCTCAGTGAATCCGGTTGACCTGCCGCGTAAAGCAGCAGAGAAGCAAAAGAACCCCCCATATGGGGGGGGAATGTGTTCGGGGGGCTTGGCGATGTCGGAGGAGTCCGACCTGATCGAGGCGCTACTGGCCGCAGCCACCGGCCATGTGGGCCATGGCGAGACCGGGCCGCAGGACCTCTGGCCGGCTTTTCTCGACCGGCTGGCGGCGGCGATCTCGGCCGACGGCCTTTGTCTGGTGGCGTTCGATCAGGACCGCGCCTCAGGCCGCTGGCAGGTTGGCCGGGTCACCGCCCCGCCGGACCTTGCCGCGGTTGCCCGGATGCGGTTGGACCGGGTCTATTCGCAGGTCGACCTGCCGGGCGCCGAGGGCGACCGGATGCCGCTGAGGTGGCTGCGCAGCCCGATGCCGGGGGGCGGTTCCGCGGTCCTCGTGGCCGAACGGCAGGGCCGCGACTTCCGTGCCGTCGACGGTGCCCGCCTCTCCGGCCTCGGCCGGTTCGTGGCGCGGGCGCTTGCCGGCTGGCGGCTCCTGCGTGCCGAACGGGCGCACGCGGCATTCGACCGTATGGCGGCGCAGCGCCTCGGGGTCGGATGGCTCTTGCTTGGCCCATCGGGCCGTGTCCGTGCCGCGTCGCCCGGGCTCGCCGAGGGTCTCGCGGCACGGGCCGGGCTCCGCCTGCGGGCCGACGGTTGGCTCGATTTCACCGACGACGAGATGGCGCAGGCCTTCGGCCGGGCGCTGGCAGCGGCACAGGCGGGGGATGACCGGGCAGGCGGCACGCGCTCGGGCGTCCTCGTTCCCACACGCGACCCGGCGATCCGCCTCGCGATCCGCGCCGAAGACCAGCTTGGCGACCGCGCGCTCGTCGCCTGGGTCCGCTGGCAGCGTCCGGCCGGAAACGAGCCGCCCGACCGGATCGCCGCCGCCTTCGGCATCAGCCGCAGCGAAGCCCGGCTCGCGGCCCGGATCGCTGACGGGATGAGCCTCGCGGAAGCCGCGGCGGATCTCGGCTGGACGATCGAGACGGCCCGCAGCACATCGAAACAGCTCTTCGCGCGAATGGGTGTGGAGGGGCAGACGGGCGTGGTGCGCGAGATGCTCTCAAGCCCGATCTGGCTTGCGGCGGGACGCTGAGCCGGAAGGCCAGGCGGGACAACGGCTGCCCCCGGCCTTCCCGAATGTATTACCGCCCCTCGATCCGCCGCCGCACCGCTTCCGGCCGGCCCGGCAACGCAAGCTGCGCGTCATTGCGCGCGCGACGGGAGACGATCTTGCCCTTCGACACCACGGCGAGGCGCTCCGGGCGGAGCCGGATCGCCTCGGTCGGGTTCCCGGCATCCAGCACGACGAGCGAGGCGATGCAGCCCTTTCCCAGTCCGTAGCCCTCAAGGGCCATGATCTTCGCGTTGTCCTCCGTCACCATGCGAAAGCAGCGCGCCATCTCCTCGGGGTGGGTCATCTGCGCGACATGGAGGCCCATGAAGGCCACGTCGAGCATGTCTGCGGTGCCCAGCGAATACCACGGGTCCATCACGCAGTCCTGGCCCCAGCCCACGGTGATGCCATGGGCCTGCATCTCCTTGACCCGTGTCAGGCCGCGGCGCTTGGGGAAACTGTCGTGTCGTCCCTGTATTGTGATGTTGATCAGGGGATTGGGGATCGCGGTCATCCCCGATTCGGCGATCAGCGGCAGGAGTTTCGAGACATAGTAGTTGTCCATCGAATGCATCGAGGTCAGGTGCGACCCCGCCGCGCGGGCGCCGAGACCGTGGCGCGTCACCTCCGCTGCCAGTGTCTCCACATGCCGGCTCATCGGATCGTCGCTTTCGTCACAATGCACATCGACCCTGAGACCGCGGTCGGCGGCCATGCGGCAGAGGTCGCGCAGGGACTCCGCGCCGTCGGCCATCGTGCGTTCGAAATGCGGGATGCCGCCGACGACATCGAGCCCCATGTCGAGCGCACGGATCAGGTTCTCGCGTCCCGTCCGGCTGCGGTAGAGGCCGTCCTGCGGAAAGGCCACGAGCTGGAGGTCGATGTATCCGGCGACCCGGCGCCTGACCTCCAGCATCGCCTCGACGGTGCGCAGATGGTCCGGCGTCGTGTCCACGTGGCTGCGGATCGCCAGCAGCCCCATCGAGGCGGCCCAGTCGCAGTAGGTGAGCGCGCGGGCGACCATGTCCTCCACGCTCGCTAGCTCCCGCAACTCGCCCCAGAGGGCGATGCCTTCGAGCAGCGTGCCGGACCCGTTCACCCTCGGGATGCCGTAGGAGAGTGTTGCGTCCATGTGGAAATGCGGGTCGACGAAAGGCGGCGAGACGAGGTCGCCGGTCGCGTCGATGACCTCGCGCGCCGCGCCCTCCACCCGGCCCGTCGCCACGATCCTGTCACCCCGGATGGCGATGTCGGAGACCGTGCCGTCGGGAAGCGTGCCCCCCTTGACGAGAAGGTCGAACATTCAGCGTTCCCCCTTGTTGAACGGGACCATCAGCGCGGCCGGAACCTCGGCGCGGCGCGACATGAGGACGAGCGCGAGGATGGAGAGGATGTAGGGAACCATCAGGAACACCTGATAGGGCACGTAGGCGCCCATCGGCGTCTGCTGGAGCCGCACCTGAAGCGCGTCGAAGGCCGCGAAGAGAAGTGCGCCAAGCGCGGCCTTGCCCGGCCGCCAGGCGCCGAAGACGACCAGCGCGATGCAGATCCAGCCGCGCCCGTTCACCATCTCGAAGAAGAACGACGAGAAGGCCGACATCGTCAGGAACGCGCCGCCGATCGCCATGAGGCCCGAGCCGACGATGACCGCGCCCATGCGCATCGCGGTGACGGAAAGGCCCTGCGCCTCGACCGAGGCCGGATTCTCGCCCGCAGCCCTGAGCGCGAGGCCGAGGGGCGTGCGGTAGAGTACGACGGAGACGACGGCGATGAGGACGAAGGCGAGGTAGGTAAGCGGGGTCTGCGCGAAGAATGCGGGGCCGATGAGCGGAAGCTCCGAAAGGCCGGGAACCGGAAGCGGCTGGAACGGCACGATCTTCGGTGGCGACGTGACCTCGGGCAGCGACAGGCGGTAGGCGAAGGCCGCCGTTGCGGTGGCGAGGAGCGTCACGCCGAGACCCACGACATGCTGGGAAAGCCCGAAGGGCACCGTGAGCGTGGCATGGACCAGTCCGAAGAGCATCCCCGCCAGCATCGCCACCAGAACGCCCGTCCAGAGTCCGAAGCCGAGGTAGACGGTCATCCAGCCGGTGAAGGCGCCGATGACCATGATACCCTCGATGCCGAGGTTGAGGACGCCCGCGCGTTCGCAGATGAGCTCGCCCAATGTGGCGAAGATCAGGGGCGAGGCGATGCGCACGGCGGCGGCCCAGAAGCTCGCGGTGAGGATGATCTCGAGGATGTCCATCAGCGCCACCTGATCTTCGTGCGGGTGAGGCGGATCGCCAGCACCATCGTCAGGAGTGCCGTCGCCGTCAGGATGTCGGCGATGTAGGTGGGAACGCCGGCCGCGCGGCTCATGCTGTCTGCGCCGACGAAGACACCGGCGACGAAGATCGCGGAGAGGACGACGCCCAGCGGGTTCAGAAGCGCGAGCATGGCGACGATGATCCCGGTGTAACCGAAGCCGGGCGAGAGGTCCAACGTGAGGTTGCCCTTGAGCCCCGCGACCTCGGAAAAGCCGGCGAGTGCCGCGAGCCCGCCGGAGAGGACCGCAGTCTTGATCATCACGCGGCCTACCGGAATGCCCGCGAAGCGCGCCGCCTCGGCATTCAGCCCGACGGCGCGGATTTCGTAGCCGAGCGTGGTGCGGGTCTGGATCACCCAGACGGCAAGGGCCGAAAGGATGGCCAGCGCGAAACCCCAGTGGAGCCTGAGTCCCTCCACGATCCGGGGCAGGCGCGCGGCCTTCTCCAGCGCGGGCGACTTCGGCCAGCCCATCCCCATCGGGTCCTTCAGCGGTCCTTCGAGAAGCAGCGACACGAACAGCAGCATGATGAAGTTGAAGAGGAGCGTGGTGACAACTTCGTCGACGCCGGCCCGCGTTTTCAGAAGCACCGGTCCGAGAAGGACGAGCGCGCCCGCGACCATCGCGGCAAGCGCAATCACCGGCAGGAGGAGCGCCGAGGGCAACGGCAGCGCGCCTGTGCCCAGCAGCACGGTGACGATGGCGCCGGCGTAAAGCTGCGCCTCGGCCCCGATGTTCCAGAGCTTCGCGCGGAACGCGACGGCAACGGCGAGGCCGGTGAAGATCAGGGGCGTGGCGCGATTGAGCGTTTCGAGCAGCGCGAATTTCGACCCGGCCGCGCCCTTCACGATCAGGCCGAGCGTGGCGAAGGGGTTGGCCCCCGCCAGAAGCGCCAGAAGCGAGGCCATGAGGACCGTCAGTGCCAACGCGGCCGCGGGCAGGCCCACCCTCCGCACGAGCGAGGGGTTGGCGATCGGCTCAAGCCGCATCGGCGCCTCCCCGCGTGTATTCGGGCCCGAAACCGTGACCGGCCATCCAGCCGCCAAGCCCGGCAGGTGTCATCGTGCCGCGCGGGAAGGCGGGCGACAGCCGGCCCTCGTAGATGACGTGGATCACGTCAGAAAGCGCCATCACCTCGTCGAGGTCTTCCGAAATGAGGAGCACCGCGGCACCCTTGTCGCGCGCGGCGATCAGGCGGTTCTGGACGAAGGTCACGGCGCCGATGTCGAGCCCGCGCACCGGCTGGTTGGCCAGGATGATCCGCGGCTCGGCCTCCAGCGCGCGGCCGAGGATGAGCTTCTGCATGTTGCCGCCGGAGAGGAGGCGGATGCGGGCGGCGGGGCCGGGGCAGCGGACATCGTAGGTCGCGATGATCCTCCGCGCAAAGTCCTCGGCGGCGCGCCAGTTCATCCAGCCCCTGCGGCTGAAGGGCGCGTCCGCGTAGCTCTCGAGCACGGCATTCTCGGTCAGCGTGAAGTCGGCCACGGTTCCGGTCCTGTGCCGGTCCTCGGGGATGCGGGCGATTGCGGCGGCGAGCGCGGCGCGGGGCGACCAGTCGGCGGGCGGCGCGCCGTCCAGTTCCATGCTGCCCCGAACCGGCGTCTCGAGCCCGCCGATGAGCGCGGCAAGAGCGGTCTGGCCGTTGCCGGACACTCCGGCGAGGCCGGTGATCTGACCCGCGCGCAGCGCGAGCGTCACGCCTCTCAGCCCGGGCGCGTTGCCCCGGCGGGGTGTGTCCACCTCCGAGAGTGTCAGGAGCGCCGGGCCTGGCGCCCTTTCCGAAAGCCGGGGTGCAGCGATCTCGGCCCCCACCATCATCTCTGCCAGCCGGTGCCGGTCGGTGTCGGCGGTCGCCACTTCGCCGACCAGCCGCCCGTGGCGGAGGACGAGTACGCGCGAGGAAATCTCCATCACCTCGCCAAGCTTGTGCGAGATGAAGATGACCGAAAGGCCCTGCGCGACCGCCTTCCTCAGCGTCTCGAAGAGCGCCGAGGTCTCCTGCGGCGTCAGCACCGCCGTGGGTTCGTCGAGGATCAGGATGCGAGCGTCGCGGTAGAGTGCCTTAAGTATCTCCACCCTCTGCCTCTCGCCGACGGACAGCGCGCCGACGCGGGCGTCGGGATGGACCGCCAGCCCGAAGTCCCGCGACAGCCGGGCAACCTTCGCCCGTGCGGCGCGCGCGCCGAGCCGCGGCGCAAGAAGCGGCCTGGTGCCGAGAAGGATGTTCTCCAGCGCCGTCATGTTGTCGGCCAGCGTGAAGTGCTGGTGCACCATGCCCACCCCCGCGGCCAGGGCGGCGCGAGGATGGCCGGGGGGCAGCGGCCGGCCGAAGACCTCGACCGTGCCCTCGTCGGCCGTGTAGTGGCCGAAGAGGATGTTCATCAGCGTGGTCTTGCCCGCGCCGTTCTCGCCGAGTAGGGCGATGACCTCGCCCTTTCCCAGCCCGAAGCTGATCGCGTCATTGGCCAGAAGCGGCCCGAAGCGCTTGGTGATGCCGTCGAGGCGGAGGACGACCTCCGCCCCCGTTTCCGGTGCCATCAGGACGACTTCGGCTCTTCGTCGTTGATCTCGACAGTGAAGGAGCCGTCCTTGATTGCCGCCTCGCGCTCGGCCACGAGTTTCATCGCGGCTTCGGGCACCTTGCCTTCGAACGTGCCCAGGGGGGCGAGCGAGCAACCGCCTTCCTTCATGTAGGAGTAGACGCCGTAGTTGTCGGCCTTGAACTCGCCGGCCGCGACCTTGGCAAGCGCGGCGTCCAGCGTCGGCTCGAAATGCCAGAGCGCCGAGGCGACGACCGTGTCGGGATAATCGGCCTGCGTGTCGATCACGTTGCCGATCGCCAGGACGCCGCGTTCCTTTGCCGCGTCGGAGACGCCGAAGCGCTCGGCGTAGAGCAGGTCGGCGCCGCCGTCGATCATTGCGAAGGCGGTCTCCTTGGCCTTCGGCGGATCGAACCAGGAGCCGATGAAAGAGACCTGGAACCTGATGTCGGGGTTCATCTCGCGGGCGCCGGCCATGAAGGCGTTCATCAGGCGGTTGACCTCGGGGATCGGGAAGCCGCCGACCATGCCGATGTTGCCCTTGGTCATCGCGCCGGCGATGATGCCCGAAAGGTAGCTCGCGTCCTGGATGTAGTTGTCGAAGACCGCGAGGTTCGGGTGCGCTTCGTCGGGCGGGAAGGACGAGCCGAGGAGGAACGCCACGTCGGGATACTCGTCCACGACCTCGCGCGCTTCCTGTTCCACCCCGAAGATCTCGCCGACGATCAGCTTGTAACCCTGTTCGGCATACTCGCGCATCACGCGCGGATAGTCGGTGTTCGCGGTGTTCTCGGTGTAGACGTATTCGGCCGTGCCCGCGGCCACTGCGGCCTCGGCCGCCTTGTGGATGCGGCTCACCCACTGCTGCTCGACCGGCACGGTATAGATGCCGGCGACCTTGACCGGATCGGCGGCGAAGGCGCGCATGGGCAGACCCACGAGGCCCGTCGCCGCCACGCCCGCACCGGTTGCCATGAGGTGACGCCGGCTGATTCCGGCCCTGAGCAGTCTCGTCATTTCAGCCCCCTGTTGGATGGCGCCTTCGCGCCCATAATTTTATCAAGTGGTAAAGGTCGCAGAGATTCGCGCCAAGGCAATTCTGCAGGGCGTCCCCCCGGTGCAGGGCACCCGCCTTCAGACGCCCACATAGGTGGCGAAATGCGCGGCATGGGGATGAAGACCCTTTGCGGAAACCGTCTCGGCCACCTGGCCCGCCACCATGAAGGCGATGCGGTCGCCGACCGAAAGCGCCGCATCGACGCGCTGTTCCACGAGGATCGTCGCCACCCCTGTCGCCTTCAGCGCCACCACCGTGTCGCGGATGAGCGCGATCATCGAGGGTTGCAGCCCCTCGGTCGGCTCGTCGAGCAGCAGAACCTTGGGTTCGAGGCAGAGCGCGCGGGCGATGGCGAGCATCTGCTGTTCGCCCCCCGAGAGAGTGCGCGACACCTGGTCCATGCGCTCCCTCAGCCGGGGAAAGAGGTCGAGCACGGTGTCCCTCACGCGGGCGTCGCGGCCGCGGGTCATCAGCCCGATCTCGATGTTCTCGGCCACGGTCAGGTCGCCGAAGAGCCGCCGTCCCTGCGGCACGTAGCCGATGCCGTGGCGTGGCACCTCGTGCGCGGGCAGCCCGTCGATTCGCGCCCCGTCGAGCGTGATCCGCCCCTTCGTCGCCGGCACCTGCCCCATGATCGCGCGAAGCATGGTGGACTTGCCCGCCCCGTTCCGACCCATGACGCAAAGGACTTCGCCCGGCGCGACGGAGAGGGTGAGGCCGCGCAGCACCTGCACCGCGCCATAGCCCGCATCGATGGCGTCGAGGATCAGCATCTATCCCCCCAGATAGGCAGCCTGCACCGCCCGGTCGGCGCGGATCGCCTCGGGCGTGCCGGTGGCGAGCACCTTGCCGAAGTTCAGGACCGTGATCCGCTCCGCAAGCCCCATTACCACGTCCATGTTGTGCTCGATGAGCAGCACCGTGGTCTTCGGCACCACCGCGCGCACGATCTCCTTGAAGGTCGCGATCTCGCCATCCGACAGGCCCTGCGTCGGCTCGTCGAGGATGAGAAGGACCGGTTTCAGCGCCAGCCCCATGGCGATCTCAAGCACACGCTGGTGGCCGTAGCTGAGCGTGCCGGCGATCTGGTCGGCGCGTTCGGCCAGCCCGACGCGCTCCAGCGCGGCCATCGCTTCCGTCGCGATCGGCCGGCCGCCCCGGCTTTGTACCGCCAGCGCCACGTTGTCGAAGACCGGAAGCGCCGCGAAGACCTGGGTGATCTGGAAGGTATAGGCGATGCCGGCATGGACCCGGGCATGGGCAGGCAGGCGGGTGATGTCGCGGCCCCTCAGCAGGATGGTGCCGGACTGCGCCGGGACGCGACCGGAAAGGAGGCTGACGAAGGTCGTCTTGCCGGCGCCGTTCGGGCCGATCAGGGCATGGATCTCGCCTTCCATAAGCGTGAAGTCCACGCCGTCGACGGCCTTCAGGCCGCCGAAATGCCGCGTGAGTCCGCGCGCCTCCATAAGCGTCACGGAAGCCATCGGACCCCCCGCGCGCGGAGCGTGCCGAGGATGCCCTTCGGCGCGAAGAGGATGAGAAGGACGAGCGCCGCGCCCGTGACGAACTGGTGCGCGTCGGTGACGGCACTGGCATAGTCGATCAGATAGAACATCACGAGCGCGCCGAGGAAGGGCCCGAGCACGGTGCCCGCGCCGCCGAGCAGGACGTAGAGCAAGGGAAGGATCGAGTACTGGACCGAGGCAAGGCTGGCGCCGACATAGCCGAACATCAGCCCGTAGGACGCACCGGCAAGCCCTGCGTAGAGGCCCGAGACGGTGAGCGCGGTGAGCTTCACCGTGAAGGGGTTGAAGCCGAGCATCCGGCTCCGCTCCTCGTTCTCGCGCATCGCCACCATCACGCGGCCGAAGGGGGAGCGCACGAGCGCGAGATTGGCCAGAAGCGCGACGGCGAAGAGGGTCAGCGCGACGAGGTAGCGGGTGCCGTCGTCCGAGAGGTCGAGGCTGCCGATCGCGCGTGCGGTCCGGGGTATGACGATGCCCTCGTCGCCCCGCGTCCAGGCGCCGAAGTAGAGCACCGTGAGATACCCGGCCTGCGCGAACATCAGGGTGACGATCATGAAGGCCACGCCCGAGGTCCTGAGCGCGAGAAGCCCCACTGCGAGCGCGATCGCGCCCCCTGCGAGAAGGCCGGCGAGCATCGCCCCCGCCGCGCCGGCGTCTGCGTGGTAGACGAGAAGCCCCGCGCCATAGAGCCCCGCGCCGAAGAGAAGCGCGTGGCCGAGGCTGAGAAGGCCGGTGTAGCCGAAGGCGATGTTGTAGCCCATCGCGTAGATCGCCAGCACCATGATCCGGGCCAGGTTGGTGTGGTGGTAGGCGGGCGCCGCGAAGTGGAACGCGAGGAGCGCCGCGAGCACGCCGAGGTGCAGGAAGAGGGCGCGGCCCATGGTCACGCGCGCTTCCCGAAAAGCCCCTGCGGGCGGAAGACGAGGACGAGCGCGACGGCGAGCGTGGCGACGATCTTCGCCAGCGTCGGTGCGAAGAAGGTGGATATGACGCCGTCCGACAAGCCGATGAGGAGCGCCGCCACGAGCGTGCCGCGCAACGAGCCGAGGCCGCCGATGATCACGACGATGAAGGAGAGGAGCAGCGGGTCGCCGCCCATGAGGTAGTGGGCCTGCTGGATCGGCACGATCAGCACCGCGGCGATGGCCGCCAGCCCCGCCCCCATGGCGAAGACCCCGGCATAGACCCGGTCGACGTTGATCCCGAAGGCCCGCGCCGTGTCGCGGTCGATCTGCGTGGCCCGCATGACGAGCCCCGCCCTGGTGTGCTTCAGGATCAGCCAGACGCCGAGGAGGAGAAGGATCGCTGCCACGACCACGGCGAGCTTGTAGCCGGAATAGCCGAACCAGGGCAGTTGCAGGCGGAAGCTGAAGGGTGCCGGAACCGGGCGCGCGTCGGGTCCGAACAGGCTCAGCGCCGCCTGTTCGAGGATGTAGAGGAGGCCGATGGTGGCCACGATCGTCGCCTCGGGCTCGTAGTTCAGCCGCTTCAGCACGAGCGTGTCGGCCGTTGCCGCGATGGCGCCCACGATGAGGGGGGAGGCGACCAGCGCCGCCGCGAAGTCCAGCGCCGGCGGTCCCGGCACGAACTCCGACACGAACCAGGCGATGACCGCGCCCAGCATGAAGAAGGCGCCATGGGCGACGTTCACCACGCGCATGATGCCGAAGACGAGCGAAAGCCCCGAGGCCGTCAGCGCAAGCACCGCCGCGGTCACGAGGCCCTCCATCAGGGCGAGGAGAAGAAAGGGACCGAAGCTCATGGGCAGGCCGGGCGGGGTCGCCCCCGCCCGCTCGCGATCAGAAGGCCATCGTCGTGTAGTCGACCTCGTCGGGGTAGAAACCGTCCTCCATCGCGGTCTGGTGGACGCGGATCAGCTTGCCGCCCTCCACCTTCGAGATCGACTGGAGCCCGAAGCCCTGGTGGGTCTTGCCGTTGAAGACCTTGGGTCCCTGCGGATGCTCGGGACCTTCGGCGAAGTCGGTCATCGCCTCCATCGCCTCGACCACCTTCTGCCGGTCGGCGGGGCCCTCGTAGCCGGCGGCCGTCATCGCGTCCTTGATGACGAAGAGCGTCTCCCAGACCGAGAACATGTGGGCATAGGTCGCGATGTCGTTGGGGTCGGTGACCGAGGCGCCGGTGTCGTCGACGCCCACGGCGGCGCGGTAGGCGGTCTCGGCCGCGGACGCGTCCGCCTGCTTGTAGCGGGGGTGCCCTTCCCAGAAATGCGTGCCTTCGAGGAACTCGAGGCCGGGCGAGGCGATGTTCACGGCTTCGAGCGAGTCGATGAAGCCGAAGATCTGCGGCCGTGCGCCTGTGCCGTAGAACTCACCGAGCTCCTTCACGAAGGTCAGGACGGCCGGGCCGACCATGACGTGGTAGAGCACTTCGGTTTCGGCCGGGATCTGCGGGAAGTAACGGGTGAAGGAGGTCTCGGTCGGCGGAATGGCGATCTGCGCGATGACCTCTCCGCCTTGCGCGGCGACGGCGGCGGTGAAGAAGTCGCGGTGGTCATGGCCGAAGGCGTAGTCTGGGAATACCATCGTGACCTTCTTGCCGAGGTTCTGCGTGACCCAGGGCGCCATCGACTGGACCTGGCTCTTCACATCGGTGATGCCGGGCTGGAGCGTCCAGCGGTTGAGCGCCCCCGAGGCGACGTGGTGGCCTTCGGAGCAGACGAGATAGGGCACCTTCAGTTCCCCCGCGCGCGGGGCGGAACCCATGACGACGTGGGAGAAGAGCGTGCCGAAGATCAGGTCGCAGCCGGCCTGGCTCGTCAGTTTCTCGACGACCTCGGCGCCGCGTTTCGGGTCGGTGCCGTCATCCTCGAAAACGATCTCCACCGGCCGCCCGTTGATGCCGCCGGCGTCGTTCAGGACCTTCAGGGCCGCCGTCGCGGTGCGTTCGTACCAGCGGCCGTAGGAGGCGCCGATGCCGGTGCGGTGCAGCTGGAAGCCGAGCTTGATCGGTGCCGAGGACTGCGCCTGCGCGAAACGGGCGCCAAGGCCCGTCGCCAGCAGCGCACCGCCGGCCGCCATCCCCTTCAGGAGCGTCCGGCGCGAGGAAGTGGGGGTGATCAGCTTGTTGGTCATCAAACGTCTCCGCTGTTGAACCGGCGCGGTTTTTCTGGCCATCCGCGTTCTGGGGGCATTGGCCCAAGGTCACGGAACAACGAGTCGGGGCGCATTGCAATTGCTTTCTCATGCGCCGGTCGGCGCGGAGAGAAGCCAGAGCCCGAAGACCGTGTAGGCGATCATCAGGAGCGTCATCGGAACATGCGTGCGAACACGGGCGGCGTGGTCGTCATTCCCCGACAGGCGCAGGCTGAGCAGCACCGCAAGCACATGCGCGACGACGATTGCCGTGAACTGGGCGGTCCAGACGGCGAGAACGCCCGACTGCGTGGCGAGAAAACCGAAGGAGACCCAGTGATCCGGAAGGCCGAGGAGCGACCGGCCAGCACCGAAAGGATCGTTGAGCGCGGCAATGGCATACTGGCCGTCGGTCAGGAGCGCGACGAGGTAGTGCGCGACATGATAGCCGGCTGCAATCGGCACGAAGGAGAGCATCATCGGTCCCACGGCCCGGCGAAATGCTCCGCTCGGCAGGCCGAGCCGGATCGCCCCGAGGATCAGCGCGGCCGAAAGGCCCCAGAAAAGGACGAGCGCCAGGGAGTTGGCGCCGTAGACGGCCGAGCGGCCGGGAAACTCCAGAGGGTTGACGCCGAGGCGCACGAGCCACCAGAAGGTCTCGTGCAGCCCGTCGAAGCTGACCGAGGCGAGGACGAGGGTGACGAAGGCAATCGCCGAAGGACCGGGCGGGGCCATCCGCAGCACCTGCGCACCCGGCCAGCCGGCCATGACGGTCACGCGGCCCGGCGCATAGTCCGCCCAGAAGGGGGCGATCCTCGCCACGACCGCGAAATAGGCGGTCAGGAATTCGCCCCGCGGCAGCCAGTCCTCGCCCTCGGCCACGCCGAGCGCGAGAATGAGGACGTAGTAGGCTGCGGCCGCGCGGGCAAGGACAAGGGGATCGGCGGGGGACAGCGAGACGATCTCGAACCAGGCGAAGGCGAGGTAGCCGAAGGTGGCGGGCAGGTGGCCGAGGCGCGAGAGACCGACGGCCCCCCGCCAGCCGATGAGGCGGCGGATGGTCCGCACCGGACCCGACCAGGGCTCCAGATCGCGCCACAGGTTGCCGAGGAGGACGGAGGCGAGCGTCAGCCCCACCCAGATCACCGTCCAGACGGTCAACGGCAGGAGGTTTTCCAGAGGGTCGCGCGTGCCCCAGATGCCAACGGCGACCAGCCCCCAGAAAAGCGCGGCGCAAATCCAGCTTGTCACCCCGCGCGGCAGGAACACGCGGCGGTCTAAAAGCCGGTGCGCGGCGAATGCCGGGAGCTTGCCGGCGAGGAGCGCCAACGCTGCCGTCAGCGCCACGACGAGAGCCGCGCCGATGAGGTACCAGCCCGTCGGCAGGGTCAGCAGGACTGCGCGTTCGGAGGCATGGGCATGGGCCGCGCCCGGAACGACGAGGAGAGCGACCCGGAGGCCCCGCATCAGCGCAGCCCGTCCTCGCCCTTCGCCTGCCAGGCTTCGAGCCCGCCCATGCGGGAATGCACCCGCGGTCCCCTGGCCATGACGAGCGCGAAGACGATCTCGTCGGGTTTCGGTCCGTCGGGCACGGAAACCGTCATCGTGTCGAAATGGCTGCGGACATAGGCCGCGTTGATGTGGGCGACGGGCAGGTCGATCGCGTCCCCCATGCCGCCCAACGTCTTCGCCGAGGGCACGATCGCCTTCGGATCGCCAAGAATCGCGCGCATCCCGTAGCCGCCCGGCGCATGCCAGGGCGCGCCGTGCTTCAGTTCTCCTGCCGCGCCGACGATGGCACCCTTGCCGTAGCCGTCGATCCCGTCCTTGCCGCCGAGCGCCGCGATGAGACGCTCGCACATGGTGACGGCAAGGGGCTTCAGGTCCTCCATCGCCGGCTGGAGGTCGGGTTCGAAACGTCCCGCGAAGGGGTTCGAGACGATGCCGAGGACGGCACCCCTGAGCCGGGGCGCCGCCGAATCCGGCCCGCCGTCGTGGTGGATTTCATCGACGACGACGGTCATCTTGCGCAGGCGGATTGCGGGCACGCTCGGCTCTCCCCTTCGGATCGGGTTCATCCTGCCGCAATCCGCGAGGGCGGGCAATCGCGCCTGGCCGGTCGCGCCGGGGTCAGAAGGTCAGCGCTTCCCAGTTGTGCTGCTTGATGTATTCGTAGGGAATGACTCCGTTTCCCGACCCATAGGGGCTCTGCTGGCCCCATTGGCCGAACCAGCTGTTGCGCAGGATGAAGAATCCCCCGCCCGGGACATTGGCCTGATCCTCGTAGCCGATGAGACACATGGCATGACCGCCGCTTGACGCCTCGTTCGGGACCGGCAGCGTGATGCGGCCGGCGCGGCGCGAGGTGGGGTTCTGGTACCAGCTGTCGAAGACCGGCACGGAGAAGCCCACGACCGCCCCGCCCGCAAGCGCCGCCTTGATCGCGTTCACATTGGTCTTGGGGAGCGTGCGCAGGTTCAGCTTCCGCGCTCCCGCGTCCGCCTTGGCGTTTCCCGGCTGGGTCCCGTTGCCGTTGCACGGAAGCGCGCTGTTGTAGCGCCAGGTGCTTTCCTTGCACTGGCCGAGCGATTTCAGCACGATCGCCGCCTTCACCTGCCAGGTCCCGCAAGTCTGGGGAAAGCCGTCGACCTTCTTGGTCTCGTCGTAGAGGAACTGTTCGGACAGGTCCGTCGCGTTGCCGTTCGTCTTGAGGAAGAACTCGTGGATCGCGGTCACCGCGAAGGCGACGCAGGTGCCGCGCGCGCCCTGGTTGCGGGGCCGGCCGAGCACGGCGGCATGGTTGACCGAGGCCGGAAGCGCCGCCGCCATCGGCGGCGCCTCTAATCGCGGCAGGAGGTTCCTTTCCTCATCCTCCGCCGTGGGCGGAAAGGCCCCGAGCGAAAGGGGCTCGAGCGCTTCGCGCCGCTCCTCGAAGGTCACGGGAAGACGCGCCGCCGCCGCAAGTGCGATCTCGCGCAGTTGCCCCGGCGTGACCTCCAGATACGCGGCCAGCCGTTCGGCCGTGACCGGGTCGGCGGCGGCATCGACGAACTGCTGGGCGTCGAGCAGGCCGAGGCTCTCAAGCCGGTCGGCGGCGCCGGGGGGCAGGCCCTCGACGCTGGCCATGGAAATCGTCATTCCTTCATAGAAGTCATGTTCGGCCATGATTTGGCTCCTGAAGCGGATTGGGGTTGAAATGGGATCGGACCGGACGGCAACTCGTCACGTCGGGAAATGCGGACCGGACCCGCGCGGAACGGGCGTCGAAGTGTCACTTCGGAAAGGTTGCGCCGATGAATTGCGGGCGCGGGTATCGATTCAATCTCAGGGCATCATAGCGCGTTTCGGCCCGCAGCGATACCGGGGCGCCGAGCGTCCTCAATCGGCGGCGGCGATGGTCAGATCGACCGGCGCGAGGCCGTCGATTTCGCCATGGAGCCGGTCGCCGGGCGCGACCGGCCCGACGCCGGCGGGCGTGCCGGTGTAGATGAGGTCGCCCGGCCGAAGGTGGTAGAGCGTCGAGAGATGGGCGACGATCTCGGGCACCGACCAGACCATTTCGGACAGGTGCGACCGCTGCACCGGCTCGCCGTTCAGGAGAAGCGTGATCGCCTGCGGCCCGGGTGCGCCGAACTCGGTCGCGCGCGTCAGCGGGCCGATCACGGCAGCGTTCTCGAAGTCCTTGCCGGTGTCCCAGGGCCGACGCTTGTCCTTCGCGGCACCCTGAAGGTCGCGCCGGGTCATGTCGAGCCCGGCGGCGTAGCCGAAGACGAGGTCCACCGCGCGCGCGGCCGCCACGCGGAACCCCTCCGCGCCGATCGCGAAGGCGAACTCCATTTCGTGGTGGAAGTCCTCCGTCCCCGGCGGATAGGGCGTGGTCGCACCCGACAGGGTGAGATGCGCGGGCGACTTGGTGAAGTAGAAGGGCGCCTCGCGGTCGACCTCCCCCCCCATTTCCCTGGCGTGGTCGGCATAGTTGCGTCCCACGCAGAAGATGCGGCTGACGGGGTAGAAGCCCGAACCATCGCGCATCGGCACGAGGACGGGGGCGGGCGGGGGAAAGAGGATGTCGGTCATTCGCCGTAGGGAACCCAGATGTTCTTCACCTGCGTCGCGCGTAGCAGGAATTCGCGGCCCTGACCATCGCCCCCGCGCCAGTCGCGGTTCGGGAAGGTCCAGGTGGCCTTCAGGTTGCCCGCGCTTTCGGTTTCGGCCGAAGTGCGGCCCTGCGGTCCGCCACAGTACCAGAGCGCGGCGACGTCGTCGTGCTGGGCGAGCACCTTCGCGAGTTCGTCCTTCGCACCGGTGACGATGTTCACGACGCCGCCCGGAAGGTCCGAGGTGTCGAAGACCTGGTAGAGGTCGGTCGCGGCCAGCGGCATCGACGCCGCCGGGATTGCTACCACGCGGTTGCCCATGGCGATGGCCGGCAGGACGAGGCTGAGAAAGCCCAGAAGCGGTGCTGCGTCCGGGCAGGCGATCCCCATGACGCCGAAGGGTTCTGGCATGGCGAGGGTGACATGGGACGACTTCGTGGAATGCACCGCGCCGTCGAACTTGTCGGCCTGCGCCGCGTAGAAGAAGGCACGGCGGATCGACAGCGCCACCTCGTCGACGGGTTTCGCCACGCCGGCCGCCTTCAGCCGCGCCACGAACTCCGCCTCGCGCGCGGCGAGGTTCTCGGCGAGGTAATAGAGCACCTGCGCCCGGTTGTGACCAGTGGCCTTGCCCCATCCCTTCGCGGCATGCGCCGCCTCCACGGCGTTGCGGATGTCCTTGCGGTTGCCGAGCGCGGCCAGCCCGATCTCGCGCCCCTTTGCCATGACGGTGTAGGAATAGCCCGAATCGGGACGCTTCTGCGCGCCGCCGATGTAGAGCTTGGCGGTGCGGTCGACCGCGGCTGGGCCCCTGGACGCGGGGCCCGGATGCGGCGCGGCATCGAGCCGCCCCGCCTCCGCCTCGGGCAGAGCCTTCGGGGCCGGAGTGGTGAGGTACTCTCGCATCCCCTCGCGGCCTCCCTCACGGCCAAACCCGCTTTCGCGGTAGCCGCCGAACCCGGCACCCGCGTCGAAGACGTTGGTGGAGTTGATCCAGACCACGCCCGCATTGACCTTCGAGGCGACGTCGAGCGCGAGGTTGATGTTTTCGGACCAGATCGAGGCGGCGAGCCCGTAGCGGGTGTTGTTGGCCAATTCCACCGCCTCGTCGGGTGTGCGGAACGTGGTGAGCGTGGCGACGGGGCCGAAGATCTCCACCTCCGACACGATGTTGGCGGGAGCGACGTTGGTGAGAAAGCCTGGGGCGAAGAAGCAGCCCTGCGACGGAAGCCCAACGGGTGCCTGATGCAGCACGGCCCCCTGCGCTTCGCCCTGCGCCACCAGATCGCGGATGCGGGCGAGCTGCGTTGCATCGACGATGGCGCCGACGTCGGTCGACTTGTCGAGGGGGTCGCCAACCCGCAGCTTCGCCAGCCGCGCTGACAGCCGGTGCTGGAACGTCCCCGCGACGGATTCGGCGACGAGAATGCGCGATCCGGCGCAGCAGACCTGGCCCTGGTTGAACCAGATCGCGTCCACCACGCCCTCGACGGCGGCATCGAGATCGGCATCGGCGAAGACCACGAAAGGCGACTTGCCGCCCAGTTCCAGCGTGAGCTTCTTGCCCGTCCCGGCCGTCGCCTTGCGGATGGCACGGCCAACCTCGGTCGAGCCGGTGAAGGCGATCTTGTCGACCTCCGAGCCGACCAGCGCGGCGCCCGTGGCGCCGTCGCCCGTCACGATGTTGACGACGCCCTTCGGCAGGCCGACCTCGGCGCAGATCTCGGCGAAGGCGAGCGCGGTGAGCGGGGTCTGCTCCGCCGGCTTGAGGACGACCGTGTTGCCGGCGGCGAGCGCCGGCGCGATCTTCCACGCGAGCATGAGGAGCGGGAAGTTCCACGGGATGATCTGGCCGCAGACGCCCACAGGTCTCGCGCCGGGAAACTCCGCCTCCAGCATCGCGGCCCAGCCCGCGTGATGGTAGAAGTGGCGCGCGACCAACGGCACGTCGATGTCGCGGCTTTCGCGGATCGGCTTGCCGTTGTCGAGCGTCTCCAGCACCGCGAGTAAGCGTTCGCGCTTCTGGGCATGGCGGGCGAGCGCGTAGAGCCATTTCGCGCGTTCGTGGCCGGGAAGGCGGGACCAGCCGGGCAGGGCCGCGCGGGCGGCCTTGACGGCAGCGGCAACGTCGGCCGCCGTCCCGTGCGCGACCTCGGCAAGCGGCGCGCCCGTCGCGGGGTTCGCCGTCGCGAAGGTCTTCGCCGGCCGGGTGAAGGCGCCGTCGATATAGTGGCCGAAGCTGCCGCGCGCCTTCAGCCAGGCCATGACCTCGCCCGTGGCCTCGGGGGCAGGTCCGTAGTCCATCGTCTCGAGGATTTCGGTCACTGTCGGCATGGGTCCCTCAGGCAATCGCATGACGCGAGGATGCGGCGTAGCGCCCGGTCAGGTGATGTTCGAGCTGGCGCTCGATATCGGCCAGCATCGACGAGGCGCCGAGCCTGAAAAGGTCGGGGCGCAGCCAGTCGGTGCTCAGTTCCTCCTTCATCAGGATCTGCCACGCGATGGCATCCTTCGCGGTCTTCATGCCGCCCGCCGGCTTGAATCCGATGCGGAAGCCGGTGCGTTCGCCATAGTCGCGCAAGGCCCGCACCATGACGAGGCTGACCGGCAGGGTCGCGTTCACGCCTTCCTTCCCGGTCGAGGTCTTGATGAAATCCGCCCCCGCCTGCATCGCCACCACCGAGGCCTTGTAGACGTTCCTGAGCGTCCTGAGATCGCCTGTCGCGAGGATCGCCTTCATGTGCGCCGACCCGCAAGCCTCGCGCATCGCGGCCACTTCGTCGTAGAGCGCGGACCATCTGGCGTCGAGCACATGGGCGCGGGTGATGACGATGTCGATCTCGTCGGCACCCTGGTCGACGGCGTAGCGGATCTCGGCAAGGCGGAGGTCGAGCGGCATCAGGCCAGCGGGAAACCCCGTGGCGACCGAGGCCACCGGGATGCCGGTGCCCTTCAGCGCCTTCACCGCCGCCGGAACCATGGTCGGATAAACGCAGACCGCCCCGGTCGTCAGGCGGTCCAGGCCGAGCCCGGCCAGGATGTGACCGGCCAGAGGCCGCGCGGCCTTGGCGCAGAGCCGGCGCACGCGATCCTCGGTATCGTCGCCCGCGAGCGTCGTCAGGTCCATGCAGCGGACCGCGTTGACGAGCCAGGCCGCCTGCCATTCCTTCTTCACGGTGCGCCGGGTCGTCAGCGCAGCCGCGCGCCGCTCGGCGGCGGGGGTGTTCACGGCGATCTGCTCGAACCAGTCGGTCTGCAACGCCACGCCGCGGTTGCGCGCGCTGTTGGATGGGACTTGCCCGTCGGTCACCGTCATCGTCTTACCCGTCCGAACCGCCGCGCGATCATCGCACGGAAGGCTATCGCTTGTCCCGGCCAACTGCAACGCGCCGGTTTGACCGGAAGGTCAAAAAAGGAGCCGTTTCCGGTTTCGCAGTTGACACATGCACCGAAACCGGCGGGAAAGGGGCCGGATGACGGCGGCTGGGGGCCGCCGGCGAACGTGTGGCCGGGCGATGACTGGGGCGATGACTGGGGCGAAGACCGGGGCGATGGCGGGGGCGGTCACCGGGACACCGGGCGATCTGGACAGGATGCAGTTTGCGATCGAGCATCTGCTCGATGCACCCGACGGCTGGCGTCCGCTCGTGCGCGAGATGGTCGCCCGCTGGCCGGAGGCGCCGGCAGGCGAGGTGATCCTCGCCATCGTCGCCGCGGCGACCGAGATCGAGCAGATGTTCGGCCCGGGCAGCCCGTCCCGCGAGGGGGCCGCGCAGGGCTGGCGGCTTGCCGCGCTTGTCGGTGCCGATCTTTGCGCGATGGCGGCGGTGGGACTGCCGCACGTAACGGCCGGCGACATGGCGCGCTACTGGAAGATCGATCCCTGGTTCCGCGACCTCTGAATCCTCTCAACTGCCGCGGTAGGTGGAGTAGCCGTAGGGCGACAGCAGGAGCGGCACGTGGTAGTGCGCCGCGCCGTCGGCAATTCCGAAGCGGATCGGCACCTCGTCGAGGAACAGCGGCCCGTCTCCTGCCTGGCCGGTCGCCCTGAGGTAGTCGCCGGCGAAGAACACAAGCTCGTAGGTTCCGGGTGCGAAGGCCCCGGCGGGAAGGATCGGTGCGTCGGTGCGCCCGTCGGAATTGGTGACCGCCTCGGCAATCGCGCGCCGCGCGCCGTCTGCCAGCCGATAGAGCGCGATCCTGATCCCCGCGGCCGGCCGGCCCCGCGCCGTATCGAGAACATGGGTGGTGAGATAGCCTGACATGGCGCCTCCTTTCCGGGTGCCCGCATCTTCGACGCTATCCGGGAGAAAGGCGACCCCGCGAGTTTCTGTCAGGACTTTTCGGATTTTGCGTATAATCAACGTCCGCCACCGCGACTAACCTAGTCGCAAACTTCGAAGGTACTCATGAACCGCTATCCCCGCGACATGTCCGGCCACGGCCCGACCCCTCCCGATGCAGGCTGGCCGGACGGCGCGAAGGTCGCCGTCTCGCTCGTGCTGAACTACGAGGAGGGGGGCGAGAACTCGATCCTCCATGGCGACGCGGCCTCCGAGGCGTTCCTCTCGGACATTGCCGGCGCGCAGCCCTGGCCGGGCCAGCGCCACTGGAACATGGAGTCGATCTACGACTACGGCGCCCGTGCGGGGTTCTGGCGTCTCCACCGGCTCTTCACCGGCCTCGGGATTCCCGTCACGGTCTACGGTGTCGCCACCGCTCTGGCCCGCGCGCCCGAACAGGTCGCCGCGATGAAGGCGGCAGGGTGGGAGATTGCCTCCCACGGGCTGAAGTGGGTCGAACACCGCGACATGGCCGAGGCCGAGGAGCGGCGCCAAATCGCCGAGGCGATCCGCCTTCATACCGAGGTCGTGGGGACGCGCCCGACCGGATGGTATACCGGGCGCTGTTCGGTCAACACCGTGCGGCTCACGGCCGAGCAGGGCTTCGACTGGATTTCCGATACCTACGACGACGACCTGCCCTACTGGCTGGAGGTTGGCGACCGCCATCAACTCGTCATTCCCTACACGCTCGACGCCAACGACATGCGCTTTGCCACGGCGCCGGGCTACATAACGGGCGAGCAGTTCTTCCAGTATCTCAAGGACGCCTTCGACGTGCTCTACGCGGAAGGGCAGGCGGGGCAGGCCAAGATGATGTCGGTCGGCCTCCATTGCCGCCTGATCGGGCGGCCCGGCAAGATGGCCGGGCTGGAGCGCTTCCTGGACTACGCGCGGGGGCACGACGGCGTCTGGTTTCCCCGGCGCATCGACATCGCCCGGCACTGGACCGCCACCCATCCGCCACGCGACTTCGACCGCCCGAGCCGCATGGAGAAGGCCGAATTCGTCGCCCGCTTCGGCGGCGTCTTCGAGCACTCTCCCTGGGTCGCCGAACGCGCCTGGGCGCTGGAGCTTGGCCCCGCGCATGACACGGCGACCGGGCTGGCCGGTGCGCTCGCCCGTGTCTTCCGTTCCGCCACGCGCGCCGAACGGCTGGGCGTTCTGACCGCGCATCCGGACCTTGCGGGCAAGCTTGCCATGGCACGGCGGCTGACCGCGGCCTCGTCCGCGGAACAGGCCTCCGCCGGGCTCGATGCGCTCACGGACGACGAGCGCACCGAGTTCTCCGAGCTCAACAACGCCTATACTGCGCGCCACGGTTTCCCCTTCATCATCGCGGTACGCGACAACGCGAAGGCGGCGATCCTTGCGGCCTTCCGCCGCCGCCTCGAACAGGACAACGAGACCGAATTCTCCGAAGCCTGCGCGCAGGTCGAACGCATCGCCGAACTCCGTCTCAAGGACATGCTTCCCAGATGAGCCCCTACTACGCCCCCCCCGGCGGGCTGCCGCCGCAAACCGCGCTGATGACCGGCCGCGCCGTCTTCACCGACGCCTATTGCCTCATCCCCAGGGGCTGCTTCTCCGACATCGTGACAAGCAGCCTTCCCGGCTGGAAGAACACCCGCCTCTGGCTCATCGCGCGGCCGATGTCGGGCTTTGCCGAGACCTTCAGCCAGTACGTCATGGAGGTCGCGCCTGGCGGCGGCTCCGACCTGCCCGAGCCGGACCCGGTGGCCGAGGGCGTGATCTTCGTCACGGAAGGCGAGATATGGCTCTCGCTCGACGGGCAGGAGCACGACCTCGGCCCCGGCGGCTATGCCTATATCCCGCCCGGCACCGACTGGCGGCTCCACAACGGCACCGACCATCCCGCGCGTTTCCACTGGGTCCGCAAGCTCTATGAGTACGCGCCGGGCCTTGCCGCTCCGAAGGCCTTCGTCACCTCCGACCGCGACATCAAGCCCGTGGCCATGCCCGAGACCGGCGGCCGCTGGGCCACGACGCGCTTTGCCGATCCCGACGACCTGTCCCATGACATGCACGTCAACATCGTGACCTTCCAGCCCGGCGGTCTCATCCCCTTCGAAGAGACGCATGTGATGGAACACGGGCTCTACGTGCTCGAGGGCAAGGCCGCCTACAAGCTCAACCGCGACTGGGTCGAGGTCGAGGCGGGCGACTTCATGTGGCTCCGCGCCTACTGCCCGCAGGCCTGCTATGCCGCGGGCCCCGGCCCTTTCCGCTACCTCCTCTACAAGGACGTCAACCGCCACGCGAAGCTGCGCGGCCCCGGCGCCTTCGGCCGATGACCGCGATCTGCGCGCCCCGTCTTCTGCGTTGCCGAAGTACCTTCGGGTTCCGGGGGCCGCGCCTCGGCGGGGCGACATGAGCAGGACGATCCCGGCCGAACCGTTGACGGCGGATGCCTTCGCCGCCTTCGGCGACGTCCTCGAAGCGCGCGGCGTGCCGGACCGGCTCATCAACGAGGGACTCTGCGGACGGTATCACGACCGTGCGCGACTCGATTTCGGGACCGGACGCGCCGGCCTCTCGGTCTTCGATGCCGTGCCGCGCGCGCTTCCCTACGACTTCACCCTCGTCGAACGGCACCCTGAGGGGAGCCAGGCCTTCCTGCCGATGGCCGCGCATCCCTTCCTGGTCATCGTGGCGCGCGACGAGGGCGGGTGGCCCGGCCGACCGCGGGCCTTCCTCACCGACGGGTCGCAGGGGATCAACCTCCTGCGCGGCACCTGGCACGGCGTCCTGACGCCGCTCCACGCGCCCGGCCTCTTCGCCGTCGTGGACCGGATCGGCGAAGGAGCAAACCTCGAGGAGTATCGCTACGACGCGCCCTGGCGGGTCGTGCGGACCGGCGCCGCCTGAAACGCCGGCACTGACCGGACCGCGACCCACGGGGCGGCGCGGGACGGCGGAACGATAACGGCCCCGAGGGAAAGGAAAGCTTATGAGTGTGACCACGCATCCCGTGGACGAAATCCTCCCGACGCCCAAGCTCTTCACGCTCGGGCTGCAACACGTCCTCGTCATGTATGCGGGCGCGATCGCGGTGCCGCTCATCATCGGCCGCGTGCTGAAGCTCGAACCGCAGGACGTCGCCTTCCTGATCTCGGCAGACCTTTTCGTCTGCGGCATCGTCACGCTGATCCAGTCGCTCGGCGTCACGCAATGGTTCGGCATCCGGCTGCCGGTGATGATGGGCGTCACCTTCGCCGCGGTGGGGCCGATGATCGCCATCGGCAACGCGAACCCGGGCACGGAAGGCGCGCGGATGATCTTCGGCGCGATCATCGCCGCCGGGATCGTCGCGATGCTGATCGCGCCGCTGATGTCGAAGCTCCTGCGCTTCTTCCCGCCAGTGGTCACCGGCACGATCATCCTCGTGATCGGCGTCACGTTGATGCGCATCGGCATCAACTGGATCTTCGGCCTGCCCGCGGGTCCGACCGCGCCGAAGACGGTCAACCCCGAACATGCCGACTGGCTGAAGCAGGTGGGCGAGCTTGCGGCGGCGTCCGGGGGAACGATCCCTGCCGTACCGCCGGGGATGGGGATTGCGCCCTCGGTGGCCAACCCGGCCTATGCAGCACCGGGAAATATCCTGATCTCGGCCATCGTCCTCGTGGCGATCCTCCTCATCGCCCGGTTCGGCCGCGGCTTCGTCGCCAATATCGCGGTCCTCCTCGGCATCGTCGTCGGCGGCGTCCTTGCCGCGGCTCTCGGCATGATGCACTTCGACAAGGTGGGCGCAGCCGGCTGGTTCGCGCTGATAACGCCCTTCCACTTCGGCGCGCCGATCTTCGACCCGGTCATGATCGTGACCATGGTGCTGGTGATGATCGTGGTGATGATCGAATCGACCGGCATGTTCCTTGCCCTCGGCGACATGACCGGCAGCAGGGTCACACCCGAACGGCTTTCGGCCGGCCTCAGGACCGACGGTCTCGGCACGCTCATCGGCGGCATCTTCAACACCTTCCCCTACACGTCATTCAGCCAGAACGTCGGCCTCGTCGGCGTTACCGGGATCAAGAGCCGCTTCATCTGCGTCGCCGGCGGGCTGATCCTGATCGTCCTCGGGCTGGTGCCGAAGATGGGCGCGCTCGTCGAGGCGTTGCCGACGGCGGTCCTGGGCGGGGCAGGGCTCGTGATGTTCGGCATGGTCGCCGCCACCGGGATCCGGATTCTCTCCGCGGGCGTCGATTTCCAAGCCAACCGCCACAACCTCTTCGTGGTGGCCGTCTCGCTCGGTTTCGGGATGATCCCGCTCGTGGCGCCTGACTTCAAGCTCTGGATGCCCCATGCGATCCATCCCCTGATCGACAGCGGCATCCTGCTGGCGACAATCTCGGCGGTCGCCCTGAATGCCTTCTTCAACGGCGCCACCGGCACGGAGGAGGAACTGCGCCGGGCGGCCGAGGCGATCGAGCACTGACCGGAAAGACCGGCCGGGGGCCTTGAATCCCGGCCGGTTTCCTGCCTTCCTCGCGCGCGAGGAGACCTGCCCGTGTCGCATCAAGTGTCGCATTCATCGGTCGGCCAGCGCATGACCGCAGAGCAGCCCCGCCTGACGGCGGCGGAGGCTGGCGCGCTCGCGCGCGACCATTTCGGCCTGACGGGCACGCTGGCCCCGCTCACCTCGGAACGCGACCAGAATTTCCGCCTGACCACGGCGGAGGGCCGGAACTACGTGCTGAAGATCGCCAATGCCGCCGAGCCGGCAGAGGTCACGAATTTCCAGACCGAGGCGCTGGCGCATATCGCGCGGACGGCGCCCGACCTGCCCGTGCCGCGCGTCATCGCCGCGCGCGACGGTCGGGTGGAGATCGCGCTTCCGTCCGGCAGCATCGTGAGGATCCTGACGTGGGTCGAGGGCACGCCCCTTCATCTCGTGCCGCGGACGCCCGCACTCCGGCGCAGCGTGGGCGCGATGGCGGCGCACCTCACCAAGGCCCTTGAAGGCTTCCGCCATGCGGCCGAGGGACACGAACTCATCTGGGACATCCGCAACGCGGGCAGGTTGCGACAGCTTCTTGCCTCCGTGCCGGATATCGCCCTGCGCGCGACCTGCGAGACCGCGCTCGACCGCTTCGACGCGGAGATATCGCCGGCGCTGGCCCGCCTGCCATGGCAGGTGGTCCACGCCGACTTCAACCCGCACAACCTCCTGACCGACCCGGGGGCGACGCGGATCACCGGGATCCTCGACTTCGGCGACATGGTGCGCACCGCCCGCGTCTGCGACCTTGCCGTCGCGGCCTCCTACCACGCCGACCCGGCCGAACCGCTCGCCACGCTGGTCGATGTGATCGCGGGCTGGCATTCGGTCCTGCCGCTGCTTGCCGGCGAGGAGGGGCTCATCCTCGACCTCGTGGCAATGCGCATGGTGACGACCATCGTGCTCTCGAACTGGCGCGCCGCGCGCCAACCGGAACATGCCGGCTATTTCCTCAGAAACCTGCCCGTCTCGCGCGCCGGGTTCGAGGCGCTCTCCGCCCTCGACCGCGGCGCGGCCCGCGCGCGTCTCGCGGCCCTCATCCGCACAGGTGCTCCATGACCCTGAAGGACGCGATGCCCAACGCCTATGTCGCGGGCCGGGGGGAGCTGCCGCCCGGCGACACGGCGCTGGTGGCGCGGCGGGCGAAGTCTCTCGGCCCGGCCTACCGGCTCTTCTACGAGACGCCCGTGCATCTCGTCCGGGGGGAGGGCGTCTGGCTCTACGACCGGGCCGGCGACGCCTATCTCGACACCTACAACAACGTCGCCTGTGTCGGCCACTGCCACCCCCGTGTGGTGGAGGCGATGGCGCGGCAGGCGGCCACCTTCGCGAGCCACACGCGCTACCTGCACGAGGGCATCCTTGCCTATGCCGAGCGGCTGCTGGCGACCTTTCCGGCCGAACTGTCGCATGTGATGTTCACCTGCACCGGGTCCGAGGCGAATGACCTCGGCCTCAGGATCGCGCGCGAACATACCGGCGGCAGCGGCATCATCGTGACGGAAAACGCCTATCACGGCGTCACCGCCGCCGTCGCCGAATGCTCGCCCTCGCTCGGCGCGGGCGTGCCGCTCGGGCCCCATGTCCGCACCGTGCCCGCCCCCGACGCGGCGCGCTACGGCGACGACGTCGCGGGCGGCTTCGCCGCCGCCGTGCAGGGGGCCATCGACGATCTTTTGCGCCACGGCATCAGGCCCTGCGCGCTCCTCGTCGATACGATCTTCTCCTCTGACGGGGTCTTTGCCGACCCGAACGGCTTTCTTGCCCCCGCGGTTGCCGCGATCCGTGCCGCCGGCGGCATCTTCATCGCCGACGAGGTGCAGCCGGGGTTCGGCCGCACCGGTGCCGCGATGTGGGGGTTTCTTGGCCACGGCGTCGTCCCCGACATGGTCTCGCTCGGCAAGCCGATGGGCAACGGCTATCCCGTGGCGGGGCTGGTGGTCCGGCCCGAGGTGGTCGCGGCGTTCGGGGCGAAGGCGCGGTATTTCAACACTTTCGGCGGCAATGCTGTGGCGGCGGCGACGGCCTCGGCGGTTCTCGACGTGATCGAGGACGAGGGACTGCTGGGCAATGCCCGCGACACGGGCGCCTATCTGGCCGGCGGCCTTTGCGACCTTGCCTCCCGTCACGACTGCCTCGGGGCGGTGCGCGGCGCGGGGCTCTTCATCGGTGCCGACATCGTCCGCGACGGCGCGGCCGATGCGGCGCTCGCCGCGCGGGTGGTAAACGGGCTCCGCGCGGCGAAGGTCCTGATCTCGGCCACCGCGAAGGCCGGCAACGTCCTGAAGATCCGTCCGCCTCTGGTCTTCACCCGCGCGCACGCCGACATCTTCCTTGACCGGATGGCCGGCGTCCTTTCAGGCCTCTGACGCGGTCCGGGCGGCCCAGGGCAGGTGCGGCCCGGCAGGGACGATCCCGGTCGGGTTCAGAGTGCGGATCGAGTAGTAGCCGCGCTTGATGTGGCCGAGGTTCACCGTCGCCCCCACGCCCGGCAGGTCGAGCACCCGTTCGAGATAGGCGACAAGCCGGGGATAGTCCGCAAGCCGGCGGATGTTGCACTTGAAGAGCCCGTGGTAGGCCGCGTCGAAGCGCACCAGCGTCACGAAGAGCCGGATGTCCGTTTCGGTCAGCCCCGGTCCGAAGAGGAAGGCCCGGCCGTCCGAAAGCCGTTCCTCGAGCGTGTCGAGGGTGGCGAAGACGCCCGCAACGGCCTCGTCATAGGCGACTTGCGTGGTGGCGAAACCGGCCCGGTAGACGCCGTTGTTGAGCCTGGGGTAGATCCAGTCCGACAACGCGTCGATCGCGGGGCGGAGCGACGCGGGGTAAAGGTCCGCGCCCTTGGTGGCCAGCCCTCCGAAGCCGAGGCTCATCATCCGCAGGATGTCGGCGGATTCGTTGTTCACGATCACGCCCGTCCGGGTGTCCCATAGGACCGGTACGGTGGCGCGTCCGGTGAAGTCCGGATCGGCGACCGAATAGAGTTCGTGCAGGTAGCTGGCCGCCCGCTCCGGATCGGCCTCGGCGCCGAAGCGCCAGCCCTGGTCGGAAAGCGCAGGTTCCACCACCGTCACCGGGACGGCGCCCTCAAGCCCCATCAGCGCCCGCGCGATCAGCGTGCGCGAGGCCCAGGGGCAGATCAGCGCGACATAGAGCCGGTAGCGCCCGGCCTCGGCCGGAAAGCCACCCGTGCCGGTCGGCCCGGCGGTGCCATCGGCTGTGACCCAGTTGCGGAAGGACGAGGTCTGGCGGACGAAGCCGCCTTTCTCGTCCTTCGCCTGCACCGGCTGCCATTTCTCGGTCCATTTCCCGCGTACGAGCATCTCAGGTGTCTTTCCGTGACACGGTGATCGGGGTGCCCCAGGGGTCCGTCCCCCGCGTCGCCAGGACGCCCGAGAGCCGGTCGTGGTTCGCGGCGTCGGCAAGAAGGTTGACCTCGGCGAGACCGGCCGCGTCCGGGCTGCGCCTGCCGGCTCCGCGGCTGTTCCAGACGTTGGCGGCAAGGTGGTGGTGGTATCCGCCGGTGCTCAGGAAGGCGGCGCCGGGGTAGTGGGTCACGATGTCGAAGCCGAGCGTGCCGGCGTAGAACGCCTCGGCCGCCGGCACATCGCCCACCTGAAGGTGGACGTGCCCGACCACGGTGCCGTCGGGCGCGCCCGTCCAGGGACGCGCGGCATCGGCAGCGAGGAGCCGCAGGTCGAGCGGGTCGGTCGCCATCCTGATCCGGCCGTCGCGCCGCGGCCATTCGTCCCGCGCGCGGTCGCGATAGACCTCGATGCCGTTGCCCTCGGGGTCGGCGAGGTAGATCGCCTCGCTCACCAGATGGTCCGAGGCGCCCTGAAGCGGCAGGCCGGCCCCGGAGGCGTGGAGGAGCCAGGCGCCGAGGTCGGCCCGCGAGGGCAGGAGGAAGGCGGTGTGGAAGAGCCCCGCCTCACGGGGATCCGCGGCCTTGGCGGCGCGGTCGGCGCGGAGTTCCAGTAGAACCCGCCCGCCCGCGCCGAGGGTGCGGACCCCACCCTCGGAGGCGATGGGGGTCAGCCCGATCGCGGTCTCGTAGAAGGCGGCGACGCGGTCGATGTCACGCACGGTCAGCGCAACGCGGCCGATCTCGACGGGGGCGGAGGCGGTGGACATGGTCGTTGCTTTCCTCTGAGCCGGGTCAGCGGCGCGAAAGGGCGTGGGCGCCGTTGCCGAGAAGGGCGAGTGCCGCCATCACGATGGCCCAGAGCACCGGATATTCCCAGCCGCCGTTCGGGTTGGAGAAGAAGAAGCCGTTGGCGCCATGCCCGAACCAGGCCGCTCCGAGAAGCACCGGCACCATCGCGAGCGAGATCGCGCGGGTGTAGAAGCCGGCGATGAGCGCGAGGCCGCCAATGAGTTCGAGGGCGATGGTCAGATAGCCGAGAAAGCCCGGAAGGCCGATCGAGGAGAAATAGCCGGCGGTGCCCGCGGGGGTGAAGACCGCGATCTTCAGCCAGGCGTGAAGGACGAAGTAGACGCCTGTCGAGAGGCGCAGGATCAACGCGGCATAGTCGGCATTGGTCGGCCGGGCGAGCGGGGCGGTGGCATCGTAGGTGGTCATCATCTGTCCTTTCGAGGGTTGGCCCGGGTCGGGCGATGCGGGAAAGATGATCTCATCCGATAGAAATTATAATCCGGAATTCGGGAAGATCATTGCATCCCATAAGGAAGCAATTCGGGTCAAACGCCCCAATCGCGTCCGCGGAAATGAATCACGAGATGGTCGATCAGCACCCGCACCTTGGCGGCGAGGTGGCGCCCCGGCGGATAGAGCGCGAACGCGCCGAAAGGTTCGTCCACGAAGTCCGCCAGGAGGGCGCGGACCCGGCCGCCGCGCAAAGCCTCGGCGGCGACAAAGTCGGGGACATAGGCCAGACCAAGCCCGGCCGCAGCGGCCTGAAGGCAGGCCTCGGCGTTCGAGTAGTGGAGCCGGCCGCGCACCGGGACGGAGGTGATCGCTCCGCCGACAAGAAAACGCCAGTGGCCGGGATCGCGGTAGTTCGTGTCGATGACGCATTCGTGCCGGGCAAGGTCGAGGGGACTCTCCGGCACGCCCTTTCGGGCGAGATAGGCATCCGCCCCGACCAGCACCACGCGGATCTCGCAGAGCCGGCGCGCGACGAGGGTTGTGTCGGAAGGCCTGCCGACCCGGATTGCTGCGTCGAAGCCTTCGTCCACAAGGTTCACGACCCGGTCGGAAAAGGAAACGTCCAGCGAGATGTCCGGATAGGCGGCGGCGAAGTCATTGAGCGCGGGGACGAGTTCGGTCGTGCCGAAGGTCAGGGGCGCGGTCAGCCGCACCCGCCCGCGGGGGCTTGCGGAGGCGTCGCGGACACTCTGGTCCAGTGCATCGAATTCCTCGACGAGGCCGCGGAGCTGCTCGTAATAGGCTTGTCCGACCTCGGTCGCCGAGACGGCGCGCGTGGTCCGGTTCAGAAGCCGCACCCCCAGTTCCGCCTCCAGCCGCGCGACGACCTTGGAGGCCTGCCCCGACGTGGTACCGAAGCGGCGCGCGGCGGCCGTGAAGCTGCCGGTCTCCATCACCGCGATGAACATCCGGTCCGAGGCGAGGCGATCCATGATTGCGTCCGATTCGGCGAAAGTCGGTTCGAGTTTGGCGCAATTCCCGCCAAGGCGGCAGGGGTGTCAGCGGCGCGCCATCAGCCGCGCCGCATCGAGCATGCGGTTGGAGAAGCCCCATTCGTTGTCATACCAGCCGAAGACGCGGAGCAGTCCGCCCTTTGTCACATGGGTCTCCGGCAAGGCCATGACGATGCTTTCGGGCCGCGCACGCAGATCCGATGACACGAGCGGCCGGTCGGTCCAGCCGATTACGCCGCCCGTCGCGGCGAGCCGCGCAATGACCGCCTCGCGTCCGGGCCGCGCACGGGTCATCACCGACAGGTCCACGGCCGAGACGGAGGCCACCGGCACGCGCACCGCCGCGCCCTCGATCCGGCCCGAGATCTCCGGCAGCACGACGTCCAGCAGGCGTTGCGCCGAGGTCGTGGTCGGCACCATCGAAAGCGCCGCCGCGCGGCTGCGGGCATAGTCGGCCCCCGGCGCGTCCACCGTGGGCTGGCTGCCGGTATAGCAATGGATCGTTGTCATCCACCCGGTTTCCACGCCCCATTCTCGCTCGATCAGCCGGACAAGCGGCGCAAGCGCGTTCGTGGTGCAGGAGGCGTTGGACACGATGCGATGGCCGGGCGAAAGCTTTTCGTCGTTTGCGCCGATGACGAGCGTGAAGTCGGCCGTGGCGGAGGGGCCGGAGACGAGCACCCGCCGCGCGCCCCCCCGGAGGCCCGCCTCGGCGAAGGACCGTTCTCCGCCGAGCCCGGTGCATTCCATCACCACGTCGATATCGGACAGGTCGAGCGTGCCGAGGTCGCGCGCACCCGTCAGCCGGATGCGGCGCCCGTCCACGACGAGCGTATCCGGCTCCAGCCGCACCTCGCCTTTCCAGGGGCCAAAGGTGGAATCGTATTCGAAGAGATAGGCGGCCAATTCGGGCCGCGCGATGTCGTTCACTGCGACGATCTGCAGCCCGTCGCCGGACGACCCCGAAAGGGCGGCGCGCAGCACCGAGCGGCCGATGCGGCCGAAGCCGTTGAGCGCGACGCGGATCGTCATGGGCAGCCCCTTCTTGTTCCGCGCCGATCCTAGCCGCATGCAAGCGATTGAAAATGCCGAAAATGTACCCGATACGCCCGAATTCCCGGCCGTTCAGTATCCCCGGCCGCGGGCGGTGACAGGCCAGAGGCATTCGACACGGCCGCCGCGCAGGCCCACATACCAGTCGTGAAGGTTGCATGTCGGGTCGCAATGACCGGGGATCAGGCGCAGGCGGTCGCCCGGTTTCAGCGTGTGACCGGCATCGTCGATCACGCCGTGTTCGTCCGAGGCCGAGGCATAGGTCAGGTCCGCCCTCCCCGCGACCCGCGGCAGGCCGCTGTCGGTCGCATGGGCCTTCAGACCCGCATCGCAGACCGCGCGGCCGGGGACCGGGGTGCTCATCACCTCGGTGAGCACGAAAAGAGCGTGCTCCCACTCACCGTCGAGCCGAGCGTTCCCCTCGCCGCGGATGCGCGCGTAGTCCGCATCCATGAAGGCGTAGGATCCGCATTGCAGTTCCGTGTAAAGTCCCGAACCGGCCTCCAGCGGCCAGGATCCGGTGCCGGCGCCGGTGACGACCGTCGGCGCAAGCCCCGCCGCGGTCAGCGCAGCAATGGCCTCGCGGACGCGGGCAAACGCGGTCTCGGCCGCGCGGCGGCGGTCTTCCGGCGCTTCGATGTGTTGCATCCCGCCATGATAGGCATGAAGCCCCGCGTATGTGAGGCACGGTGCCTCGGCGACCGCGCGGGCGAGCATCACGGCCACGCCTGCGTCCGGCGCGCCGCAACGGGCACCGCCACAGTCGAGTTCGACGTAGACGTCGAGTCCTGTGCCATGGCGTGCGGCGGCGGCGGAAAGCTCGGCCACATTCGCGAGGTCATCGACGCAGACCCCTACCCGCGCCCCGAGCAGCGGCAACCGGGCGAGCCGGTCGATCTTCGCCGGGTTCCGGACCTCGTTTGTCACCAGAACGTCGGCGATGCCACCGCGTACGAAGGCCTCTGCTTCGCTCACCTTCTGTGCGCAGAGGCCGACGGCCCCGTGGTTCACCTGCAGGCGCCCCACGTCGGCCGAGCGGTGCATCTTCCCATGCGGCCTGAGCCTGAGCCCGGCCGCCCGCGCCGCCGCCGCCATCTTCGCGAGGTTGCGGTCGAGCGCGTCGAGGTCGAGCACGAGGCAGGGCGTCTGCACCTCGGCCTCTGCCATGCCGGGCCGCGCCGGAATGTCGTAGCCGACCTCCAGATCGTCGAGGCGGTCCGTCATCGCACTGCCTCCATGAGCGCATCGCGCATCCGGCAGTCGCGCGCGGCGTCGAGCCCGCAGGGCCGGGGGGCGAGTTCCTTGGTGAGGCAGATCCTTGCCTCCTCGATCCGTCCCGCGTCGCAGGTGATCGTGATCATCGCCGCATCGAGGCCGGGGTTGGCCTCGACGAAGGCCTCTTCGACGACGGACGCGGGCAGCGTCACGTCTTGCCGAAGCGCGCGGAAGACATCCGGGATGACGATGCCTTCGTAGGCCTGCCGCGACGTCTCGAAATAGTCTGCGGCCGATAGGCCGGAACAGCGGCCGTGCTTCTTCCATTCGTACCAGGCAAGCCCGGCGGAGCCCATGATGTCGGCCATTGCGCGCGTTTCCGCCCGCGTGGCATCGCGTGCGCCCGTCCTGCAGTAGCTCGGCCAGCCGAACTCGTACTGCGGCCAGAGACCGTGGAGCGTGAAGCCGAAGTCATGGCGGGGATCGCACTGGTCTTCTCCCCGGGCATCGCCATCAAGGGCGCAGAAGGTCGGCGACCACGAAAGCGACAGGACGTAATAATCGAACACCCCGGCCCGCTCGCCTTCGGCCGAGGCGGGCAGGGCGCTGAGAAGGAGGAGGGCGAGGGCGCGCATTTTCTCTTTTCTCCGGGGGGCAGAGCGACTATATAGCGCCGCAATTCCCCGAAAACGAGGAACCGCGGCCCGAGGGTCGCAGCCGTTTTCCCGGCTCGGGAGAGATTTGTAAAGGAGAAGCCCGATGACGAAACCGCTCATGGCCAAGGCCACGGCCGTCTGGCTGGTGGACAACACGACGCTGAGCTTCAAGCAGATCGCCGATTTCTGCGGCATGCACGAGCTTGAGGTGCAGGGCATCGCCGACGGTGACGTTGCAACTGGCGTGAAGGGCTTCGACCCGATCGCCAACAACCAGCTCGAACCTGGCGAGATCGAGAAGGGGCAGGCCGATCCGCTCTACCGGCTGAAGCTGAAGCACAACCCGGCCGCTCTGGGCGAGGAAAAGCGCCGAGGCCCGCGCTACACGCCGCTTTCCAAGCGGCAGGACCGGCCGGCGGCGATCCTGTGGCTGGTGAAGTTCCACCCAGAGCTTGCCGATTCGCAGATTGCCAAGCTCGTCGGCACGACGAAGCCCACGATCGCCTCGATCCGCGACCGGACGCACTGGAACATCTCGAACATCACGCCGATCGATCCGGTGGCGCTCGGCCTATGCCGGCAGACCGAGCTTGACGCGGCGGTGCAGAAGGCGGCGAAGAAGAAGGCGGGCGACGGCGCGGTGATGTCGGATGACGAACGCCGCAAGCTCGTCTCGACCGAGCAGTCGCTCGGCATGTCCACCGAGCCGAAGATTCCCTCTTCCATCGCCGGGCTGGAGAACTTCTCCTTCTCGCGCGCACAGGAAGAGGAAGAGAAGAACCCGGCCGACTATTCGGATGCGGAGAGCTTCTTCAACCTGCCGCACGGCGATGACGAGGATGACGAGGACGAGGGGCGGGGCCGGCGCTGACCGCAGGGTGGCAGTCCGTGGGTCCTAGCTAGGCCTTCTTCTTCTTTTTCTTCTTCTTGCCCGGCACCCGGTCGGTCGCGGTCTCCCCGCCGGGATCGGCCTCGAAAACATCCGCAAGCCTTGCGGCGTCCAGCGCCGCAATTGCCTCCATCCGTGCCGACACGGTGGCGAGTACCTCATGCAGCGCCGCGATGCGGGCATCGCCGGATGCGGATTCGGCCGCGAGCAGCCGGTCCAGGAGCGGCGCGACCGCGCGGCGCTGCCGCCCGCCGACAAGGAGGCGGATGATTTCCCAGGGGTCGGGCGGCGCGGTGAAATAGTCCTTGCGGTCGGCCGGCGCGCGGGCCCGCGCGATCAGGCCCCATTCGCGCAGTTCCTTCAGCGCCGTCGAAACATTCGACCGGGACAGGCCGAGCGCCTGGGTCAGGTCGTCGGCGCAGGGCGGCTGGGCCGCGCGCCAGATCGCCGCGAAGCACTGCCCGGCGGGGCGCGAGATGCCGCAGAGCGCTCCCAGTTCGGCGACGATTTCGGGAAAGGCTTGGGTGGCGGCCATGGTGCTCTTTCGCGAAGGGTTGTTCCAGCCTCGCGAAAATCGCCGCTCCGTCAAGGCGTCCGCACGCGGTCGAGCCGGAAGCGGGTCGTCTGGCGATAGCTCTCGCCCGGTCCGAGCACCGCCGGCGGGAAGTCCGGCCGGTTCGGCGCGTCCGGCCAGACCTGCGGTTCGAAGGCCATGCCCGCGCGCGGGCCGTAGGCGCGGCCGTCGAGTCCGCCGCCGGCGGCGACCGCGAGATGCCGCCCGTCATAGACCTGAAGCCCCGGTTCGGTCGTCGCGATGCTGAGCCGGACGCCCGATGACCCCGTCATCGTCGCCACTTCGGTCAGGTCGCGGCGGGCGGAGGCGAGGCAGAAGTTGTGGTCGAGGGTCGGCGCGCCGGACAATTGCAGGGCCGCGCGGAAGTCGTACGAGGTGCCTGCGACGGAGAGCGGCGGGCCCGTGGGGATCATCGCGGCATCGACCGCGAGGTATCGGTCGGCGGCGACCGCAAGGCGGTGGCCGCCGGTATCGGCGCTGCCGTCGAGGTTCCAGTAACCGTGGTGCGCGAGGTTCACGATCGTCATGACGTCGCTCGTCGCGGTCAGGTCCAGGGTCAGCGTGGCCGGTGACGCTAGCCGGAAGCGCGCCCGGATCGTCCGGTTGCCGGGAAATCCGCCCTCGCCGTCGGCGAGGTCTGCGCGGAGCGTGGCATGGTCCGGCCCGGCGTCCTCGACCGCCCAGATCCGGGCGTGAAGGCCGCGCGCGCCGGAGTGCAGGAGCGTGCGGCCCTCGTTCGCCTCGAAGTGGCAGAGGCGGCCGGCGATGAAGGCCCGCGCCCCGGCGATGCGGTTGGCGACCGGTCCGACGATGGCGCCGGCGTAGAGAAGCGGGCCTGCGTAATCCGCGGGGTCCGCCGCGCCGAGAACGAGCGGCCAGTCCACGCCGGCTAGCCGGAGGTCCTGAACCGTCGCGCCGAGGGTCAGCAGGCGGAGGCTCAGACCCCCGCCGGTGAGGTGGAGTGCATGGACGGCGCGCCCGTCCGCCATCCTGCCCGCCTCGATCATCGCTGCCCTCCCCCGTCCGCCCGCTGGCGGCATGGTCGCGCCCGCACGGCCGCCGTCAATCCCCTGCGAGACAGTCGGCGATGGCGGTGCCGATGCCGTCCAGGACGGCGAGGTAGAGCCCCGGCCCCGGTTCGGCCGCCCGGCCCTCCGGATCGAGGGGCGCGCCGAGTCGGGCGGGCGTGCCGGCGACGAGGCTCTCGATCGCGCGCGGATCATGCCCGGCCTCGGGGAAGGCGCAGGCGACCTCGCCCGCCTCGGCACGGGCGCGCAGCTCCGCGACATGGGCTGCGCCGGGATCGGCCGCGTCGCCCTCGGCAAGGCTGCCTGCGACGGCAAGCCCATAGTGGCCCGTGAAATAGCCGTAGGCGGCATGGCCAAAGACCAGTCCCTTGCCCGGCGTCGGCGCAAGGCGCGCGGTGAGCGCGGCGTCCAGCGCCGCGATGCGGTCCCGCGCCGCCGCGGCATTGGCGCGGTAGGTGCCTTCATTCCCGGGGTCGAGCGCGGCCAGCTTTCCGGCGATTGCGCCCACCCAGAGCGCGGCGTTGGCCGGATCGAGCCAGGCATGCGGGTCGGTGTCGCCGTGGTCGTGGGCTTCGCCGTGATCATGGCTTCCCGCCGGATCCGCGGTGCCGTCGTCGTAGTCGATCAGGAACGTTCCCGGCAGGCCGAGAAGGGCGAGGTCCTGCCCCGCGTGCCCGCTCGCGAGCGCATGGTCGAGCCACGGCGTCATCTCCGGCCCGATCCAGACGACGAGCCGGGCCGACTTGACCGCGCGCAACTGGGACGGCCGGAGCTGGAAGTCATGCGCATCCGCGCCCTGGCCGAGCAGGAGCGCCGGCCCGCCGAGATCGCCCATCACCATCGCGACGAGCGAGTGGACCACTGGCGTGTCGGCCACAACCTGCGGCACATCGGCGCTCGCGGGAATGGCCGCCAGCGCGGCCGCGGCCGCCAGGCGCAGCATGGATGGCATCGGAAACTCCTTGGCTCTTGTCCGGGTCTCGGAGATATCGTATGTAATATCATAACATGTCAAGGGGACCTTGCCTTGCCTGACACAGAACCGCGGGTCGACCCCGCGACGGCCTTCGCGGACCATGATCATGCGCTCTGCGCCGGCGGGGTGCTGGCGCGGGCAGAGGCCGTGAGCGCGGCCGCGGGTGCGCGGCTGACACCGGTCCGGCGCCGGACGCTGGAAATCCTGCTGCATTCCCACCGGGCGCTCGGCGCCTACGAGGTGCTGGAGCGTCTGGCGGAGGAAGGCTTCGGCAACCAGCCGCCGGTGGCCTACCGGGCGCTCGATTTTCTCGTCGAACAGGGGCTTGCCCACCGCATCCGCCGGCTCAACGCCTTTGCCGCCTGCATGCACCCCGGCGAGACACACAGCCCGGTGTTCTTCATCTGCCGCGCCTGTGACGCTGTCGCGGAGGCGCCGGCCGAGACGGTACGCGATGCCCTGGCGGAGGTCGCGCAAGGGATCGGTTTCACGGTGGAGCGGATGAACGTCGAGGCGCTCGGGCTCTGTCCCGCCTGCGCGGAGAGCACGGAATGAAGCTCGTAGAGGCCAGCCGGCTTTGCATCCGTCATGGCGCGCAGGCGGTACTGGAGAACGTCGATTTCGCCATTTCGGCCGGCGAGATCGTGACCATCGTGGGCCCGAACGGGTCGGGAAAGTCCACACTCGTCCGCGCGCTGATCGGACTCGAGCAGTTGGTGTCAGGGACGGTCGTGCGGCGCCCGGGCCTCGGCATCGGCTATGTTCCGCAGCGGCTGCATCTCGACGCCGCGTTGCCGATGACGGTGGCGCGGTTTCTCTCGCTGCCGGGGCGCGTGGGCGGGGACGCGGCGGCGCGCGCGCTCGACCGGACCGGCGTTCCGGGGCTTGAGGACCGGCAGGTCGCGTCGCTCTCGGGTGGACAATTGCAGCGGGTGCTGCTTGCCCGCGCGCTTCTGGCGCGGCCCGAGATACTCATCCTCGACGAGCCGACGCAGGGCCTTGACCAGCCGGGGACGGCGGCCTTCTACCGGCTCATCGAGGAGGTGCGGCGGGAGACGGGCGTCGCGGTGCTGATGGTCAGCCATGACCTTCACGTCGTCATGAGCGCGTCGGACCGCGTCGTCTGCCTCAACGGTCATGTGTGCTGCGAGGGGACGCCGAGCGTCGTCTCGGCGGCGCCGGCATACCGCGCACTCTTCGGGGCGGGGACTGGCGGGGCCTTCGCGCTCTATCGCCATGTCCACGACCATGCGCATGATGGTACCACCGATGCCCACGATCATCCCCATGGCCACAACCACGACCATGGTCATGCGCAGGGCGACGCGCACCGGCACGAGGACGAGGATGCCTGACAGCTTCCTGATCCTGGCGGGGCTCGCCGGCATCGGCCTGATGCTGGCGGCCGGTCCCCTCGGTGCCTTCGTCGTCTGGCGGCGGATGGCCTACATGGGCGATGCGACCGCCCATGCGGCCATTCTTGGCGTGGCGCTGGCGCTGGCGTCCGGCATGCCGGTCGCGGCCGGGACGACGGTGGTGGCGCTCCTGATGGCGCTTGCCGTCACCGTGCTCAGCAACCGGGGAAGGGGGGCGGACACCGCGCTCGGCGTCCTGGCCCATTCGGCGCTGGCCTTCGGGCTCGTCGCCGTGTCGTTCCTGCCGAACGTCCGCTCCGACCTTTCCTCCTGGCTCTTCGGCGACGTGCTGACCGTGGGGATGGGAGACCTCCTCTGGATCTGGGGCGGTTCGGTCGCGGTGCTGGCGCTCCTCGTCTGGCGGTGGGATGCGCTTCTGACCGCGACAGTGAACGAAGAACTGGCACAGGCGGCCGGTATCGACCCGCGGCGGGAGAAGCTCACCCTGACGCTCGCGCTTGCGCTCGTCGTCGCGGTGGCGCTGAAGATCGTCGGCGCACTCCTGATCGCCGCCCTGCTGATCATCCCCGCCGCCGCCGCCCGCGCGCTTGCCCGCACGCCGGAGGCGATGGCGGTCTGGGCGGTGGCGGTGGGCGCGGTTTCGGTGGTGGCGGGGCTCTCGCTGTCGCTTTTCCTCGACACGCCCGCGGGACCCTCGATCGTCGCCGCCGCCGCCGGCCTTTTCGGCCTGAGCCTGATCCCCTTCCGCGCCCGCTAGATTCCCGGCCGCGACAGCGATATTCCGGCCGGGTGGAAGACCCCCGGGGGACAGAATGGCCAATCATCTCTACGACGCGCTCTTCGGACGGCACGAGGGGAGCACGGCAGACTTCCTGATCCTTCCGGACGGGTCGCGGCTCAGCCACGGCGGTTTCGGCGCCATGGCCGCGCGCTATGCGTCCGCCCTTCTGGGGGCAGGGCTCGAATCTGGCGACCGGGTGGCGCTGCAACTGGAGAAGAGCCCCGACATGCTGGCGGTGATCGCCGGGGCGATCCGGGCGGGGATCGTCTTCCTGCCGCTCAATACCGCCTACACGCCGGCCGAGATCAGCTACTTCGTCGCTGACGCGGGCGCGCGGCTCCTGCTATGCGATGGGCGGACTGAAACCGCCCTCGCCCCGGTGGCCGCGGCGGCGGGCGCGCGCCTTGCCACGCTGAACGCCGACGGAAGCGGCAGCTTCGCCGAAGCTGCGCGCGCCGCCGCGCCGGGGCCGGTGGCCGAGCGGGCGGCCGATGACCTTGCCGCGCTCCTCTACACCTCCGGCACGACGGGCAGGTCGAAGGGCGCGATGATGAGCCATGCGAACCTCTTGTCGAACGCCGAGGTTCTGGTGGACGTCTGGCGCTTCACGGATCGCGACGTGCTCCTTCACGCGCTGCCGATCTTCCACACGCACGGGCTTTTCGTTGCCACCAACGTGGCGCTTCTCGCCGGCTGTCCGATGATCTTCCTGCCGAAGTTCGACGCCGATCAGGTGATCCGCCATCTGGCCGAGGCGACCGCGATGATGGGGGTGCCGACCTTCTACACGCGGTTGCTTGAGGACCCGCGCCTGACCCGTGACCTGGCCGCCAAGGTCCGTCTCTTCATTTCTGGCTCGGCGCCCTTGCTGGCCGAGACCCACCGCCAGTGGGAGGCCCGCACCGGGCACCGCATCCTCGAACGCTACGGCATGACCGAGACCAACATGAACACCTCGAACCCCTGCGACGGCGACCGGCGCGCAGGCACCGTCGGCCTGCCCCTGCCGGGGGTGGAACTGAAGGTCTGCGACCCGGCGGGGCGCGAACTGCCGCGGGGTGAGATCGGCACCATCGAAGTGCGGGGCCCCAACGTCTTCAAGGGCTATTGGAACATGCCGGAAAAGACCGCCGAGGAACTGCGTTCGGACGGGTTCTTCATTACCGGCGACCTGGGCTTCGTGGACGCAGACGGCTATGTGTCCATCGTCGGCCGGGGCAAGGACCTGGTCATCACCGGCGGCTTCAACGTCTATCCGAAGGAGGTGGAGCTTGCCATCGACGCGCTGCCCGGCGTTCTGGAAAGTGCGGTGATCGGCGCTCCGCACCCCGATTTCGGCGAGGGTGTCGTGGCAGTCGTCGTGCCGGAGGCCGGCGCCCCGCTGGATGAGGCCGCGATCCGGGCGTCGCTGTCCGAGACATTGGCGAAGTTCAAGCAGCCGAAGGTCGTGGCCTTCCGCGCCAGCCTGCCGCGCAACACGATGGGCAAGGTGCAGAAGACGGTCTTGCGCGAGGAGTTCCGGGACATCTTCGCCTCCTGACTCACCGGCCGACGCCGGTGTAGGCCTCGAACCCGGCCTCGGCGGCGTCCTTCGGCGAATAGACGTTCCTGAGGTCGGCCATCCGGGCGTGGGTCATCGCCTTCGCCATGCGGGACAGGTCGAGCGCACGGAACTCGTTCCATTCGGTCAGGATGACGACGGCGTCCGCCCCCGCCGCCGCTGCATAGGCGTCATCCATCCAGGTGACGCCCGGCAGGAGATGCTCGCCCTCGCGCCGGCCCTGCGGATCGACCACGCGCAGCTTCGCGCCGTTGCCGACGAGTGCGGGCACGATGGTAAGCGCGGGGGCGTCGCGCATGTCGTCGGTGTTGGGCTTGAAGGTGACGCCGAGCACGGCGATCGTCTTGCCGTTCACAGAGCCGCCGCAGAGGTCCATCACCTTGTCGACCATGCGCCGCTTGATCTCGTCGTTGACCTTGATGACTGTTTCGACGATCTGCATCGGCGCGGCGTGTTCCTGGCCGATGCGGGCAAGGGCCGAGGTGTCCTTCGGGAAGCACGACCCGCCGTAGCCTGGGCCGGCGTGCAGGAACTTGTTGCCGATCCGGCCGTCGAGGCCGATGCCCTTCGACACCTGCTTCACATCGGCGCCGACCTTTTCGCAGAGCCGGGCGATTTCGTTGATGAAGGTGATCTTCGTCGCGAGGAAGGCGTTGGCGGCATACTTGATCAGCTCGGCCGTCTCCAGATCCGTGTAGAGGATCGGGAAGTCGCGCAGGAAGAGCGGCCGGTAGACCTCGCCCATGACCTTTCTCGCCCGCTCGGAGGTAACGCCGACGACGACGCGGTCGGGCCGCATGAAGTCGTCGATCGCCGCGCCTTCACGCAGGAACTCCGGGTTCGAGGCGACGTCGAACTCCTTGCCGGGCGCGGTCCGTTCGATCACCGCGCGCACCGCGGCATTGGTGCCGACCGGGACCGTCGATTTCGTCACCACGACGGCGTAATCCGTCAGGGCGCGGGCGATCTCCTCCGCGGCCGCCATCACGTAGGTCAGGTCGGCATGGCCGTCGCCGCGGCGCGTTGGCGTGCCCACGGCGATGAAGACCGCATCGGCGCCATCGACGGCCGAAGCCAGATTGCCGGTGAAGGAAAGACGTCCGGCGGCGACGTTCTTCGCCATCAGGACATCGAGACCGGGTTCATAGATCGGCACCTGTCCCGCATTCAGCATGTCGATCTTGCGCGGGTCCTTGTCGACGCAGACGACCTCGTGCCCGAAATCGGAGAAGCAGACGCCCGAGACGAGCCCTACGTAGCCCGTGCCGATCATCGCGATCTTCATGAAACAGCCCCCGACCAATACTCGGGCTGGAGAAGGACCCATCCCAACCCGCCTGTCAACGCCTCAGCCGTAATTCGGCGCAATCCTGCCCCTGAAATGCCGTGGTTTCGTGCACAGTCGCGCGAAATGTCGTGACTTGTCGTCGTTCGGTTCGGGGTCCGGGAATGATCGCGCGCACCATCAAACTCGTTGCCGCCGGGTTCCTCGCCGGCGTGACACTCGTGGGTGCGGCCGATGCATGTTCGCGCGCGACGGTTGCGGGCGCGGAAGCCCCGATCCGACCGGAGGCGCGCATCGACCAGGCAGTGGTCGATGCCGCGATACTGGCAGAACTCAACTACCACCGTTGCAAGGCCGGACTGCCCGCGCTCTCGGACGCGCAGGGCCTGCGAAAGGTCGCGGGCCGACACGCGAAGTGGATGGCCAGTGCCCGGGTGCTGTCGCACCAGTCCCAGACGCCAGGGCAGGCGACAACCCTCGCGCGGATAAGAGCCTCCGGTGTCAGGTTCCGCGCAGGGTCCGAGAACATCGGCCAGATCGCGCGCTTCCAGATAGACGGCAAATCCTTCCGGATCGCCGACGCGGCCTCCTGCGGCTTTCTCGGCGGCGATGGTCAGGTGATTCCACCCCACTCCTATTCAACTCTGGCGCGTACGATTGTCGCCTACTGGATGGCTTCGGCGGATCATCGCCGGAACATCCTCGACCGCAAGGTGACGCGGGTCGGCTCGGGGATCGGTTTCGATGGCAAGGCGCCATACTGCGGAAATTATTACGTTTCGCAGAGCTTTGCGGGCTGACGCACGCAGGTGGCAGGGCCACGGGCGTATTTGCAACACTATCGTAGCCGCGCCGCAGCAACGCTGAAAACTGCTTTGATTTCGTGCAGGTTTATGCTCTCCTGCCACAGGATGCTGCCGCGAGTGGCGGCTCTTGAAGGCTAAGAGCGGAGAATGAACATGAAGAAAATTGCGACCCTCGCTGCGGTCATGACCATTTCGGCCGGCGCGGCGTTCGCCGGCGGCTACTCGGCCCCCGTCGTGGAAGCCGAGCCGGTTGCCGTGGAAACCGGCGCGAGCTCGTCGAACGCGGGCCTGATCGTTCCGGCGCTGCTGCTGCTGGGCGTCATCGCGGCGGCTTCGTCGGACTCCTGATCTCGGGACCGAAGTTTGATAATCCAGGCGAAGGCCGGGTGCTGTGCGCCCGGCCTTCGTCATTGCGGGCGGGGATGACCCTGAGCCGCGCCTTCGATCCCGAACATGTCTCAGGGCCGGACGAGCTGGATCGTAACATGGCCGAGTGCCGGGCCAATCCACTGCCGTGACAGCGCCACGGTGCCGTCGGCGGTGACCCAGTAGCTGTTGCTGACGGTCAGCGCCGTGGATGTCGCCTGGCAGGATTCATCCACCTGCTTCGTGTCGTAATGGCGCCCCGCGAAGTCGAAGGACTTTGCGGGCCCCGTCGTGACAGTACATGTCATGGGAAGGGGGCGTTCGATCCCCTCGCCGTCGAGATAGCGGTAGATGCGATCGGCCGTGCCGGTCTGGCGGCGCAGGATCAACCCTTCCGCCGCGCCCGTTTTCGCCGACATCAGATCGTCGCCGAGTCCGCGCGTGGCGGTGAGCAGGCCGTTGCGCAGGACGAGAGTCTGTTCGTTCGGCGTGGCGAAGGTCCGCACCGCGCCGTTGCGTCCGGTCTCACCCAGCGCTGTCAACAGCCCGGCCTTCTCGATCTGCGCCAGGATCAGCGGCCCCTTGAAGGATGTCATGGCCGAAGCGGCGAGCTTTTCCGGGTCAGGCACGGTCGCCGGCCCCGCGGACCGCTTCGGCGACAGTCTTGCCGTCATGCCCTTGACCACGCCGACAGCGATCTTCGTCCCCTCGGTCTTCGAGGTATCCGTGCCGCAGCCTGCGAGGAACAGCGCCGCGAGACCGGCGCCGACGAAGGCGGCACGGCGGAGCGTGCGCCCGGCGGGCGCGGCCTGGGATGTCACCGCCAGAACCTCCCCCACTGGATTTGCATGTCGCCCTGGTGGGTGCTGCGGACCGTCTCGTAGAGCCTTCCGTCGACGTCGAGCCGCGCGCCGCCGTCGCGGTTCAGCGGCTTGATCACCGTCGTCACCTTGTTGACGGAAGGCTTGCCGGTCGTCCAGCTGACGGGGATCGTCAGGCGCACACCCTTGTCGAAGGAGCCCTCGCCGAAGTCGGCTTCGGAAAGGTCGGTGAAGGTCGCGTAGGCGCCGACCTTCCATCCGTTCGCGAATTCTCGGTCGAGCGTGAAGGTCGCGCCCCAGTCGCCGAGAAGATAGCGGCCCACATCGACCTGGCCGAGGAAGCCCTTGCCGAAGTCGTAGTAGGCGGAGACATGGCCGGTCGCCACGTCGTAGTCGCGGAAGGAGAAGAGCGTGTCGAAGTCGCGCTGCTTCACGTAGTTGACCTCGGCCCCGAGCGCGAGCCGACCGTCCACCGGCTTCCAGAGCACCTCGCCCGAGACGCCGCCGTACATGCGTTCGAGGAGGCCCACGCTCACTCGGCTGTAGAGATTGGGGGCGGGCCGGGCATACCAGGCGAGCGTCAGGTCGTGGATGCCCGGGTCACCCTGCTTCTGATACTCCACGAGGTCGGAACGGACGTGATAGACCGTCGAGTCCGAGACGCGCGTCGATTCGTCCAGATTGCCTACGATCTTCTTGCGCAGGCTGCCCGACAGGATCAGCCCGGGCGCGAACTCGTAGCGCCCGGCGAGTTGCACGCCGAAATCGGCCCTGACCGGATCGTCGGGATCGAACACGCTTGCCTCGCCATAAGGCGAGAGGGACCAGACAAAGCGCGGGTAGGTGCCCGGAGTCGGCACAAGGCCGGTGTTCGGCCCGGTCAACGGATCGGTGAACTCCGCCGTCCGCAGGATTTCCACCGAGCCTTCGCTCTCCAGCCGCTCGATGTCGCTTCGCCGCAGCGTCACGGAGGATGTCGGCATCCCGCTCGCCATCGAGGTGATGACGAATGTCTCGACCGAGGGCGGCAGGGCTCGGGTCAGGGCCCGCGCGACGCGACCCACCGCCTGCGGCTGGGAGAGGTATTTCTGGTTGCGGATGCGCACTTCCACCCGTGTCGCCGAAAGCGCCATGCTTTCCAGGACCTGCCCGTCCTTGGCCAACGCCTTGGCCAGCGCGGACTGCACGCCGGGGTGCACCTCGGGGTCGGCCGTCCAGTCCGTCGCCCATGCCGCAGGATCAGCCGACGGCGCGGGGCGCGGCCGGACCGGCAGCGGTGCCGACTCCAGCCCGCTCGGCGCGGGCGCGCGGCGCGGATCGACGGTCAGGTTGAACTGGAGCCCGACTTCCGAGCCGTAGAGGTAGTATCCCGTCAGGCTCGCCGACTTGTTGAAGCGATACTCGAAGCCGAGGTTGACCGAGGAATCCCGGGAGAACGTGCCCGCCGTCGTTTCGCGGTCGTAGGCATCCGAGGAATATTCCGCCTTCAGCGTCAGCTTGTCGGTCGCCGCCCAGGCAAGGCCGAAGAAGGGCGATACCGGGCCACGGAAGAACTGGTCCGTGTTGGCCTTGCCGCCCTCGCCGATGTCAAGCACCGGGCGCGAACCGAAGGGGCTTGCGATGTCGCCATGGCTGCCGAGACGGCCCCAGCCAAGACCGGCCGTTGCCCTGAGACGCGGCGTTATCGTCTTCGACGCGACGACGTATTCGCCAGAATAGACACCGGTCCCGATGAAGTCGCGCAGGCCGATGGCGAGCGCCGGACGCCAGCCCTTCTCGTCGAGCACACGGTACTGGACGTCGAAGGAACGGTCGTAGAGCGCAGTCCCGTTGGTGAAGATGCCCGGCACCCGCGAATAGCGGAAGGCGCCGCCAAGCCGGTCCGTAACCTGGAATGTGGCCGTAATCCTGAGCGCGCCGGGAAAGCGGAAGACACTCGCCGTGATGATCCCTTCGGGGTTGCTTTCGGCCGTCGGCATGTCGATGAGCCCCGGCAGGCCGAAGGTCCCCGGGCTGGGCGCGAGTGTCGGCTCGGCATAGGCTACCAAGGCTCCAAGCGCGGCCACAGTGGTGAGGCCGATGCCTGCGATCTTCTGTCCCCGCACCCTGCTCTCCGTCTTCTTGTTGCGGCGCCTTTGTTTGCCGACACTATACACGGATCACCGGCGGCTGCGAGGGGCTAAGGCAAATCCGCCCACTCGGCGGGCGATGCTTCGCCGCCTGGCGGTCATTAATGCAACGCTTGGTGCCGCGGGACGGTGAGACCGCCCCGCGGCTCGCGCAGATCACATGCAGGCGTCGAAAAGTGCGCGGGTGTTCTCCCGCGTCATCGCTACCGGATTACCGCCGCATGACGGGTCCTCCAGCGCCATTTCGGTCAGCATGTCGAGGTCGCCGAACTGCACGCCCATGGCCGAGAGGCTCTCCGGGATGCCCAGTTTCGCCCGCAGCTCCATGACCTGATCGTGGAAGCCGGCAAAGCCCCCCCCGAAGCCGATGTAGGCGGCGGCCTTCTCGATCCGGTCTTCGATGGCCTTACGGTTGAACTCCATCACCATGGGCATGACGACGGCATTCGTCGTGCCGTGGTGCGTGCCGTAAACCGCGCCGACCGGGTGAGAAAGCGAGTGGATCGCACCGAGGCCCTTCTGGAAGGCCACAGCCCCCATCGCCGCCGCGCTCATCATGTGGGCGCGGGCTTCCAGGTCGTTCGGGTTGTCGTAGACCTTCGGCAGGTTCTCGAACACGAGCCGCATCCCCTCGAGCGCGATACCCTGGCTCATCGGGTGGTAGAAGGGGCTCGAAAAGGCTTCGAGGCAATGGGCGAGCGCGTCCATCCCGGTGCCCGCCGTGATGAACCGGGGCATCCCCACCGTCAGTTCCGGGTCGCAGATCGTGACCGAGGGCAAGAGCTTCGGGTGGAAGATGATCTTCTTCTTGTGGGTGGCGGAATTCGTCAGCACCCCGGCGCGGCCGACTTCGGACCCGGTTCCAGCGGTCGTGGGCACTGCTACGATGGGCGCGATCTTCGATGCGTCCGCCCGCGTCCACCAGTCGCCAATATCCTCAAGGTCCCAGACGCTGACCTTCTGATCGACCATCAGCGCGATCATCTTGCCGAGGTCCAAGGCCGAGCCGCCGCCGAAGCAGACGACGCCGTCATGCCCCCCGGCGCGGTAGACCTTCAGCCCGGCCTCCATGTTCATCTCGTTCGGGTTCGGGTCCACCTCGGAAAAGACCGCGCGGCCAAGGCCGGCGGCATCGAGGATGCCCGTCGCCTCTGCCGTGATGGGCAGCGGGGCCAGCGCCTTGTCGGTGACAAGAAGCGGCTTCTTCATGCCGACCGCCTTGCAGTGGTCGGCAAGCTCGCGGATGCGGCCGGGGCCGAATTTCACGGCGGTCGGATAGGACCAATTGGCGGTGGGCACGGTCATGGTTTCACCTTGCGGAAGTGGTAGGAGCGGGGACGGGTGACGGACTGGTAGCCAAGCTTCGACAGGCCGACGCCACGGCCGGTGTCCTTGCAGCCGGTCCAGCAGATCGCCGGATCGAGGTAGTCGGCGCGGTTCATGAAGACGGTGCCCGTTTCGATCTGCCGGGCCAGCGCCCAGGCGCGGTCAGGGTCCTGGGTCCAGAGGCTCGCGGTCAGCCCGTAGGGGCTGTCGTTCATCAGCCTGAGCGCCTCTGCGTCGTCCTTCACGGGCATGATGCCGACGACGGGGCCAAAGCTTTCCTCGGTCATCACCCGCATGGAGTGATCGACGTTCACCAGGATCTGCGGCATGAGGTAGGCTCCGCCGTCATCGGCCGGGAAGTTCTGCCGCTCGATCAGCGGCCTGGCGCCAGCAGCAACGGCCTCGGCGGTCTGGGCGCGGACCGTGTCGGCGAAGCGGCGGTTGGCCATGGGGCCGAGCGTGGTGTCGGCTTCGAAGGGGTTGCCGAGCTTCAGGGCGTTCACCCACTTCACCGATTTCTCGACGAACGCGTCGAAGAGCTTGTGGTTGACGTATATGCGCTCGATCCCGCAGCAGCACTGGCCGGCGTTATACATCGCGCCATCCATGAGCACATCGACCGCCCAGTCGAGATCGGCATCCTCCATGACGTAGCCGGGGTCCTTGCCGCCAAGCTCCAGCCCCAGTGCCGTGAATGTGCCTGCCGCGGCCCGTTCGATCGCCTGGCCGCCGCCGACCGAGCCGGTGAAGTTCACGAAGCCGAAGGAGCGATCGGCAATGAGTTTCTCTGTCCCGGCGTGGTCGAGGACGACGTTCTGGAACACGTCCTGCGGCACGCCCGCGGCATGCAGCGCCTCGGCGATGCGTTCGCCAACAAGGAGCGTCTGGCTCGCGTGCTTCAGGATCACCGCGTTGCCGGCGATGAGCGCGGGGACGACCGTGTTCATCGCGGTCATGTAGGGGTAGTTCCAGGGCGCGACGACGAAGACGAGCCCATGGGGCGCGAATTCGATCCGGCGGGCGAAGCGGTCGGTCTCCTCAACCAGCATCGGCGCCAGCGCCTCGGCGGCGATGCCGGCCATGTAGTTCGTGCGTTCGTTCAGCCCGCCGAACTCGCCGCCGAAGCGGGTCGGGCGGCCCATCTGCCAGGCCAGTTCCTCGACGATCCGCTCCTTGTCGGCATTGAGCCGGGCCACGCCGTCCTTCACGAGCCGGATGCGCTCGTCGAGCGTCCGGGCCGCCCAGGCGGGCTGCGCCGCCTTCGCCCGCGCCACGACCGAAGCCGCCGCCTCCGGCGAAAGCGGCGGCCGCTCGGCATAGACCCGCCCGTCCACGGGCGAGATACACTGGATCATCTTCGTCATCTGGTCCTCACTTGGCGCCTTGCGCGCCTGTCACGGCCTTACAGCCGCTCGAATCCCCGTTTCACTTCCCAGTCGGTCACGACGCGGTTGTGTTCGCTGACTTCCCACTCCGCGGCATGGACGTAATGGTCCACCACGTCCTCGCCGAAGGCGGCGCGGAGCATCTTCGACTTGCTCATCAGCGCCGCCGCCTCGCCGAGCGTATGGGGGATCTCCCTTACGCGCCGGGCGTGGTAGATGTCGCCGGCGATCGCGGGCTCCAGTTCCAGCTTCTGCTCGATCCCGGCGAGTCCCGCCGCCAGAAGCCCGGCGCAGGCCATGTAGGGGTTGAGGTCGGCGCCGCCGATGCGGCATTCGACTCGGACCGCCTTCGTCCCCTCGCCGCAGACGCGGAAGCCCGCCGTGCGGTTGTCGAGCGACCAGACGGCCTTGGTGGGCGCGAACATGCCGACGACGAAACGCTTGTAGCTGTTGATGTAGGGCGCGAGGAGCGGCGTGATCTCGCGCGCGTAGGCCAGTTGTCCGGCAATGTAGTGCTTCATCAGCGCGGACATCCCGTGCGGGTCCTTCTCGTCGCGGAAGGCGGGCTTGCCCCCCTTCCACAGCGACTGGTGGACGTGGCTCGACGAGCCCGCGCGGCGGTGGTCGTATTTCGCCATGAAGGTCGCGGCCCGGCCCTGGGCATGGGCGATCTCCTTCACGCCGTTCTTGATGATGGCGTGCATGTCGCAGGTGTCGAGCGCGTCGGAATACTTCGCGTTCACCTCTTCCTGCCCGGCCTCGGCCTCGCCCTTCGAGCACTCGATCGGGATGCCGGCGGCCCAGAGGCCGTTGCGGATCGCCCGCATCACCGCTTCTTCCTTGCTGGTGCCGAAGATCGCGTAATCGGCGTTGTGGCGGCCGAGCGTGCGGAGGTTCTGGTAGTCGCGGTCGTGCAGCGCGTCGAAGCTTTCCTCGAAGAGGTAAAATTCCAGCTCCGTCGCCATCATGGCGTCAAAGCCCATCGCCTTGGCGCGGGCGACCTGGCGCTTCAGGATCGCGCGGGGGCTGACGGCGACCTCCTCATGCGTGTGATGGTCGAGAAGGTCGGCCATGCAGAGCGCCGTGCCCGCAAGCCAGGGGACGCGGCGCAGCGTGGCGAGGTCCGGCTTCACCACATAGTCGCCGTAGCCCTTTTCCCAGCCGGCCGACTTGTAGCCCGGAACCGTGAACATCTCGACGTCGACGGCGAGGAGGTAGTTGCAGCAATGCGTCTCCTCCCACCCGCTGTCCACGAAGTGCTGGGCAACGAAGCGTTTGCCCATGAGGCGGCCCTGCATGTCCACGATGGCCACGAGGACGGTGTCGATCTCGCCAGCGGCGACGGCCTTCTTCAGCGCGTCGAAGGTCAGGTTTGCGGGCATTTCGCCTCTCCTCGCTCGTCTTTTCGGGCCCGGATTCGGGCCCCACCCTGTCGATCCGGTATTTGATCAAATTTTCTGCGAAAGGAAAGGGGCGGCGGAATGCCCGCCGCCCCTTCTGGTTGTCATGTGTAACGGTAAGGCCGCCCGGCCTTGACCATGTTCTCGTTGTACTTCTCGATGATGGCGACGACCTTGGCCTTGGTCTCGCTTTCGGCCGCGATCTCTTCCCAGAATTTCCGCGCGGCCTCTTCGACCGTCGCCCATTCCTCGTCCGGGATGGAGGTGAGCTTGGTATCGGCGCCCTCGACGCGCAGCTTCGCCTCGCCCGCCCAGTACCAGTGCTGGCGGTAGTAGTGCGACTGCTCGAAACAGGTCTTCATCAGAAGCTGCAGGTGCGGCGGCACCGCGTTCCAGCGTTCCTGGTTGGCGAAGAAATGGCCGATCCAGGCGCCGGAGATGTTGTTGGTCAGGAAATTCGGCGCCTGCTTTGCCCAGGACGCAGTATAGACTTCGGTGATGCCGGACCAGGCCACGCCGTCCAGTTCGCCTGTCTGCAGCGCGATCTCGATGTCCTCCCACGGAAGCGTGACCGGGACCACGCCGAACTGGGCGAGGAAACGTCCGGCGGTCGGGAAGGTGAAGACGCGCTTGCCGTTGAGGTCGGCGAGCTTCGTCACCGGGTCCTTCATCGAGAAGTGGCAGGGGTCCCACGACCCCGCCGAGATGTGCTGGATGCCGACCTTGGCGTATTCTTCCTTCCATATCTCGTCGAGACCGTAGTGGTTGAAGAGCGCGGGCACGTCGAGCGAGTAGCGCAGCGCGAGCGGGAAGTAGCCGCCGAAGACCGTGACCTCGGTCGGCGAGGCCATCGAATCGTCGTCCGACTGCACCGCGTCGATGGTGCCGTTCTGCATCGCCCGGAAAAGCTCTGCCGTCGGCACGAGCTGGTCGGAGAAGTAGAGCTCGATCTCCATCTGGCCCTGCGCGATGGTGTTGAAGGCCTCGATGGCCGGCTGGATGACCTGCGCGCCGAGCGCCGCACCCGCGTAGGTCTGGAGCCTCCACTTGATCGTGTCCTGCGCGCGCAACGTCGCCGGCGCGGCCAGCGTGGCGCCCGCGGCAAGCGCGCCAGAGGTCAGGAACTTGCGTCTTGTCGTCATCTCACTTCTCCTTGTTGCAGGTGCCCCGGGCCCCCCCGGGGTCTTCTTCTTGGTCAAAGCAGTCTCTCCGGCAGCCAGAGGGCGATCTCCGGGAAGATCATCAGCACGATCAGGGTGAAAATCATCACCATGACGAAGGGAAAGACCGAGCGGTAGATCATCGGCAGCGAGAAGTCCGCCGGCGCCATCGCCCGCATCAGGAAGAGGTTGTAGCCGAAGGGCGGGGTCAGATAGGCGATCTGGCAGGTGATCGTGTAGAGGATGCCGTACCAGATCAGGTCGAAGCCGAGCGCCTTGGCAAGGCCGACATAGATCGGCGCGACGATGACGAGCATCGCGGTGTCATCGAGGAACATCCCCATGACGAGGAAGCTGAGCTGCATCAGGACGAGTATCTGCCAGGCCGAGAGGCCGAGGTCGCGGACGAAGAAATTCTCGATCGCGCGGCCGGCGCCCAGTCCGTCGAAGACCGCGCCGAACGACAGCGCCGCCATGATGATCAGCATGAACATCGTCGTGATGGCGAGGGTGGAGCGTGTCGCCACCTCGAAGACCTCGCGCGTGAAGCGGCCCTTGATCGCTGCGGCGACAACCGTCGTCAGGGCGCCGACGACCGAAGCCTCGGTCAGGCTCGTCCAGCCCTTCACGAAGGGAATCATCATCGCCCCGAAGATGACGACGGGCAGGAGTCCCGCCTGCAGAAGCCGGATGCGCTCGGCCCAGGTGATCGCGGCGCGTTCCTCCGCGTTCATCCGCGGGGCGAGGCCGGGTTTCAGCCAGCACCGCACCACGATGTAGACGACGAAGAAGGAGGCCATAAGCAGCCCCGGCATGAGGCCCGCAAGCCAGAGTTCGCTGACCGGCTGGCGGGCGATCTGGGCGTAGAGCACGAGGACGACCGAGGGCGGGATGAGGATGCCGAGGCTCGACCCGCCCTGGATGACGCCCGAAATCATCAGCTTGTCGTAATTGCGTTTCACGAGTTCGGGCAGCGCGATCGTGGCCCCGATCGCCATTCCGGCGACAGACAGGCCATTCATCGCGGAGATCATGACCATCAGCAGGATAGTGCCCACCGCAAGCCCGCCCGGCAGCGGGCCGAACCAGACGTGGAACATCTTGTAGAGGTCCTCCGCCAGCCGGCTTTCCGACATCACGTAGCCCATGAAGACGAACATCGGCAGCGTGAGCAGCGCGTTCCACTTCATCAGCTTCATGACCGAGGAAAAGCCCATGTCGGACCCGCCCGGCCCCCACAGGAGGATCGCGGCGACCACGGCGACGAAGCCGATGGCGCCGAAGACCCGCTGCCCCGTGATCATCATCAGGAGCATGGTCGAGAACATCAGGGTGGCGATCATCTCGTAGGACATCAGATTTCCTCACCGCGGATGACCGCGACGTCGCGGATGAGATGGGCAATGGCCTGAAGGATCATCAGGAAGAAGCTCACGCAGATCACCACCTTGATCGGCCAGAGGTAGGGGCGCCAGCCGGTGGGGTTCCGCTCCCAGGTCTCGAACGAATAGGCGGTGCTGCCGATCGCGCCGTAGAGCATGACGCCGAGATAGAAGAGGAGTGCGAAGACGGTGAAGACATCCCACCACGCCTGCGTGCGCGGCCTGAGCCGGGCATAGACGAGGTCCATCCGCACGTTGGTGTTCAGAAGGAACGTGTAGGGTGCGCCCAGAAGGTAGTAGGCCACCAGCGTGAACTGCGCCATTTCCAGGGTCCAGATCGCCGGCACCCGGATGATCTTGGTGATCGAGGACCAGATCAGGATCGCCATCATGACGAAGAGGAGATACATCGCGAAGCGCCCGATCCGGAAGTTCAGCGCCTCGACGAATTTCACGTAGGATCGCGCCCAGTCCGGCATGTCAGGCCATTGCCTCCTCGGTCACCGGCGGGTTGATCGCCGCAAGCGCGGCCTTGAGCACGGGGGCCAGCGTCGCCGCCATCGCCTCCTCGGCCCCGGGCGTGGCGATGAGGTCGTTGCGGATTTCCAGCATGACGTTCGCAAGCCCGTAGGGCGTCGCCTGGAGCCGCAGCGTATGGGTGACCTCGTCGGCCGCGGAGTAGGGCTCGTTCAGCCGGCAGTCGAGCCGGGTCTGCGCCTTCGCCTCGGCCAGGACAGCCAAAGCGAGGGCCGGGTCCTCGTCATGGATGACGCCGAACTCGACCGCGCGCGGCTGGCCGAACCAGACTGGCGTGAAGCTGTGGATCGTGACGATGACGGGAGGGCGGCCGCGGGCGAGACGGCGGGCGATCTCGGCGCGGAGTTCGGCGTGGAAGGGAAGATAGACGGCTTCCGTCCGCCGGCGCCGCTCGGCCGCGGAGAGGCGCGCATTGCCCGGAATGTCGTAGTCTTCGCTGCGGGCGGCCATCGCCCCCGGCGAGTGCGGCGGGCGGTTCAGGTCGTAGACAAGGCGCGACACCCCTGCCGCCACGAGCGGCGCATCGAGCAGCCGGGCCAGCCGCCGGGCGACACCGAGAGCGCCCGGATCCCAGGCGATATGCGCCGCGCGCGCCTCGGGCGTCAGGCCGAGCGTGCCGAAGGCGGCCGGGAAGTGGTTCGAAGCATGTTCGCAGACGACCAGGAAAGGCCCTGGCGCCTCGCGGTTCTTTGTCACGACGACCTCAAGGCCGGACTTCTGCGCCCCCGCCATCGTTCTGCTTCCCCCCCGATTCACGACTACAAGGCTCGTTCGCCACCTCTGTTTCTGTCAAGATGTTTTCTTGATGGAGAATCCTGTTACAATCTTTTCTGGCGCGGCGCGGCGGAACCCGCCCGCGAGGGAGGACAAGAGTGTGCCGAGTGCTGCCAGAACAATCGAACAGCAGATCCGGGCGAGCTTCGCCGACCTGACCCGCGCCGAGCGCCAGCTCGCGAACCATATAACCCGGCACTATCCGGTGGTCGCGCTCGGTTCCATCACCGCACTTGCCAAGGGGGCGGAGGTTTCCACGCCAACGGTGGTCCGGCTCGTGCAGAAGCTCGGCTACAAGGGCTATCCCGATTTCCAGGCCGTCGTCCGCGCCGAGGTGGAGGAGCGGTTGATCTCGCCCATCGCCAAGCACGATCGCTGGGCGGGCGGGGTGCCGGACACCCATATCCTCAATCGCTTCGCCGATGCGGTGGTGGGCAACCTGCAGGCCACGCTCGGACAGATCGACCACGCGGAGTTCGACGCCATCGCGCAACTCATGGCGGACAAGGGCCGCAAGATCTACGCCATGGGCGGACGGATCACCCATGCGATGGCCGACTACTTCGTCACCCACATGAAGATCATCCGCCGCGACGTGTCGCTGATCTCCGACATGTCCAACGCCTGGCCGCCGGCGATCATCGACATGGCGCCGGGGGACGTCCTGCTTGCCTTCGACATCCGCCGCTACGAGAACAACGTGCTCAGCCTCGTGGAGATCGCGGCCGAGCAGGGGGCTGAGGTCGTCCTCATCACCGACCAGTGGGTCTCTCCGGCCGCCGAGCGCGCGCGCTACCGGCTGTCGGCGCATATCGAGGCTCCTTCGGCCTGGGACTCCACGGTCGCCATCCAGGTGTTGGTCGAGACGCTCCTGGCCGCGGTCCAGACGCTCATCTGGGACGAGACGCAGGCGCGCATGAAGCGGCTCGAAGACCTATATGCGCGCGCCCGCTTCTTCCGCCGTTCGCGCTGATCAAGCGGTGATGGGCGGCGGGCGGTGGCGCATCCCGGTAAGGGCATTGAGCGCTATGGCTACAAGCAGGATCGCCCCGCCGACGAAGGTCGCGGCGCTCGCCCCCTCGCCGAGGAAGAGCCAGACCCAAACGGGGGCGAGCATCACCTCTACCAGCGAGAGGATGCCGATTTCCGCGGCCGGCACGGCCCGGCTGCCGGCGGTATAGCTGGCCATACCGCCGCCGAGAATCAGTGCGCCCATGAGGAGAGCGATGGCGACTGCCCGGGGCGGCAGTGCGAAATCCTCGCCGCTGAGCGCGATCACAATGGCGGACACGGCGACCGACAGCACCCCGCCGATCAGCACGGCGGGCAACATGTCGCCCAGCCGGCCCCAGCGCAACGTCACGGTGAAGGCTGCGAACCCGGCCGCAGAGAGAAGTGCCGCCACGTTGCCAATTCCCGCGCCAAGGGCGAGCCCCTCGCGCACCATGACGAAGATTCCGATGCCCGCGACCGCGATCGCCGCCCAGGTGGCGGACCGGACCGGTTCGCCGAGAAGCAGCCAGGCCATGACTGCTGTCATCAGGGGAGCCGCGGCGAAGAGGAAGACGGCATTCGCCACCGGCGCCGACTGGATCGCGAAGATGGCGCCGGCGAAGGCGAAGACGAGGCCGGTGCCGCCGATGGCACCTGCCCAGCCGGTTGCTCGGACCAGTGTCAGAGGTTTCCCGCCAGACCGGCGCAATATCACGAAAAAGAGCACGGGCACGAGCCCGAACGAGCGCCAGAACAGCACCTGCCATGTGCCCGCGTCGCCCATCAGGCGGATCGCAAGCCCCATGAGCGACCAGAGCGCCGCCGCCGCGACGACGAGCGCCACGCCCCGCCGGTATCCGGTTCCGCCTGCCATCCTGCCTCTCCTCGGGCCTCAGGTTGGCGACGGGAAGGGATGCCGGCTTGCCCGGCAGCGACCTCGGCCACCGACGTTTGCGACCAGGCCTCAGGCCGGGCGCAGCCAGTCGGGAGCGAACGTCACGTCGCCGCAGCCGGCGAAGCGCGACAGGCGCTGAAGCTCGGTCTCAAGCCGCGCCAGCCGGCCGGCGCCCATCGCCACGCCGCGTTCCGGCCAGAAGGCGCGGACGGCGAGCCTGCCTTCGGCGCGGATAGCCCTGGCGTCGATCCGGCCGATGATGCGGTCGCGCTCCATCACCGGGAAGACGTAGTAGCCATACTGGCGCTTCGGCTCGGGCACGAAGATCTCGATCCGGTAGAAGAAGCCGAAGAGCCGCTCGGCCCGCCCCCGGTCGCGAAGCGCCGGGTCGAAGGGCGACAGGATGCGGACCCGGGTCTGCGGCTGCGCGACCGCCGCGGCGGCGTCGCGCGCGTCGGGGCGGGCGAAGCATTTCCGCAACGTTCCGTTGGCCCCCTCGATGGCGATCTCGACGATCTCGCCGCGCTTCAGCGCCCCTGCGCACCAGGCCTTCGCCTCTTCCGGCTTCACCGTCGCCCAGAAGGCCGCGAGTTCGCCCGAGGTGGCGAAGCCGAGCCGGTCGAGTGCTGCGTTGCAGGCCCAGTCGATGGTCTCCCGCTCCGAGGGCGCCGGCTCCGCGCATTCCGCCGGATGGACGCGCTCGGTCAGGTCGAACTGCTTGGCAAAGTTCGTCCGGTGGCAGACCGAGACCTCTCCCGTGTGCCAGAGATATTCGAGAGCCGTCTTCGAGGGGTGCCAGTTCCACCAGCCGCCCCCGGCCCGTACCTCGTCCGCGCCCACATCGCCGGTGCCAACGGGGCCGGTGGCGTGGACATGGGACAGCACGTCCCCGATCCGGTCGTGGAAGTCCGCGCCCTGCCAGCCGGTCCAGCGCTCCTTGATACGGTCCGCGTCGCGCGTGAACCTGAGCTTCCACCAGCGGAAGAACTCCGTCGGGATCACCGAGGCGTCATGCGTCCAGTGCTCGAAAAGCGCCCGGTCGCGCTCGAGAAGCCGGGCGAGGTTCTCCGGGCGATAGGACTGGCGCCGCGACCAGAGGATCATGTGGTGGGCACGTTCGACTGTATTGACGCTGTCCACCTGCACGAAGCCGAGCCGGCGGATCAGCGCGAGAAGGTCCGCACCCTTCGCCGGGCCGGAGGGCGGTTCGATCAGCGCGTGGCGGTCAAGAAAGAGCCGCCGCGCCGGTTCGTTGCCAAGGATCGGAAGCGTCATGCGCGACCCGGATCATCCGCCCCAGGTTCGCGACAGGAGCGCAAGCCAGTTCTCGTGCGCGAGCTTCCTCAGCAGCGGTTCGTCATAGCCATGCACCCTGAGCGCGCCGACGAGGCGCGGCAGTCCGGCCACGTCGCCGATGTCGGCCGGAAGGGTCGCGCCGTCGAAATCGGAACCGAGGCCGACGCGATCCTCGCCGAGCGCGCCGATGAGGTGGTCCATGTGTCTCAGCACCGGATCCCATCCGTCGAAGGGCGACTTCCGCCCGTCCTCGCGCAGGAAGACGGTGGCGAAGTTGAGCCCGACCATGCCGTCGCTTTCGGCGATCATGGCGAGCTGCCGGTCGGTCAGGTTGCGGGTGGAGGGCGTGATGGCATGGGCGTTGGAGTGGGTGGCAACGAGCGGCGCGTCGGAAATCGCGGCGACATCGTTGAACCCCGCCTCGTTCAGGTGGCTGAGGTCGATCATCACCCCGAGCCCGTTGCATTCGCGGACGAGTCGCTTGCCGGCCTCGGTCAGGCCCGGCCCGGTGTCCGGGTGGCCGGGAAAGCGGAAGGGGACGCCATGACCGAAGACCGTGGGCCGCGACCAGACCGGCCCGAGCGAGCGCAGGCCCGCCGCGTGCCAGAGATGCAGCGCGTCGAGATCCTCGCCGATGGGCTCTGCGCCTTCGAAGTGCAGGATCGCCGCGATCTTTCCCGCCGCCATCGCCGCCCGGATCTCGGCGACCGAGCGGCAGATCGCGAGCGTTCCGGTGCGCTCCATCCACATCAGATGGCCGATCATCGCGGCGGCCACGGGCTGCGCCGCCTCGGCGCCGATGAGGTCGGGCAGCGGCAGGTCGTAGGGCGGCGCGTCCATGATCGCCTCGTAGTCGGGCGCGTCATGGGCGGTGGGCGAGGGGATGTAGACCGCGAAGAAGCCGCCGGCGAAGCCGCCCGCCTTCATGCGCGGCAGGTCGAGATGGCCCTTGCCCTCGCCCTTGAGCCAGATGGTCTCGCGGTTCTCGGGGTCGCGCAGAAGGCGCAGCAGGAAATCGTTGTGGCCGTCGAAGACAGGGATCATGGCGCCTCAGGCTGGAGTGTAGCCCTCGGAAGCCGAGAGCAGTTTCTTGGTATAATCGGTCTCGGCCCGGTGGGCGGAGAGCGCGGCGCGCGTCAGTTCCTCCACCGCCGCCCCATGCTGCATCACGATCAGCCGGTCGCACATGTGGGCAACGACGGCAAGGTCGTGGCTGACCATGACGTAGGTGAGCCCGTGTTCCGCCCGAAGCCGGTCGAGGAGGTTCAAGACCTCGGCCTGAATCGAGGCGTCGAGGGCGGAGGTCGGCTCGTCGAGCAGCAGCACCTCCGGTTCAAGGATCAGCGCCCGGGCGACCGCGACGCGCTGGCGCTGGCCACCGGAGAGCTGGTGGGGGTAGCGGAAGCGGAAGTCGGGCCCGAGGCCGACGTCCCTGAGCGCGCCCTCGATCCGCTCCTCGCGCCGGTCGAAGCCGTGGATCGCGAGCGGTTCGGACAGCACCCGGTCCACCGTGTGGCGGGGGTGAAGTGAGGCATAGGGGTCCTGGAAGACCATCTGTACCGCGCGGAAGAATGCGGCGGGCCGGGGGTCGGGCAGCGGCTGACCCTTCAGCCGGATTGTCCCCGCCGAGGTCGGCGCAAGGCCGCAGATGGCCCGCAGCACCGTCGACTTGCCCGATCCGGATTCGCCGACGATGCCGAAACTTTCGCCGCGCGCCACGCCGAAGCTGACGCCGCGCACGGCGCGCACCGTGTCGCCGCCCCGCCGGAAGGTGACGTCGAGCGCCTCGACCGACAGCATCACCTCGCCCATGCCGCATCCCTTTCCAGAGTCGGTAGCGGACGCACCCCGCCCTCGATCTTCGGCAGGCAGTTCATGAGGCCGCGCGTGTAGGGGTGCTGCGCCTTGCCGAGGTCGGCGGCCTTCAGTTCCTCCACCACGCGGCCGGCATACATGACAAGCACGCGGTCGCAGAAGGAGGAGACGAGCCGGAGGTCGTGGCTGATGAAGATGAGTCCCATGCCGCGTTCGCGCACGAGCCGGTCGAGAATGCGCAGCACCTCCACCTGAACCGTCACGTCGAGCGCCGAGGTGGGTTCGTCGGCGATCAGCAGGTCGGGTTCGGTCACCAGCATCATGGCGATCATCGCCCGCTGGCCCATGCCGCCCGAAAGCTCGTGCGGATAGGCGCGGAAGACCCGTTCGGGGTCGCGGATCTGCACGGCTTCCAGCATGGCGAGCGCGCGCGCCCTCGCCTCGGCACGGGTTTCGCCGGCGCCGAACTTCAGCGCCTCCAGCAGTTGCTTGCCGATGGTCATCACGGGGTTTAGGGAAAACTTCGGGTCCTGCATCACCATCGACATCCGCGCGCCGCGCAGGCGCCGCCAGGTGGCGGCGGAGGCGGTGCGGAGGTCGATGCCGTCGAAGTCGAGCACCTTCGCGGTGGCGCGCCCCGGCGGCGGGGTGAGGCCGAGGATGGCTCTGCCGGTCTGGCTCTTGCCCGAGCCGCTTTCGCCGACGATGCCGAGCCGCTCTCGGCCGAGCGTGAAGCTGACGCCGCGCACGACCTCGGAGGGGCCCTGGCGGGTCGGGAACGTGATGCGCAGGTCTTCGACCGTCAGGAGCGGCCTCATGGGCGGGAGCCTCCGGCGGAGCTGTCTGGGGCAAGATGAAAGCTCATTTGCGCGCCTTCGGATCGAGCACGTCGCGCAGGCCGTCGCCGAGGAGGTTGAAGCCGAGCGAGACGATGAAGATGGCGATGCCCGGCATGGTGGCGACCCACCACTGGTCGATGAGGAAACGTCGCCCGGCCGCGATCATGGCGCCCCATTCCGGCTGTGGCGGCTGCGCCCCGAGGCCGAGGAAGCCGAGTCCCGCGGCGGTCAGGATGATGCCCGCCATGTCGAGCGTGACGCGGATGATCACGGAGGAGAGGCACAACGGCGTGACATGGCCCCAGAGGATGCGGGCGGAGGAGGCGCCCTGCAGGCGCGCAGCGTTGATGAAGTCGCTGTCGCGGATCGTCAGCGTCTCGGCCCGCGCGAGGCGGGCATAGGGCGGCCAACTGGTGATGGCGATGGCGATGATCGCGTTCTCGATGCCGGGGCCGAGGGCGGCCACGAAGGCGAGCGCGAGGATGAGCCGCGGGAAGGCGAGGAAGATGTCGGTGAGCCGCATCAGGACGGTGTCGATCCAGCCGCCGAAATAGCCGGCCGTGGTGCCGACGAGAAGGCCGATCGGCGTGGCGATCACGGCCACCAGGACCACGACCATGAGCGTGAGTCGCGAGCCATGGACGATGCGGCTGAAAATGTCGCGGGCGAGGTCGTCGGTGCCCAGAAGATGCCCCTCGGTCAGGGGCGGGAGGAAGCGTTCGGTCCGCAGGTCACCGCCCAGAAGCGGATCGTGGGGGGCGATGAGATTGGCGCCGAGTGCGACGAGAATGAGAAGGACGACGATCCCGAGACCGACCATGGCCAGCCAGTTGGAGCGGAACGCAAGCCAGGTGCGGAAGGCCTGGCCGAGCCGCGCCTGGCTGCGCGAGGCGGGCTGGTCGGAGAGGAGCCAGTCACGGCGGGTCATCGCGGTCATGCCTGCTTCCGTACGCGGGGGTCGAGAAGGGTATAGAGCAGGTCCGAAAGAAGGTTCAGCCCGACGAAGATCGCACCGATGAGCAACGTGCCGCCGAGCACCGCGTTCATGTCGGCGTTCTGGAGCGAGTTCGTGATGTACTGCCCGAGCCCCGGCCAGGCGAAGACGGTCTCCGTCAGGACCGAGCCTTCGAGGAGGTTGGCGTAGGAAAGTGCGACCACCGTCACCAGCGGCACAGCGGCGTTCCTGAGCGCATGGACCCAGATGATCCGCCACTCCGGCACGCCCTTCACCCGGGCGGTCGTCACGTATTCCTGGGCCAGTTCGTTCAGCATGAAGCTGCGCGTCATCCGGCTGATGTAGGCCATGGAGAAATAGCCGAGCAGCGCGGCGGGCAGGATTATGTGCGCAAAGACGTTGCGGAAGGCGTCCCACTGGCCCTGCATCGCGCTGTCGAGAAGGAGGAGCCCGGTCTTCGGCGTGATGGCGTATTCGTAGGCGATATCGATGCGCCCCGGCCCCGCGACCCAGTTGAGCCGCGCATAGAAGACCAGAAGGCCGAGGAGGCCGAGCCAGAAGATCGGCGCGGAATAGCCCACGAGCCCGAGGACGCGCACGACCTGATCGGCGAGCCGCCCCTGCCGCACGGCCGCCCAGACCCCCATCGGAATCCCGAGAACGGTGCCGATGAGGATGGCGACGGTCGCAAGCTCCAGGGTCGCGGGGAAGACGCGGGCGATGTCATCGATGATCGGCCGCTTCGTCAGGAAGCTCTCGCCGAAATCGCCGGTGAAGACCTTATGGAGATAGATCCAGAACTGTTCGTAAAGCGGCCGGTCCAACCCGAGCTCGACGAAGACGCGGTCGTAGACCGACTTCGGTGCGCGGTCGCCGATGACCGCGAGCACCGGGTCCACGGGGACGACCCGTCCGATCAGGAAGGTGACGACGAGAAGGCCGAGGAACGTCAGCGCGACCGTGGCAAGCAGCTTCGCCGCCTTCCACAGCAGACGCAGGAGGGCGCTTTCGCGCCCCCCGTCGGTGGTCGCATCGCTCATGCGATCACTTCGTCACATGGGCGTAGCTGTTGTCGTTGAACGACGGGCCGACGACGAAGCCGTTCACGTTCGACCGCATCGCGGAGACCTCGATCTCCTGGAACATGATCACGAAGGGCGACGTTTCCTGATGCTCGCGCTGGATCTCGCGGTACATCTCGGCGCGTTTCTCTGCGTCGGCCTCGAGCACGGCGGCGTCGGCCTTCTTCGTCATCTCGGGGATGTCCCAGGCGTTGCGCCAGGCCAGCGGCTTCGAGGCCGCATCGTCCGAGTTGTCGGGGTTGCGCGCGAAGGTGTCGGCATTGGTGTGCGGGTCCTGGTAGTCCGGTCCCCAGCGGCCGATGTAGATGTCGTGGTTGCGCGCGCGGTACTTCGTCAGCGTCTGCTGGCCGTCGCCCGGGATCAGCTCCATCTTGATGCCCGCCTCGCCCATGGTCTGCTGGATCGCCTGGGCGATCCCGGTGATCTCGGGCGTGTTGCGCGTGTCCATCGTGACGGAGAATCCGTCGGGCAGGCCGGCCGCCGCCAGAAGCTCCTTCGCCTTGGCGACATCGAGCGAGAAGGGCGTGTCCTCGAGCGCGCCGAGGAAGCCCTTGGGCAGGAATGCCTGGTGAACGGTTACCTTGCCCTTCATGATCGTGTCGGCGATGGCCTGGTAATCCACGAGATACTTCATCGCCTGACGCACTTCCGGCTTGGCGAGATTCTCGTTCTTCTGGTTGAGTCCGAGGTAGTAGATCGAGCCCTTGGGGCCTTCCATGATCTTCAGGTCAGGGTTCGCGCGCACCGCGTCGATCTCTTCGGCGCCAAGCGAGCGGGCGATGTCGATGTCGCCCTGTTCGAGCAGGAGCCGCTGGGTCGCCCCTTCCGGGATGTGGCGGTAGATGACGCGGGCCATCGGCGGGGCGTCGCCCGAATAGTTCGGGTTGCGCTCCATCACCACGGTCTCGTTTGCCCGCCATTCGCGGATCGTGAACGGGCCGGAGCCGGCGTAGTTGGTCTTCAGCCATTCATAGCCGAAGTCGCCGTTCGCCTCGTGCTCCATCACGAGCTTCTTGTCGACGATGAAGCCGACTGTCGCCGTCAGGCAATAGAGGACGAGCGTCGGCGCGTAGGGCTTGTCCATCTTGAACTGGACGGTGTCCTCGCCCGTCTGCACGACCATCTGGTCCACGTTATCGGCGTTCAGCCCGAACTGGGTCAGGATGAAGGCCGGCGACTTGTCGAGCTTCACCGCGCGGGTGAGCGAGAACACGACGTCCTCGGCCGTGATCGGGTTGCCGGAGGCGAAGGTGCGGCCGGGCCGGATCTTGAAGGTGATCGACATGCCATCTTCGGCGACTTCCCAGCTTTCGGCGATCTTGCCGTAGATCTTGGTCACGTCCATCGGGTCGTAGCCGATCAGCCCCTCATAGGAGTTGCCGGCGATTTCGGAGGCCGTGAACTCGAATATCTCGGCCGGGTCGAGCGAGATGATGTCGTCGATGGCCCAGGCCTGGATGAGCGTGTCGGGCGGGGTTTCCGCCTTGACGGCCGGCGCGCTGAAGAACGCGAAGGCCGCGACGGTGGCCGCGAGCAGTTTGCGACTGTGATGCATGGATGAACTCTCCGCTGTCGGTCGTTTGTTGTTGTCCCCGGATTCTCGAGCCGTACCGGCCGGCCGGGGCGTCGTGGATCGATTAACCTCTTGGTAAAAATCGAAGTCAAGCGCAAAGGCGGCAGGGCATGGCCTTGACCCTGCCGGCCCGAGCGGCGAGCCTGCGGCCGCAGCGACGGGGGAGGCGACATGAAACTGGTACGGTACGGGGCGCGGGGAGCGGAACGACCGGGGCTGCTCGACGCAGAGGGCGGGGTGCGGGACATTTCGGGCGTGGTTGCGGACATCGCCGGTCACGCTCTCCTGCCGGCGACTCTCGGCGAAATCGCGGGCCTGGAACCGGAATCGCTGCCGCTGGTGCCAGGAGTCCCGCAGGCCGGCCTGCGGCTCGGTCCCTGCGTCGGGGGCGTCGGCAAGTTCATCTGCATCGGACTCAACTACGCCGACCATGCAGCGGAGTCCGGGATGCAGGTGCCGCCGGAACCGGTGGTCTTCGGCAAGTGGACCTCGGCCATAACCGGTCCCGACGACGATGTGGAACTCCCGCGCGGATCGGTCAAGACCGATTGGGAAGTGGAACTGGGCGTGGTCATTGGCCGGGCCGGAAAATACATCGAAGAGGACGACGCGCTGTCCCACGTCGCCGGTTACTGCGTCGTCAACGACGTGTCGGAGCGCGAGTACCAGATCGAGCGGGCCGGCACCTGGGACAAGGGCAAGGGCTGCGACACGTTCGGACCGCTCGGTCCCTGGCTCGTCACGCCGGACGAGGTGGGTGACGCGGGCAACCTCGGGATGTGGCTCGACGTCAACGGCGAGCGGATGCAGACGGGATCAACGGCGACCATGGTCTACAAGGTGCCCTTCCTTGTCGCCTACGTCAGCCGCTTCATGTCGCTCCAGCCGGGGGACGTGATAGCCACCGGCACGCCGCCCGGCGTCGGCATGGGGCGGAAGCCGCCACGCTTTCTCAGGCCCGGCGATGTCATGAGGCTCTCGGTAGAGGGGTTAGGCGTGCAGACCCAGCGGGTGGTTGCCGGCTGAGGAGGCTCAGGCCGGCTCGGCCATGCGCCGGGTCCTTGGGATCGGGCCGGGGAAGTGGCAGGCCACGCCATGTTCGCCCGTCGAGAGCACCGGAACCTTTTCGGCGCAGACGGCCTCGGCCCGCGGGCAGCGGGTGCGGAAGACGCAGCCCGAAGGCGGGTGCATCGGCGAGGGAAGGTCGCCCTCGAGCGGGATGATGCGCTTCGCCCGCTCCGCCGCGGGGTCGGGGATCGGCACGGCCGAGAGCAGCGCCTGCGTGTAGGGGTGCTGCGGACCGGAGTAGAGCGCGCCGCTTTCCGCGATCTCCATCGTCCGGCCGAGGTAGAGCACCATCACCCTGTCCGATATGTGCTTCACGACGGATAGATCGTGGGCGATGAAGATCATCGCCAGTCCGAGGTCGCGCTGCAGCTCGGCCAGGAGGTTGATCACCTGAGCCTGGATCGAAACGTCGAGCGCCGAGACAGGCTCGTCGCAGATCAGGAGCTTCGGCCGAACGATAAGCGCGCGAGCGATGCCGATCCGCTGGCACTGGCCGCCGGAGAACTCGTGCGGGTAGCGGTTGATCTGGTTGGGCAGGAGGCCGACGCGGTCCATCATCTCCTTCACGCGCGCCTTCGCCTCGGTATCGGAAAGGCCCTTGTGATGCGTGCGAAGCGGCTCGGCGATGATCTGGCCCACGGTCATGCGGGGGTTGAGGCTCGCCAGCGGGTCCTGGAAGACCATCTGGATGTCGGCCCGGTATTTCAGCATCTGCGCGCGGGACAGCGACAGAAGGTCGGTGCCGTCGGTCCAGACGGCGCGGCCCGTGGCGGGAACCATCTGCACCAAGGCCCGGGCGAGCGTGGACTTGCCGCAGCCCGACTCCCCCACGATGCCGAGGGTCTCGCCGGGCAGGAGCGCAAAGCTCACGCCCGAGACGGCATGAAGGAGGCGCGGCTGGGTCCAGGGCATGTCCCCCGCGCGCCTGAGTTCGAAGGTGACGCGCAGGTTCTCGACGGACAAGAGAGGCTTGGTCATGCCAGTTCCTCCACCGAGCGGTTGCAGGCGCGCCAGCGCCCGGGCGCGAATTCCGTCAAGGGATCGAGGTGGTCGAGGCAATCCTCGCCCGCATGGGCGCAGCGCGGCGCGAAGGGGCAGCCCTTCGGCGCGCGGGTCATGTTGGGCGGGCTGCCGGGGATGGCCGAAAGCTCTTCGCCTTCCTGATCGACACGCGGGATCGCGCCGAGAAGGCCGCGCGTGTAGGGATGCGCGGGCGTGGCGAACAGGGGATCGGTCGGACTCTGCTCCATGATCTGGCCGCCGTAAAGCACGACGACGCGCTCGCAGAACCCCGCCACCACGCCGAGGTCGTGGGTGATGAGGATCGTCGCCATGCCGAAATCGCGCCTGAGGTCGCCGAGAAGTGTCATGATCTGCGCCTGCACGGTCACGTCGAGCGCCGTCGTCGGTTCGTCTGCGATCAGAAGCTCGGGCCGGCAGAGAAGCGACATTGCGATCATCACGCGTTGCCGCATCCCGCCCGAGAACTCGTGCGGGAAAAGTCGCACCCGGCCGGCCGCGTCGGGGATCTTCACGGCGTCCAGCATCCGCACGCATTCGGCCAGCGCCTGCGACTTCGACATGCCCTTGTGGTGGATGAGCACCTCGGCCATCTGGTCCGAGACGCGCATGTAGGGGTTGAGCGAGGTCATCGGGTCCTGGAAGACCATGGCGATCTTTGTCGCCCTGACCCGGTTGATGTCCGCGGGCGGCGCGTTCAGGATTTCCCGCCCGTCGAATGCCACCGACCCCGTCGCCCGGCCGTTCTTCGCCAGGAGGCCCATCACCGCGAAGGCGAGCTGGCTCTTGCCAGAGCCGGACTCGCCGACGATTCCGAGGGTCTCGCCCCGGTCGAGCGAAAGGTTGACGCCGTTCACGGCCGTGACCGTGCCGTCGGGCGTGTCGAACCGCACCGTGAGATCCCGGATATCCAGCATGGCCATCTCAGCGGTCCTTCGGGTCGAGCGCGTCGCGCAGCCCGTCGCCGACGAAGAAGAAGGAAAAGAGCGTGGCGATGAAGAAGGCCAGCGGCCAGAGGAGCTGCCAGGTCGTGCCGTAGTAGATCGTCCGCGCGCCTTCCGAGATGAGCGCGCCAAGCGAGGTAAGCGGTTCCTGCACGCCAAGCCCGAGGAAGGAGATGAAGCTTTCGATCAGGATCATCTCGGGCACCAGCAGCGTCGCATAGACCGCGACGATGCCGACGAGGTTCGGCACGACGTGGCGCAGGATGATAGTGAAGGTTGGCACGCCGGTGGCCTGCGCAGCCTCGACGTATTCCTTGTGCTTGAGGCTCAGCGTCTGGCCCCGGACGATCCGCGCCATGTTGAGCCAGGACATGAGCCCGATGCCGAAGAAGAGCATGAAGAGCGAACGGCCGAACATCACCAGAAGGAGAATGACAACGAACATGAACGGCACGGCGAGCAGGATGTCCACGATCCGCATCATGATCTGGTCGGTGCGTCCGCCGACGTAGCCCGAGACCGCGCCGTAGAGGGTGCCGACGACCACCGCGATGAGTGAGCCGACGATGCCAACCATGAGCGAGATCCGCGTCCCCTGGAGCGTGCGGGAATAGAGGTCGCGGCCGAGGTCGTCGGTGCCGAAGTAGTGGCCGTTGGCGATCGAGGGCTGGCCGAGCTGGGCGGCCTGGCCCATCACGGTGAAGTCGATCTCCTCGTTCGACCATTGCGCCAGCGCGTCCCCGAAGAGCGCCAGAGCCGTGATGAGGAGGAGCGTCACCATCCCCGCCACCGCTGCCTTGTTGCGGAAGAACCGTCGCCGCGCGTCGGCCCAGGGCGAGCGTCCCTTGACCTCTCCCTCGGCAAGACGGTCCATTGCCCTCACGTCGATCGCCATGGCCTAGTACCGGATCTTGGGGTCGATCCAGCCGTAGAGGACATCGACCACGAGGTTGAAGAGGATCGTCAGCGCACCGACGAGGATCGTGATGCCGAGCATCACCGCGTAGTCGCGGTTCAGCGCGCTGTCCACGAAGGCACGCCCGATGCCGCCGGTGGAGAAGAAGAAATCGACCACCACCGACCCTGTGATCATCGCCACGAAGGCCGGGCCGAGGTAGGACATCACCGGCAGGAGCGCCGGCTTCAGCGCATGGCGCAGGATCACCTGGCGTTCCGGCAGGCCCTTGGCGCGGGCGGTACGGATGTGGTTCGAGGTCAGGACTTCCAGCATGGAAGCGCGGGTAAGCCGCGCGATGGAGGCCATGTATGAGGTGGAAAGCGCGATCACCGGCATCACCATGTACTGCCACTGGCCGTCTTCCCAGCCGCCGCCGGGCAGCCAGCCGAGCCACCAGGTGAAGGTCAGGAGCAGCAGCGGCGCCATGACGAAGTTCGGCAGCACCTGCGCGCCGATCGAGATGCCGACGGCGAGGTAGTCGAGCCAGGAGTTGTGCCGGATCGCCGCCGCGACACCGAGCGTTATGCCGACGATGACCGCGACGACGAAGGAGACCGATCCGTAGGTCAGCGTGACGGGGAAGCCCTGCGCGATGATCTCGTTCACCGTGCGGTCCTTGTAGATGAACGAGGGTCCGAAGTCGAAATGGGCGACGATGCCCCAGACATAGGTGACAAGCTGGCGCCAGAGCGGCTGGTCGAGCCCGTACTTCGCCTCCAGGTTTGCCAGAACCTGCGGCGGCAGCGCGCGTTCCTGGGTGAAGGGCCCACCCGGGGCCGCGTGCATCAGCAGGAAGGAAATCACGATCAACAGAAGAAGCGTCGGCACGGCGACGGCCAGACGTTTGACGACGAAGGAAAACATCTGCGGTGACCCGAAAGGAGAGGGGGGTGCGGCCTTCGTGGGCCGCACCCCGTGTCAAGCGTCAGTTGGCGACGCGGTACATGTCCTTCAGGTACCAGTTCTGCATCAGGTTGTTCAGCCCGAGCCCGCGCATGTCGGGCTTGATCATCTCGACCTTGGTGTACTGGTAGATCGGCGCCATCGGCATCTCCTCGGCGAGGATCTGCTCGGCCTCGGTATACATCGGGTTCGGATCGGCCGCCGTCTTCGACTGCTTCATCAGATCGTCATAGCGCTCCGAGAAGAACTTGCCGTTGTTGTGGCCCGAGTACGAGGTGAAGAGGTCGAGGTAGGTCGAGGCTTCGTTGTAGTCGCCGCACCATGCATAGCGGGCGACCTCGAAGTCCTGGTTCTGCATCTTGTCGGTATGGACCTTCCATTCCATGTTGTTGAGCGTGAGGTCAACGCCGACGCCCTTCCAGAACTGCTGGACGGCGATGGCGATCTTCTTGTGCGCCTCCGACGTGTTGTAGTTCAGCGTGATCTTCAGCGGATTGTCCGGGCCGTAGCCCGCCTCGGCCAGAAGTTCCTTCGCCTTCGCGGTGCGCTCTTCCTGGGTCCACTTGGCGTAGTCGATCTCGGGCATCTTGAAGCCTTCGGTCGCCGCGTGGGTCCAGTTGTAGGACGGCGCCTGGCCGCCTTGCAGGATGTTGTTGACGATGATGTCACGGTCGATTGCGTAGGAAAGAGCCTTCCTGACGCGCACGTCCTGCAGCGCCGCGGGCCCCTTCTCCTTGTCGACGTTGAACATGTAGATGTAGGAGCACGACTGCGGGACCGAGATCGCCTGGTCGGGATATTCCTGTTTCAGGCGCGGATACTGGCCTGCCGGAATCTGGGTGCGGTCAAGCTCTCCGGCGAGGTAGCGCGTCAGCGCCGCATTCTCGTCGTTGATCGTCAGCGCCGTGACCTTGGTCAGGATCGTGTGCTCGTTGTCCCAGTACGCCGGGTTCGGCTCCATCACGACCTTTTCGCCGAGGATGTGCTCCTTCAAGAGATAGGCGCCGTTGCCGACGAGGTTGCCGGGCTCGGTCCACTTGTCGCCGAACTGTTCGATCGCCTTCTGGTTCACCGGGAAGGTGGAGGCATGGGTCAGCATTTTCGGGAAATAGGGCAGGGGCGCCTCGATCGTCACCTCGAAGGTGTGGTCGTCCACCGCCTTCACGCCGAGGTCATCCACCGGCGCCTCGCCGGCAATGATCTTGGAGGCGTTCTTCACCTGCATCAATTCCATGTACCAGGCATATTCCGATGCCGTCTTCGGATCGGCCAGCCGCTTCCAGGCATAGACGAAGTCCTGCGCGGTGACCGGGTCGCCGTTCGACCACTTGGCATTGTCGCGCAGATGGAAGGTGTAGACGGTCTTGTCGTCGGAAAGCTCGTGATCGGTAGCCACGCCGGGGACGAGCCCGCCGTTCTGGTCCTCGTTGTAGAGCCCTTCGAAGAGCGCGCGCAGGATGCCGGAGCCTTCGACATCGGTGTTGATCTGCGGATCCATCGACTTGATCGCGTCGAGAAGCCAGTAGGTGTACTCCTGGTTCTCGGCCAGCGTCTCGCCCGGTTGCACCTGGGCGGCAATCGCCGGAAGGCAGAGACCGACGCTGAGCACGGTCGTCAGAAGAAGCTTGTTCATCATGGGAAATCCTCCTGCTGGTTGAGCGGCGTCCTTGAGATGCGCCGCGCAAGATGGACAGAGCCTAGTGTCCGCGTCCCGGCTGGCAAGCGAAATGCGCCGGGACGAAACGGGTACGTGGCGTAAGATTGACAACCCAACCTGGCAGAGTGATCGATCGGTGAGAGGAATTGTCGCCCAAGCCTGGCCGTTATGCCCGACGTCGCCACCGCTTTCGGTCGAGCTGGCACACTCCCGCCCCGACTCAGGCACCGCGTCAGCGACCGAGCGTCAGGACCACGGGACGAGCGGCGGTTCCGAAGCATCGCTGATGCCCTGCAATGAGGTTTCCGTCGCGCACCGCGAAGATGTGAAAATGCCGGACAAGACGAAGTTGGTGTCCGGCAGCCTCCAGGCCCCCTCCTCGATCCGGAACGGCTGGATCATCCGGCCGACGAGCCAGTCGGCAAAGGCTTCCTCGCTGTTGGCGAGTTCGGTCGAGGCCCTGCCATTCCCCACCAGGTGGCCTGAGGAAGGGCGCGTCTTGAGACGCACGCAAGCCCCGTGACAGACGAGGGCGACGACCTTGCCGGCTTGCCGGTGCATGCCGACCTGCTAGAGAGGCGCCATGCCGCTCGTGCTCCTCATCCTTCTGGCCTCGGTCGTCGTCTACCTCTGGCTCGCCCGCCGCGGCTCCACGGTCACCCGCGCCTGCCGCTGGCGGCTCGACCGGTCGGGCGGGCCCGAGCACTACCGTTGCGCCGCCTGCGGCGCTGAAACCGACGGCCGCCCGCGCCATTGCCTGCGCGCACGCTGATGGCGGTTGACCGGCCGGCCCCCCGTCGCCAAGGATGCCGGCGACACGAGGTGCCCCGATGAAGCCCGACCTTCCCGAAACTCCGCGGCCCGCCGACGCCGATCTGCGCCGCGCCGTGCCGCCGGTGATCTGCTACCCGACCGAGACCCTGCCGCAAGCGCCGATGGCGCTTTACCGCGCCGCCCGTGCGACCCTCCGCCCCGTGGCCGAAGTCACGGCGCCGCCGCGCGAAGCCGCCTGCTTCCATGTGCCGGCGGGCCATTTCTTCCGCGTCGGTTCGATCGAGGGGCCGCAGGTCGGCGATCTCAACCTCTGGAACGCGGCCGACCTTTCCGAACGCTTCTACTCCGGCAAGACCCGCGCGCTCCATGGCACGCATCTGTTCTTGCGCCCG
>WBZL01000106.1_pt1 | contig 82638 bp, 68 predicted proteins | sample 5204291 | NCBI WGS metagenome assembly WBZL01 (sample SAMN12344345, study PRJNA552823) | activated sludge metagenome | biome: Activated sludge suspended growth; feature: Nitrification reactor; material: Wastewater; isolation source: activated sludge from nitrification reactor of wastewater...
CATATAGAATCATATCTTGATGCTCTATCTGAAAGTCAAAAATTCGAATTCAACATCCGATATGCAAAATACTTGCTCGATAATGGACAATATGAAGAAGCAAAAAAGTATTTGAACGCGAACTTCGCATTACCAAAATTATCAGCAGAACAATATATAGATACCCATATTCAACTCGCCAATGTGGTCATTCGGTTAGGAAAATTTATCGAAGGTATCGATGAATTCAAAAAAGCGGTTGATCTGAGCAAACAACATGAATCGAAAGACTGGCAGGTCAAATCTGAAACCGGTTTGGGCTGGGCCTACCGCTTAATCGCAGATTTCGAACAAGCCAAAGATCATTATGATGCGGCGCTCGAATTAGCGTTGGAACTTGGCGATTCCACCAAACGTCAACAAGCCCTTCTTTACAACAACTTGGGTTTCGTTTTTGCCTATTACTTCGACGTTCCAGGACATCGGGAAAAAGCCCAATGGTTTTGTGAGCAATCTCTCCAACTCGCGAAAGAACTTGAAGATAAACGTTCGGAGGGGCGTTCCTACTGCACCTTAGGATGTATCCAGGTAATGGATGGCCGCTTCCACCATGCAATGGACAGTTTCCGGGATGCGTTGGATATTTTCGAGCCAGCCCACGATCTGGAATGGCTCAGCACAATTTATTCATGGCGAGGCGCTGTGTACATCTCATGGGGAGATTTAATCAATGCCGAACGAGATGTCCAACATTCGTTAGAAATGGGTATTCAAAAAGATACGCCATTAAGCCTCTCTCGCCTGGCAATGATCAACATCTTGCAATATCTCAAGAACAACGATAACGAACACCTCGCGATTGCAACAGGATTAGTAGATCAATGTTTTTCATTGTCCATCGACCAGAATAATGTCTGGTATCAGTTAATTGCGTTAAGAGACAAAGCTCGTGTCGCGTTCTACAACAAAAACTTTGAGCAACTCGATGAAATCAAACAGCTTTTAGACACCTATCTTGAACAAAATCCCAAAGTACAGGAACGCAGAGCTTTGGGCATGTTATACCTCTTTCTGGGTGGGTTGGCTTTGGGCAAAGAAAATACACCTGAGGCGATTGACTTGTTGCAAAATGCCCTGAAACAGTTGGCTTGGGTTGGGAGATACGGCGGAGATACCCTGCCGATTCATTTCGAAAGATTAGAAAAAGAGTTCACTCGGACCCTACATACTTCTCCAGAAACCATTCGGGAAATTGGAAGCGGGTTACTGTCCCATTGGTCAAAGGATAAGGAATTAAAACTCAATCACCCCGACATCCGAACCATCTTTTTCAAGTGGGCCAATTGGAGATAAAATACATCATGCCATTTACCAAAGCCCAATCCCTTCCCATGATGGAACTCCCCAAAATCATTATTGATCCTACCCCAGCACGCGCGGGCGAAGGTCAATGCGACTGCGCCTGCGTCGCCACCGTACCCTTACAAACCGCTTCTCAGGGGCTTCCCCATCACGCGTCCTACACCCTTGCCACGCCCTTCCAAACCATCCCCCTTACTCCCGAATATGAGGCCGTCATCGGCCAACGCACCAACCCCATCCTCCTCAACCCCTCCGCCCTCGCCCTCGCCCAATCCTTCCAGCAACCCCACCCCCTCCAACCGGCCCTCCAAACCTGGGCACCCATCTGGGGCGAATCCACCACCCAAACCACCCTCGAAAACATGATCGCCCTCGGCCTCCTCGTCCCCGAAGGCGAAACCTGCCCCCCATTCACAGAACAAGCCACCACCCTCAGCGCATGGTTTCACATCACGGATCGGTGTAACCTGCGCTGTGCCTATTGTTACCTCCCTCACGAACCGAAAGACATGTCAGTAGAAATTGGACGGGCGGCGATTTCTGCCACCTTCCGGTCTGCCTTCCTCCACCAATACCCGCAGGTCAAACTCAAATACGCCGGGGGTGAACCGCTTCTCCGTTTTCCAGTCGTGCTCGAACTTCACCAATATGCCCAATCCGTCGCCCAACAATTCGGACTCCACCTCGATGGCGTCGTTCTCAGCAATAGCACCCTCTTGACCCGCGAAATCGTCGAAACCATGCAAAAAAGCGGCTTACGGCTGATGATCTCCCTCGATGGCCTGGGCGACCTCCACGACGCCCAACGTTTTTACGCCGACGGACGCGGAACCTTTCAGGACGTCGCCCGAGGGGTGGAATTGGCCCTGCAATTAGGACTTGTGCCGGACATTTCCGTGACCGTTTCAGGACGCAATGCCCACGGCCTCCCTGCTCTCATCTCATGGATTTTGGAACACGATTTACCCTTTAGTTTAAATTTTTACCGCGAAAATGAATTCTCGTTTTCCAATGCAGATCTAAACCTCGAAGAAGACCAAATCATCAACGGCATGTTAGCGGCCTTCAAAGTGATCGAAAACCACCTGCCCTGCCGGAGTCTGCTCCCCTCCTTGGTGGACCGCGCCAACCTCTCCACACCCCATTTGCGAACCTGCGGCGTTGGACACAGTTACATGGTCTTTGACCATCGGGGCGAGATCAGCAAATGCCAGATGCAACGGCTCAAGCCCGTCACCTCTATTCACGCGCAGGATCCTTTGGAACTCATTCGCGCGGATCAACTTGGCCTCCAAAATCTCTCTGTTAATGAAAAAGAAGGGTGCAAAGATTGCGAATGGAAATATTGGTGTACAGGGGGCTGTTCACTCGCCACTTACCGCGCCACGGGCCGATACGACGTTAAATCCCCAAATTGCAACATCTACAAAACCATATACCCACAAGCTGTAAGATTAGAGGGTCTTCGACTTATAAAGGTTTCGAGCGAGATGGGGTAAAATCCCCTCACTCTAATCTTTAAGGTCGAAACGCTCTATGAAACGTCGCGCAAAAATTGTTGCTACCATTGGCCCTGCCAGCAGGGACAAACATATCCTCCACAATCTCATCCACGCCGGGATGAACGTCGCCCGGCTCAATTTCTCCCATGGTGTTCATGCAGATCATGCCCAAACCATTCAGGACCTCCGTTATCTGTGTGATCGCCTAGGCCATTCCGTCACCATCCTACAAGATCTTCAAGGCCCCAAAATTCGCACCGGGGTCCTCGAAAATAAAAGTATCGAGCTTATCACGGGGAATAAACTCATTTTAACCACCGAAGAAATTCTCGGAAACGAACACATGATCTCCGTCGATTTGCCGGACTTGCCCTTTTTTGTGCGTCCGGGAAGCCGGATTCTGCTCGCCGACGGACAAATGGAATTGGTCGTTCGGGCGTGCAACGGGAAACAGATCGAGACAGAAATCATCTTGGGGGGGCATTTAACCGCCCACAAAGGCGTCAACCTCCCTGGCGTCCCATTGAATATCCCCGGCTTTACCGAAAAAGATGAGATTGATCTGGCGTTTGGGCTGGAACAAGGCGTGGACATGGTTGCGATCTCGTTCGTGCGGACGGCGCAGGATGTCGCGCGGGTACGGCAAGCGATGGCCCGGTTGAACCCTGACCGGGTCGATACCCCCATCATCGCCAAGCTCGAACGCCCCGAAGCGCTAGAAAATCTCGACGCGATCATCCACGCCGCCGATGGGGTCATGGTCGCCCGCGGGGACCTGGGTGTGGAAATGTCTCCCCAAAAAGTGCCCATTGCCCAAAAAAGGATCATCGAAGCGGCCAATCGCCAGGGGAAAGCGGTCATCACCGCCACCCAAATGTTGGAATCGATGATCGATTCGCCCCGCCCAACACGGGCCGAGGCCTCCGATGTCGCCAATGCCATTTTTGACGGAACCGATGCGGTGATGCTCTCTGCCGAGACTGCGGCTGGGCGTTATCCGGTGGAAACCGTGCAAATGATGGATGCCATTGTCCGAGAAGCGGAGGAACATCTCCTGGAATGGGGGCATTGGCGCAATAAACCGTCCACCGATGAGTTCGATAACGATGCCCTCTACCTCTGCCGAGCCGCCGCCGAACTGGCCCACGACCGAAACGTGGCCGCGGTCGCCGTTTTTACAAACACGGGCAAAACGGCCTTGCTCATGTCCAAAACCCGGCCAGGGGTCCCCATTTTGGCGTTTACCTCCAAAGAACGGACTTATCTGCGAATGGGCTTGTATTGGGGCGTGGTGCCCCATCTGGTGCCGATGGCAGACACGATGGAGGCTTTGCTGGCCCATGTAGAGTCGGCCCTGCTGGCTGAAACCCCCGTGGAACGTGGGCAACAAGTGGTGTTGATATGCGGTTTTCCGGTCAATGAAATTCGCCCGTCCAATACGGTGATGTTGCATACGGTGGGGCAGAGGTCATAAAAGCCTGCCGCGCAAACAAGCTTCGTCTGCCAAAATTAGTTTACCCCGTTCGGAGTGGGGACTTCTTTCGTTAAGAACGAAAGAAGTCCCCACAAATTTTAATTTTAATAGTGTAGATACCCAGGCATCTACTCCGAAATCGCGAGCACCACACCTGCCCCAATGAATATCCCCCCGGCAAAAAACATCCAACCAAGATGTTCGCCCAGTAACCATGCACTGAGCAAAGCGCCCACTACCGGTTGCGCAAAAAACGTCAACGACGCCACCCCGGCCTCCAACTCCGCGAAAGCCCGCGTCCACAACGCTGTCGCCACCGCGGTTGAAACCACGCCCAAATACAGCACCCCCATCACGATGCCAGGGGTCAAAACACCAATCGCCGCGGTCTGCAACTCCCACCCCATCGCCGGAACGGAAATCGGCAAGCCCCCCAAAATCGCCATCAAAGCGACCGGAAGTACGGGCAATTCTCGTGTCACCTTCCGCAATAACACCGAATACAACGCCCACGTCAACCCCGCCCCAGCCAACGCCACATTCCCCCAAAACAAATCCGGGGTCAGACGGGCGGCCCTGACATCGATCACCGCTAGAACCCCTATCATGGACAGGACCAGTGCCCCAACCCGACGGGGGGTAATTTTCTCGTGCAACACCCACCCCGCAAACAACAACACAAACGCCGGAGCAGTCGAAGTCAATAAAGCCCCATTTGCCGCCGTCGAAAGCCGCGTCCCCACAAATTGCAACCCCAACGAAATTCCATACCCGACCAACCCCACCCCGAAGACTTGCCCCACCTGTTTTCGGGTTAAGGAAAAACGCCCCTGCCGAAGCGTCATCAACCATGCCGCCAACACCCCCAACCCCAACCGGGCCGTTAACAACGTGAAAGGGGGAATCACCTCCAAAACAACATCGCTCACCACATACATCCCCCCCCAAATGGCCGCCGCGCCCAACCCACAAAGAATCCCAATCAGAGAACCACGCATAAGCGGGAAATTATAGCTGGAAAACAAAACCCCGCCGAAATTGATTTCGGCGGGGTTAGTCTTTGAACCGAGGATGATCCGAGGATGATCACCGTCATTTAATCCCCAACATATTTGTGAGCACGCCAATCATGCCAGGCGATGGCCTCCGAGCAAGAGGTTGGTATTGATTTTCAACCTTTTCGCGTGCACGGACTTCTGCCGCCATACGCTTCAAAAAAACCTGGCAGGTTGCATAATCGAATAAACAATGCATTTGCTGGTGATCGAGGGGAATAGGGCGGGCGCGGCCGTTACAATGACAGTGATTGTCTTCCGAAGCAAAATTGGTGAGCGTCTCAGAATCTTCTTTCAAGCCTAAAAACGGGCAGGTTAACGCAGGCTCACTGTTGATCAATCGCTTGAAACGGTCAATACTGTCGGTTTGGGGAGGGGGTTGGATGCCTAATTTTCCGTTTTGTGTAACTTTATTTATCATAGCAAAACTCTCTATCTAAAAGCCAAATACCAACTTGGAAGGTTTTTTAATGGAAAATACCGATCTAAAATTTATTATTTCTTGAGGGAATAAGCGCTAAATTGGCTTGCCAATATAATGTATCATGGCAGGTAATCGCATTAAATTTCAAAACGGTTACGCTTACGGAACAATTAAAAATAGCACCCCGCACAAGGACTGTGCGGGGTACTGAGGTACCATCAATTTTTCTTGACGACTTCGGTCGTTGACAATCGTTTAAATTACCCCCCCCCGAATCTATCCAATCAGCCTAACGGGATCGTACCAACCAGGGGCACATGTCTCCCCAAAAAAGATAGATAGGGAATGGGCATCCGCTATCTATATCTTTTTTTGTAACTACTCTGCCAGGGTAGAGATTAGCCCGAAAAAAAGGGTGAAAGGGGGCTGTACAGCCCCCTTTCACCCTTTTTTTCGGGGAGTTTCCTCTCTAAGCCTGAGCAGGCACCTTTTTTGGAGATAACTTTCTCTCTAAACCGTTACACTAAAACATCAAATCATTGATCTGCGTTAAGGCCTCGCGCCCAGGGCGAATGCGGTCCGGGGACAGGCGATTGAGGGCGGTATCGGTCAAATTGTACTGATCGGTCAGGGCGGGGCGTTCGGTATCAATGTAGATCAGCCCGGTGAGCAGGATATTGCTCGAAGCGGCTTCATCCAGCACATTGAACGCGGCGCGGCGACTAGTGGGGTCGTAATCCCGTTCGAGTTTCTTCAACCGCACCACAGACCCGTCATGCAGGGAGACGTTTTTATACGTCCCTTCTTCAAATTCTTCATCCAGCATAATCTCATCCCGCAACGGAACATAGGAAAGGTCATGAATCGGGGTTTCGTGTTCTTTGCTCCAGGCGTAGGAATGTTGAGATTCAGGATGATCGTTGAAGGTCACACAAGGGCTGATGATGTCGAGAATGGCGATCCCGCGATGGCTGATTGCGGCCTTGATCAGGTCTTTGACCTGTTTCGCATCCCCCGCGAAAGACCGCGCCACGAACGTCGCTCCGGAAACCATCGCTTCCAGACAGATGTCCACCGCTTTGTAGGGGTTGACGCCCTGCCCTTTGAGTCTCAGCCCTTCTTCCGCGGTGGCGGAAAACTGGCCTTTTGTCAGCCCGTACACGCCGTTATTCTCGACGATGTACATCATGTTCACGTTCCGGCGCATGATGTGTTTGAACTGGCCCATGCCGATGTTGGCGGTGTCGCCGTCGCCGGAGACCGCGAGGGGTTTCAGATGATGATCGCCAAAGGAAGCGCCTGTGGCGACGGAAGGCATCCGTCCGTGCAGGCTGTTGAACCCGAACGAGCGGCTCAGGAAGTAGGTCGGGCTTTTGCTGGAGCACCCGATCCCGCTGAATTTCAGCACGGTTTCGGGGGCAAGATTCAGCTCGTAGCAGGCGGCGATAATCTGGTTGGCGATGGAGTTGTGTCCACAGCCCGCGCACAGGGTCGAGTTGGCTCCCCGATAATCATTTTTGGATAACCCAACGCCATTGACGTTGGCAGGTCGGTTGGTAGTAGGGGTAGACATCGTTATTTCTCCTCATTTGCAAGCAAGTTCGTTGTGATCCACCGGGCGGTGAGGGGTAAACCGTCATTCCAGGCCAGGGAAGTCATTTGCGCGGCCAGTTCGGGGTATTCCATGCGGAGGATTTGGTGCATTTGCCCATCATGGTTCATTTCGACAACGTAGTTCATTTCGTGTTTTTGCAGAAATTCGCGTATTTCCGGGCGGAAAGGCAGGGCGCGGATACGCATGTAATCGGTTTCGATGCCGCGTTGCGCCAGACGTGTCCGCGCTTCTTCAATCGCCGGGTCGGTGGAGCCGTAGCCGACGAGGCCAATGCGTACGGGTTTCGGTTCGGAGCCGTTTTGGGAGGGGTCGTGCGCCAGATCAATGATCGCTTCGGGCAGATATTGGGGGGCGGTCGCAAACTTTTTCGCGAGGCGATTCATGTTCCGCACCCAGTCGTCGGCGGCTTCGGTGTAACGGGTGTATTCGTCGTGGCCGGTGCCCCGCGCGAACCAGGCGGCGTTCGGGTGGGTGTTCCCCGGGACGGTCCGGTAGGGGATGCCGTCGCCGTCGGAGTCCAGGTAACGTCCCCAGCGTTCGGTCAGGTTTTTCAGGTCTTCTTCCCAGTAGATTTTGCCCCGGTTGATGGGCGTATCAGGGTAGTTGAAAGGTTTAGTCATCCAGGTGTTCATACCCAAATCCAGGTCGCTCAGGACAAAGACGGGGGTTTGAATCTGTTCAGAAACGTCGAACGCGCGCCAGCCGAACTCAAAACATTCGTTGACTGAGCCGGGAAGCAGAATAATTTGCCGGGTATCACCGTGTCCGAGGAAATAGACCTGAATGATGTCTCCCTGCGAAGTGCGGGTGGGCAAACCGGTGGATGGCCCCATGCGCTGAACATCCCACACGACGAGCGGGGTTTCGGAATAGTACGCCAACCCGGCGAACTCCGTCATCAGGCTGATGCCTGGGCCAGACGTGCTGGTCATCGCCCGCAGGCCCGACCAACCCCCGCCCACGGTCATCCCAATCGCGGCGAGTTCATCTTCCGCCTGCACGACCGCGAAGGTGTTTTTGCCCGTTTCGGGGTCCTTGCGGAGGGTGGGCAGATATTCGGCGATCTTTTCCCCCAAGCTGGAAGCGGGGGTGATGGGGTACCAGGCGAGGAGATGCACGCCACCGAAAATGGACCCCAGCGCGCCCGCGGTGTTGCCGTCGGCCATGATGTAGCCTTCGGTGCCGTTCATCGGTTCAACGCGGAAACGGTTCTGGGGTTCGAGGGTGTCTTTCGCCCAGGTGAACGCCGCTTGAATTACCCCGTAGTTCAAATCAATCGCTTTTTTCTTGCCTTTGAAGTGGAAATCCAGGGCGGCATAGATCGCATCCATGTCAATGCCAATCAGGTTCGCCAGCACGCCGACATAGGCCATATTCGCGACATAATCGCGCAATTCGGTCGAAGCGCCGGATTCGCGGGCGAATTTATTCGCCGGAAATTCGTAAACGAGGATATCGGTCCGGTCCACGGCGAGGCGAATGTGGTCGCCGTACATGAAAATACCACCCGGTTCGACAGCGGCCAGGTCTTTGGCGAACGAATCGGGATTCATCGCAATGACGATTTCCTGGGTTGCGCGGCGGGCCAGGAAGCCTTCACTACTCAGGCGAATAGTGTACCAGGTGGGGAGACCCTGGATGTTGGAGGGGAAAACGTTTTTCCCAGCCACCGGGATGCCCATTTTGAACAGGGCACGCATAATGGTCAGGTTAGAGGTCTGGCTTCCTGAGCCATTCTTCGTCCCAACGGTGATGGCGAAATCGTTGACGTTGGTTTCCTGATCCGGGGCGGCGTTGGGTGCAACGGGGGCAGGTTGTTCCTTTGCAGAAACTGTCATAGTAGTAACTCCTTATAAATGATGAATTGTGGTAACTGCTCAGACTTAGAGAGGAAATTCCCCGAAAAAAGGGTGAAAGGGGGATGTACATTCCCCTTTCACCCTTTTTTCGGGCTTATCTCTACTCTGGCTGAGTAGTTATGAATTGTGAATGATCAATTCGGAATGGTTAATTTGAGATAGGGCGGTGGCGCAACAGGCCGGTGTGTTGGATGAAAGCGGTGCGACTGGCTTCGAGATCGCCACAGATAATGGCTTCGACCATCCGTTGGTGATAGTCCCAAACTTCGCGCAGGTACGCATAATCCGCATACGAGTCGAGTTCCACCGCTTCGTAGGCTTCCCAATACGCTTCGAGCAAACCCCGCACGAAGGGGTTGCCCAGACGAGAAAAAATCGTCAGATGGAGTTTGCGGTGTTCAGGGTGAGGAATTCGAATGGGGGAACCGTTGAGCTTTTCCCAGGCCAGGGCCATACAGTTTTGGAGTTCTGCGTGGTCTTCGGGGGTGAGCGCCTGCACAGCTTCGTGCCAAAAGGCCGCTTCCAGGTGATTGCGAAGTTCGGAAAACGCGCGAAAGTTCGCAGGGTCCAACGCGACCGCGTACAACAGGCTGGACGTGACCGAAAAGGTGTAGGGTTTCCGTCGGATGCCGGTGCGAGGTCGGGCTTCCACCAGGCCCATGTGCCGCGCCGCCTCCATCTGCTCCCGCAATTTCGGAACGCTAATGCCGATCTCTTCGCTCAACTCACCCAGGGAGGGGAGACGATCCGGGTCGGCGTTGCCATTTTCATGGGCGGCAAGGTATTGGAGAAACTCAGAGGCTAAGGGTTTATGGGACATAGTCACTTCTCTTGTCGCAACCATCTGATTGCAATCATCAGATTGCAATCATCTGATTATTCATATTAATGCGATTATTCAGATGGAACGCAGATTCTACCCCCCGAAGCGCGCAGGGTCAAGGGATTTTTATCACCCCTTAATTTGGATCAAAGGGAACGGCTCAGGCGTATGAAGAGAATCCCCGAAAAAATTATTGCAAGAACAAATTGGGAAGTTCCTGCAAGGCCCGGGCGATGCGGGTTCCATGCCAGGTGATCAGACTGCCATCGAGGAAATAAATCCGCTCTTGTTGAACCGCAGGCGTATCCCTCAGCCACGTGATAAGCTGTTGACGATGATCTTCGGTGAAAGAAAACGGCTCACTGGGAAGCAGGATCACGTCCGGGGCGGCGGCGCGGACTTCTTCCAGCCCCACGCGGGGGTAACGCGTGTCTCGCGCGGGGGACTGATCCCGATCCGGGTCTGGCTCCCCCGCGGGGGTTGGGATTCCCGCGTCGAAAGCGAGGTCTGCGGACAGGGGGTAGCGCCGTTTCCGGGCGGCGAAGACGTTTTCTCCCCCAAACAAAGCCAGAACATCGTGGACATACGTTTCCCGGTTGATGGTCATCCACCACGGCTGATCGTTTTCGGTATCCTGCCAAATAGGGCAGAAATAGCGGGTACGGGGGGCGGAAGCGGCGGCCATCTGCACCCATTCTACGGACTGCTCCAACGTTTTGACAATCATCAACGCCGACTGACTGCGGAAAAATTCGGCGAGTTTGAAGAGCACTTCCAGCGCGCCCGTCACCGTTTGGGGGAACGAGACCCACACGCTGATCCCGGCGGCCTGCAACGCTTCGATGGTCTGAGGGGTGTTTTCTTCTTTGTTGGCAAGCACCAGGTCCGGGTTAAGGGCGAGGATGTCGGGTACACGAGGATTTTTCGGCCCGCCAAGTCGGGGGAGGTGGGCAATTTTCGCGGCGGGGTGGATGCAGTAATCGGTGATGCCAACAAGGGCACTGCCCAGGCCGAGGTCAAAGAGACTCTCCGTGATGGACGGGACGAGCGAGACCACGCGCTGAGGGGCTAAGGTGATTTGGAGGATTTGTCCGTTATCGAGGCTCATGGGGGGAGGGGGTAGATAGGGTAAATAAGGTAGATAGGGTACACAGAAGGCGCAGAAAGAAACAGAGGGACACAGGAATTTTTCACAAAACCTTCTGTGTCCCTCTGTTTTCCTCCGTGTCTTCTGTGTACGATGGGTTAAGACAAAAATTCCGCCGTGACGGCGGCCATCATGCCCGCGGCACGCGAGAGGGCACGTTCGTCAAAATCGAATTTGGGATGGTGATGGGGCGCGTCCAACCCGGCGAGGGGGTTGTTGGAACCGATGAAAAAGTAACACCCTGGAATATCGTCCATCATGTACGCCATATCTTCCGAGCCCATGGTCCGTTCTTCGGTGTCGAGATCGGCGTCGGGGAAAAGGCGGGCGGCAACGGTTTGCACGCGGCTGGCGAGTGTCGGGTCGTTGACCGTGGCTGGAGTCACTTCCCAAAACGCGATCGCGGCGGTACAGTCCATCGCTTCTGCAATCCCCGCCGTGATTTTTTCAATCCGGGCTTTGAGCAGGGCCTCGACTTCCGGGCGGTACGTGCGGAAGGTGCCTTTCAACACGGCAGTAGACGGAATGACGTTGAACGCGTCCCCCGCTTCGATTGCGGTGACACTGACAACAGCAGAATCCAGCGGGCGGACGTTGCGGGAGACAATGGTTTGCAGGGCGGTGATGATCTGTGCGGCGGCAACGACCGGATCGTGGGTGAGATGGGGTGCGGCCCCGTGCCCGCCACTGCCCGTGATCGTGATCTGAAACCGCCCGGACGCCGCCATCGCTGGCCCCGGCGTGACCCCGATCCAGCCAAAGGGTTTGTCATTCCACAAATGCAGGGCTAGGGATAAATCCGGGCGGGGGTTGGCGAGGACACCTTCCGCAACCATCCGTTTTGCGCCCCCCAGCCCCTCTTCGGCGGGTTGGAAGACGAGTTTGACCGTGCCCGCGAGTTCGTCGCGGTGGGCGTGGAGCAGACGGGCCACGGTCAACCCAATGGCGGTATGCCCATCGTGCCCGCAGGCGTGCATGACGCCAGGAGTGAGGGAGGCATATTCCGCCCCAGTTTCTTCGGTGACGGGGAGGGCGTCCATGTCAAACCGGAGGAGGGCAGTGGGGCCAGGGCGTTCCCCTTCCAGCATGGCAACGACGCCCGTTTCGGCGATACCGGTGCTGACTTCCAGCCCCAGTTCGCGCAGTTCACGGGCGACGATGCTGGCAGTGCGGACTTCTTGAAAACCAATTTCTGGGTGTTGGTGAAAGTCGCGGCGGAGGGTTTGGGTGTAGGGGAAGAGGGTTTCGGCTTCGAGGAGGTAGTTGGGCATGAGGGACTCCTGAACGTAGAGCGTAGAATGTAAAACGTAGAACGGGGGAAAGTGAGGATGAGTGATAAGTGATATGTGATGAGGTTGCTGATTTGAGATTTGCTGACTTGCTGAATCACTGACTCGCTGAATCGCCCAGTTTGATGATTTTGCGTTCGGCGAGGGCGGCGATTTCTTCGGGGGAATAACCGGCGGAGGCCAGGACCGCGCGGGTGTCGCGGCCCAGACTGGGCGCGGTGCCCTCGCGGGGGGGGTAGGGGAAGGGGGAAGGGAGACGGGTAACCTCACCCCCAGCCCCTCTCCGATCCCGGAGAGGGGAGTCTGCCAGGGCGCGGTGAACCACTTGCGGGTGTTGGAGGGTTTCGGGGAGGGTCAACACCAGTTCGAGGGGGCAATCTACCCCATCAAACAGGGTTAGCCATTCGTCCGCTGTTTTTTGCTGGAAGATTTCGGCAACCGCGGGGGTGTAATCGGGGTTGAAGGCGTGGGGGAGGAGGTCGTTATGGGCGGTGACGCGGCAGAATTCGCTCCAAAACGGGGGTTCGATGGCGCCGAGGGTAAGGTGGCGTCCGTCGGCGGTGGGGTAGATGTGGTTGCAGGGCCAGCCGCCGGTGAGGGGCATTTGCCCGCGTTGGGGGTTTTGCCCGCCGAAGTGTGCCGCCCCCGCCGTGGGCAGGAGCCAGTGGACGACAGGGTCGATCATCGCCACATCAATGTATTGGCCTTCGCCAGTTCCGGCGCGGTGAAGGAGGGCGGCGAGGATGTGCAGGGCGGCAAAGGTCGCGCCGCCGAGGTCGGCGATTTGTGCGCCGGGGGGGATGGGGCCGCTCTCAGACGTGCCGGTGAGGCCGAGCAGACCGCCAATGGCAATGTAGTTGAGGTCGTGGCCGGGGCGGTTGGCGTAGGGGCCGGTTTGCCCATAGCCGGAGAGGGAGCAGTAGATGATCCGGGGGTTGACCGCTTTGACCGCTTCGTAGCCGATGCCCCACTTGTCCACACTGCCGGGTTTGAAGGTTTCGATAATGATGTCGGCGGTGGCGGCGAGTTTGAGGAAGATTTCCCGGCCTTGTTTGTTGCGGTAGTTGAGGGCGAGGGATTGTTTGCCCCGATTGAGCATGTCGAACATGGCGGAGCCGCCAAATTCCGGGGGGGCTTCGCGGGCGTAGTCGCCGAGGAGGGGGGTTTCGATTTTGATCACGTCCGCGCCGAGGTCGGCGAGGAGGCGGGTGGTGTACGGGCCGGGGAGGAGGCGGGAGAGGTCGAGGATGCGGAGGGAGGAGAGGGGGGAGGGCATGGGAATGGTGAATTGGGAATAGTCAATTGTGAATTGTTAATGGGGCAATCCGGTATATTTTGAAGCGGGTGTTTCGAGGGAATTATAGCGGATTTGGCAAAAAAAAAGCCCTGCGAGGGGAGGCAGGGCATGAAAATTCAAAAGCGCCTTATTCACGGAACAGGTTGAGCAGGTTGAAAAAGTGGGGCGGAAAACTGCCCAATCGGTTTGATCTGACCACGGAGAATGTCTTCAACCATTCGTGCGGATTTTAAAGGCATGGCTTCACAGCCACATTCCGGGCAGACGTGCATTTCTAGGTTGCGGATGACGATGGGGTCATCATTTTTGTAAAAGATACGTTCAACACGCGTGATTTTCATTTTATTTTGACAACCATTTGGACATTCCATATCTTTATCTCCGGTTTGCCGTAATAATGAAAGCAGGACGGCAATCTTTTACCGTAACAGTTAGCGTTCCTTTACGGATCGTGTATTTGGTAAATTGACCTAACGACTGATCATCGGGTTCTTTTTTTCTTACCGTGCCAGTAAAAATGACATCCAAAACTTGATCTATCGAAATGCCATTTTGATACATGCGCTCAATCAAATGTGGGCCAAAAGCGATGCATTCTTCAAGGACATCTGTGCGGATTTGTTCAATAGACATAGACAATTTTAAGCCCGATTGGAATGGTCAGATTATATCATGATCCCCTCACCCCCGCTCCAAATACACCTGATACCGCTCCAGCAACGCCAGCAGAACCTGATCGGTAAAATCGTTCACCTTCCGCAACATATCCCCCCACGCGTGCGGCGAATGGATCGCTGACCCCTCGTACACCGCGATCATCGACTCCACCAACATCCCCCGAAAAAACAAAAAGGCATTCACCGCCTCCGCACTGTTCAACCCATAACGACGCCCAATCGAGGCATACTCGTACCCCAACGAACGCGCTTCGGCCTTGCCCGTCTGTTCGTCCGTCACCAAAAACGTGTTCAGCCCCCTCAGCATCTCCCGCCCGCCGCGGCGATACTGGTCACGAGCATCCTGATCAAGCTTTTGATACCAACCTTCTGCCTCCAAACGTCCATCGGTGACCTGAAAGCGCGTCCGCCCCAGCGCACTCTGCACGAGCAAATCCGCCTCGCGCGGGGTCTCCATTTGCTGAGATTGCGTCCACAGTTCGACCTCCTGCCGTTTAAACCGCCGATGCCCGCCCTGCGTCCGATGCACGGGCAAACGCCCCTGATCGGCCCACAACCGCACCGTGCTGGGGTGGACTCCCAAAATTTCTGCCGCCTCACTGAGATTGAGCCATTCGTTTGTCGTCATCACGCCTCTCCTGCCAAAACAGCCCGTTCGAGCACACTGGGCGCGGGGACATCCTGCCCTCCTTTTTGAAACGCGGCCACATCAATGCGCCGCAAAATGATCAGCGAAACGACCAAAAACACCCCCAATAACACAAACCCCGCCGCGTACCCGCTCACCGCGCTATTCGGGGACAGCCGGGCAAGATCACGAAAAATCGCCGTGATCACCGACCCCAACAACCGGGCAAACGCACTCGCCGACCCCCACGCCCCGATAAACAGCCCCACCTTACCGGGCACGGTCATATCCAGCATCAACGACAAATTCGACACCGTCGCCGGACCGGTTGCCAACCCCAACAGCACCACCCCGAAATAAAACAGATTCTTGCCACCGGCAAACGCGCTAACCGCCACCACCCCAAAGGCCACCGCCCCCAACCACGACGCCATCCGCGCGACCGTCAACTTGGACACGCGTCCCTCCAACACCCCTGCGAGCGCCAGCGAAAGCAAATAACACGTCCCCCAAATCGAAGTAATCCGCGTCGTCGCGCTCACCGGCAGGTCAAACGCCCGCGCCGCAAAGGGCTCCAACAACACATCCTGCCCCAACACCGCCGCCAGCATCAGCATCAGGTACACAAAAAACAACGCCACCTGCCGGTTGGATCGGATTTCACGTATCACCGTTTTGAGCGAATAACGCTCCTCGTAAACCGGATTGGCAATCCGGCCATCCCGCTTTTCCAACCCCAACAAGCCCAACACCCCCATCCCCAACGCGATCAGGGCCACCGTCATAAACGCCCCCTGCAACAAGTCCGGCGTGTAATTCTCCAACATCCGGCTCAACGTCGCCGCCGTGCCGATGATAAACACAATCATCATAAAAAACATTGTCGCCGTCGTTTTGGAACGCCCCTGCTCCCCGGAAATCTCCGACGCCAGCGAAAAATACGACACCGTCGCCAGATTGAACCCCATCCCCCACGCCCCAAACGTCACCACGCCCAATCCCAATCCCAACCAAAAATTCTCCGGCAACATGAGCGCCACCTGCGCCGCCAACATCAACCCCGCCACGCACAGAATCAACCCCGCGAGAATGTACGGCGTCCGGCGCAACCCCAACACCGGAAACCGATCAGAAAACGACCCAATCGCCACTTGAACGAACGAAAACAGATACGGGGGCGAAAACAGCAACACCACAATCGTCGCCGCCAGTCCCTGATCCTCGATCAGAATCCGGTTGAGCGTACTGTTGATGGGAACAAGCGTGATGGCGACCGCCGCATGAATTAGACCCAATTGCAAACGTTTGAGAAACATGAAGACTCCGAAGTAAAAGTACGCCTCAGAGAGAAAGTCCTGAAAAAAGGCTGAAAGGGGGGATGTGCATCCCCCCTTTCAGCCTTTTTTCAGGACTTTCTCCTCATTAAGCGTCAGTAATTACGAATAGAAATTCTGCGTGAATCTAACAGAATCTACCGAAGACTACAATGTAAGTTTACGTAAGTTTGCAAATGGGTTTTAAAAAGTCGTTCAAATTCCCCATCAAACAGCACAATCCACGCTTTCCATCTCCCGCAAACGCCTCACCTCCGCATCCCCATCCAATTTCGCCCCTACCACCACCTCCTCCAACAAGGCCACAAACTCCTCCGCCGTCTCCCGCGTCATCAATCGTTGTCGCACCTCGCGCGTCATCGCGTAAGGCGACAAATACCGCGACGCGTACTTGCGAAACAACACCAACCCCCGCTCCGGCCCATAAAACGCCAGATTCAATTCGAGATGGCGTAGCATCGTCGTGCGAACCACGTCCGGGGGAACTTGATCCCGTTCGAGCCGGGAAAAAATCCACGGGTTGTACATTGCCCCGCGCCCGATCATCACCCCCGCACAACCGGTGCGCGCCTTCATCCGGTCAATGTCCGCCACCGTCGTCACATCCCCGTTCCCGATCACGGGAATTTTTAGCGCGTCCACCACTTCCGCAATCGCATCCCAATCCGCCTGCCCGCCGTACCCCTGCGCCCGCGTCCGCCCGTGGACGGCGAGCAGTTGCGCGCCGTTGTCCTCCACGATTTTGGCAACTTGCAAATAATTGCGTGTCGACTCATCCCACCCCAACCGCATTTTGCCCGTCACCGGCACTTCGAGATGCGTCGTCAGCAGACGAAAAATCTCCGCGATTTTTTCCGGCGTCCGCATCAGCCCCACGCCCGCCCCCCGCGCACTGATTGTCTTCGCCGGACAACCCATGTTCACGTCAATCACGTCCGGCCCGCGTTCTTGAATCCGCAACGCCGCGTCGAGAATTTTCCCCGGATCATCCCCGTAAATCTGAAACGTGACCGGACGCTCAGCCTCGGTAAACGCCAGCTTTTCGTCCACGTGCGCGATTCGCTCCAGCACATCCTCCGCCTTCACAAACTCCGTATAACTCATCGCCGACCCCAACCCGCGACAAAGCGACCGGAACGGCTGGTCGGAGTAGCCGTCCATCGGGGAGAGGAGGGCGTCGCCGGGGATGGGGAGGTGGCGGATCGAGAAGGAAGGGGACAAGGTAGAGAGGGTAAATAGGGTAGATAATGTATATAGGTAAATAGGTAAAGGAGGATTATACCGGAAGGATGAGGCGTTTTATTAGGCTTTAAGGCAATCCTTATGGGGCCAGTTCAAGTTTGGCGCGGGCCATCAGGGCGTAAGCGCTGTCGGGGTAATCGTGCCAGGTTGTCCAGTAGGCTTGAACTGCTTTTTCCGTGTAGCCGTACCATTCGTATGCCAGGCCGAGCAAATACGCTAACCGGGCATGATCGTAACCGTTATAACAATCCTCGCCCGTGCCTGGAAAAGCCGCGGCAACGGCTTCCAGCAGGGGGATCGCTTCCCGAAGATTCTCTTCCTCTAGCAATTTCGCTTCCGCCCGGTGTGCGAGGGAGGTCGGGCCACAGGCGTAGAGTTGTGCGGCGGAAAGGGATTCTTCTACAACGGTTATTTGGCTCTCGGTTGGTTCCCAGCGATAAACCTGCCAGTCCGGGGTGAAGCTGTCGGGGACAAAATCCACGCGAAATTCGGGCTGGGTGCTGTCGGGAACTGTGAATGAGAGGACATTATTCAATGCAGTGCTGGCGTAATGCAATAAAACGAAACCTGACGGGATTGGCTCAAAGTAAAAGGTGAACACTAGCTGATCCATTTGGAGCAACACAAGCGGAGGGCGTTGCCCTGGAATGGGCAGAACCTGGGCTTTGAACACGTTTTCAATAGGGGCATTTCCATTGTACTGATAAGCTCCATTGGGCAGGCGGCGTGCCACCCACTTTCCGCCTTGATTCAACAAAACCCACGGAAAAAGGTCATCGTTCATTGGAGCGTCTATACGGATGATCCAATCCTGATCGCCATCGCCGTCTGCGTCCAGTGGCAAAGCGGCGAGAATGTTCACACCTGCCTGTTGGAGCGTGGTAACCGGGTCGTTCCCCCTGATCGTGTTTGTCACCGCACGTAAAGCGGCGCGCAGATTGCATAACTCGCCGATGTAAAGCGCTCCATTTTGATAGCGTTGTCTAATTTCGTATCCCCAGATACTTTCTGAGTTTTCGGGCCAGTAAAACTCCCCTTTGCCATTTTCCGGGGGAATTAATGTTTCCATCCAGGTTTGAGCGGCCTGACACGCCCGATAAATATCCTGTGCGTCTTGATATTGCTCAAGAAAGGCTTGCGCGGCGTCGGAGATGGCTGAATCATCTTCCAGGGTTTGAAGTGTAGAGATTGCCTGTTCTGGTTGGGCCTGTAGTGCGTAGAGGAAGCCGAGTTGAAAGCGTAGGAAATATTTTAATGGCTTGGAAAGGCTGGCTTGTTCCAGGGTGTCGGTGGCAATTTTATACTCACCATCTTCGATCAAGAAGTTAATCATCCAGAAGTCGGTTCCATCCCCAATCTCGGGAGGAGCCATATATTCTATATCTATCAATTGATAGGATTTACTGTGCGATTGGTAATAATAAGCTAATGGATCTCCGTCAATGCCAACCCTGGTAAATACCAATGTATCTTCCGTCGAATTTGCCTCGTAGTGCCAGCCAGTTTCTCTACTCAAATAAAACCCACCGTTCGACAAGTCCTTAAAATGATTGCCATCCCATTGATAGATGAAAACAGTTGTAGAATTGCCGCCAAATTCTGGATCAACAGCCTCCAAAATAATTTCTGGAACACCATCTTTGGTGTGATCGCTAATCCACGCTGTTTTTTGATCGTACCAATCTGGAGAAGAATACATTAAGTCGAAAAAACTCCAACCGTTATGGATAAGCTCCACCTGATAGGTTCCCTGGCTGTTTTGCGTAATCCCAATAAAAAGCCCATCACTATAATCTTGAAATGTACCCATAAGGAGGACTGTGCCTTCGCGCCCCCTTCCGAACAGATTTGGGTCGCTTTGAGAATATCGGATGGTGAATCCGTAGCGATTAAGGGTTTCTTCCAATTCATCCATTGTATATCGGCCATCATTTAACCCCTGTTCCAACTCGTTGAGCACCCATTCATCCGATTCGGAATTGCTTTTGATGGCATTTGCCAGAGCTTCTTTCCACTTGAGAGCTGTGGAATAGGGCGAGTTAGGAAAGGCTCGTAACGCTTCCTGAACTGCTACCAAGATGGGGTCCTGCGCGGGCTGAATATAGGGCCTTTCAGAACCCGCGCCCCAACTATCCGTATCATAAGCAAATTGATCCGCCCAATAAATCAGATGTAATGCCTCTTGCTCTGTCCAATTTTTTAGCCGGTAACTTTCGGCGGGTTTCGCAGGGGTGGGGATAGGATTCGGGGGCCACATACCCGCTCCACCTGACGTGACCAAAAGTGGGAAAATCACTTCCCTTGACGTCGGATCGGGGACGGTCGGAAATGGTGTTGCAGTAGGCGTAGGAGAGGAGGTAGCGGTTGGGGTTGGAGTCTCTGTGGGGGTTAGTTCTTTCGCCGCCTGGGTTTGAGCTATTTCGGTCTTTATCTCGCTCTGGGTAACGTTGTACAAAGCGTTCTGCGTCTGGTTCGCCTGTAAGGTGGCCTGATACTGTTGCGTCGCGTTAGGCGTGGGCGATGACGTGGGAGTGGGGGAGGATGGCAAAACCGTAGCAGGGGATGAAACGGGTTCTTGGGAGCGGCACCCTACAAAAAACGCGAATATCATTATGAGAGGGAGTAGGAATTTTTTCATCGTTGTTTTCCTTTCAGGAGAGTCTCTTTCCTATTTTCCATCACTGGACGCCTGAATCATACCCCATACTTGTGTCACTTTTGTGTCACTTTTGTGTCATTCCCAGCCAATCCCTGATCCCGTTCTTTTATTTACCTACTCGAGTGTTGTATTTTGAATCATAAAGACAAACCGGCAGGAGCGTGAGCCACCTGCTTGGAGAAAAGGAAATCGAAAACGACCTTCACATCTATTCCATTTTGGATCATTTTGTGAGCATCGAGGATGAGGGTTTCGATCAGCGCTCGTGCTTGCTGGCGGCAGGCTTCGCCAATGGATTTGGTTGGCAGCTGGGCTTTTGCCAATGGTGACGGTAAACAATCCAGGTGTAGCAACGAATAGGCCACGAACACCAGACACCAATGTTTTCCAATGGCTTCGGCGTCTCGCATGAGATACTCGTCGAACCCCAGATGCTCTTTTCCATCCTGATAAAAGGTTTCAATCGGCCAGCGTAGCAAGTACGTTGCGATGATGCGTTTTGCACTCCAGTCAAGGCAATTGGTGACCAAGACGACAAAGGTCGCGGTCAGTTTTTCGTTTTCGTAGCTGATCACCAGGCGCACCTTCCCCAAGGAAGGGAGGCGCACGGTGAGGGTGAAGGTCCAGTAGATTTTGTCGTTGACGACGACCATCTTGAAGGCATTGGCGGGTATCTTTTTGACGAAATCTTCGACGGAGACATGGGCACCTTCAAAAACGATCGATTGACCGTCGCCATCCTTGAGTTGAAAGCTGTTGGTTTCGAGGTTGCGGTTCTTCTTCAGGAGGCTGATCCACTGCTTGCGGCGGCGGGCAGCCTCCTTGACCAGCGCCTCGGAGAGATACCAGCCATCAAAGAGCAAAATATCAAAACGCAGACGGTGAGCAATCGCTGAATGAAGCAATTCAATCGCCAAATCGATCTTGGTGCGAAACTGGTTGTGCAGTTTCAGAAAGTCAGGGTCTTTCAGCAGGGTGTCAGCCACCTGCTTGTGTAGCTTTTGACGCTCTTTCTTGGTTTTCGGGATCGTAGTTCCCGGAAAGTGTTTGAGCACAAACGTCTCCCACTGCGTCAGTTCTTCGTAACGCCGGTACAGACGCAAATCCACTGGAAAGCGAACCGCGCCGCTGACGTAGTGACTCGTCACCGGGTTATGGGCAATCGGATAGCTAGCCTCGCCATGATCGTAATGCCGGTCAACATACTCAAACAAACTGCCCACATGCTCACACAAGGTATCGTCAAAGATCAATGCCGATTCCGCCTGCGCTTTCCGCACCGCGTTGGTCTGCCGATTGAGGTAAGTCACCCGCCGATCATTGACGTTTTCATCCGACCATAGCCGCGTAGACATGAACCGCGAAAGATTGGTCTTGTCGGCGCTGTCCAAGATGCAACGACTGATATTGGCCATGCTTTTGTTCGGTAAGACCATCAGTCCCGTGAGATAATTCTGAAAATGCCGATACTGCTTACGGTTCTCAAATAAGTCCTTGAAAGCTGCGGCATGTTGACTGACCAACGGAGCAGGCTTTAAAATTGGCAATTGCATGAACTTTGACCAACCTTCTGGGGAGCGTTTGTTTCCGGTAGGTTAACACCTTGCGCCTAAATTGTCAAAATACAACTGTCGAGTAATTATCAAACTTCCATATAGTCATTGGGCTTATTTGCAATCAACGGATGGCAAAGAATTTGATCAATAAACTTTAATAGCTTATATAAACTTAGCGGAGAAAATATGCGTCGAGATATGGATTTAGTTCGAAACATACTTTTAGAAATTGAGAAACACCCATATGATGGCGGTTGGGTTGAGATATCTATTGAGGGCTATTCCACTGAAGAAATTACTTACCATTTACTTTTACTTAATGAGGCAAAATTAGTAGAAGTTTATGATATGAGTACATTTGGCGGAATTGATATAAAACCAACTAGATTAACTTGGGATGGACATGAATTTTTGGATTCAGCAAGGGACAATAATCGTTGGAATAAAGCCAAAAATGCGATGAGCAAGGCTGGCGGATTTGTATTTGAAATTGGTAAACAATTGTTAATCGAATCGCTCAAGAATGAATTAAGACAAAATCAATTATTATGATTTAATTAGGTATCTTACTTATCCCCCCCAGGAGACCTCCCCATGTTCCAAGGACTATTCGGAAACGCCTCAGAAGTAGACTCAAAAGACATCCAAAAAGACCTCAGCAACATCCTCATCGAAGGAGAAACTATGGTGCGCGGGTTCAAAGTCATCCGCGACCTCTTCATCTTCACCGACAAACGCCTCGTCTTGGTAGACAAACAAGGCATTTCAGGAAAAAAAGTCGAATACCACTCCATCCCCTACCGCTCCATCAGCCACTTCTCCCTCGAAACGGCGGGCACCTTCGACCTCGACTCCGAACTCAAAATCTACATCTCCGGCAACCCTGTCCCCTACCAACGCGAATTCAAAAAAGGCTCAGACGTCCTCGGCGTGCAAAAAATGCTCGCCCAATGCGTGCTCAAATAAGCGCCCCCGCATCTCCATCACGAAAAAACGGGTTTTGGAACCACTCCAAAACCCGTTTTGATTTTCGGATAACCCGCACACGGCCCTCAACGCCCTTCAATCACCGCCACCGCCCGCCCCACCCCGTTCTCGGCGCGGATCGTCTCGCCCAACGCCGCCGCGCGCTGGCGCATCCCCGGCTCGGATGTCGCGCGGATCGCGTCAGCCAAACGTGCGGGGGTCAGCTTCCACAGCGGGATGGGATCAGGCCCCACGCCCAACGCGGCGGCCCGGCGACCCCAAAAGGGTTGGTCCGCCACGAACGGGCAAATCACCATCGGTTTCCCCGCCCGGAACGCCGCCCCGGTCGTCCCCGCGCCCCCGTGATGGACCACCGCCGCCACGCGCGGGAACAGCCAATCATGGGGCACCGTGTCCAGCACAAAAACACTCTCCGGCGCGTTGTCCGCGGTCAGCCCACCCCAGCCCGTCGCCAGCACCGCGCGTTGTCCCGCCAACCGCAGAGCCTCCAGCACGATTTTTGTCTTCTGCGCCCCGCCATTCATAAACATACTGCCAAAGCCCACATACACCGGGGGCGGCCCATCCGCTAAAAACTGGACCAACGCGGGGGACGGTTCCCAGGCGGGAGGCGCGTCCAAAAACCAATACCCCGTCACCACCGTCGAAACATCCCAATCCGCGGGCCGGGGCAACACCGTCTCGCTGTACGGATACAGTTTGGTTACAGGTTTGCCGCGCAAAAAATCTTCCCCCTTCGACGGGGGAAGTCCCAAAGTCTCCTTGCGCCACTCGCGGATCGGGCGGCGATACATGGCCGGACCCATCTTCGCAAAAAAGCGGTGGCTCCAATGATTCAACGGCCCCAAATCGCGAAACGGAAAAAACGGACTGGGAAAGGCCTGTGTGGGCGAGTACAGCGGAATAGGAGACGATGCGAACGCCGGAATGCCCAACTTCTCCGCAATCGAATAGCCCCCAAACGCGGCGGAATTGTAGACCAGCACCTCGGCCTGTTGCGCGTGAAGCCATTCATCCGCCAGCGTATCCCGTGCCATTTCGATGTACTGCCCGATGAGTTTGAGCGGGTTGCCGCGCCCCTCGGCGGATTGGGCGGCTTTCAAAAAGTCCCCACGCAAGGGGGCGTACCTCAGGCCATATTCCGCAGTCAAGGATTTGAACTCATCCAGGGTTGCGAGGGACACCTCATGCCCCGCTTTCTTCAGCCCCACCCCCAGCGCGACATAGGGTTGTACATCCCCGCGCGTGCCAAACGTCAAAAGACAGATTTTCATTTTTTTATCTCCACATAAACGGTTCGCCTACCGACACAAACGACACCGGCACCTCCGGCACACGCGCCTGCAACCACGGCACCATCTCCCGCATCCCCGGCTCCTCACTCGCCGCGTGGCCCAGCACCACCAACGCCTTCACCAACCCCAGGCCCAGCGCATCCCGCACATACTCATTCGTCTCCCACTCGTTAATCTCCCCGCACAACAACACATCCACGTTCCCCTGCCCAAACACCTTAATTTGCCACTCCCCACCGGGCGCCCCCACCAAAATCCCCACCCGTTCGCAAGCATCCCCTGCCCCCACCACCCGCACCGTCTCCAGCCCCAGCGCCGTTTTCACCTCCGCCACCAACGTCTCCAGCGACCGTGGGGGCAGATGACACACAAATGGATTCGACGGGTCCTGATAATCCGCCCAGTTCAACGCCCGCAACATCCCCGTCATCGTCGGGTCCGGGCGCATCGCGTGCAAATAATCATGAAAGCGCCACACCGCCATGCCGTGATCCTCCAACAAACGCCGTTTCGCCGTGTACACCGCATCCTTCTCCAACCATTGCACGTCATCCAAATGGTTATAAAACGTCGGCTCGTGGGTGATGATGAAATTCGCCCCCCGCGCAATCGCCGCCTCGATCACCTCCACCGTCGCCAGAAACGTGACCGCAATCCCCGTCACCGGCTCGCGCGGGTCACCGATCTTGAGCGTATCCACCGTTTGGGCGAACGGCGCACCCGGCACCGCCGCCAGAATCATCTCGATAATTTGTTGCACCGTTTGAGACATCTTTACCTCCGTATGGCGCTCCGTATGAGCATATTCATAACGATACCGCCGCCAGAATTTCATCCAACATCGCTGGACGCGCCGCTTCGGGCAACGTCTCGCACAGGAGCGCCAGCATCGTGGGGCGGCGAACCCCCTCCACCTGACGCACCGTCGCCAACACTTCCTGCCAGCACGCGGCTTTTTCTTCCTCCGGAGCAAACCGCGCCACGGACATCATCAGCCCGGCCTTGAAAGACGGGTCATCCATCCCCTGCACGAACGCCCACAAGCCGGGCCACGTCGCCGCTTTTTCCGTTTCCGGCAGATGTCTCAGCAAACCCAACCACGCGTACAGCCGCTCCATCTCATCCGCCATCCCCTGCGCGAACCCCACCGCTTCCCGCACAAACCCCTCCTGGTGGGCGGGAAAAAATTTCCCCAACCCGGTCAGGGCTTGAATCCGGGGCGCGGGCTGAGTCAATTCCTGGAGCCAGGTCAACGCCAGCTGTTTCGTCTCATCGGGCACATGGGCCAGCATCCCCATCAGCGTGTTCACCCGTGCCGCCTCATCGCTTATTTCGGGCAGACGTTGGAACACGTCAATCCGCTCGCTCTCCGGCAACACCCGTGCAAAACGGGCCAACACCTCCACGCGGGTTTGCGGGTCGGTGATCGCCCGCGCCATCTCCGCCGCCCGTACCGCTTGTTCATCCGACAAATGCCGCGCCAACGGAATCATCGCCCGCCGTTTGTGCCACTCGTTCGTGATCTGTTCCACCGCCGTTAACGCCACCTCCAAAAACCGTTCCCTGTGCGCGGGCGGCAGAACCTCGTACACCTCACTGAGCGAACGAACCCGTACCTAGGGATTGCCGATGGCTTCCGCCAGTGCAAACGCCTCATCACACAGCGTCGTCGTCTCCGGTTCGGGCAAAACCGACGCCAGACTGAGAAGCGCGGCCAACCGTGCCCCCGGCTCGATCATGGTTCGGGCACGGGTTAAAAACTTTGCCTTGTACGCCTCCGGCAGGAGCGGGGTCAAAATAATCATGACATCTGCCACGCTCCAATCATTAGCGGCTTGTTGGTCGTTTGTGTTCATGTAAAGTTCCTTTGTAGCTGATCAGGCTTAGAGAGGATACTTCCCGAAAAAAGGGTGAAGGGGGAGGTACATCCCCCTTGCACTCTTTTTTTTGGGAAATTCCTACACCTGGTGAGTGGTTACCTTAATTTTGAATGTCTGGCAAATAAATCGAATGGATTTCATCTACAACCCAGAGGGTCACATTCAACTGAACAGGCGTAATGGTGGGATCGCCTGGCACAGTAAGCGTGACTGTGCCCGTGTAAGTGCCCGTACTTAAGCCAGTGGGATCAGGCCAAATTCGGATACTTCCGGTCCCCGCCTGTGTCTCTATCTGTAGCCAGGCGGTCTCACTCGTGGCCTGCCAGGAACCTTGTCCACAAGTCAGAGTCACATTTGCCGTTTGAGGAATGGGGGTTGGCCCGTTCGCCTGCGCCATGAAGAAAAGGGTGGTCGGGGCGAGGGTGAAACCTGTTGGGTGGGTTTGCGCTTCCGAAAATGCGCTAAACTGGCCCGCCCCGTCGGTGAACCGTGCCCATACGCCCTGTCCCCGGTAATTGCTCCCTGGGACAGTCCACGTTAAAGGGGAGGTGACGGGCACAGGGGCGGTAAAGATACTCACCCCATCCACAGATACATCGGCTTCTCCGCTTCTCCAAAAATTAAAGATCAGAAAGACATCCTCGGTATCATGGAAGGAAAATGGCAGGGCAAATTCCTGGTATTGGTTAGGGGCATCAAAATCTGTGCCAGCCAGCGAGAGGGGACCATAATCTGTGCCGCCACCGCTCACGGAAAACCGCGCGACTTCTCCTGCCGAGGTATTGTCATTGACCTTAAGGCGCACATAGGCGACGAATGGGGTGTTTTTAATGAATTCGGTGGTGTATACCCAAGCAAACGACTCACCATTCCCCGGTTGCAATACAAAGGCAGACTCGCCAAGCGCGTCCGGGTCGCTCATGCTTTGCCCGTTGCCCCACCACAGATTAAACGTGGAATTGGTATCATCGGCAAACCACCCCAGGCTCATTTGCACGTTGGGCAGATCCCCCTCCAGGCCATATAACTTTACATGGCTTTGCGTGCCGGCGGCTTGGGTCAGACTCAGTTCATCTGCTGGCAAGGTCGTCCCCAGATAAATGGTATCACTCACTGTGCTAGTGCGACCGATACTATCTTGGGTTTTGACATACACGGTGCGCCAACCTTCCTCGTTTTCGAGCATCCAAGATTTATTGGCAGTATACGGTTCCCAGACAGCCTCCGAAAAGCAAGGGTCGTTACTCACTTTCATGCTCGTTGCCGGGCTAAGACCAGTAAACCCGCCGCCGCCCGTCCGATCATAAATGTACAGGTTGACCGCAGGGGTCGAAGTTTGGAGCGCTTCATTTTCGATGATCACAGGGGGATAAACGGCATCTACGCCAAAGTCCTGCGTCACATATCCACGCCCATCCCCCTCGCGAACGTAATACCCCAGGCCAATTTCGCGGGAATTGGGATCGAGCAAGTTTGCCCGGTGACCGGGGCTATTCATCCATCCATCTATGGCTTGCTGGGGGGTGACATATCCACAAAAGGCGTTCTCCGCCCCGGCAAAGCCCAGGTACCCGAAGATCCGCGCCCGGTCAGAAGGCCATTGACCGTTGGTGTCATCATGCCCGCAAAATCCATCAGGCCGGTTTTCTACGGAATCCCAAGAATACCAGCGTGCGGCGTTCGTCAATTCGCGGTTCCAACGCAAGGGCGGGATGCCGTTGGCCTGACGGGCCAGGTTGCCCAGGTAAATTGTTTCGGCTTCTTCAAGAATATGGGTGGTTTGCGGGGGTGTTGGAACTGCCGCAAGGGTATTCCCAAAGGCGTACGCACCGCAAAGGAACAAGAGGACGATGATGAGACGCGTTTTCATATAACTCCTTTGTATTCAGACCGTCGTGTTATCCCATCCAGGGATGTTACAAGCACAGGATAGGTGTCCAGGGTAATTTCCGTACTGCGTATTTTGACCGTACGCAATACGGAATACGCAATACACTTTGGAGAAGACTTTTCTGGAAAGCTATATCAAGCAAAAACACCTTGCCCAAACCTCAGACAATCAGACTGTCAGTTGGATGATGACAATTTATCCCAAACCAACGAATACCGAAACAACAAATGCCGCCTCACCCGCGCGTGGGGCAGGAGCCGGGCACAATCTCTCCGCACCTGGGCCAGTGTAGGATACACATCCGTGCGTCCGTGTTCCTCCCACGCCGCTCGGACTTCCGCGGAGTCCCGAACCCGCCCATTTTTTAGCCACTTGAGCACAAAATTGACCGGAACCGCCACCGCGCTGGTCACATAATCCCCCACACTTTCCGCTTGATACAAATCCAGCACCAACAACCGCCCCCCGGGAGCCAGCGTCGGTTTAATCTTCGCAATTACCGTTTCAAACGGCAGGTGGTGAAGCGTCGCAATCGAGGCCACGCACCCATACTGCGCCACGGCCAGTGGAAAATCCATCACATCGCCGACTTGGTAATCAATGTTCGTAAACCCCTGTGACCGCTCTTTCGCCACCTCGATCATCCGCGGCGACAAATCCAACGCCACCACCCGCCGGAATCGTCCCGCCAACAACCGGGCAAAAGCCCCCGTGCCGCATCCGATCTCCAACGCATCCAGCTCGCTCTTTTCGGGCAACTGCTTCAGCAGAAAGGCGTGGTAGTGGTTGTTATGCCTCCACCCGTCCCCTTCCAGGTCCGCGAGGCGGTCAAAGTCTTGTTGAATTTTAGATGAAGAAGTCGTCATAAGCATTTTTCAAGGGAGACAGTTCACTCATGTGAAAGGAATTCTGATTGCCCTATTATACAAAACAAAAGGTTCGAAATACCAGGAACAGAAAGTTCCAAAACAAAAAGATGCGCATTCGCGCATCTTTTTGTTTTCATTCTATCAGCGTTAAGTTTTACGGAGATTGAACGGTAATCGTCGTCCCGTTGCTATCACCATCCGGGTCGTGGTTGTTCACCGCCTGGTACGTGAAACCTGCTTTGGTCGCGTTCGTCACGGTGAAGATCACACTGCCAACAGTGTTGCGAACACCCGTTTTGGTAATCGTACATTGTCCGCTGGCATTGGTCACGCACGAACCGTTTCCGCTGGTGCCATTGCTCCACGAACCTGTCACGGTCACACCCACGAGTGGGTTGTCCGAAGCATCATGTACGGTCACCACAACAGAGGCGTTCCAACGCCCGGTGGTGCCTGGGGCCGAAGAGGCGTCCAGGTCTCCGATGTGCATCGCCGCGCCGCCGGGGATGGGGGTGCGGGTGGGGCGTCCTGCGGGTGTCGGGGTGGGGGTAATCGGCGTGGGGGTGGCTGTATTCGTGGGCGTCGGGGTCGGGCCGGTGGGGGTCGGCGTGGGGGTGATGTTCCCGGAGCATTCAGGAATCTTGAAGACGCCGATGCGGGTATTCCAACCGAAACCCGAATCATTGGCATCGTGGTATTCGGTGGTAAACCAGAAATGACAGCCATCCACGGGGTCAACGGTCATATTGGAGTAGTCACCCCAACGTACTGCCCCTGTCTGAACCCCTAACCCGGCAAACATCGTGGCTTCGCCCTGAAGTGTGCCCAATGGGTCGGTGGTCAGGCGGGTGGCGTACCGGATGGAGGGAATGACGCTGGGGTTTGTGTTATTGGACACACTGTAGCCCAACGCGATATTTCCGTTTTTATCCATCGCGATACTGCCCATCCAGCGGTGGGCGTTGTCGGGAGCATACGTCCCTTCCTGGAAAAGGCTATACGTCCCGCCATTTCGGCGGACTTCAAACCAGCGGATGGCGGCTTTGTTGGTGTTGTTCAGGTCCACGGTGAAGTTGCCGACCATGCGTTCGTCCGTTCCCCCAAAATTCCGGTATTGGAAACGGAACATCGGCCAATACGACAGGGAGTCGATGGTTTGCCCGGTGCCGGGTTGGGAGATACAGTTCTGGATGAAGAAACCGCAGACGGTGTAGTTGTAGGCGGAGAGGGGGAGTTCCTGCGCCAGGCTGAACGTGGAATTTCCAGGCGTGGTCCAATCGACGTGGAATTGGTACAACGCGAGACGATCTACCCCTGCCGGATGGTTGGGGTAGCCCTGATCGTACATGGTGTAGAAGATGCCGGGGGACCCTGCCGGGGGCGGGGTGGTTCCATCGGCATCCGCGGGCATCAGGAAGTTGGCGATTCCGCCGAACCCTTGCCGGGTCGCGGGGAGACCGGCCAACATCTTGTTTCGATCAAATACATGTGCCCAATATTGGTTGGGGGACCCGGTGTTGGTGCCCATGTAATAGCCGTCGGCCCACACGCCGAACTTGAAGTAATCGGGGAAGGCGGGGGTGGAAAAGTTGTAGAGGAAGTACGTTCCCGTGGGGTCGGGGGTGGTGGAGATGGCGATACACATGCCCAGGGTGGCGTTTAAGTCGAACTGGCTTAATAACCAGCGATCTGCCATATCATCGTACATCACGACCGGGTCGCCGTAGTTGGATTGACATCCGTTCCCGAGCGGGGCGAAGAAAGTGCTCAACAGGATGGGGGCGGTGAGGGCGGTGGGGACAATGCCGTTGTCGGGATCGCCTTTGTTCCAGATGCGGAAGGAGAAGTTGGTCATCTGCACGTAATGATTCGGGCCAACATCGCCATTGGTGTCGGGCGGGGTGACGCCGGACAGAGAGGGGACGCCTTCAAAGGTGACGAGCGTGGCCGGTGTTTCGCCACTGCTCACGCCGTTGGCGGCTAACGCATCGACATCGTTGGGGAGGCCCGATAAACCGATGCCATCCCCGATCCATTTGAGCGGGTTGATTTCTCGATCCAATTGAGGCACGGCACTCTCGACGGGGATGTCTTTGACCGCCACACTCAGAACCGGAACTGATACTTCGCTGACATCAAAGGTTAATCCGTCTACGGGCTTTGAGTTGTCGGCCTGCGCTTTCACTCTGGCATCGAGGGCAAATAGAACCAGGGCCAGGCAAATACCTGCAAAAGCCCAGGTCTTCCATATGGGTTTCTTCATCATAACTCACTCCTTTTGTGTATATTAATGGAAAGTTCAAACAGGACGGGGGATGGTAGCTTCTCGATAGGGGTATCCATCCGGGGAATGGCCGGGGGGGAAGATGTATATCGTTTGTTTTTTTCTCCTTTTGATGGGGCCCTGAAGGTCAAATTATCGTCATCTGACGATGCTGTTGCCGTATGAAATCTCTTCGCTTTACCTGCTTTTAGGAAAATTAGGCACTTTTCCCGTCAAAAACGGAAGAGCCGAAAATTATAAGCGGTGCAAATAATCATACGAGTCCAATGTCCCAATTGGATCTAACCCCACCGACAATTGGGGGTTGCTTTTGAAAACCAGCCGCTTTGGAATTTCGGATAGGCACTCTCCCGCTCATTCCGGGAAAACGAAGGGCCTACCCGAATCTTTCCGTAGTTTAGGGGCTTGCCCCCGCCCACAAGGGGCTACGCTACAATTTTCGGGTGGGGGCTAAAATAAATTGCGGGGGTTGAGATTTTATTCTCCCAACCCCCGCAACATTTTCTAAACGTAATTACGCACGCTTACTGCGGTGGAACGCTCTTGGTGCGTAGTTACTTCTAAACTGTCCGGGCGAAAACCTTTTACGGTTGATAGTAAACATTCACCGCGACCCAATCGAGGGAGAAATCGCGGGCGGTGGAACTGGCGACATTGGTGATGCGAATGCGGAAGTTCGCATTGGTCAATTCACCCGTCTGCCACAGGCGGCCCCAGGTATCGGTCTGCCCGCCGAGAATGTACGTGGTCTCGCTCGTAGAGAGGGTGGACGTAGATTTTGCGGTCGTCCAGGTCACGCCTCCATTCCAGGATAATTCCACACACATTTTGGGCGCGTTTCCGGTATTGTCCACGCGGGCGTCCAGGCGAACTTCAAAACCAGTGACGGTTGCGCCACCGGGAAGGGTGATGCTGTAGTTGTAATAGACATGCCGATCTTTGCGGCGGTCTGTACAGGAAGTGCTGTTGCCCGTGCCGCTGTTGTTATCCACCGCAAACACGCCATCGTTGGCTTGCCCGTTGACCGCGCTGACTTCAAACCCATTGTTGTCGCCCGATTGGATCGTGATGGGGACATTGGCATTCGGGCTGAGGAAGCCCGTGTTTAAGCCTGGAAGCGGGGTGGCGGTGGGCGTGGTGTTGATGGGGGTCGCCGTTGGCGTCGGGGTTTTGGTGGGGCGTCCCGCGGTGGCCGTTGGCGAGGGGGTAATTCCCGGCGTGTTGGTGGGAGTGGGGGTGTTGCTCGGGGTAGGTGTCGGGCCAGTGGGAGACGGGGTTGGGGTGACGCCGCTCAAACATTGAGAAATGGTGAAGACCCCAATCCGCGTTTTCCAGGTGGATGCGGCGTTGACGGGGTAATATTCGTTGGTGTACCAAAACGTACACTCGTTCGCCGGATCAACGGTGAGCGCGGAATAATCGCCCCACCGATTGGATCCGGTCTGTGAACCCCCACCATTGATCATAATGGCTTCACTCTGCATCGTCCCCAAGGGATCGGACGCGAGACGGGTGACGTAACGAATGCCGGGGTGAATCGCCGTGCTGGAGACGGAGTAAGCCAGGGCGATATTCCCTGCCTGGTCCATTGCGATGCTGGGGTTGGAGCGATCATGTCCATCGCCCGGATCAACGGTTCCTTCCTGGAAGAGGGTCCAGCCCCCGCCCGTATTCCGCAGTTCAAACCAGCGAATGGCCGCTCCGACTTCCCCCAACCCCCCGCCGACGACAAAGGTGCCGACCAAAGCCTGATGATCGCCAAAATTCCGATACGGAAAACGGAACATGGGCCATTCGGCGAGCGCATCAAACCGTTGGGTGGTGCCCAATTGTTTCATACAGTTGAAGTTGAAAAAGCCGCAGGGGGTGTAGGTGTAAGGGGCGATGTTCGGGCTTGCCACCAGTGTGAAGGTGGTATTGGCGGGCGTCGTCCAATCTACGTGGAAGTTTCGGATTTCGAGACGGTCTGTGCCGCCGTGGAAACTGTTATCTTTGTAGGTGTAGAAGACGTTCGGTGCGCCTACGGGGGGCGGAGTAGAACCGTCCACATCGCTGGGGAGGTAAAAATTCGTGCCGCCCGTGAACTTCTGGAAGGTGGCCGCGGCCCCAACCAGCATATTCGCCCGATTGAAGGCGTAGGCGGTGTAGGTGTTTTCGTTCGCGGACATGTAGTAGGCATCCGGCCACACGCCGAACTTAAAGTAATCGGGGAACGAACCCACGCTGAAGTTATACGTGAAGTAAGCTCCGGTTGGGTCGGGCGTTTGTGAAACGGCGATGCACATATTGCTGGGGCTGGCAAACTGGCTCAACAGCCACCGATTCGCAAGTGGATCATATAAAACCACCGGATCACCCGCATTGGAGGTACAGGTTCCTGTACTCCACAACGTGCCGAGGTTGAACGGGCCACTGATCAGCGTGCCGGTTTTATTATAGATGGCAATTTTGGTGGCATTGACCGCCTGCACATAATGATTTGGCCCGACATCGCCGTTGATGTCCGGGGGAGAACAGGACCCACACCCAGTCGGGTTGCCAACCCCATCAAAGCTAAAATCCAGCGCGGGGGTCTCGCCCGGATTGTCACTCGCGGGGCGAATGAGGGGATCGGTCACCACACTGGTTCGATCCCAGGTGCCCCGTTGTCCCTGATCCGGTTCAAATTGAAGCGGATTGTGACGGGGGTTGATCTCTTTGTTGAGCGTGGGATCATTTTCCAGCGCGGGAAGATCACGGACGGCGACGCTCAAACCGGGCGTGACCAGTTCCCCAACAATGGGGCCTTGAATCGTGTCGGTCTCTTGCAAGGCAGGATTCGCTTGCGCGGCTCCCTGAGCATTTCTCAGGGAGAATAATCCTAATGCCAGCAAAACGAATAGACCAGCAACAATGCTTCTACTTAATTTCATTTTATTTTCCTTTTTAAAAAAATATGGGGGATTGTGTGAAAAATTCTAATTGCAAACAATAAGATTATTCTATACTTTACTGTTTTTGTGTCATCCCACAATCGGCCTATCAAAGCGCACATTTAATGTGGTTCTACGGGAGAGTCAAAAAAAGCGCCTTCAACTTTATTTATAAAAGTTGAAGGCGCTTCCGGCGTGTTTAGCGTATTGAGCTAATCGCCGCTGATTACATTTTTCAGAATATCGCCGCCGAGTCCTGCGATCCCGCGTGACTCACCGCCACTTGTGGAATAGGATAACCCGGCTTTGATCCGATCCACCAAACGGGAAAACGGCAGACTTTGAACGAAGACCGTGCCCGGCCCGGTCAGGGTCGCCAGGAACAAACCTTCTCCACCGAACAGCGCATTCTTGAACCCGCCGACAAACTGGATGTTGTAATCGACCGTAGAGGCAAACCCGACCACACAGCCCGTATCGACGCGGAGCGTCTCGCCCGCCGCCAATTCTTTTCGGATCACCGTGCCTCCGGCGTGCATAAAGACCAATCCATCCCCCTCGAGCCGCTGAAGGATAAACCCCTCCCCGCCAAAGAATCCGGCGCCCAGGCGTTTGGTGAAGGCGATTTCGATTTCCGTACCCCGCGCGGCGCACAAGAACGAATCCTTCTGGACTAGAAAACGCCCTTTCTGTTCATCCAAATCGAGCGCAATGATCTTGCCCGGATAGGGAGCGGCGAAAGCGACATGGCTTTTTCCCTGTCCACTGTTCAAAAAAGTCGTGATGAAGAAACTTTCACCGGTGATCATCCGCTTGAACCCTTTGAACAAGCCGCCACCCGTTCCTGTTTCCATCTCGATGCCTTTTTCCATATACGTCATCGTTCCGGCTTCCGCGCGTACGCCTTCGCCGGGATCCAACTCGATTTCTACGAGTTGAAGATCATCACCATAAATTTTATAATCAATTACGTCAGCCATTTGGGTCCTCCAAAATTAAAGGGTATTCCGTATTTTATATATTCATACGCACTACGAAATACGCATTCAGAAAAACAACGTTGCACCGATTATAATCCTCCCTCTCCCCCTATTTCCAATTTTGGCTCTTCCGCTTTTGGCGGGTTCCCATCCCGTTAATTCCGATAGAGCCTACATTTCTTAGCTCTTATAACCATGATAGAAATCCTGACTTTTACCCTTGGCCCTGCTTCCACGAATGCTTATCTGTTGGCAAACCCCGAAACGGGCGAGACCATTTCCATTGACCCCGCCTGGGATGGACACCTTATCTTAAACGCCGCAAAAGATCGGGGGTGGCGCATTACGAACATCTGGCTCACCCACGGGCATTTTGACCACCTCGCGGGCGGGGCGGCGGTGGCCGATGGCAGTAACCCACCCCCTCCCGTCTCTCTGCACCCCGACGATTATTGGTGGTGGCGCAACGAAGGCGGGGCACCGTTTTTCGGCCTGCGGATTGACCCCGGCCCGGAACCAACTATCGATCTGGCGCATGGCATGACGATGTTTCTGGGCGCTCATTCTATCGAAGTCCGGCACGCCCCCGGTCATACCAAAGGCCACGTCATGTTTTATCTCCCTGCGGATAAAATCTGCTTCTGCGGCGACGTGATCTTCCAAAACAGTATTGGTCGCACCGACCTGCCAGGGGGGGATTACGACACCCTCATCGAGAGCATCCGCACCCAAGTGTTGACCCTCCCCGATGATATCCGCCTGCTTTCCGGTCATGGCCCGGAAACGACCGTGGGGCAGGAGCGGCGGTATAACTCGTTCTTGCAGGGAGCAAGGAGCAAGTAAATAGGGTATATAAAGTAAATACGGTAGACAAGGTAAATTCTAAGATTTACCCTATCTACCGTATTTACTTTGTCTACTTGTCTACCCTGTCTACCGTATTTACTTTGCGAAATCTACTGCCCGTGTCTCCCGGATGACGGTCACTTTAATTTGCCCCGGATATTGCATGTTTTCTTCGATTTGTTTGGCAATATCCCGTGCGATGTGGGCGGCTTCCAGATCGTCCACCTGTTCGGGGCGGACAACGATACGCACTTCACGCCCGGCTTGTAAGGCAAAACTCTCACGGACGCCTTTGAAACTGTTGGCGATGTCTTCGAGGGCTTTGATGCGTTTGATGTAATCTTCCAGGCTTTCCCGGCGTGCCCCTGGTCTGGCTCCGGAAATGGCGTCGGCGGATTCGACAATGATCGCTTCCACGCTTTCTTGTTCGACTTCGTGGTGGTGGGAGGCGATGGCGTTGATTACTTTGGGGTGCAAGCGATAACGACGGGCTAAATCTGCCCCGATGCCTGCATGAGTCCCTTCCACGTTATGGTCAATCGCTTTGCCTAAATCGTGCAGAAGGCCGCCCATCTTGGCGATTTCGATGTCTGCACCCAGTTCGGAGGCGATGACGCTGGCTAACCGGGCGGTTTCGACGGCGTGGTGGAGTTGGTTTTGTCCGTAAGAGGTGCGGTATTTCAACCGGCCCAGGATTTTGAGGATTTCTTGCGGCAGTCCGGGAACTCCCGCGTCGTAGGCGGCCTGTTCACCGGCTTCGGCGATGGCGCGTTCGACTTCGTCTTGTTCCTTTTTGAGGACTTTTTCGATGTGGGCGGGGTGGATGCGGCCATCCAGAATGAGTTTGCCCAACGCGCGGCGGGCGACCTCCCGTCGAACCGGGTCAAAACAGGAGATGGTGACGGCTTCGGGGGTGTCGTCCACGATCACGTCCACGCCCGCGGCTTGTTCAAACGCCCGAATGTTACGCCCGTTCCGGCCAATGATGCGGCCTTTCATGTCTTCGGAGGGAATGGCAACGGAGGAGGTGGTGGTTTCGGTGACGTGTTCGGAGGCGACGCGTTGAATGGCGAGGGCGATCAGATCGCGGGCACGGCGGTCGCCTTCTTCTTTGGCTTCGGCCTCAATCTGGCGGATGATGCGGGCCATGTCGCCCCGGGATTCTTTTTCAACTTCGGCGAGGAGAATGGCACGGGCTTCTTCGCGGGGCATGGCGGCTACTTCTTCCAACTTTTGAAGCTGATCGGAGTAGAGTTTGTCCATTTCATTCGCGCGCCGGTCCACTTGACTTTGACGTTTATTGAGGGTTTGTTCGCGTTTTTCGATGCGTTCGATGTTTTTATCGAGTTCGATGCGGCGACGTTGCAGACGATCATCTTCGCGTCGGAGTTCGGCACGGCGTTTTTCGGTTTCTGCATCGGCTTCCTGGCGCAGGGCAATCGCTTTATCTTTTCCGGCGACTTCCAGTTCTCGGGCCTTTTTGGCGGCGTCGGCCAAAATCTGTTCGACTTTTTCTTCTGTAAATTCCTGCGTTTTTTTGGTCTGATTTTGTTTGTAGTAATAGCCGCCCGCGGCACCTGCGGCGAGGGCGACTAAACCAATGATGATGCTCAGGATCGCTTCCATGTTATGTCCTCTTCGTTCTTGTTTTCTTCCCAGAGTTTTTTGACCACAGGGGAGGCTACCTCGTAACTGAATCCGCGCCGGGCAAGAAACCCCAAAAGCTTTCGTTTGAACGCTTGTTCTTCGAGCGTCCGAAATTGGTGAGCTTTTTTTTGTCCAGCTTCATAGGCCTGTTCTTCGTCGTTGATACTGGCAAGGGTTTCTTCGACAATTTCCTCGTCAATCCCTTTTTGCTTGAGTTCGAGACGAAGGGCCAACTTACTGCGAGGGCGAAATGCCGCACGATTTTCGATCCAGGTCTCTGCAAATTGTTGATCATTCAAGATGCCTGTTTCTCGTAGGCGGGCGATAACCTCAGTGGTCGTTTCTTCGGAAATTTGATATTTTTTTAGATTGTTGCGTACTTCTGCTTCGCTTCGCGGACGGTAACTGATCAGATTGAGTGCGCGTTGCAAAGCCTGTTCTTTTTGATCGTGGTTCTTCAGTTCAGCGATTTTTTCTTCACTTAATACTTGCCCAATTTTTAACCAGGCGGCGACAATACGGGCAAGGCCAAAGGCGAATTCACCGTTAATAAATACATTGACCCGTTGGGGATTTTTTTTCTGTACTTGTAAAGCGGTAATCACCTGTGTCATGATAAAAAAAACAGCCGCGCACCTGTAAAAAGGCTACGGCTGTTTGCTCAAAATCGTTGACCCATTCCGATCATTCCATGCGCTTCTTAAATCCCGCAAAATTTCTCGATGGTTCTCGAGAAATCATTTCCACCGAAATTTTTGGGGAAAAGAAGCCAGCAAATCATCCCAAATAAGGATTAATTGCTGAATGTATTCGGATGTATGTTCGCGATACCTCAATCTCAGCAACTTACGCCCCTTCGTAGGTCGATTACATCACTTTGTAATTCAAGTCTATCTTTTCGTCGTTGATTTTTCCTGTTTGTGCACCGAAGCGTTTATCTCAAAGGGGGTCTAACTCGATATTTTTATTGAAGATCACTGACGTTTGGTCGCACAACTTTTTTCCGAAAGAGATTTTTAGAATTACTTATAATCAAAGTTCGAAAGCTTTGACTGAGATTTTGGTTATTTAGCCGTAGCAGAAAATGTCCTACCAAAGACTCAATGGCAACTTGTAAACCGTGGTTCGTCAATTACTCGCCCATCACTTGCATGGGGGCTGGGGGAATCCCTCGTTGACGGATGACGGCTTCAATCTCTGTGATAAGTGCAGGATGTTGTTGCAAAAAGTTTTTGGCATTTTCCCGCCCCTGTCCGAGACGGGTCTCACCAAATGAATAAAAGGCTCCTCGTTTTTGAATAATATCTTGTTCCGTTGCAAGGTCTAACACATCACCGGATTTAGAAATGCCTTCATTATACATGATATCGAATTCTGCCTCTCGAAAAGGAGGGGCGACTTTATTCTTCACCACACGTACCCGTGTTCGGCTCCCGACAATCTCCGCTCCCACTTGGATGGTTTGGATGCGGCGCACGTCCAACCGAACCGAGGTATAAAATTTCAGTGCATTTCCGCCGGTGGTCGTCTCTGGGTTTCCGAACATCACCCCAATTTTTTGGCGTAATTGGTTGGTGAAGATGACAACTGTTCGGGTTTGGCGAATGGCCCCGGAGAGTTTTCGTAATGCCTGGGACATCAACCGAGCCTGAAGACCCATCGTCGCCTCCCCCATGTCCCCTTCAAGCTCCGAGCGGGGGACCAAAGCGGCGACAGAATCAATCACAACGACCTCAACCGCTCCTGAGCGAACCAGCATTTCGGCAATTTCAAGGGCCTGTTCGCCCGTGTCTGGTTGGGCCACCCATAACTCTTGAATATTGACTCCTACGCGCCGGGCATAACCTGGATCGAGAGCGTGCTCCATATCAATGAAGGCGCACACCCCTCGCATTCGTTGTGTTTCGGCGATCACATGCAGGCAAATGGTTGTTTTCCCGGAAGACTCAGGCCCAAAAATTTCAGTTACCCGTCCTCGCGGGATGCCCCCAACGCCCAACGCGATATCTAGCGAAAGCGACCCGGTTGGAATGGCGTCTACAACCAGGTGGCGAGCATCCCCCAGACGCATCACTGCATCATCGCCAAACCGCTTGCTCAGTTGGCTCAAGGCATGATCCAGGGCATTTTCTTTGCCTTTTCCCATTAATAAAAGTGTACATGATTATTAATGAAGTGGCAAGGGGAGATACTATGCACATTAGATTACATGTGCATTTGTTGATGTTACAATTTTAAGGGAATGGAGTGTCTTTTCGGAACTTTCTACGCTAGGCTGAGTAGTTACGTCTTTTCAATCTCTTGAGGATTCAATATTTCGCACACTTCACCCCAACACCTTCAAAATTCGGCATATTTCCCGCTAAAAACGGAAGAGCCAAAATTTTTCATTCAGGAGATGAGTTTGTCTAAAAAAACACGCATTCTTTTTGTTTGTCTGGGGAATATCGTCCGCAGTCCGCTGGCGGAAAACGTTTTTCGGCATCTTGCTACTCAGGCGGGGGTAGCGCACGCCTTTGAATTGGATTCCGCGGGCACAGGGGGGTGGCACACGGGCGAATCGCCTGATCCGCGGATGCGTCGCGTCGCCGCCGGACGGGGATTGGTGTACGATGGAAGCGCGCGCCAGGTGTCCCCGCACGATTTTGAGCGTTTCGATTGGATCATCGCGATGGATCAAGAAAACCGCGCCAATCTGCTGTATCTTGCCCGCACCCCCTCCGAACGAGAAAAAATTCACCTCTTGCGGGAATATGATCCAATGGGCGGCCCCCAGGCAGAGGTGCCGGATCCCTATTACGGGGGCATCCGCGGTTTTGAAGAGGTGTATGACATTGTCGAAAGGGCGTGCAAGGGGTTGTTTGAGACGTTCCAGACAGCGGATAAAAGTAGAAAGTCATAAGGTGAAACCGTTCAAGAGGAATACGTCATCATGATTCCTCCTGCTATCCAAACCTGGCTTTTCGAACAGGGGGCGGGGGCGATCACGTCTATCCATCCGGTCGGGGGTGGATGTATCAACAACGGGGCACGCCTTTTCTCGCGTTCGGGGCAGAGTTTTTTCCTGAAAACCAACGCCCATTGTCCGCCTGATATGTTCGCTCGTGAGGCAGAAGGCTTAACTGCCCTCGCTGTCCCGGATGGCCCTCGTATTCCTCGCCCATTTTTATTCGGTTCTGATTTTTTGTTATTAGAAGATTTGCGCCCTGCGCCTGCAACGCAAGATTATTGGCTGATTTTGGGACGGCAATTGGCGACGCTCCACAGCCACACTTCCGCGCACTTCGGGTTTGACCACGATAATTATATTGGCAGTACACCCCAACCCAATCCGTACACGGGCGATGGCTATCTGTTTTTTGCCCAACATCGGCTCATCTACCAGGCAGAACTTGCGGGGACGCGGGGCTTGCTTTCGGCGGATGAAATTCGACGGGTTGGAAAACTGGCAGAGAATTTGCCGAACCTGATTCCCCCTCAACCCGCGTCGCTTCTTCATGGAGATTTGTGGAGCGGCAATCTGCTCGCCGACGCGCGCGGGATGCCCGCCCTGATCGATCCCGCGACCCATTTCGGCTGGGGGGAAGCGGACCTGGCGATGATGACGTTGTTCGGTGCCCCTCCGAAGGGGTTTTTCCACACCTATCAGGAAACGCGTCCCCTCTCGCCCGGGTGGGAGGGGCGTTTCCCCATCTACAACCTCTATCATTTACTCAATCACTTAAATTTGTTTGGAAGGGGGTATTACGGACAGGTTTTGGATACTATTCGGCGGATGGCGTAAAATCATCCTCTTTTTCCCCTAACATCCTACGCATTTCGCGTTCGCGTTGCGGATTCAATTTTCCGGTTTCGGTCAACACCTGATAGACCTGAATGGGTTCATTCCGCCCGCGGATACTCGTCTCCCCAATCCGCACGGTTTCAAACTCGCCACTCAGCCCCGCGCGTGTCGCAGGCCCGATCAACAGTTTATCGGGCCGAGCCAGGGATTCCAGGCGCGAGGCGACATTGACCGAATCGCCAATGACGGTCAGTTCGACATGCTCTTGCGTGCCAATGTACCCGGCCATCGCCATCCCTGTGTTGATCCCAATGCCCACCTTGTAGGAATGGCCTAGATGCGTATGGGTGGCGATCTTTTTGAGAATGTCCAGTCCGGCGCGCACGGCATGAATTTCTGGATTTTTTTCGTGAGCGGTCATGCCAAATACCGCCATCACGCCGTCTCCCAGATATTTATTGATCAGCCCCCCGTGATCGAAGACGATTTCTGTGATGTCTTTGTAATACTCTGTCAGGAGTGCGCCAAACTGTTCAACGCCGAGCGTTTCCGCGAGACGCGTGGAGTCTGCAATATCCGTAAACAGAACCGTCACCTTTTCGACCTGTAACCCGGGCAGTTGTCCGGTTTGCAGATAATCGTGGAGAAGATATTCCACCTCCGAGGCAGAGAGGAAACGTTGGAGCAGGTGGCGGGTTTTTTGCTCCTCGCGGACACGTTCCAACAGCATCACCCGTTGAATGGTCAGCGAGGCCAGATGGCTGATCGCCACAGCCAGTTTGACATCCTGCTGTTCAAAGGGACGCGATTCCGAATTCGTCTTGTACATGTACAGGAGGGCGATGATTTTGTCGTTCGCGAGGATGGGGACACATAACGCCGACCGGATTTGGCGCAACATCGCACTTTCGCGAATGCGTTGGTCCGGGTATTCCACAAGATTAGGAATCGAGATCGTCGTTTTTTGTTCAATAGCCGCTTTGGCAATCGAAACGGGGAATTCAAACTCATGCAATTTGCTGAATTGATTCGCCAGGATAATCTCGCATTTATCTGTCCCCATAGACTGCTGGACGAGATGTGACAGTTTGCTCAAAGCCATGTCAATATCTAGCACCGTATTTAACTGACTGGCGACTTCATACATTAGCGCGGCGTGTTGGTCAAAAGATTCAACCATCAGCTCACGCGTCAAAGGCCGCGTGCCTAATGCGCTATTATTGATCTCTCCCGCAGAAGGGCCGTAATAATTCAAGGTCAGGAGCACGGTCCCGATGCGGACAATGTCGCTGGTTCCCAGGCGGATCGCCCCATTCAACCGATTACGATTAACAAATGTGCCGTTGGTGCTTTTTAGATCTTGCAGGTTGACAATGTTTTTGCCGGGTTCATAATGGATTTCCGCATGATGGCGCGAAGAAGATACATCGGTAATGACGATGTCATTTTTTGAACTCCGGCCTATAGTATTTGTGCCAGGTTTCAAAGCATACTCGCGAGGTTCTCCCTCAGCGGAGCGTACAGTAATTGTCCACGTTCCTTTTGGATTCATAGTGCGCTACCGTTTTTAATCATAGCATTTTTCAAGCTGACCTGCAAACAATTAGATCCTCTGCTTAGAATGAAAAGTATTTTTGGAAATCCGGCTTCCAGCCGACCGGATGAAATTCTCCCGACGGAATATCTTGGATATAAGTCCCATCGTATTCCCCCCGCGCAATCTTTGTTAACGCATCAACAAGGGCATCCACCTCCTCGGTCGTGTTATACAACCCGAACGAGACGCGTACCAGGCCGGGCATATCCCGCTTATTTTCCGCAAGAATATTTGCCCGAACCGAATGAGACTCCTCCGGGGTCAACCCCAGCAAGTGCAAAATATAGGGATGAGCGCAAAAACACCCATTTCGCACACCAATTCCAAATTCATGTCCCAAAATCGCCGCCACCAAAAAATGCGACAATCCATCCAAATTAAAAGGAAGCACACCTAATCGATGAGCGGTGTTATCGGGATCGGTATCGCCATACACATGGAAACCCGGCACGGACGATAACTTTCGCAAAGAATATTCGGTCAACTCGGCCTCATGCCTGGCAACTGCCGCCATCCCGATGGATTCCAACTGGCAAATTGCCGCCGCCAGGGCAATTGCCCCAACCGTATTCGGACTGCCCGCCTCATCCCGATCCGGCGGCCCCGCCCACACGACATCCTCCAACGTCACAATCGCGACCGTCCCCCCCCCGACGAGATCGGGGTCGCCCTGTTCAAACGTATCGCGCCGCCCGATCAAAGCTCCGGTGCCAAAGGGCGCATACATTTTATGCGCCGAAATCGTGATGTAATCCAAACACCCCGGATCATCCAAAGCGCGCACATCAATCTTCCGGTGCGGCGCCAACTGCGCGCAATCCACCGCGATCTGCGCCCCGACCGCGTGCGTTTTCTCCGCCAGCCGATGAATGGGGTTGAGAAACCCGGTCACATTACTGGCCCCGGAAATCGCTACCAACGCCAACCGATCCCCAAATTCCGCCAGTTTTGCATCGAAATCGGCCTCATCCAATTGTCCATCGGGGGTTAAACGAACGTGCACCGTCTGGGTGGCTTGTCGCCAGGGCAGATCGTTGGAGTGGTGCTCCATGCCCGAGGTCAGGACCACGTTCCGTTGCGGAGTAAACGGAAATCGCCGAGCAAGTTTATTGACCGCTTCGGTGGTGTTTTTGCCATAAATACACGTATGGGTCGTGGGATTTGCGCCAAAAAATCGCATCGTAATCGCGCGCGCCTCCTCGTACACATGCGTTGCCAGTTGACTTTTAAACCCTGTGCCGCGGTGGACACTGCTATAAAACCTCATGAAATCGTTGACCGCACGTTGGACCGCCATGAGCGGGGGGGTGGAAGCGGCATTGTCAAAATTAATATATTGGCGATGAGACCCATTTAATGATGGGGTCTCCACCTCCAACCCTACGAAGAGATCGGCAAAAGAAGAGTGAGAAGACATGAAAAACTCCTGAAGCAAAGACGAAAAGTGGGTGAAAGTCGCGGGAAAATATGCCCGGTTGGTTGTTTAGCGCGAAGGTTACTTCATTTAGTACTACTCAGTGGGGTGAATAACTTGCATAGTGGGGCGAAGTGGGATAAAATGTGGCATAAAGTGGCATAAAGTGGCATAAAGTGGCACAAAGTGGATTCGAACGCCGGGTATTCCCGGCGTTCATCAGTTAAAGTCGAAATAGAACAAATGTTTCTAGGTCAATACACACACACCATGGATACCAAGGGCCGGTTGACCATCCCCGCACGCTTCCGGGGTTTGCTCGCACCAGGCGCTTATATCACCCAGGGTTTTGAACAAAACCTGATGGTCTTGACCGCGGCCGCTTTCGAACGTATCTCCACACGCGTCAACAGTATGAGCCTCACGGACCCCACTGCCCGCCAGCTCAAACGGTTGATTTTTGCTACTGCCGATTGGGTGGAGGTAGACAGCTCCGGACGCATCCTCATCCCGCAGTTTTTACGGGAGGTTTCGGGTGTAAATGGTGAAGCGATCATTGTCGGGGCGGGAGATTATTTTGAAATTTGGTCTCCGCCTGCCTGGCAACCCAAAGCGGTGGAGTTATTAGATACAGAGACGAACGCACAACGGTTCGCCGTGTTGGAGTTATCGAGTTAGCTCCCGTGCATCAACCCGTACTTTACAAAGACATTATACACGCCATCCAGCCGCACAGTGAAGGGAAGTACGTGGATGGAACGGTCGGTGCAGGCGGCCATGCCCACGGCATTCTCGAAGCCAGTCATCCCAACGGACAATTGTTGGGGCTGGATGTGGACCCGCAAGCCTTGGGGCTGGCTCGTGAACGACTCGTTCCCTTTGGCTCCCGTGCCACACTGATCCAGGCCTCTTACACCACCCTCGCCAGTCAACTCACCGGGTTGGGCTGGGCGGCGGTAGACGGCATCGTGCTCGACCTGGGTGTCTCTTCCATGCAGTTGGACACCCCCGGACGTGGGTTCTCCTTCCGAGAAGATGCCCCGCTCGATATGCGGTTTGACCCGACCCAAGCGGACACGCCCACCGCCGCGGACCTGGTTAATACCCTGTCCGAGACCGATCTGGCGGACCTGATCTACCGATACGGCGAAGAACGCCACTCCCGCAGGGTCGCCCGCGCCATCGTTAACGCCCGCCCGATCCGAACCACCGGACACCTCGCCAGCATCATCGCCAAAGCGGTACGCGGCGGCGATCACCTTCACCCCGCCACCCGCACCTTTCAGGCTTTGCGTATCGCCGTCAACGGCGAGTTGGATGCGGTCGAAAAGGTTTTGCCACAAGCGATCCAGGCCCTCGCCCCCGGCGGAAGATTGGCGGTCATCGCCTTTCACTCGCTGGAAGATCGGATCGTGAAAGAATATTTTCGCCAGGAAAGTCGTGATTGCATCTGCCCCCCCCGCCAACCAGTGTGTGGATGCGGTCACAAGGCCAGTCTTCAGGAAATAACCCGGAAACCCATCCAGGCCGGAGACGAAGAGATCGAAAACAACCCGCGTGCCCGCAGTGCAAAATTACGTGTCGCAGAAAAATTGTAAACCATGAAAACAAACCCACAACAACTCATCCACGCTTATAAAAATGCTCCCTGGCGCGTCCAACTGCAATTGATCGGGGTCTTTTCGCTGGCCGTGGTCGTGGTGGCCCTCATCGCGGGGGTCTATTTGAATGTCACCGCCCGCGCGGCGACGATTGGACGTGAAATCCAGGTGATGGAAGAAGATATTCTTGAACTGCAACGCGACAATGCCGATTTGGAGAATCAATTGGGGATGTTGACCTCGATTCGCACGATGGAACGACGCGCCGAGGAGTTGGGGTTCCAACCCATTAACCCTGCTGAAGTGGTGTACATTCATGTTCCGGGATACGCGGGGCGGCAAGCGGCCTCCCTCGCCCCCCCACCCGGGCCGGTAAAAACCTCAACGACCGCTCTCCCCCCCGAATATACCCAAACCTTATTTGATTGGCTCAAAGAAACTACCCTGCAATCGGTGGGCGATCAATCCCGGTGGTTGACTGGGGTGGGGGTTCGCCCTGTGGAAGCAAAAGAGAGCGGCACCTCTCTCGATGGAGCGCCATGACCCCTTCTCAAGTTCCTCCTTTACGTTGGCGATTTACCTCCATCGGGGCCGCTTTTGCCCTGGTGGGGGTTGTTATTTTTATTCAGCTCATTCGGATTCAAGTCGGTCCGAATGTAGAAAACTTTCGCAAACAAAGTGTGCTCTATGCCGGCATCTGGAAGGTCATTTCCCCCGCGCGGGGGCAGATTTATGATCGGTGGGGTCACTTGATGGCGGCCAATCGCACCGTGTATCAGATCGGCGTGGAACTGCAATCTGTCCGTGATCCGGCGAGTATTGCTTTTGCCATGCAGGCCATCCTGGGTGAAGATTACGAACGCATGTATGGTCTCTCGGACCCGCAAGCCAATCCTGAACTGGTTTACGCCGTGCTGGCCGATTATGTCCCGGCGGATAAAGTGTTGCAGTTACAGCAATTTGCCGAAGAAATGGAAGGGACCTTCGGAGAAAACCAGCCCATCCGCGACCTGTCGGGGTTGATCTACACTCCCCACTTACAGCGCAGTTATCCCGAAAATGATCTCGCCTCCAACATCATCGGCTTTGTAAGCCGGGAAGGGCGCGGTTATTTCGGCGTGGAAGAAAAATATAACGAACTCCTGGCAGGGGTTTCCAAAACCGTTTGGATGCCCTCGGACCCCAACCAAATTGAAACCCTCCCCGACATCCCCCCAGGCACGAGCCTGATCCTGACGATTGACCGCGAAATTCAGGATATGGTGGAGAAGGTGTTGGATGATCAAGTGGATTTTTGGGGCGCGGAATCGGGCACGATCCTGGTCATGAACCCGGAAACGGGCGAAATCCTGGCGATGGCTTCCACCGGACGCATCAACCTGAACGAATACTGGAACTTCAGTGACCAAATCGGGGGGCAGATCCCGTTCAATCGGGCCATTGGTCAGGATTACGAACCCGGCTCGGTTTTCAAAGTGTTGACGATGGCCGCCGCGTTGGACTCGGGGATCGTTAAACCGGAAACGGAATTTCTTGATACCGGCCTGATCGAAGTCGGCGGCGCACAGATTCGGAACTGGAACTGGGGTGCGTGGGGGCCGCAGAGCATGACCGGGTGTATGCAACACTCGCTCAACGTCTGTCTGGCCTGGTTGGCGACGGAATTGGGATCCAAACAATTTTACGATTATATGCAAGCGTTCGGGTTTGGTCACTCGACCGGGATTGATCTCGCCGGAGAGGTGGTGGGACGCCTGAAACTCCCCGGCGATTCCAACTGGTACGCCGCGGACCTCGGCACCAATTCATTCGGACAAGGGTTGTCTGTCACGCCTGTGCAAATGCTGATGGCGGTCTCCGCGCTGGCAAATGAGGGAGAGATGGTCGTGCCCCATGTCCTGCTTGGCATGGTGAATAACGGACACCAGTACAACCCCCCGCCGCAAATCGCCGGATACCCGATCTCTGCGGAGACGGCCCAAACGCTCACCGAAATGCTCGCCGTTTCTCTTGAAGGAGAGGCCTCAGATGCGTTGGTCGAAGGCTACCGCGTGGCTGGAAAAACCGGGACGGGCGAAATTCCCACCCCGTTTGGGTACACGAGCGATCAGACGAATACCTCGTTCGTGGGCTGGGGTCCCGTGGACGATCCGGAATTCTTGGTTTACGTCTGGCTCGAAAAACCCTCTGGCTCGATCTGGGGTTCGGAAGTCGCCGCCCCGATTTTTAGCGAAATTGTCCAGCGTTTAGTGGTTCTGCTGAATATCCCGCCTGATGGCATCATCACCAGCCAATAAAGTAGCGTGATAAAAGCGTTTTCGTAAAATGAAAGGCCTCCTCCTTCTCCTCCCCCTCCTCCTGACCGCCCTGACGCTGGCCCTGCTTGCGCCTGTCGTAGCGCGCGGCCGCGCGGGGGGCACCACCTGGTACGTCTCCGCCAGCACTGGCGATGACGCGAACGACTGCGCCGCGCCCACCACGCCCTGCGCGACGATTCAGGCTGCGCTGGATAAACCAGGGTTTGTGGCGGGGGAGACGGTGTTGGTGGAAAACGGGGTTTATTCAGGGGATAACTTTACCCCTATCCCCATTACCCAGGATGTAATTCTTTCTGGTGGGTGGGAGGGCGGTTTTATCACCCAGACAAACCAGTCAACGATCAAAGAAGGCCTTGTGATGTATCCCAACATCACCGTAACCCTCGTGCGTTTTTACGCCTCTGCACATGGAAAGGAAGGGATCTACAATGAGGGTGTGATCTGGTTAGATCAGGTAAGTGTGTCTGCCCATGACGGGAACGCATTGTTCAACAGTGGCGAGTTGAGAATGACGGATGGCGAGGTTGAGTATGCGGATGGGACGGGCATTATTAACACGGGAACCATGGTGATAAGTAATGTTTGGATTAATGATAATGATGGGCTTGGGATTTCCAATAGTGGCACCCTAACCATGTACAACGGTAGAGTAGGGGGTCATGATGTGGCTTTTGTCTGTCACGGGATCGCCAATAGTGGGCAGATGTGGTTGGTTAATAGTGCGGTTTTATCAAATGGGGATACGTTTGGCTTCGGAGGAGGGGGGTGTAATTCTGGACAAATGACGTTGATTAATAGCACGGTTGGCAATAATTCTCTATTAGCCGAAGACAGCACTGGAGGCGGCATTTACAACAACGGTGGCGATGTGTATTTGTATAATTCATCCATTGTGTGGAACTCCGCAACTATTTTAGGGGAAGGGGGCGGTATTTACGGGGGCAATGTCACCATGCAAAATAGTCTTATTGCTGAAAACCTAGCCGGAATTGGCCCCGATTGTTCGGCAATTGTAGCTTCGACAGGGTATAACCTGATTGGAGATACCCATGATTGCGAAATTACACCAGGAACGGGGGATCTGTTCGATATGCCGTCCGGGGTTTTTTCCTTCCTTTGGTTTTATAGCGCACCTTTAGTTTATAACAGCCGGGCGATTGATGCAGGCGACCCTACGGGGTGCAAAGACCATGAAGGCAACCTGTTGCTCGCCGACCAGCGTGGGGTCGCGCGCGTCGGGCGGTGTGACATCGGGGCGTACGAGTATGATCCCGCGCTGGATCCCTTTCATTATTTATGGCTACCCTTTGTGTGGAGGGTCAGTCAAGGAGGCGGGCCATGAAGCAGCCCATTTTTAAGCCATATATTTTTCTCCCTATGGTTTTAGCCTGCTTAGTCGTAGGCAGTTTTGTTTGGCTGAGTGCCTCCTTCCCTCGCCCGACTCAAGCGGAGCAATCCCAGGCCCCAGACGCGCCCACGCCCATCGCCATTTATGATGTCAATCATCCGCTTCGTGACCTGGCAACGGAGCATGGTCTCCTGTTCGGCACGGTTGACGATAATTTAGGAACCCAACTCTATCAAAATACGGTCACGCAAGAGTTTAGCTCAGTTACCTCTGGCAACAAATTCAAATTTGAAAACGTTCATCCGTGTCCACCCAATTGGTTGCTGATAGGCGATCCTACTGATCCTGTAAATTTTCCACCCAATGCCAGTGTGCATGATTGGGTGTTACAGCATGGATTGATAGATAATGATCCTACTGATCCTCGTAGTTGTGATCTAAATCCTGAAGGCACTTTAGATGGCAATGAATATTACTGGGCGGATGCTGATGCGTTTGTGCAATGGGCGAATACTGCAATGCCAGAAGGCCTGCAGATTTTTATTCACACCTTGATCTACCGCACACAAAACCGTTGGGCGGACTACAATTTTCCCCGAGATCCAAATAATCCCCCTGAAGATGTCTCTGTTGAATTGACCCCTCAGCAAATCTATCGCTTGATGAAAGAACACATTCGTGCAGTCATTGGTCAATATTGCCAATACTCGAATGTTTACGGCTTTGATGTGGTGAATGAAGCGATTGTCTGGGATCAAGATCCGGAACCTCCTGATTTGCCTTATATATACCGGGGTTTTTGGCAGGGAGTGAACTATGGACAACACGCAGCCGTAGAAATAGACTTTATTCACGAAGCCTTCACCCTTGCGAGAGAAGCTCTGGAAGATCCTGTTCTCAATTGCCATTCCGATATCCAGCTCTTTTACAACGAACAAGGGGCGGAATACGTTGGAGATGCTCAAACCGAAGCGGTCTATGCCTATTTTACTTTTCTCAAAGAGACCCTTCCCGTCACCGAAACGTTGCCCATGGATGGGATTGGGTTTCAGGCCCATTTAGCCTGGGTCGTCGATCCCGCCTCGCCCCCAGAACAGCAACATAATTGGCTTAACTTATTAGGCAATATGAACCGCTTTACGCGGGACTTTGGCCTGGAAGTGAAAATTACTGAACTGGATGTACGCATCTATGATGATTGGGTGGATCCGACCCCTGAAGGCCAGGGCACCCCTGATCCGGATTTGCCCGATTATTATGGAGGCCAGGCCCGGATTTTTGCCGGAGTAGTGGCCGCGTGTGTCCATGCCGACCACTGCACGGGGATTACCGTGTGGGGAACGGAAGATGGCGCATCCTGGTTCAACTATCCGCCGTTTAATCGTGATCTGGATCCGATGCTCTTTTGGGATAAAGATGAACTGATCTGGGACACGGTCTTACAAACCTGTACTTTGCCGGCGGTGCTTCTGGTGGGGATCGTTCTGGATGGCGAGACTGAGACCCCGCTTCCGAGCGTTCAAATCAACCTGCTTGGCGAATACAGTACGCCCTCCGGCCTGCGAACCACCCTCCTGGACGCCACCCCTACGGGTGCCGATGGTGGCTACACCTTCGCCCTGCCCAACCTGCCCGCGCCCCCTTCCGGCTCGTCGGGCTGGACGCGGCTCCTGCTTCAAGTGTCGCCTCCTTCTGGCACCTTTGCCAGCGCCGCGACTGCGCCTCCGCCCGGCTACAGTATAGACGAAGCGACGCTGGCCTACCCCTGGCCTGCTCTCACCCCCGGCGTGAGCTTTACGGGCAACAATTTCACCCTGCTCTCCGGTCACCGCTTCACCGGGCAGGTCACCCACAACACCCAGCCGGTGGCAGAGGTTCTGGTCCACCTGGAAGCGGAATACGCCCTGGCGAGCGGGGGCTATGGCCTCGTACCTCTTCCCACCCTCAGCCTGCCCACGGATGTGGCAGGAAATTACGCCCTGACCCTCTTGACCAGCACCCGCGCCAGCCTCGCCCTCCCCCCAGATGGCACGGCCTGGACGGGGGTGCGCGTCGTCGTCGGCCCGCCATCGGGCTACGTGGCGGCTAGTGCCCAGGTATCCCCGCCCGGTACGGTCGCCAGCCCCGCGGTCATCGCTTATTCCTGGAATACCCCCGGCGGGCTGTATCCCGAAAACCATTTTACGCTTGCCCAAACCTTCACCTTTGAGGGCCAGATCACGAACCCGGCCGGGTGGTCGTACCCGGCGGTCCAGGTCGCTTTATCTGCGGAATACGTCCGCAAAGGCACGTTGCACGGTTCGCTGGAAATTGCCGCAACCCTCCCTCCCCCGCCTCCATCGGAAACCTCCAGCAACCCGGCTTATACCTTCTATGTGTACAATGCTCAAGGCGCGCTGGTCCAAACCCTCTCCCTCCCGGCGGTTTACGAGCCAGTTTACACCTACACCCTTGCGCTGGCCCCCGGCAGTTATCAGGTCTATGCCCGCCTCATCACCCCCCTCAACCAGATCTACTATTCCCCGGTGGTCCCCCTCGCCGTGTCGAGTGACATCGCTACCGCACAAAACTTCTTCGCCACGCAGACCACCCCGCCTGATGTGAGTGGCAATCCCAATCTTCCAGTATTCACCCTAGCCTTTGGCAGGGTGCCGCTGGACACCGCCCAGAGTGACCTGAACGGCAATTACAGTTTGATGGGTGCGGTCAGCGAACTTTCCTCCGCCGCCTTGCCTGCGGATGGTGTCTATTGGACGCGGCTACTCCTGCTGGAAAGCCCCCCGGTAGGGACCCTCCCCCACGCCGCCGGGCCAGCCACGTCCCCCGGCTGGGCTTCTGGCCCCACGCAAATCGAATATCCCGTCGGGCTTCCGTATGCCCATTATGGGCAAAACCATTTCCAACTTTATACCCCGCCGCCTACCCAACCCCCGGCTGAATTCCAAGGGCGGGTGGTCAATCAGGGTGGGGCGGGGGTCTCCGGCGTGGCCCTCACCCTGTCCGCTGAATTCTTACAGGCAGGCTTTGTCTTGGGGCAACTTTCCCTTGCCCCGCCTCAGGGAAGCGTCATCCAAAGCTATGCCCTCGCCCTTTACCATGCCAATGGGACCTTGATCAAACAGGTGGAGGCGCAAACGGCCCAACAGCCCCTGCCTTACCTGCACCAGTTAGCACCAGGCGCGTATCAGGCTTATCTGAAAGTGACCACTAGCGAGGGTATCTTCTATTCGGCCCGGCAGGTCTTCACCGTGTCCAGTGGACAAAATACCCAACTCGATTTAACCGCCAGCCTGCCTTCCGCCCCAGCAATGCTCCCGCTTAATCCGATGCCGCAGTTTACCCTGGCCTATGCCGTCCTCCCTATCGCCAGTACGACCAGTGACTCGGACGGAAACTTCACCCTTGTGGTCGAGAGCGTGGCCTGGCCCCTCCTTCCCCCAACGGCTGTTTCCTGGACAGCCCTCTATTTGACAGAAACCGTCCCTGCGGGCAAAATAGCCCTTTCCGCCAGCGTCCCTCCCCCTGGCTATGTCGTGCATGCCAACACTCTGGCTTATCCCTGGGGGCTAGGGGGTTCTGCCCAAGAAGAGGCGCAGACCATCTGGACCTGGGGCGGGCAGGGGAAGAACGGCGACCTGTTCCCAGAGAATAGCTTTGTCTTGGATTCCGCCCTGACCACCTTGACGCCAACTGCCACCGCGCCTTCTTCCACCGTCACGCCCATACCCCCTGTGCCGCAAGTCCACCTTGCCTTTGTTCACCCCCTGGCCGACGGGCAAATCCTCTCCGCCTCCCAGACAGCTTTCCAGGCCGAAGCCTGGGATACCCTGATGGGGGACGCCGATGGGGACGGCGTTCAAAGCGTGATCTTTCAGCTCTATCATCCTAACGGGACACTCCTGTACAGCCACGAAGATACGGCTTCCCCTTATTGTGTGTGGCAAACCAACGCTAATCTCTGTGAAGCCAGTGCCAGCCTCGCCCCTGAAGAGGGGCCTACCGTTTGGTGGCGCAAGCCTGGAATCTTGAAAAACAGACTTCTCCCCTGCTGGAATGGACCTTCCAGCTCGTTTTGCCCACCGCTACCCCCGTACCGTCTGCGCCGCTCACCCCTACGCCCACGGCTTTCATTGAAAGCCCAAGCAATAGCCCGACACAGCTCTATTGTCCAAAGCCCGCCTATGGCCTCCTCTACACCTTCCTCCTTAACTTTCAACCCCGCGTGTATTTGCCTTGGGTTGGAAATAACCCTTCTACGCCCCCGGCGGGCTTGCCTCCCTACCCACCTCCCGCCACTCCCGGCCCGACGCCCACCCTGCCCCCGTATCCGTAGAGATCGGGGATGTACCTTAACTGACCCCATATGTCCCTCCTCACCACCGCCGACGTTATCGAAAGTCTGACCGGAATTCGCCCCCCGCGAGCCACTCAGGTCATCACTGAGGCCGTGGTAGATGTTCGGAATGCGGGTCCCGGCTCGTTGTTTGTCGCCACCCGCGGGCAGGAAACCGGGCAGATCATCGCCCAGGCGTTTGAACAGGGGGCGGTTCTCGCCCTGATGGAGATTGACCCGCTCCCGGAATCGCGCACCTTCAACATGCTCTCGATCGAGGCCGTCACTAGCGAACTCTCCAACCAGGATTTGCCGCTGTGCTTGCGTGTAGATGATAACGTGACCGCCCTGCACCAAATCGCTTCGTCCTGGCGGAAACGTCTCTCCAATGTTGTCGCGATTGCCATCACCGGCAATTTTGGCAAAACGACCACCAAAGACCTGGTGACGGAAATGTTGGGACAGCGGTATCGCACCTTAAAAAACACCGGCAACACCCGAAGTGAAATCGACATTCCCCTGGCCCTGATGGGGTTGACGGGTGGACATCATCGGATGGTATTGGAAGTGAACGTGCCCGGTCGGACGGCATTTTTCGGCGAGATGGTGCGCCCCCGCATCGCCGTGGTCACCAACGTGGGAACGCCGCATGTGGACGAAACCAGTTTCCGGGCAGATTTGGCCTCGCGGATGGAAGAAATCATACGAATTTTGCCTGCGGACGGATACGCGATCCTTAACTATGACGATCCGATGGTTCGCAAAATGGGTTCCCGCACCCAGGCCAACGTGCTGTTTTATGGCCTCTCCCCCCAGGCCGATGTCTGGGCGGATGAAGTGGAAGGGCTGGGGATGGAAGGCATTCGTTTCCAACTCCACTATGGCGGTGAAACCCTGCACCTGAAAGCCCCCATGCTCGGACGCCACGCCGTGCACACCGCACTCAGAGCCGCGGCGGTGGGCATCCTCGAAGGCTTTTCCTGGCAAGAAATCGCCAACGGTCTGCACTTTAACAATACACAACTCCGGTTGGTCGCGGTTCGCTCCGACCAGGGTGCCCTCATCTTGGATGACACCTACGACAATTCCCACGAGTCTACGCTGGCCGCGCTTAACCTGCTGTATGAAATGAAAGGGCGCAAAGTGGCTGTGTTGGGGGGGATGCCCGATTTAGGCACCTATCACTACCAGGGCCACCAACTTGTTGGAATGCGTGCCGCGCAGGTGGTAGATTTGCTGATTACGGTTGGTGAACTGGGCCGTGAAATCGCCGATGCTGCCCGCACCGCCTGGCTCCCCACCTCCGCCATCGTTGAATTCGATGATACGGATGAAGTCGTTTCGTACCTTAACAAGCATTTGACGGACGAGGATGTCGTGCTGATCAAAGGCCCCCAGTCCTTGCACATGGAGTACATCACCGCCGCGCTGGAGGCTGACGAATGAGTGCGACTCCGTCGCCTACCTCCGTCGCCCTGGCATTGGCAGGTTTAAGTTTCATGCTCACGGTCATTTGGGGTAGTCCGCTGATCCGGGTTCTGCGCCACTTTCGGGTGGGGGAACGGATCATGATCAGCAGTCCGCAGGGGCAGGTGAACCAGTTGGGGACCCCTACCATTGGCGGGGTCTTGTTCATCCTCCCGATTATGCTCCTGACCGTTTTACTCAACGCCATCACGTTGACCGGGATCGCAGGCGGCCTGGGTGAATCCATTCTCCTGCCGCTGGGCACGATGATCAGTTTCGGAGTCTTGGGGCTGGTGAGCGATTGGCGAAGAATTCAGGGACTTCATCCAAGCGGGATCCGCCCCCGGTACAAATTGGCTTTGCAAATTGTCCTCGCGGTGATCATTGCTTATGGTCTCTGGAAAGTGTTGGATGTGCCTGAAATGTACGTGCCCTTTTACAAAGGTGAATTTGGGATCGGTTTGTGGTTTATGCCCGCCGCGGTATTGGTCATTGTCGGAACCGCCAATGCCACGACCTCGACCACCAGTGTTCAGGGTTTGACCGGTTTGATCGCCGCCACGGCCTTTGCTTCGTACGGTGCCATTGCCAGTTTTCAGGAGCAGACCTTTATTGCTCAGTTTTGTTTTACCACCGTGGGCGCGTTGTTCGGCTTTTTATGGTTCAACATCAAACCCGCCGAGTTGATGATGGGCTACACCGGCTCCTACGCCCTGGGTGCGACCCTCGCCGTGATTGCGTTCATGACCGGGCAATGGCCGATGTTGCTGTTTATTTTTGCGGTTCCCTATTTGGAAACCCTGTCCGCGGCTTTGCAAATTATTTACTATCGCCTCACCGGACGCCGTATTTTTCGCATGGCCCCCATGCACCATCACCTGGAACTTGGTGGTTGGAGCGAAACGCAAATCGTACAACGCTTTTGGTTGATCAATTTTTTAGTCGCCATGATTGGCATTACGCTGGCGTTTGTGTAGAACGCAGATTGTAGAACGTAGAACGGAAGAAACTTCGGATGACAAACTGGACAGGTAAACGCATTTTGATCATTGGCGCGGCTCGTCAGGGGACGGCGTTGGCGCGTTACCTGACCCGACAGGGGGCCGCGGTGATCCTGAACGATTCCCGCACCCCGGCAGAGGCAGAAACGGTCGTCGCCAGTCTGTCCGATGTTCCGGTCGAATGGGCGTTGGGCGGACATCCGCTCTCCCTCCTCGAGGGGGTGGACCTGGTTTGCCCCTCGGGCGGCGTCCCGCTCGAACTGCCCATTATCGCCGAAGCGCTCCGGCGCGGCATTCCGCTCTCGAACGATTCGCAAATCTTCCTCGAAACCTGCCCATGCCCCGTCGTGGGCATCACCGGTTCCGCAGGCAAAACGACCACGACCACATTAGTTGGCAGAATGGCCCAATCCGCGAGTCAGCAAGTCAGCAAACCAGCAAACCAACAAACCGTCCACGTTGGCGGCAACATCGGCAACCCACTGATCTCCGCCGTGGACGACATGACGCCGAATGACCTCGCCGTAGTGGAACTTTCGAGTTTCCAATTAGATATTATGACCCGCTCCCCTCAAGTGGGTGCGGTGTTGAACATCACTCCGAATCATTTGGATCGGCACCCTTCGATGGCGGCGTACACCCACGCGAAGGCGAATATCATCGCTTTTCAAGGGACGGAGGATGTGGCGGTGTTGGGGCGGGAAGATGCCGGGGCGTGGGGGCTGAGGGAATTGGTCAAAGGGAAGCTGATTACGTTCGGGTTGGAAGAAGTTCGCGATCTGCCCCCCCGCGGGGTCGCCGACCTCCACCTGCGCGGCGACGAAATCGTGATCTGGGATGGCGTCCACGCGCGATCCGTGATGCCCCGTGCAGAGATTCTCCTCCGCGGCGAACATAATCTGCTCTCGGTGCTGGCGGCGTGTGCGATCAGCCTCGCGGCAGGTCTACCGGTGGACGCGATGCGGGCAGGGGTGCAGGGCTTCCGCGGCGTGGTGCATCGCCTGGAATTTGTCCGTTCCCTGCACGGGGTGGACTGGTACAACGACTCGATTGCGACCGCGCCGGAACGGGCGATGGCGGGGATGCGGGCTTTTGAGGAACCGATGGTGCTGTTGGCCGGAGGGCGCGATAAAAACTTGCCCTGGGAGGCGTTTGCCCGGTTGGTCTGCGAACGGGTGGATCATGTTGTGTTATTTGGCGAGAGCGCGGCGATGATTGCTGAAAAGATTAATGTTTTTCGGGGGTCTCGCCCCTATACGATGGATTGTTGTGATGGCCTGCACGAAGCGGTGCAGGCGGCGGCGAAGGTGGCCGGGAAGGGTGACGTGGTGTTGCTCTCGCCGGGTGGCACCAGTTTTGACGAATTTCGCGATTTTGAAGTGCGCGGAGAGAGGTACAAGCAATGGGTATTGGCGTTGGCGTAAAGGCGACAGGTCGTAAAGCTCCTGAATCCAAAAAACGGCTCGTGAAGTTGGGCGTGGACGTGCCGATGTTGCTCGTCTTGATCACGTTGTTGATCTTTGGGACTTTGATGGTGTACTCCGCCAGTTGGGATTTTTCGCTGGCGATTTATGATTCCGCGACTTTTATTTTTGAGCGGCAGTTGTTGTGGATTGGGATCGGGGTCTTGCTGGCGGTAGGTGCGGCATTTTTTGATTATCACCGTTGGAAACGCCTGGCAGTGCCTGCGATGCTGGTGACGATTTTGGGGCTGGCGGCGGTGTTGATCGCCAGTGAAATCCGTTTGGGTGCGGCGCGCTCCCTGTTTGAAGGGTCGTACCAACCCTCGGAATTGGCGAAGATCGTCGTCATTATATATTTGGCGGTCTGGCTCCATTCGAAACGGGAACATTTGCACGATGTCAGTTTTGGCCTGATCCCGCTAGCTGGGATTTTGGGTTTTGTGGGTGGGTTGATCTTTTTGCAACCCGATTTGAGCGCGGTTCTCACCGTGATTGCGTTGGGCGGGCTGTTGTTCTTCCTCGCCGGGGGTGATTTGAAGCAGATCGTGGTGTTGTTGGTGGTCGCGGCGGTGGTCGGATGGTTGGTCGTGTCCGTCAGTCCGACGGGACAAATTCGGGTGGCGAGTTATCTGGACGGGATTCGCGATCCCACCGAGGCGTCGTACCACGTGCGCCGGTCGTTGGAAGCGTTTGTCAAAGGTGGGTGGTTTGGCGTGGGCATCGGCAAAGCGGATACGAAACTGACCGGTCTCCCCGTGCCCCCCACCGATAGTATTTATGCCGTCATCGGCGAGGAAACGGGCGTGTTTGGGGCGTTGGGCGTCGTGTTTTTGTACGGGGCGTTGCTCTGGCGTGGGTTGAAAATCGCCCACCGCGCGCCCGATTTGCTCGGTGCTTTGTTGGCCGGTGGCCTCAGTATTTGGATTGTGCTGGAAGCGTTCATCAACATGGCCGTGATGGTTGGGTTGGCCCCCTTCGCCGGAAACGCATTACCGCTCGTCAGTGCAGGCGGATCGAGCATGGTGGTTTCGATGCTGGCGATGGGCATTATTCTCAATGTCTCCCGTCTGGCTTCCACGGCAGAAGAGGAGGCCCCCAGCCATCGTAGTCCGGTGTTGGATTTCCGCAACCGGCGGACGGCGTACTACGCAAAGACGATCCCCACCCCCACGGTGACGCCGACCCCGGACCCTGAAAGAACCCGGAAAAAGCCGATGGTGTCGCGTCCCGGTTTGTTTCAGCGAAAACGCCGGGAGCGGTCTCATGCAGAAGGAAGTGAAGGTGCATAGTCATGCGGCTTCTCATTTGCGCCGGCGGAACCGGCGGCGGGGTCTATCCCGCGCTCTCTGTCTGGCAGGCGATGCGAGATCGTACGATCCCCAATCGCCTTTCTGCCGTTTTATGGATCGGCGGGGAGGGCGGCATGGAGGCTGAGTTGGTTCGGCGCGAAGGTATCCCGTTTGAGGCGATTCCCGCGTCGGGTTTGCACGGGGTCGGGTTGAAGACCTTTTCCGCACTCGTGCAGAACGTGCGTGGCATTTTCGCTTCCCGGCGGATTTTGAAGCAGTTTCGGCCCGATGTCATGTTTTTTACCGGCGGATTTGTGGCATTTCCCGTGGCCTTTGCCGGGCGACATATCCCAACCCTGCTCTACGTCCCGGACATTGAACCGGGTTGGGCGCTGAAGGCGACCGCGCGGTTTGCGGATCGAGTGGCGTTGATTGCTGAAGACTCCCGAGCCTATTTTCCCGCATCCTTCGACTTCGGGTTTCGACTTCGCAAAGCCTCCGCTCAACCCTCCGCTCAGGATGCGTCCCACTTCGTCGTCACCGGCCACCCCGTCCGAAAAGGGTTGGCGGAATGGGATCGGGACGCGGCGCGGCAGGTGTTCGCTTTCAGCCCGGCACTGCCCACCCTGTTGGTATTTGGTGGCAGTAAAGGGGCACGGGCGATCAACCGGGCGGTCCTCGCGGTGTTGCCCCAATTGTTGGCGGAGATGCAAGTGCTTCATGTGAGTGGCACGTTGGACTGGGAAGAAGTCCGCGCCGCACAGGATCAACTCCCCGCTGATCTGGCTGGCCGTTACCGGGCTTTTCCGTACCTCCACGAAGAAATGGGCGCGGCGTACACGGTGGCGGATTTGGTGCTCTCCCGCGCGGGAGCATCGGCGGTGGGCGAATTTCCCCTATTCGGCCTCCCGGCGATCCTCGTCCCGTACCCGCACGCGTGGCGCTACCAAAAGGTCAACGCCGATTACTTGACCGGTCATGGTGCGGCGGTCATGGTGCCCAACGAAACCTTGCCGGAAAAAATCTTGCCGCTTGTGCAACACCTGATGCGCGACCCGGCACGGCGCGAGAAAATGCAAACGGCCATGCGTTCCCTCGCCAAACCGAACGCGGCCGAGACGATAGGAAATCTTTTATTTGAGATGGGAAGCAGTCACTGAGCGTGTGTGGCATCGCACGCCTGCAAACCTTCCCCCCGAGGACACAACCATGATCACAATTACTTTTTTCTTTTGGACCTTTGTCGTCATCTTTGCCATCGTCGGGGCGATGCGTGGGTGGGCGCAAGAGCTTTTGGTGGCCTTCAGTATTATTTTGGGCCTGTTCATCATTACCGTCCTCGGTCTTGTCCCGGTTGTAAAGGACATGGTCGGGCTTGGGTTTGTCAACCAGGATGGCAACATCATCACCGGCCTGCCCGCGACCGCATTTTACATCCGCTCGGCGCTGATCATCGCCCTGACCTTCTTCGGATACCAGACTCCGCGCATTCAAAACAAACGTATTCAAGCCGCGACCACCCGGAGTGGACGCTTGCAGGATACGCTGTTGGGCGTCATCGTTGGCGGCGTAAACGGCTATCTCGTCGTAGGGACCCTGTGGTTTTTCGTCATTCAGGCCGATTACTTCCCTGCCTTTATTGATCCCCCCACTGGCGCTACTGCCGACGCGGCGGCTCGTCTCGTGGAACTCCTCCCGCCCATGCTCCTCAACGGCAACGCTATTTATTTCGCCGTCGCCCTGGCCTTTGCCTTCGTCGTCATCGTTTTGCTCTAGCACACCTATTTCGTATTCCGTATTTTAGATACGAAATACTGAATACTGACCACTGAATACTAACCATGACCCACACCCACTTCATCGGCATCGGCGGCACAGGACTTTCGGCAATTGCCCGCGTCCTGCACGAAAGCGGCCAGACAGTCAGCGGCTCCGACCGCACGCTGTCCTCGCTTGCGTCCGCCCTCCGCGCCGATGGGGTGACGATTTATGAAGGGCACACCGCTTCCAACGTCCATGGGGCTACGGTCGTGGTGCGTTCCTCCGCCATCCCCGATACCAACGTCGAAGTCCAGGCCGCCCGCGCGCTCGGTATCCCCGTCCTCAAACGTGCCGACTTCCTCGGTGAGATGCTGGGCCATCCAGCGATGGCTGGCAAAACCGGCATCGCCATCGCCGGAACCCACGGCAAAACGACCACCACCTCCATGATCGCCTGGATGCTGACCGCCCTCGGGCTCGACCCCACATTCATTTCCGGCGGCGTCATCGCCAATTTGGGTACCAACGCCCGCGCGGGGCAGGGCACCCCCTTCGTTATCGAAGCGGACGAATACGACCGCATGTTCCTCGGCTTGCGGCCCAAAATCGCCATCGTGACGAATGTCGAACACGACCATCCCGATTGTTATCCCACCCCGGAAGATTTTTACGGAGCTTTTCGGGCATTTATTGAAAAACTCCCCTCGGACGGGACGCTGATCGCCTGTGCCGATGACCCCCAGGCCGCTTCCTTCCTCCGCGCATTGACCGTCCCCGGCCCGCGCGGGATCGCCTACGGCCTGACCGCCTCCGCCCTCGCACAGGGACGCCACCTCGTCTCCCAACCGGGTGCAGGGTTCCAATTTGACTTCTACCTGGCCGATCAATTCCAAACCGCCATCACCTTGCAAGTCCCCGGCCAGCACAACGTCCTCAATGCCCTCGCCGCCCTCAGCGTGGCGCACGTCCTCGGCCTCCCCCTGCCCGACGCCGCCCGCGCCCTCGGCGAATTTCGCGGAGCCGGACGCCGCTTTGACATCCGCGGCGAGGTGAACGACATCCTGATCATTGACGATTACGCCCACCACCCTACGGAAATCCGCGCCACCCTCGCCGCCGCGCGAGCGCGGTACCCGGATCGAGTGCTGTGGGCTGTGTGGCAACCCCACACCTTCTCCCGCACCCAAACCCTGTCCGCGGAATTCGCGGCCGCGTTTGGGGACGCGGATCACGTCCTCGTCACCGATGTGTACGCCGCGCGGGAAACAGCCCCCGATGGGTTTACCCTCGCCCCGTTGTTGGACGCGATGCCCTACTCGGACGTTCATCACCTCTCCACCCTGGCGGATGTGAGTGCGTATTTATTGCGCCACCTGCACCCTGGCGATGTCCTCCTCGTGCTTTCCGCCGGAGACGCGGAGCAAGTGAGTGAGCGCGTATTTACGGAATTGAGTTCTTTGGAACTCGCACAAACTCATGCGACCTCATAGGAATTTGTAGGAACGACGATGGAAAAACCAAAGAAAAAACCTGCGCCTCAACCCTATACCCTGGAACTTCCGGCTCTGGGCGACCTTCGGCTAGAAGGTGAAGAACCCGTTGTGGAGCCAAAAAATATGTCAGCCCACAAAAAAGATGTCAATCCGGATTTGATTCATCGGTTAATTAACTGCGTCAAAAAGATTTAAAACAACGAATTTCCCATGTACCTACGAGTTCCCAGGAATTCCTGGCATCTCGTAGAAACGAAAAGGAACTCTCCACCCCTATGCTTCCCACCTCCACCCTCTCGCTTGAACGCCTGCAAGCCGCTTTCCCAAACCGGTTGCAGTTTGACGTTCCCCTGGCGCGGTACACGGCCTCTCTGGTCGGTGGCCCGGCAGATGTGTTCCTCGTGATCCACTCTGCGGATGAACTGGCGGAAGCGGTCGAAATCCTTTGGGCGGACCAATGTCCGTTTACCCTCCTCGGGGGTGGCTCGAACGTGTTGGTGAGTGATGCAGGGGTGCGCGGCATCGTCCTGCTCAACCGGGCGAAAAAAGTGCGCTTTGATACACGGAATGCCACCGTTTGGGCCGAATCCGGGGCGAACTTTGGCGCCCTGGCTCGGCAAGCGGTTACTAAATCCCTGAGCGGGTTGGAGTGGGCGGCGGGTATCCCCGGCACAGTCGGGGGCGCGGTCTTCGGGAATGCTGGGGCACACGATGGTGATATGGCCGGAAATCTGATCGAGGCCGAAGTGCTTCACCGGATCAACGGGCGTGAAACCTGGTCGGTGGATCAATTGCACTACGTGTACCGGAGCAGTGCGCTCAAAGAAAATCCTGGGCAGGCGATTGTGCTTTCCGCCTTGCTTCAATTGGTTCATCGCTCGCCGGATACCATCCGCGAAAAGATGGAGACCTTTCTCACCCACCGCCACCGGACACAGCCCCCCGGTGCGAGCATGGGGTCGATGTTCAAAAACCCCCCCGGCGATTTCGCAGGGCGGTTGATCGACGCCGCAGGGCTAAAAGGCACCCGTGTGGGTGGGGCAGAGATTAGCCGTTTGCATGGAAATTTTTTCATCAACGCTGGAAAGGCGACCGCGTCCGATGTGTATGAATTGATCCAACTGGCCCAACGCGCCGTTTTTGAGCAGTTTGGCCTCCAGTTGGCTTTAGAGATTGAAATCATTGGAGATTGGACGAGTTTCGATAGGTGAAAATAGGTAACGGATATTGCAGATTGCAATGTGATCTGCAATGGATTTACGAACTCCGATTTCTAAATAGCGTGTAAAACTATCGAACACCTTATGTCTAAGTTCAAATAAACGAATGGCTGAAACAACGACCTCTTCCCGAGCAGAACAAGTCCGCAATCGCCGGACAAAAACGGCCCCCCGTTCGACTGCACGCGTCCGGAAGGTCACGAAAACCCCGCCTATCGTCACCCGGGCGCGCGGGGTCATGCCCACCCGCCCGATGGCGACCTCCCGCACCCGTCGCCGCTACGATGTTTCGCTCGGTTCACCCGGCGCGGAACTTCGTTTGCCGACAGTTCCCACGATGCGTTGGAGTTGGCGGATCGTGTCGGGGGTGCTGGTGTTGGCGTTGTTGGGGGCGTTGTATGCGCTTTGGACCATGCCGACCTTTCGGGTCAGCGCGGCGCAGATCAACGGTTTGCAACGCATCAGCGAACGGGATGTCAATCTCGTGTTGGGATTGACGGATACCCCGATGTTTGTGTTGCAACCCGATGTGATGCAAAAGAATTTAATCGAAGCTTTCCCTGAATTTTCCAGTGCGGAAGTGCAGTTGATCTGGCCGAACACCGTTTCGGTGTCGGTGATTGAACGGGTTCCGGTGTTGGCCTGGACCGCTGGCGGGCAAACCGTGTGGGTGGACGCGCAGGGGATGTCGTTCCCCGTTCGAGGGGAAGGGGACGCGGCGTCGCTCGTGGTGGTGGAAGCGGAAGGCGCACCCCCCGCGCCGACCGGGGGGGCGGCGGCGTCCGGAACGGCCTCGTTTGCCGAATTGGCGGTGGTTTCGCCCCAGGCGAGTGCCTGGTCCCACCCGTTGATGAGTGCTGACCTCGTATCCGCTGTTTTGCTTCTCCGGGGGTTCGCCCCGGCTGGGGTGACGCTGTTGTACGATACAGAACACGGCCTGGGTTGGAGTGATCCGCAAGGCTGGCAGGTTTATTTTGGCCCGGATGGTACGGAGATGGGCCAACGGTTACAGGTGTACCAGGCAATGGTCGCCGAATTGAATTCACAACAAATTGCTCCGGTGCTGATTAGCGTCGAGCATTTGCATGCACCTTTTTATCGGATGGATCAATAATGGACGAATCCGTCATTGTTGGCATTGATATTGGAACAACGAAAATCTGTGCGCTCGTCGGGCGCATGGAAGACAATAACCGCTTGCGGATTTTAGGCGTGGGTGTTGAGCCTTCGCGCGGGATTCGCAAAGGGGCGGTGGTGGACCTGGCGGGCGCGTCCCAAACGATTCGCCACGCCGTGGACAAAGCCGAACGCACGTCCGGCCTGGAGATCAAATCGGCGTTGGTGAGTCTCGCAGGCGCTCAGATTTCGGCGTTGAACAGCAAAGGCGTGGTCGGGATTTCCGGACGGGCGATTACGGAAGACGACGTGGCGCGGGCGATGGACTCTGCTCGCGCAGTGGCGATCCCGCACAACCAGGAAATTATTCATATCATCCAACGCAATTTCACGGTGGATGGACAGGATGGTATCCGCACCCCGATCGGGATGCACGGATACCGGCTGGAAGTGGAAACCCACATCATCACCGCCTCGACCTCGACGGTCGAAAACCTGCGTCAGTGCGTGGCCGATGCTGGAGTGGAGGTCATCCAGTTTGTGTTGGCACCACTGGCCTCAGCGGAAATGGCGCTGACCGACTCGGAACGGGATATGGGTGTGATCGCCTGTGACATTGGCAGTGGCACCACCGACATTGCCATTTATATTGAAGGGGATGTCTGGCACACCGCGATTTTGCCGTTGGGCGGCGGACACATCACGTCCGATATTGCTCACGGCCTGCGGTTGTCCACCGATATCGCCGAAACGATCAAGATTAAACATGCCCACGCCAGTCAAGACGATGTGCCTGTGGAGGAATATTTCACCGTGCAAACGTTTGGTGAAGAGGCTCCTTTGCAGGTTAGTCGGCAGGATTTGGCGCATATCACCGGCGCACGGGTTGAAGAAATCTTCAGCCTTGTCCACCAGGAGATCAAACGCTCCGGGTACGACGGTCTGCTCCCGGCTGGCATGGTGTTGACCGGGGGAACCGCCCTCCTGCCGGGTATCCGGCACATCGCCAGCGAGGTGTTGGGGATGCCCGTCCGGGTCGCTCACCCCGAAGATTTGATCGGGATGACCGATCAATTGCTTTCCCCAGCGTTCGCCACCTCCGTTGGCCTGCTCAAATGGGCGATGCTCATGAACGAGATCGCACTTCAGCCAGGCGGGCGGCGGATATTTGCAGGAGGTGTCAATTGGGACAAGATCAAAGATGTCCTGCGAAGACTGTTGCCCTAAATTTTCAATTGTTAATCATCCACTGTTGTTGTTAATTTTTTTGAGGAGAACCTTATGCAACCCATGAATCCATTTGACCATGCTGAATCATTTGCCCGTATCAAAGTTGTTGGTGTGGGCGGCGGCGGCTGTAATGCCATTAACCGGATGATCGAAGTCGGCGTCCAGGGTGTTGAATTTATCGCAGTTAACACCGATGCCCAGGCTTTATTGCTCTCGAAAGCCAATACCCGTGTCCGCATTGGCGACAAACTGACCCGCGGACTGGGGTCCGGCGGTAAACCCGAAACCGGCAACAAAGCGGCAGAAGAATCCGCCGAAGAATTGTACGAAGTCCTGAAAGGCTCGGATATGGTCTTTGTGACCGCCGGGCTGGGTGGCGGTACCGGTACGGGCGCGTGCCCCACCGTATCGCAGATCGCCCGGGACGTGGGCGCGCTGACCATCGGCGTCGTGACCCGTCCCTTCACCTTTGAAGGTGCCCGCCGCATCCAAAACGCGGAAGCGGGCATGGAAAAACTCAAAGAACAGGTTGACACCCTGATCGTGATCCCCAATGATCGTCTCCTGCAAATTGTGGACAAACGTGCCACCTTACAGCAGGCGTTCAGTGTAGCGGATGATGTCCTCCGCCAGGGCATTACCGGGATTTCCGAGCTGATTACCGTCCCCGGCTTGATCAACCTCGACTTTGCCGACGTTCGCACGATCATGGCCGAAGGTGGGGCGGCGTTGATGGCGATTGGAAACGGCACCGGCGAAGACCGTGCCCGCATCGCCGCCGAACAGGCGATCTCCAGCCAACTGCTCGACATCACGATTGATGGCGCCCGCGGCATCCTGTTCAACGTCACGGGTGGCTCCGACCTGACCCTGTTCGAGGTCAATCAGGCCGCCGCCATCATCAAAGAAACCGCCCACCCCGATGTGAACATGATCTTCGGCGCAGTTATCGACCCGAATATGGGTGATAACATCCGCGTGACCGTCATCGCAACGGGTTTTGAACGGACAGGGATGCCCCGCCCTTTATTTGAACGGCCGCTGACCACCAACACCCGCCGCTTGCAGGAAGTGGAAGTAGGGTCTCACGCTACGCAAAACGCGGGACACCACACCACCTCCTCCAAACCGGAAGTTTCTGCCAAACGCGACGAATCTCCCATTCCCGCTCCGGCAGAGTTCCGCCCTCGTTCCTTCAACACCGACGATCTGGATATCCCCACCTTTTTGCGGAAGCGCACCAATAACCGCTAAGAGGACTAACAGATAGGTCTCTTCATAATAGACAAAGGCAACAAGATCATATGCTGTCTTGTTGCCTTTGTCTATTTAATTTGGAACAGACGTCGAGAGCCAACCTCCTGAACCTTTACCCTACCTGAGCGGGCACCTTTTTTTTTATGGGATGGTTGTTCTGTGAAAGCAGTCACAGGTGTTTTAACAATCCCTTAAAATATTGAATGAAACTGGATTTTTAAGGAGGAATTCATAAAATTTGCTTGTAATGTTCGCACAAGCGTGCTAGAATAGCCCCATCACTCGCCGTATATATGGCGACGAAATATTTGAGACCCCTATATGTGGGGGGTAGTGGTGATGATATGCGATGCCCAATCTGTCAGTCCGATAATTCTAAAGTCTTAGATACAACCCATGATACCCGGGGGGGAGTCCGGCGGCGACGAGAATGTTTAAGTTGCAAGCAACGTTTTTCCACGTATGAACGCCCAATTTTGGCGACTCCTTTGCTGATAAAACAAGATGGAACCCGCGAAGAATTTGACCGGGAAAAATTGATTCGGGGGATTCGCATCTCATGCGCGAAACGTCCCGTGACCGCGACCGATATTGATCGGCTAATAGGGGAGATTGAAGCCGCTTTACAGACGATGGGCCGGGCGGAGGTCTCCTCCCGCGTCGTGGGCGATATGGTGATCGCAGGTCTTAAAGAAATGGACCAAATCGCTTATATCCGCTACGCCATTGTCTATCTGGGTCTTGACGACCTGCGATCCATTCGCAACGAAATTGACCGCCTGTTAGACAGCTAAGTTTGTTACCCTTATCAGGCTCATTGCCCAATACCCCTGTCCCAGGGTGTTTCTTCACATCCAAATTTATTTCATTAGGAGAAAAATGATGTCTCAATCCCCAGAAATCCTTGTCGAAAAACCAGGGTTGCTTCCAACCCCTCAAATTCCAGAGGATGTCTCACCATCAAATTTAACCGAGAATGCTTATAAAGTTTTCTTGCGTCGCTATACACGAAAGGGAGCCGACGGAAAGCCTATGGAGACCGTCGAAGAGACATTTTGGAGGGTGGCTTATCATGTTGCGAAAGTGGAAGAAGATTGGAAAGAGAACATTCTAGCCCGCGCCAGCCAGTATTACGAACTCCTGATTACCAAACGCTTCTTCCCGAATTCCCCCACGTTTACCGGGGCGGGGACCCCGTTGGGGCAGTTGGCCGCGTGTTTTGTGCTTCCGATTTCGGATGATATGGGGCGCGACACCGCGGGCATTTTCCAGACCCTGCGCGATGCGGCGTTGATTCAGCAAACCGGGGGAGGTAACGGGTTCGCTTTCTCGCGCCTGCGCCCGAAACAATCGTTGGTTATCTCCTCCGCGGGGCGTGCGACCGGGCCGGTGGGTTTTCTGCGCGTGTACGATAACGCGTTCGGGGAGATCGCCCAGGGCGGGACCCGGCGTGGCGCGAATATGGGTGTCCTCCGCGTGGATCATCCCGATATCGAAGAATTTGTCACCTGCAAAACGGACGAGAATGCGATCACGAACTTCAACATTTCGGTGGGCATCACGGATGCGTTTATGCGTGCCGTCATTAACGATGAAGCCTGGGATTTGCGTTTCCCAGATGTGAATGCGCCGGAGTACCGTGGCTTTAGGGGGACGCTGGAGCAGGCAGAAGCCGCGGGGTTGCCGATCAAAGTGTATAAAACCATCCGAGCGCGGGAACTGTTCGACAAAATCGTCGAGCAAGCCCACCACAACGGCGAACCGGGTGTACTGTTCCTCGACGCGGCGAACCGTTCCAACCCGGTGCCGCATTTGTATCAACTGGAAGCCACAAACCCATGTGGCGAGCAGTGGCTTGGGCCATACGAGAACTGTTGTCTCGGTTCGATTAACCTGGCCCAGCACTTTGGCCCTGGGGGGACGGTGGATTGGGAGAAGTTACAGGAAAGCACTGAATTATCGACTCGTTTCCTGGATGATGTGGTACAGGCGAATGCGTATGTGCCTGCGGTTTCCCAATTGAAGGAAGCGGCATACAACGCGCGGCGGATCGGGTTGGGGATCATGGGCCTCGCGGATTTGATGTACCACGTGGGGGTGCGGTACGGGTCCGAGGAGGGGCAGGAGTTCGCCGCGCAGGTGATGGAATTTGTCCGGTATCACGCGATGCTGACGAGTGTGCAATTGTCGAAGGAACGGGGGCCGTTCCGGGCGATTGAAGGCAGTATTTATGATCCGAAGGCGTTGAAATGGGAAGTGCCCCAGCCGGTGGCCCCCTATCAGAGTGATTTTAGTCGTCCGGCATTGGATTGGACGCAGGTGGTGAAGGGGATTAAAAAGTACGGGATTCGCAACGCCGCGCAAACCACGGTGGCCCCGACCGGGACCATTGCGACCGCCGCGGGGTGTGAGGGCTACGGGTGTGAGCCGGTGTTCGCGTTGGCGTACATCCGCCATGTCAACGATCATGGGAAGGATTTGCAGTTGACGTATACCAGTCCGCTGTTTGAGGTGGCGCTGGATCGGGAGGGGATCGGGTGCGAGGCGAAAGAGACGATTGTCAACCAGGTGATGCAGATGGGGACCTGCCAGGGGGTGGAGGGGGTGCCGGAAGACCTTCAGCATGTGTTCGCAGTGTCCGGGGACATCACGGCTGAGGAGCATGTGCGGATGCAGGCGGCGTTGCAGGCGTTTGTGGATAATTCGCTCTCCAAGACGGTGAACTTTCCTGTAGGGGCCACGGCGGAGGATGTGGCGACAGCGTACCGGTTGGCCTGGGAATTGGGCTGTAAGGGGATTACGGTGTATGTGACCGGGTCACGGGATAAGGTGGTGTTGGAAACGCACGCGACGGCGAAAGAGAAGGAAGCGGTGGCGGCGGAAGTCGCTCCCGTGATGAGTGCGCCGGTGATTGATCCCATTCTGGAGAAGCCTGTGGAGCAGTTTACGATGTGGCACGATACGAAGAAGCCACGCCCGCGAGCCTTGCGAGGGTACACGTTCCAGGTGAGCACGCCGGTGGGCAAGGTGTTTGTGACGGTGAATGAGAACGGGGGTAGTCAGCCGTTTGAGGTATTTATTACGAGTGCGAAGGCCGGGTCGGAGACGGCGGCGGTGTCGGAGGCGATTGGACGGTTGGTGTCGTATGTCTTGCGGATGGCGTCCCCGGTGGAGCCGCGCTTACGGTTGGAAGAGGTATTCCGCCAGTTGAGCGGGATTGGCGGGGAGCGGTCGATGGGCTTTGGTCCGAACCGGGTGCGTTCCCTGCCCGATGGGGTGGCGCAGGCAGTGGGCATGTATCTGGACGACACGCACGACGCGCATCTGGCCGGGCACGCGAACGGAAACGGCAAAGCGAAAGCGGGAGAAGGCGAGGGGCTTCAAATCCAGTTTTCGGTTCCCTCTGCCGGACATGCAGAGACCACGCATACATCTTCTACCGGGCTTCATTTTGTGGATAAAGGCCATATCGTTGGCGACCTGTGCCCGGACTGCGGGCAGGCGGCGGTGATTAATGAGGAGGGGTGCCGGAAGTGTTATTCGTGCGGGTATAGTGAGTGTTAGGGGGATTAAAGATTGAGGATTTGAGATTGTAGATTGAAAAAGCCCCCGATGTTGTGATGACATGCGGGGGCTTTTCGTTGCATTCATGGAACCTACGGAACATTCAAGAAAAACTTTCTTTTTTCCAAAGGCATAGATGTTTTAGTAGATCACAGTTATGCCGTAGCCTAGGGGCTTGTCCCCGCCTACAAGGGGCTGAACTACGTGAAGCTGTGATCTGCTGAATTTCCTTTTCGCGTGAGGAATATCGAAATGAGTGCGAGTTGCCTCAAAACGCCTCACGCCTGGACCGTATCGTCGGCGATACTCGTAGTAGGCATTGCGCACAGGCTCCAAACCAAAATGATGCCCCCAACGGGTACGAGCATGAACAATTGCCACCATCCGCTCTTGCCGATATCCTGCAAGCGGCGCGTTCCCACCGCCAATAGGGGCAGTAGCATCGCAATCAGAAATACCGTTGCTACACTTTCGCTCAAGTACGTCAATGCGGAGGTGACCAAGGTGACGAATAACGTAAACCACCAGTACTCCGCCCGCGACGCTCGCCCGTTAAACTCCGCATATTTGATGAGACACACGCGAATCGCTTCAAAGAAGGTCATCATTCTTCCTTCATTGCGGGCATTTGAATCCAAAACAGCATCCATTTTTAGCTCCTTGCCGATTTTAGAGACGGCATCTCTTAAAGATGTCACCCAATTCTGTGAATTGGAATTCGGCGAATTGGGATGGTCTCTATTTTCAGCATTTTTCTCATTGTCCGCAACTGTGGATTCCCCCAGTTTTATCACCAGTTCTACTCTGGAGCTTACTTGAAACTTGTGATAGATGTTTTTTAGATGGAATTCAACGGTGCGCTCCGTAATATGAAGGGCTGAAGCGATTTGCTTATTGCTTTTCCCTGCCAGCAGAAGTTGCACCACTTCCTGTTCACGTTTGCTCAATTTGTTTAATGGGGTCATTTAAGTTTTCCTGTTTTTTCGCGCTTCGCTGATCCACAAAATTATCTCTTTCGCCTCCATCCCGTACAAAGCAAGGCTTCCAACGCATCGTGCTTAACGGCGAACCTTCTGCGGTGCGGTGGGAGATGACGATTTTGACGAATTAATGTAGAAATGTTCTGAGAACTCTCAAGGAGATAGCGGTGCTGTATGATGACTTAAGGGTGTCTCTGAGATTTTCACCTGTTTGCGTTGCCATGCGAACAAGTAAACCGCTAATACGATGAAAGGGACCCAAAAAAACCAAACTTCATTTACGCCCAAGACGCGCTCGTAAAATGTCATAATATTCGCGAAAATCAAGACAAAGACAGCCATCATGGCGTCTTTTCTTGTTAAAGAACCTGTGCTTGCCCATTCTAAAACGTGGAGGAGTGGAAATAGCAACATCACTTGATCGTAACTCCAGCCGATAGGGGAAACTATTATCCCTGCTATGACAGAGAAATCCATCAATGTTCGGCGATGCAACTTATTCTTTCGTTTCCAGCAAATTAATATGGCAAGGAACAATCCTACCATCCATACCCATTTTCCATACATACGATCGCCTATCATGACGAATAGACCGGGAATGGTGGGGGCTTCACGGAAAGTGTTCATACCAGTACTTATTACTTGCAAGAAACTAATTGGCCAAAGTGGGTAAAAAATAAACAAAATGAATGAGCAACCCATGAGTGCGCCTATGAATCCTATTAGGATGCGCCATTGTTTATGCCAAACAATATCAAGTAATAAGAGTGGTAGCGTTAGAATAACGAGGTGGGGCTTTATAGTTGTTAGGACAAGGCTGGCTCCCGCCGCAAAGTCAAGCCTGGATTCACTGAAGAATAAAAATAATGCTAAGCCCAATAACACCAAGGTGTTAACTTGCCCATAAAGGAGGGATAGCAAGACCATTGAAAAGCTGAAGATTGCGCTAAGGGGAATCCAAAAACGAATTTTTGTGTTGCGCCATAGTAATACAGCGCAAAAAAAGACAATAACAATGTTGGTAATAAGCCAGTAATAGGTCGCACGCGCAAATGGAAAAAGAGTATATGGTAAAAGTATCAGGTTTCCAGTAGGCGCAAACCAAGCATACATGGTATATGGTTCCTGCCAACCGGTTAGGGTTCGTTCGATATGGTCCAGCTTTGCTGAATCGCTAAAGTCTTGTCCATGGGCAAGTAAATAACTAGAACTCCAATATGGCCGAAAGTCGATCACCCCCAAATTGGCGGGAAGTGAAATTGGAATACTCAGAAAAATAATCATTCCAATAACCAGAAGAATGATTTTTGTGTGGGTTTGTTTTAACAATGAAGCACTATCCATAAATTAATCCTGCAATTCTTGTAACCGCGCAGTCAAGAGAAGAAAGTTCCGAAAAAAAGGATGGGTGGGGAATGGCCATTCCCCACCCATCCTTTTTTTCGGGGGGATTTTCCAACTATATGTGAACAGATACCAAATCTTATCCTAGGATGGCTACTGCATCACTATTTGCCTCCCCCCATCACAACCCCCAACACCCCCATCCCCACGAAAAACAGGCCAAAGCCCACCACCATCAGCGTATAAAACCAGAGATACAGAAAACTGTTGATCTGCGCCGCCGGGGGATTCTCAGGATCATAAATCACCTCGACAGAGTCCCCGATGGCGTAGCGGGAGGGGCGGGTGGCAATAGGGGCAATAAAATCTATCGTACGTCCGGCGTGAGTCTTAAACCGGATTTCTGGGCGATAGCGGTATTTCCGCTCGATTTTTGTCCCCTCCTCTCCTTTGGAGACGACATACTCCCCCTCCGCCCGCACGGGAATCAAATCCGTCACAATTCCAATCGCAATCGCCGCTTGTGCCATCTGGGCACGCTGACGAAAAAACATCAAAATCCCCAACCCCACAATCAATACGCCGACTAAGATAAAGAATTCACTGGTAGACATACCATGATTTTACATCAGACTTTCAAAGTAGAGATGGCTCATTAAGTCGCTCTCCGTAAATTCATAAAAAACCGGAAGAAGCCCTATCTTTTTTCGGCAGATACGCTTCCCTGGTTGAGTTGTTACGATGAGAGTAGAATTATGCCCATACGGAAGGTCACGCACTGCGATTGTGCAGATTTAAGATTCATAAGGAGCTATGATGACAACCCCTTGTACCCATCTCGATCAAATTAATGAACATATCCCCCCCCTTTCAGAAGGTTGTGAAACATGTCAACAGCACGGCGGGTGGTGGGTGCGCCTGCGGATCTGTTTGACGTGCGGGCATGTAGGCTGTTGCGATGATTCCCCCGGAAAACACGCCTCCCAACATTTCCACGAAACCGGCCACCCGATCATGCAGTCGTTTGAACCCGGCCAGGAAAAGATGCGTTGGTGTTTTGTGGACGAAATCCCGGTGTAAGATGGATAACAAAACCCATCCCACCACGTTGGTCATATTCGGGGCTTCGGGTGATCTCACCCAACGAAAGCTTATCCCCGCGCTGTTTAGCCTGTCCCAAAAAGGGATGTTGCCTGCTTATACCCGCATTGTTGGGTTTGCGCGCCGGGAGTGGGATCACGATCAATTTCGCACCTTATTGCTCGAAGGGATGCAAAAATACGCCCCCACGCTTTTGGACGAAGCGGCTTGGACGACCTTCGCACAGCACATATTTTATGTGCAAGGCAATTTGGATGTGCCCGAAGATTACGACAAGTTACAAACGTATCTGGGAGAATTAGAAGGCAAACCCGCCAACCGTTTGTATTACCTGGCGACATCGCCGGAATTTTTCACCGTCATCGTGGAGCAATTGGGAAGCCGGAAGATGGACGAACCGCAGGGCGGGACCTGGTGTCACATCGTCATCGAGAAACCGTTCGGGCATGATCTGGCGTCCGCGTTGGACCTCAACCAAAAGGTGCAGGCGGTTTTCAAGGAAGAACAGGTTTACCGGATTGATCATTATCTCGGTAAAGAAACCGTGCAAAACCTGTTGACGTTCCGGTTTGCCAACACAATTTTTGAGCCGCTGTGGAATCGGAACTATGTCGATCACGTCCAAATTACGAACGCGGAAACGGTGGATGTGGGGCACCGCGCGGGGTATTACGAAGAGTCCGGTGTGGTGCGAGATATGTTTCAAAATCATTTGCTTCAACTCGTTTCCCTCACCGCGATGGAACCCCCGGCCACTTTCAACGCCAAAGCCCTGCGCGATGAAACGGTGAAAGTGCTCCACGCCATTTCCCCGATCAATATGCGGGACACGGTCTGGGGGCAATATCGCAAATACCGGGACGCAGAGGGCGTGGTTCCCAACTCGCGGACTCCGACCTTCCTCGCGATTAAACTCTTTGTGGATAACTGGCGCTGGCAAGGGGTTCCGTTTTATGTGCGTTCCGGCAAAGCTCTTGCGAAGCGGACGACGGAAATCACCCTGCAATTCAAACAAGTCCCCCATCTGTTATTTCCCGATAACACCACGCTCAGCCCCAATCGCCTCTCGATCTGTATCCAGCCCGACGAGGGGATTCACCTCACGTTCGAGACCAAAATCCCTGGCGGGGGAATGCGCTCCAAATCGGTGGATATGGATTTCCATTACGGCGAAATCAGCGACCAGGCTCTGCCGGATGCTTACGAACGCTTGCTGTTGGATGCCATCAAAGGGGATGCTTCGCTCTTTACCCGCAGTGACGGCATTGAACGCGCGTGGCAACTCGTCGATCCCCTCTTGCAAGCCTGGGAACGGAAAGAAGGTCCTCCGCTGGCCTTTTACGAATCTGGCACGTGGGGCCCCGCCGAAGCGGACGAGTTGTTATCCAACCACGGACGCACCTGGTTGTTGGGGTGCAATGACTGTTGAGGGCTTAATAATATTCCGGCACAAACGTCTGCTCGTCCATCGGCGGGCGGACGTAGGTTCTTCCTTCCTTCCGGGGCGGGAGTTTCATCGGTTCCGGCATCACATCTTCATACGGAATTTTGCTTAACAAATGCCGGATGCAGTTCAAATGGGCGCGCTTTTTATCGTCCGAATTCACCACATACCAGGGCGATTGTTTCGTGTCGGTATAGGCAAACATCGTATCCTTCGCAAAAGAGTACTCTTCCCACTTATCGCGGGACTCCAAGTCCATCGGGCTGAGTTTCCATCGCCGTTTGGGATCGGACGCGCGCTGTTGGAAGCGTTTCTCCTGTTCGTCGTCGCTCACCGAAAACCAATACTTCACCAAAATCATCCCCGACCGAATCAGCATCCGCTCAAACTGGGGGCACGACCGCAGGAATTCCTCGTATTGCCCATCCGTACAAAACCCCATCACCTTCTCCGTCAGTGAACGGGTGTACCAACTCCGGTCAAATAACACCATCTCTCCCCCCGCCGGTAAGTGTGACACCCAGCGCTGGAAATACCACTCCGATTTTTCCCGCTCGGTCGGGATCCCCAACGCCACCACCCGCACAATCCGTGGATTCGTCCGCTCTGTAATCCGCTTGATCATCCCCCCTTTGCCTGCCGCATCACGCCCCTCAAACAACACCGCCACCCGCAACCCCTGCTCCTTCACCCAATATTGCAATTTCACCAATTCCTCTTGCAGGCGCGTCAGCTCCTCTTCGTAAAAATCATTGTCCAACTTTCCGTTCTTTTTATAGTGTTTTTCCTTCCCATGCTTCTCAGCCGGGGCCATGTCCACAGGGAGATCAATCTCCGCAACTTTTTCCTTCTTTTTGCCGTTGCTTTTCATGATAAGGCCTCCAAAAAACCCAGAAATTTGTAGTGACGACTTCAGTCGTTTCGTTCAGGCTATCTGTTGGGATTGAACTACTCCTGGTAAGTAGATTCCCTATCTCTATCATACCCGCGTTGTCAATCGGTGCGCCAGCCGGAGCGGCTCCGGCAACCGCATCCCCCGCCCACACGCCAACACCAACTTCACCGCCGACTCCAAATCCGCCCGATGCCCCGCAGATACATACACCGGGCTGACCTGATCCCGCGTCCGAACCGCCATCCCGATCACCTCCCCGTTGTCCGACAACGGCGACACCTTGCCCCGTTCCGCCAGGGGTGCGGGATGCCCCCCGATCAAAATCGACTTCGCACACCCTACCGTCGGCAAATCCAACAACACCCCCACATGGCACGCCAACCCAAACCGCCGCGGGTGCGCGATCCCCTGCCCATCGCACAACCACACATCCGGCATCCCCCCCAACTGCTCCATCGCCGCCAGCAACGGGGGCACCTCCCGAAATGAAAAAAGCCCCGGAATATACGGAAATTCCACCTTGACTTCAACCACCGCCTGTTCCACTACCTTCATCGTCGGAAAATCGAACACCACCGCCGCCGCTTGCGCCCGCCCATTCTCATACCGCACATCCAACCCTCCCACTCGTTCAATTTTCTCCGGCAGGGGTTGAATCAAAATGTTGTCTTTCAATTGGTGTTGAAGCGCAACGGCTTCTTCAGGCGTCGGGTTCCAGGCATGTTCGTGATAAAGGCGCAACGGCATAGCGCAATTATATTCCCACTTCCAGATGCCGGGCAAAAATGAACGCCACAATTTGGACGTGCATATTGCCAGGACTTCGTTATAATCTTGGCATTATCGAAGCTTCAATCGCCATTAACAATTACCTATTAACCATTAATCCTTGTGACCCCTCCCAAACTGATCTCCACGTTCGATAAATTTCTCCTCGGCGGATTAGGCTGTGGCCTTCTTGGCATTTGTATCCTCCTCGGCGGGTTTATCTACGTCTGGCAAAACCCGCCCAACCCGCGCCCCACCCCAACCCCCGGCGAAGTGGCAGAACTACCCACCCTGTCGCCCACCTCGACCTCCCTGACCGTGGATTTCCCCACCGCGACCATCCTCCCCATCCTCACCCCCATCCTCGAGGGAACGCTGATCCCCTCCCCAACCCCCAGTTTTGGCGATACCCCGCCCCCGTTTGGCAAAATCGTCTTCACCTGTTTCGTCGAACAGATCGACCAAATTTGCATCCTCAACGCCGATGGCAGTGGCCGCAAACAACTGACCGATTTCGAGGCCACCTCCTTTTACGCCTCCCTCTCCCCCGACGGAAAAACCATTCTCTTCGCCTCTCGCCGTTCAGGCACCTACGAAATCTACCGGATCGAGACCAATGGCGAAGGCCTCGAACGCCTGACCAGCGGCATCGGCGGATTGTACGCCCCGGAATATGATCCTACGATGGAAAAAATCGTTTTTACCAACGACACGGGGGGGCACCAATCCATCTGGGTGATGAAAGCGAACGGCAACAACCCCCACCCGCTCACCGATGGCCCGTACGATGACATTGACCCCACCTGGTCGCCAGATGGGACGCTGATCGCGTTCGCCTCCTCCCGCGAGGGGGCGCGGCAACTGTTCGTGATGGAATACAACGGCTCGGACGTGCGGCAGGTGACCGATTTGCCAGACATGGGTGGGCGCAGTACCTGGTCCCCGGACGGGACGCGTTTGGCCTTTTACGCGGGGCCGTTTGGCGATCACAATATCTACGTGATCAATATCGACGGCACGGACCTCGTCCAACTCACCGACGGGGGCGATAACCTCGGCCCGAGTTGGTCCCCGGACGGGAACTGGATCGCGTTCACCTCGTTCCGCGACGGGAACAACGAAATTTACATCATCCACCCCGATGGCACCGGCCTGACCCGGCTGACGAACAGCACGATTTCCGACTGGCAACCGAGGTGGGGGAAGTAGAGATCGGTATTCAGTAATCAGTATTCAGTAATCAGTATTCAGTTTTCAGTAATTGGTGGTTAGTGGGTGGTTTGTGAAGTTCAATCACCCAATCACCCAAGCGCACAATGACACAATTCCTCATGCACAAACTATGAATCCATTTTATGAAGGTCTTCTTGCAGGGTATGGCATCGCGATTCCGGTGGGGGCGATTGCCGTTTTGATCATCCAGGCCGGGATCCGGTGCGGGTTTCGGACGGGGTTGATGGCTGGGGCTGGGGCGGCGTCGGCGGATTTTTTGTATTCGTTGCTGGCGGCTTTTGCGGGCGCGACGCTCGTGCGCTTACTGGAACCGATTGCCATCCCTTTGCGCGTGGTCAGTGCGTTGGTGTTGATCGGGTTGGGGGTGTGGGGGTTGCGGGGGAGTTTTCAGAAAAAGGAATCAAAGGAAGGGACGCCCGATCCGGTGGATGAATGTAGCCCGCTACGAACGTACGGGAAGTTTCTTGCGCTGACGTTGATCAACCCGATGACGATCATTTACTTCGCCGCGTACATCATCGGGCGGAATATCGGGGGGCTGGATTCGTGGGGGGCGGTGGGGATGTTCGTGCTGGGGGCGGGCTTGTCGTCGCTGTCCTGGCAGACTCTGCTCGCGGTGGTGGGCAGTGTGGCGCACAAAAGTTTGCCCCCCGGTTTTCAGCGGGGGGCGGTGGTGTTGGGGAATCTGATCGTGTTGGGGTTGGGGGGAAGTATTTTGGTGGGCGTGTTGTTGGGGTAGTTCCACGATCTGTTTACCTGTCTTTATTCCCATATTAACAATCCCTTGAATACCCGTTAAAGGTGGCGTGTTAAGCTTAGGAAGTGTAAAAGGTAACTGCTCGGACTTGGAGAGAAAACCTTCCTACTCTTAAGTGTAAAACCCCCTTTTTGGAGATGACTCATGCTCATGACCACCCATACGCTTTGGACACCCACCGCCTCTGAAAACCTGAGTGCGCTCGCGGGGCTTTCCCCGCTTGAAGTTCAACTACTTGCCGAGGTAAAGCCTTACGCCACTACTGTGGCCCAATCCTTTCAGGAAACGGTTTTCTCTCGTTTGGTGCAAAATTTATTATACGTCTCCCCCATCGAATACAAATTAGGCAAAGCCGCGCTGGAAAAATGGTTTATTCACCTTTTTCATGCGCCTGCCACGCCCTTCGAAAACGATGCCCGCGATGAGACCCAAGCGATTCCGCATCCATCACGCCTGCATCGTAAATCGGGGATTCCTTTTCGCTACGTCTTAAGCGTTTTGGAAATCATACTCAAATATGGCCGACGCGTGACCCAACACAGCACCGAGCCAGAACAAGCCTACTATGCCTTCCAAAAAGTCCTGGGGCTGGAATTCGCCCGGAATCAGGTCTATGAAGAGATGTATATCTCCCATCTTTCGGAACTGATGCTGGATGACTGAGACTCGACGATTCAGTGATTCAAAGATTCAACGTAACTACTCAACCAGGCGTAAGGTGTAGCATCCTGAGCGGAGCGTAGTCTTCGGAGCGCAGTCGAAGGATGCGGGGGGCTACCCAAAAGGCCGCTTCGCAGATACCCATCGACTACGCGAAGTCTCCGTTTAGGGTGTACCGCTGGTCTGAGTAGTTACGATTCAACGGCTCTTCCGTTTTTAGCGGGAAATATGCCGAATTTTGAAGGTGTTGGGGGATGTACATCCCCCAACACCTTCAAAATTCGGTTCCCATCCCTTTAATTCCGGTAGAGCCGATTCAACTATACAACCAATCACACAATAAAGGAAATCATGCATATTCTCGTAACGAATGACGATGGGGTGAACGCCCCGGGGCTGTTGGCGCTGGCCCAAGAAATGCGCTTGCTCGGTGAGGTGAGTATCCTCGCGCCGGATCGAAACTGGTCGGGCGGGGGACATGTCAAAACCATTGGACGCCCGTTGCGCGTCAACGAAGTGACCCTCGCGGATGGCAGTCTCGCTTACGCCAGCGATGGTGCGCCCTCGGACTGCGTCGCGCTCGCCACGTTGGGATATTTCAAAAAGAAGGTGGACCTGGTAGTCTCCGGGATTAATCCCCAACCGAATTTGGGACATGATGTTACCTACTCCGGCACGGTGACCGCCGCGATGGAAGCGGTGATTTGGGGGCTTCCCGGGCTGGCGTTTTCCCTGTCCTCGGAAAAGGATCATTTGGGGGATGTGGATTATTACCCGTCTGCCCGCCTGGCCCGGCAGATTACGGCCAGGACGATTGAACACGGATTGGCGCCGGGGATTCTGCTCAATGTCAATTTTCCTTATTTGCCGGAGAATGCCATCCAGGGGATAAAAATCACCCGCCAGGGGTTGCGCGTGTACCGCGACCGGCTCGACCGGCGTGTGGACCCGCGCGGGCAGGACTACTTCTGGATTGGCGGCGATGCCCCGACCGGGATTCCCGAAGACGGGACGGATATTGGCGCGCTGGCGGAAGGGTACGTGTCGATCACCCCCCTGCAACTCGATCTGACGGCGTATTGGGACATGGACTCGCTCGAAGACTGGGTGGGACAACCCGCGCGGGAACTGGTCCCCGCGGGGTAACGCTTCCCCGCGGGAGCCGGGAAAAGGGGAAGATGAACGTGTATCTGAATAAACGGTTGTCTCCATCACAAAAGGAGACAACCGTTTTTACTTAACCAGTTGTTAACATTTCCTTGACGATACGTTAAACATCAACGGGGCGACTGTTAACTGTTGACAGCTATCATCTTGGGGTATGGCTGAAAAAATACTTGTTGTCGAAGATGATTTCACTTTGCAGGAAACGCTGGCCTATAACCTGTCCCGCCATGGTTACGATGTCAATGCGGTGGGTGACGGGGAAGCGGCGTTAGAAACTGCCCGGCGTTACCACCCTGATCTGGTTGTGCTGGACGTGATGTTGCCCGTGATGGATGGGTTTGACGTGTGCCGCATTCTCCGGCAAGAGATGATCATACCTATTTTGATGCTGACCGCGCGCGATGATGAAATTGATCGGGTGCTGGGGCTGGAAATGGGGGCGGATGATTATCTGACCAAACCCTTTTCGATGCGGGAACTGATGGCGCGGGTCAAGGCATTATTGCGCCGGGTGCAGTTGGATCGGGATGATTTTCGAGGGGAGGTCAAAGCCGGGAAAGACTCGGCCCCCGATGAAAGTATTCTGCAATTCGATAATCTGGCGATCAAGCTTAAACGCCGCGAGGTGTTGCTGAACAACGTCCCCGTTCCCCTTAAACCGAAAGAATATGAACTGCTGTTATTCCTGACCCGCCACAAAGGCCAGGTCTTGCCCCGCGAGCTGATTCTGGATCGTGTGTGGGGGTGGGATTTTAGCGGAGGGAGTAGGACAGTGGATGTCCACATTCGGTGGTTGCGGGAAAAGTTCGAGACCGAACCATCCGACCCGAAACGGATCGTGACCGTGCGGGCGATTGGGTATCGGTTTGATGGGTGAGGCATGATACGTGAGTTGTGATACGTGAACTTACGCATTACTTATCACTTCTCCCCTTTACCCCCTGTTAACAAACATTTGACTTCTCATTAACACGAAGAAACGAAACCGTTAAACATCCCGCGCTATGATGCCTGTCAATATTCAAACTTCTTACATTACTGGAGAAAAATTTTTATGAAAAACATGTTATATCGCTTATTTGTAGCTTTAATGCTACTCTCCGTCCTTGTGACGGCCTGTGCTCAGCCCACGGCTGAACCCCAAACCGCAACCGAGGCCCCTACTGAAATGGCCGAAGTTAAACCCACCGAAGCCCCAGCGGCTGAACCCACCGAAGCCCCCAGCGAACCCGCCATGGAAGAACTTCCCATGGTGGACCCCGCTGCCGTGACGGGTGACATCGTGAGCGCTGGCTCCTCGACCGTCTTCCCCCTGGCCGAAGCTGTCGCCGCCCAGTTTGAAGACGAAGGCTACACCGGCAACCTGACCATCGACTCCATCGGCTCCGGCGCAGGGCTTGAACGCTTTTGCGTCACCGGCGAAACCGACATCGCCAATTCCTCCCGCGCCATCAAAGACAGCGAAGTCGAATCCTGCCGTGCCATTGGCCGCGAACCCCTCGAATTCCGCGTGGGCACCG
>WBZL01000107.1_pt1 | contig 82388 bp, 87 predicted proteins | sample 5204291 | NCBI WGS metagenome assembly WBZL01 (sample SAMN12344345, study PRJNA552823) | activated sludge metagenome | biome: Activated sludge suspended growth; feature: Nitrification reactor; material: Wastewater; isolation source: activated sludge from nitrification reactor of wastewater...
GCCCGCCTCGACAAGGAAATCGCCCGCCTGGACGGGGAGGTTGCCAAGGCTCGCGGCAAATTGTCCAACGCCAGCTTCGTCGACAGGGCACCCGCCGCCGTGGTGGAGCAGGAGCAGAAGCGCCTGGCGGACTTTTCCGCCACCCTGGACAAGCTGCGTGGACAGCGCGCGAAACTGGGAAGCTGATTTTTTGAAAATCATGCCTTTCCCGATATCGGTCCAACGTCACTCCCTGCCCTATCCCTCCCCGTAAACAGGGAGGGAGCAAGTTCCTCCCCCGCGGGCGGGGGAGGTTGGGAGGGGGAGTGCGGTTGCTTCCGCCACGCAGTCACGCTGGTTTTCGTCCCGCGCAAATCCCTGACCCACCGTCAGATTTACCCAGTCTATTCGTACATAAGAACTTTCGATTAAACCTATATCGCGAGGGGCGGGTCTTTACGGGTAACATTCACGCCTATTTGGCCGGGCGTGTCAGGTCTTGCCCGGTCTCGCGAATTCCCTGAAGTCTTCACCCATCGGAGGCGATACATGACGTCTGTAGTGGCGACCAACCAGACCATTCTGGTCGTGGGCGGCGGCATTTCCGGCATGACGGCGGCGCTCGAAGCGGCCGAAACCGGAAAGCAAGTCGTGCTGGTGGAGAAGAACCCGTACCTGGGCGGCCGTACCGTTCAGCTCTACCGGTACTTCCCCAAGATGTGCCATCCCACCTGCGGCCTGGAAATCAACCTGCGCCGCCTCAAGGCCAATCCCCGCATCCAGGTGCTGACCCTGGCGGAAGTGACCGGCATCTCCGGCGACAAGGGCGCCTACAGCGTTTCCGTCAAGCTCAAGCCGCGCTACGTGAATTCCAACTGCACCGCCTGCGGCGAGTGCGGCAAGGCGGTCCAGACCGAGATCGCCGACGAGTTCAACTACAACCTGGGCAAGATCAAGGCGGCCTACCTGCCGTCCAACATGGCCTATCCCCAGCGCTACGTCATCGACCCGTCCATCATCGGCACGCCCGACGCCGAGCGCGCCAAGGCCGCCTGCAAATACGACGCGGTGAACCTGGACGACCGGGAAGAGACTATCAGCCTGAATGCCGGCGCCATCGTCTGGGCCACCGGCTGGCAGCCCTACGCGGCCGAGAAGATCGTGTACTACGGCTACGACCGTTTCCCCAACGTCATCACCAACGTGGAATTCGAGCGCCTGGCCGATCCCCACGGCCCCACCGGCGGCAAGATCCTGCGTCCGTCCGATGGCAAGGAAGCCAAGAACGTCGCCTTCATCCAGTGCGCCGGTTCCCGCGACGAGAACCACCTGCGCCACTGCTCCCGCTTCTGCTGCATGGGTTCCCTGAAGCAGACCCACTATGTGCAGGAAGCCTACGGCGACGCGGGCAAGTCGACGATCTACTACATCGACATCCGCGCCATCGACCGCTTCGAGGACTTCTACCAGAAGGTGAAGGCCAACCCCAACGTCACGTTCGTGAAGTCCAAGGTGGCCCGCATCACCGAGGACAAGGCCGGCAACCCGGTCTGCAACGGTGTGAACACTGAAGGTTACATCCGCTACGCCAACGCCCATGACCTGGTGGTACTCGCCGTGGGCATGGAACCGTCCGTCAAGGGCGTGCAGATCCCCGCCGAAGTGATGAGCGATTCCTCCGGCTTCATCATGGCCGATCCGGCCAACGCCGGTATCTTCGGCGCCGGTTGCGCCACCAACGCGCTGGATGTGAACCGCGCCGTGCAGAGCGCCACCGCCGCCGCCCTGCGGGCTATCCAGGTCGTCAACAAAGTCGCCCGCGCGGAGGCTTGAGAAAAATGGCTGAAACGAAAACTGCTGCATACATCTGCAAGGGCTGCGAGATTGACAAACGCGTCGATGTCGCCGCCCTGTCCAAAGTCGCCACCAAGTCCGGCAAGATGAACATCGTGCGCGAGCACGACTTCCTCTGCTCCGCCGAAGGCGTGGCCATGATCCAGAACGACATCGACAACGAAGGCGTCACCCACGCCGCCCTGTGCGCCTGCTCGCGCCGGGCCAAGACCGAGGCGTTCAACTTCCCCACCATCGCCATGAGCCGGGGCAACCTGCGCGAAGGCGTGATCTGGATTCGTCCCGACACCGACGCGGCGCGTGAGACCACCCAGGAAATGGCGGAAGACTACGTGCGCATGGCCTGCGCCGAGGTGAAGGCCATGCAGGTGCCCCCGGGCAACCAGAAGACCGGCACGGTGAAGACCCTGCTGGTGGTGGGCGGTGGCATGTCCGGCATGACCTCTGCCCTGGAGGCTTCCAAGGCCGGCTACAAGGTGGTGCTGGTGGAGAAGTCCGCCGCCCTGGGCGGTTGGGCCGCCAGGCTGCACAAGCGCGTGCCGACCCGGGAGCCGTTCAAGTCCCCTGAGGACAACGGCGTGGCCGACATGGTCGCCCGCATCGAGGCCGACTCCAACATCAAGGCCTACCTGAACGCCACCATCGCCAAGACCGACGGCGCCCCCGGCCGCTTCAAGGTGGACATCGCCATCGAATCCGGCGCGATCGCCCAGGAAGACGTCGGCGCCATCATCCAGGCCACCGGTTTCACGCTTTACGACGCCAACAAGCTGCCCGAATTCGCCTACGGCAAGACCCCCAACGTGGTGGACCAGGCCGGCCTGGAAGCCCTGGCGAAAGCCGCCGCCGCCGAAGGCAAGCCCATCCGCCGGCCCTCCGACGGTCAGCCAGTGAAATCCGTGGTGTTCGTCCAGTGCGCCGGCCAGCGCGACGCCACCGGCAAGCATCTGCAGTACTGCTCCGGCTTCTGCTGCAACACCAGCATCAAGCAGGCCATGTACTTCAAGGACAGCAACCCGGACATCGACACCGTGGTGCTGTTCACCGACCTGCGCACCCCCGGCAACGGCGAGGACTTCTACCGCGCCGCCCAGAACAAGGCGTGATCTTCTCCAAAGGCGTGGTTTCCCAGGTGGTGCCCAGCGGCAACGCCTGCACCGTCAAGTTCAAGGACCTGATCCTGAACGAGGACACGGAAGCCCAGGCCGACCTGGTGGTCCTGGCCACCGGCGTGGTGCCCAACTCCGGCGTCAACATCGACGCGCCGGTGGCTGCTCCCGCAGCCGCGCCGGCCGAGGCCGCCGAAGGCGAAGTCGCCGGTGAAGTGATCGCCACCATCGCCCCCGAGTCGATCCTGAACCTGACCTATCGTCAGGGTCCGGACATGCCCCAGTTCAAGCATGGCTTCACCGACTCCCACTTCATCTGCTTCCCCTACGAGACTCGCCGCACCGGCATCTACACCGCCGGTCCCGTGCGTCGTCCCATGGACATCCTGCAAGCCCAGGAGGACGCCACCGGCGCCGCCATGAAGGCGATCCAGGCCATGGAAAACGCCGGTCTGGGCAAGGCCGCCCATCCGCGCGCCGGCGACCTGTCCTTCCCGACCGTGCGTCTGGAAGGCTGCACCCAGTGCAAACGCTGCACGGTGGAATGCCCCTTCGGCGCCATCGACGAGGACGAGAAGCGCTTCCCACTGTTCAACGAGTCCCGTTGCCGCCGTTGCGGCACCTGCATGGGCGCCTGCCCGGTGCGGGTGATCTCCTTCGAGAACTACTCGGTGAACACCGTGGGCTCCCAGATCAAGTCGGTGGAAGTGCCGGACGAGTTCTCCGAGAAGCCGCGCATCCTCATCCTGGCCTGCGAGAACGACGCCTACCCGGCCCTCGACATGGCCGGCATGAACCGCAACGAGTACGACCCCTTCGTGCGCGTCATCCCGATTCGCTGCCTGGGCTCGGTGAACACCATCTGGATCACCGACGCGCTGAACGGCGGCTACGACGGCGTCATGCTCATGGGCTGCAAGCACGGCGAGGAATACCAGTGCCACTTCGTCAAGGGTTCCGAGCTGGGCCGCTACCGCCTGTCCAAGGTGGGCGACACCCTCAAGGGCATGAACCTGGAAACCGAACGGGTGCACGACCTGGAAGTGGCGATCACCGACATCGCCACCCTGCCCCAGAAGATCAACGACTACGCGACGTTGATCAAGTCCTTCCCGCCGTCCCCGTTCAAGGGCTTCTAAGGAGATTGCGATGAGCGATTTGAACCAAGAAATGGCCGCGCGCTACAAGAACAATTTCCTGAAGGAGATTGAAGAGCAGGCCGAGATGGGCGAGTGGGTGAAGATGTGCATGCAGTGCGGCCTGTGCTCCGGCTCCTGCCCCACCAACTTCCATTCCGGCTGGGATCATCCGCCCCAGGAGATCTTCATGCTGATCCGCGCCGGCAAGCGCGAGGAAGTGCTGAACGCCCAGGGCATGTACATGTGCACGTCCTGCTACAACTGCTACGTGCGCTGCCCGCGCAAGGTGCCGGTGACCCACGTCATGCACGGCATCGCCGAGTACGCCTACCGCATCGGCCGGGCGCCCAAGAACCAGCCCACCATGCATCTGTCCAAGACCTTCTGGACCAACGCCACCAAGCACGGTCGCGTCAACGAAGTGCAGCTCACCCAGAGCCTGTACTTCAAGGACGGCATCGGCGCCGGCATCAAGAAGGCCATGGAAATGCAGAAGGAAGCGCTGGGCCTGGTCAAGGCCGGCCGCCTGAATCCCATGGAAGCGCTGGGCATGGGCCACAAGTGCAAGGACGTCAAGGGTATCCACGCCATGCTGGCCAAGGCGGAAGAGCTGGAAGCCAAGAACAAGGCCGCGAAGGCGTAAGGAGAGAAGGAACATGGCACGCAAGGAATACGCTTTTTACCCCGGCTGCTCGTCCCAGAAGGGCGCCTCGGCTTCCAACTATCTGGTTTCCGTCGAGTCCATGTGCAAGACCCTGGACATCAAGATGACTGAAATCCCGGACTGGAACTGCTGCGGCGCCTCCGTCAGCTACGCCGAATCCGGCGAGCTGCCGCGCATCGCGATGAACGCCCGCAACTTCGCCCTGGCCGAGACCAACCTGCCCGGCCAGGACATCGTCGCCACCTGCGCCGCCTGCTGGCTTGGATCGCGGGAATCCAAGGAGCGCCTGGAGCACAACGACAAGCTCATGGCCGACACCCAGACCGCCCTCAAGGAAGCCGGGCTGCAGATCAAGGCCATCCCCGAGATCCGCCACATGGTGGAAGTGCTGATCGAGGACCTGGGCTATGACGAGTTGAAGAAACCGGTGAAGAAGCCCTTGCAGGGCATGAAGTTCGCCGGCTACGTGGGCTGCCAGACCAACCGCCCCTTCGGCATCGCCGGCGAGTCCTTCGAGAACCCCATGTACCTCGACAAACTGATCGAGACCGTGGGCGGCGAAGCGGTGAAATACGACCAGAAGGTCACCTGCTGCGGCGGCGCCCTGGCGTTCTCCGAGCCGGAAAAGGCCCAGGCCCAGATCAAGGACATCATCGAATCCGCCTACGACGGTGGCGCCGAGATGATCGTCACCCCCTGCCCCCTGTGCCAGGCCAACGTGGAGGTCTACCAGGGCCAGATCAACAAGCGCTACGGCACCAAGTTCGACATCCCGGTGCTGTACTACTCCCAGTTGATGACCCTCGCCTACGGCGGCTCAGCCAAGGAAGCCGGCCTCAACGGCAACGTGGTGCGGGCGAGGAAGCTGGAAGAGTTCGCCGGGAAGTAAGGATTGGTTTGTTATCCCCGCGTAAGCGGGAATCCAGGGCTTGAACAAGAACGGGGCTGCGGCCCCGTTTTTTCATGATGCGGCGTATGACAACGGCCTGTTCAGGCAATGCTGCCCTGAACTGGACGCTTTTCTGCCTCGAGGAGGGACTTGACCAGTGCCCTGACCACGTCCTGATGGGGCAGGCTCAACGCAGCGATTTCCCGGGCCAGTTCGTAATCTAGGGAAGGCGCGCGTTCCTTCGCGTGACATGTCGGTGACTCGTTGCCGTAGCGCAGCCAATCGCTGGCCACGCCCAGCCAATCGGCCAGGATGCGCAACTTGTCCTGGGAAGGGATCGCCTCGCCCTGCAGCCATTTCCTAGCCGCATGCAAGGTGACGGGTGAGCCCGGATATCGCCGGTTGAAAGCCTTGGCCAGTCGGGTTGGGCTGGAGCCATCGTCGCCTATGGCGGCCAACGCCATTTTCAGCCGCTGGGCGAAGGCCTCTCTTTCCATGATCGAGCGCATCCCGGAAAACTATCAGCCCGAATATCGCCAATCAGTCAACTATGCATATCGACTAATGGTCGATATTGGGTAAACTCGCTAGGCAATAACCCCGCTGCGGGATAGGAATGGCGCACTCAGGACACCTGCGGCGCTCCACAGAGGCAAGTAATCAGGGTGGCTGGCATGAAGGCAAGAATCTGGAATCACCGCTCCTGGATTGGAGAAACCGACGCACACCGCCTGCGCGAGCGCTTCGACGTCCTGCTACGGCAGGCCGGCTTCGGGCTGGTCGGCTTTTCCGAGGCCCATTTCGAGCCCCACGGCTACACCGCCGTCTGGCTGCTGGCCGAAAGCCATTTCGCCCTGCACACCTTTCCTGAGGAAGGCCGCAGCTACTGCGAACTGTCCTCGTGCAACCGGCAGAAATTCGTCGCCCTGATCGAGTTGCTCGAACCGCACGAGATCACCTGACGGAGGGCTGGCACATGAAAGACGATTCAAACGACATCTCGCGCCCCGAGCCAACAAGTGGCTCCTATTTCTTGAGTTTGCCCATTTTTTGCGACAACTCCGAAATGGAAATCGAGGTCACGGAAACCCTTTACCAGACAAACTCGAAGTTTCAGGACATCCTTATCGTCAATACGCCGAAGTTCGGTAAGTGTCTGATTATCGACGGCGTGATGCAATCCGCCGAATCCGATCACGCGCTGTATGACCATGCCCTGCTCAGCCAGCTTCGCCAGAACGACAGAAATATCCTGATACTCGGCGGCGGCGACGGATTCATTGCGGAAACCGCGCTCAATCAGAACCCCACGCTGCGCGTCACCATGATCGACCTCGATCCAGTGGTGATTCAAGGTGCGCAACTCGCGCTCGGGCAGAAGGTGTTCGGCGATCCCCGTCTGAACCTGGTGATTGGCGATGCCGTTCATTTCCTGAAAACGGACACGGCAATTTACGACGGGATCGTCTGCGATCTCACCGATACGCCTATCGGCACCAACAGCGAACGGGAGAAATTCGAGGCCTTCTTCAAAGAGGTCATCGCTTCTTCGAAGGAACGGCTTGATCAGGATGGCTGGATCAGCATTCAGGCGGGCGCAACGATCGCAACCGACAAGTTCATCGACGAGGCCGACATCATTGGCGCCATCCTGGCCGAGCACTTTGGGGATGTTTCCAAGGCGGACATCCATATCCCGAGCTATGGTGAAACCTGCTCATTTCTTCATGCCGGCAAGATGAAGAACGATGGTCGATAAGCTGCCATGACTGGCACCTTTCAAGTCTTAAGCCCTGACGAGATCGGCCCCGAATTGTTGCGGGCAATTCTTAAGTTGGGCGTCGAGAGCGAAACTTGGCAAGCCCCAGATGTCGAATACTTTGAAACGCGTCTGTGCAAACCGTCGAACATCAATGTTGTCTATCTCGTGGATGGCAAGCCTCGCGGCCATATCCTCGCCCGTCCGCACAACGAAGCGGTACAGGACTACTGCGAGGAAGACCCGTTGATGAAAGTCAGCGATGCGCCGATGTATTACATCGAACATTTGGCGGTCGATAGAGCGGTTCGCGGCCGGTCACTGAGTACGGTGTTGATTCTGAAATTGGCTGCTGAAGCCAATAGGCGTGGCGTTTATAAATTCAGCAACCACTGCCGGGCGATCAACGGGCTTAGCGACATAATCGCAAGAAAATTCAAGGATGGCCTGCGAGTCATCAGGCGGATAGACAGTTATTGCGACCTGAATAATGAGCCTTGCGATTATCTGGAGATTGATTTTGTTGCCAAGGTCTGAAGAAATCCAATTGCAGCAGTCTCCATACAATTCGGTTTACATTGCCAATTTCGCTTCTATCGGCAGGATGTTTCTCAAGCAGTGGGGATGGCTGCACTGAACCTGCCAAGTTACAAGGAGCGGGCGGCCATCCTCGGCATCGGCCTGCTTGGAAATTTTCTCATTGCCAACGGCTTCGACTACGTCCTCTACCCATGGGTGATCTGGAAGCTGGGCCCGCTGCACGGCGCGGCGGTGATGACCCTGGCCTCGTTCCTGATCTGCTGGGCCACCCTGCTGTTCTACGACTGGGCGAAGAAGGACTGGCTGGGCATCGAGACCCTCAAGGAACTACGCGACAACGCCGGCAACAGCCGGTTGATGCGCGCGCTCCAATGGGCGGCGGTCAAGGGCGAGGCCGCGCTGTTGGTCGTCCTCTCGATCTGGACCGATCCCTTCGTTGTCGTCGCCTACTTTCGCCATGGGGCGCACCAATATAACGGCATGACGGCGCGCGACTGGCGCATCTTCCTGATCGCGCTGGTTATCGGCAACGGATACTGGTCGGCGGCGATGTTCGTTGGGGTGTCGGCGGCGGAATACGCATGGTCTGGAATTTCAGGAGTCTTGCCGTGAGCAAGCAAGAGGCCTAAATATGGCGGACAGTTGGGAAATGGTGTTACCAAACCTGCGACAACCCCATGAAGAAACGGGCGATTTCAAACCCAAGGGCTGCGGTGATGAAACCTGGAGCAGGTGGGACAACGGTTATGTCTGGGTCAGGCGTTTCGCGATGGAAACTGGGTTCTGGCGGCAGTCGAGCACGCGCCAGATCTGGATTTCCTCGCCTTCGACACGATAATAGATCGCGTAGGGAAAGCGCCGTGACAGCGTGCGGTGGTAGCCGAACACCTTCTGATGGATGCCGGCATGCAGCAGCAGGGAGTCGATATCCGAGAACAGCGAATCGAGGAAGTAATCGCCGAGCCCCGCTTGCTGCCTTTCGTAAAAGCTGCGACCCGATGCGATATCATCGACCGCGATGGAAAGCAGGCGAATTCTCAAGCTCGGCTGTTCCCGCGCAGACCATCCTTGGCTTCGGCCCAGTCCACAAAGTGGGCAGTTCCCGCCGCCAGTTCATCCTTGGCCTGCTTCAGGGCTGCTTCGTGCCACGGGGGCGATTCCACACCCATATCTGTCGTCGTACACAGCGAATCCCAGAGAGCTTCCATCAACTTCAGCTTTTCCGCCACGGGCATGGCGGCGATGTCGGCAGTGGTCATAGGGTGATCTCCTCGATGGGCGTGACGACATGCTAGCAAAAGTCGGGGCGGGCGGGATGCAATGCACCGCATGGGGTACGACGGCCACTGTGCTTAATGAGACGGCATGGCATTGATCGAAGCAAACGACGGTCTGTGGTTCCAGGAAGACCTCTACGCGGACATTGCCTACAGCTTCCGCGTGTCGGCCGTTCTGCACCGCGAGACAAGCGCCTTTCAGGACATCCTGATCCTTGCCACCCCGATGCTGGGCAAGGTGCTGGCGCTGGACGGCATTGTCCAGTGCGCGCAGAAGGACGAGGCGATCTACCACGAGATGCTGGCCCATTCCGGGGTGTTTCTGCGTCTGGCGCTGGGAACCCCTGAGACTGGGCTGGAGGTGCTGGTCGTAGGTGGCGGCGATGGCGGCGTTGCCCGCGAGTGCCTGAAGCATGATCGCGTGGCAGGGGTGACGGTGGTGGACATCGACCCGCGCGTGCGGGAGACGGTGCTGATGCACTTTCCCGAACTGCCGGCCGGCGCCTATGACGATCCGCGCCTGACGGTGGTGGATACCGATGCGGCCGGGTTCGTGCGTGGGCACTGGAACCGCTTCGACCTCATCGTCGCCGATACGCCCGACCCGGTCGGGGCGGCGAAGCCCCTGTTCGGGCGGGAATTCGTCGCGGATTGCCATGTCGCCCTGAAGGACGGCGGCGTCTTCGTCCGCCACGGCGGTTCGCTGCTCCTGCAAACGCGGGAGTTCCTTGATGCCCGCGAGGATGTCGCGGCGGTGTTCGGGACCGGTCGCACCCGAGCCGGCCTGCTGGCGACCTGCTCCTACCTCGGAGGCTGGTTCACCTGGCTTTCGGCCGTGAAAGACGCCCCCTATCCGCAGGGCGAACCGGGGTTGCGCGCCCTGCGAGCACTGTTTGAGCGGGCCGCCCTGGATGTGCGCTGGTATTCCCCTGAATTGCAGTTCGCGGCGGGTGTTTTGCCGGCTTGGTGCGTCGACGATCAGGGCCTCGATATGACCCGGCCTCAGACATGAAGAGTTCGCTGGCAAGTAATTCTCCTGGCGGAAATAAAAACAGGGGCCGAGGCCCCTGTTTTTATTTGCCGGGTGCGGCTTACTTGCAGCCCATGGCGGCCTTCATCTTGCCCATGCGTTCGGCCTGGATGCCGCCGGCGAGAGCCTTGGCATCCGCCTGCTTGCCGGCATAGACGAAGGGGATGATCTCCGTTTCGCGGGTCTTCTTGAAGTCTTCCCAGGTCGGCTTGAAAGCGGCGGCCTTGGCTTCGTCGCCGGCGTTGTAGCTCTTCGCCATGGCGGCCAGGGTGGCGTCCAGTTTGGTGCTGGCGCCGTGGATCTTGGCCTTCAGGCCGTCGTAGGCGGATTTGTCGCTGGAGCCGATCATGGTGACCAGGTGGCCACGGGCTTCCATCAGGGAGGCGCAGGCATCGTCCGACTGGGCGGCCTGAGCGGTTCCAACGGTCAGGGTGGCGAGGGCGGCGAGCAGGAGCAGGGAGGGCTTGGTCATGGCGGTTTCCTTATATACATGGGCATGGAGGGAGTCACTGCGGATCCAATCAGGCGGGCCGTGGCGGTTAGTCCAATGCGCCTGCCCGATGGCTGCCCCTATCCTGGGTAAAGCCCATTTGATCAACATTGATATTGGTCAAATAGCGATCCGTTGGCGGATCGAGTGGTGAAAATGCCGCACAAGCCTGGGGTGCCGACATGGGAGCCGATCCGGCATGCGTCGTGTATCGTTACATCCTTTGCAAATGAAGCGAGTCAGGACGGAAATGAAAGGCCCGAAAACCTACGACGAATACGTTGATCTGGTGCACAACGCCGTTTACGAAGTTGACGAGATGCGCGCCGGCATCGACTACGACCCGGAGAACGCCGAACGCTGGTCCACCATGCTGGATCATCTGGATGGCGTGCTGCGCAAGCTCTATGACGACATGATCTCAGACAAGTATGAATTCCCCACCGGCAAGGATCTGCCCTACATGCAGTTCATCAATCGCTGGGGCAGGGAAATTCCCTTCAAGCAGTTGCTGGTGGTGATCAACCAGGCCCACAAGGACGGGCTCTCCCGTGAGTAAGATCATCACCATCGTTTTGCTGGTCATCCTGGGGGTGTATCTGTTCCGGCGCCTGGCGGGCCAGCGCGGTGCGCCTTCCAAGCCACCCGAGAACAAGGCCGCCGAGGACATGGTGCGCTGCAAGGCTTGCGGCGTGAACCTGCCCCGCTCCGAGGCCGTGCTCAGCAAGGGGCGGTTCTACTGTTGCGATGAGCATCGCCGCGCCGATTCCTGAACCGCCGGGGGGGAGCTTCCCGGACAGTTTCTGGCGCTCCCTCGTCCATCTCAATCATTTCCGCCTGTTCCTGGCGGCGGCCCTGGGGGTTACCGGCCTGCTTTCCGGGCAGCCGTTCACACGGCTGGACCACCCCGTCCTCTTCACCCTGACCTGCGCCGGCTATTTCCTCAGCGCCCTGTTGTTCAGGCGGCCCGCGGTCCGGCGCAGCGAGCCGTTCGACCGCCAGGTCGTGCGCCAGGTCATCGCCGACATCGCCTGTCTGGGGGTGCTGATGTATCTCTCCGGCGGCAATGCCAGCGGCATGGGGCTGCTGCTCATCGTCACCGTGGCGGCGGTCGGGATGTTGCCGGATACCCGGGTGGTGCTGTTCTGGACGGCGATGGCCTCCATCGCCGTGCTGGGCGAACAGCTCCTGCAACTGATCGGTTTCCAGTCCGGAATGGGCGGTTTCGTTCGCGCGGGCTTGTTGTCGCTGGGGTTTTTCGGCGTGGCCCTGCTGTCCCATGCCCTCGCCAAGGGCGCCCTGGCGGCTGGCGACCTGGCCCGGGAAAAATCCCTCCAGGCGGAGAGCATGGCGCGCATCAATGAGCGCGTGATCCAGGAATTGCCCTACGCGGTCATGGCGGTGAACGGCAAGGGCGAGGTGCTGCAATACAACGCCCACGCCGAGCGCGTGCTGGGGACGCATTTTTTCGCCCGCTGCGACCTGGGCCATTGCGCGCCGGTGCTCGCCGAACTGTGGGATACCTGGCGCCGGCGGGGCGAATTGCCCCGGCATCCGTTCCGCGCCGGCCCCGATGGACGCCGACTGCGCGCCCGCTTCATCGAACTGGAGCCCACCCGTGAAGAGGGCGCGGTGGTCGTGCTGGAAGACATGACCGAGCTGGAATCCCAGGCCCAGAAGATGAAGCTGGCCTCCCTGGGCATGTTGACCGCGAACCTGGCCCACGAAATCCGCAATCCGCTCTCGGCTATCAGCCATGCCACCGGCCTGCTCAAGGAAGACGCGCGGGAGGGCATGGCGCCCAGGCTCACCCGCATCATCGAGGACAATGTGCGGCGCCTGAACGGCCTGGTGGAGGACGTGCTGTCGCTCAACCGGCGTGATCGGCTGGAGCGGGAAATGGTGGCGCTGGAGGACTTTCTCCCGTTGTTCGTGCAGCAGTTCGTCCAGCGCGAGTCGGTCTCCCCCGGGGTCATCCAGATTCTGCTGGCGAGGGAATCCAGGGTTTGCATGGATCCGGGCCACCTGGAGCAGATCCTGTGGAATCTGATGCGCAATGCCTGGCGCTACTGTACCCGGCGCCCAGGCAGCATCCGGGTGAGGGTGACCCGCGACGAGAGTCGCGCGGTGATCGAGATCCTCAACGATGGCCCCCCCATTTCGCCCGAGGTGCAGTCCCACCTGTTCGAACCGTTCTACACCACGGACAAGCAGGGTACCGGCCTGGGCTTGTATATCGCGCGCGAATTGGCGGAGGCCAACCGGGCGGCCTTGCGCTATGTGGATAATCAGGACGGTGCCCTGTTCAGGCTGAGTTGCCAGGCGCCGCCATGTTGACGGGGAGACGAGCATGAAACGTCCGCGCGTGCTGTTGGTGGATGACGAGCCCGACCTGCTGGATCTGCTGGAGATGGACATGCTGCGCATGGGGCTGGACAGCGCCCGGGCGGGGACCGTCGCCGACGCTCTGGACCAGTTGCGCAAGGGCACGTTCGATCTGTGCCTGACCGACATGCGCCTGCCGGATGGCGAAGGGCTGAGCGTCGTGCGCCATATCGCCGAGAATTTCCCCAACATGCCGGTGGCGGTGATCACCGCCTTCGGTTCCGCCGAGAGCGCGGTGGCCGCCCTCAAGGCCGGCGCCTTCGATTACGTGGAAAAGCCGGTCACGCCGGAAAAGGTGCGCGGCTTGGTGCGCTCGGCCATCAAGGTGCCGGATCGGCCCGGCGCGCAGGCGGGGGATCGCCCCCTGGTGGGCCACTCCGCCGCCATGTGCCAGGTCCGCGCCCTGATCGACAAGGTGGCGCGCAGCCAGGCGCCGGTGTTCATCGCCGGCGAAACCGGAACCGGCAAGGAAGTTGCCGCGCGCCTGATCCATGCCCAGGGCGCCCGCGCCGAATCCCCCTTCGTGGCGGTGAATTGCGGCGCCATTCCGGAAAACCTGATGGAAAGCGAGTTCTTCGGCTACCGCAAGGGGGCCTTCACCGGCGCGGACAGCGACCGGGACGGTTTCTTCCAGGCGGCCCAGGGCGGAACCCTGTTCCTCGACGAAGTGGTGGACCTGCCGCTGGCCATGCAGGTCAAGCTGCTGCGCGTGATTCAGGAGAAACGGGTGCGGCGCGTGGGGGGCGTGGTGGAGGAGCCGGTGGATGTGCGAATCATGAGCGCTTCCCACCAGGATCTGCAGGCTGCGGTGAGCCAGGGCCGATTCCGCCAGGATCTTTACTACCGCCTCAACGTGATCGCGCTGCGCATGCCCTCGCTGCGGGAAAGACGCGAGGATCTGCCGGAACTGACGGCCCATGTCCTGGCGCGGCTGTGCGCCGCCAGCCACAGGTCGCCGCCCCGTCTGGACGAGGCGGCCTCCCGTGCGCTGCAAGGCTACGACTTCCCCGGCAACGTGCGGGAACTGGAGAACATCCTGGAACGGGCGCTGGCCCTGTCCGAGGGCCCAGCCATCGGCCAGGACGACCTGGATCTTCTGCCGCCGGACCACGGCGAGGCGCGCGGCGCCGGCGGCGAGGCGCACCCGGAAGGGGGTTTGCAGGCCTACCTGGATGCCGCCGAAAGGCAGGCCATCCTCGACGCCCTGGCGAAAACCGGGCGCAACAAGACGGCGGCGGCCCGTCTGCTGGGGGTGACGTTCCGCTCCTTGCGTTATCGCCTGGAACGGCTCGGCATGGAGTGAGCGAGCCCCGGAGGGGGGTGACGCCGTCAGTGGTCGTGCTTCTCCCGCACCAGCTGGTCGATGAGGGTCATGACTTCCTTGCTGGCCTCCTCGGCGCTCCGGAGCTTCTCGTACATGGCCTGCTGCAAGCCCAGGTCCTTCTCCCAGTCCTGATCCAGGTAAGGCAGCATGGCATGGATGCTGTCGTGGACCCGGGCATGGGGTTGGACCAGCATCTTGTAGGAGGGCAGGGCGCCGAACAGTTCCCGGCCCTGGCCCTCGTACCATTTCCCGAGCCGGCAGTTGTGGTGGTCCACCTTGACGGCATCGGCATAGCTGGTGTCGCGGGTATTCAGGGTCATGTAGGCGCGCTGCTTGAAGATGACATGGTCCACCTTGACCAGGGAGGCGAAGCTCATGTCCTGGACCCTGACCGCGTGCCCCTGGGTATCCCGCGCCGAGCCGGCGAAATGGGCGAAGCGTCCCTCCATCTCGCCGATCACCTGGCGGGAACCGCCGGCCAGGTCTCGCATGGCATGGGAATCGTCCAGCATCCGCCCGGCCGCGCCATTGAGGGTTTCCATGATGCGGCCGATGGATTCCGAGGCATTCTTGGTGTTCTCCGCCAGCTTGCGTACCTCGTCCGCCACCACCGCGAAGCCGCGCCCCGCCTCGCCGGCGCGCGCGGCCTCGATGGCGGCATTGAGGGCCAGCAGGTTGGTCTGGTTGGCGATGGCGGTGATCAGCTTGACCGCGTCCGTGATCTCGTGACTCTGGTTGTTCAGGTCGACGATGGCGTCGGCCATGTTGTCGATGCGGCCGCTGATGTCGGTGAGGCGTTCCACCACCAGGCTCACCGCCCCGCGACTTTCCTCGGCGTCGGCGGTGGTGCGGGTGGCCAGGTCCACCACCTGTTTCATGGTGTCCGTGATGCTCATGAGATCGGCCTGGTTGGAGGCCAGGTTGCCGAGCAGGTTGCCGGTGTTGAGCTCATGCACCATGCCCAGCAGCCGGTTGCGCATCTGCGCCTTGGTCTCGTCGGCCATGGCGTCGAGCAGGACGGTGTGGCTTTCCAGGCCCCGCTTGAAGCCCCCATGGAGGCCCACGGGGAAGGTCTTGCGGAAAAACTTGCCGTCCAGGTGGTTGCGGAAGCTGGTGCTTTCCTCGCGGAAATAGGTTTCCAACTGGTCCAGCATGTCGTTGATGTGCCAGCACAGGCGCCCGATTTCCCCCTGGTCGCGAATGCCGGTGATGCGGCCGCTGAAACGGCCCTGGCTGATCTCCTCGGTGAGTTCGTCCAGTCGGGCGATGGGCGCCAGCCAGTCGCGGATCCTCGCCTGGCCCCAGGCGGACAATGCCACGCCCGCCGCCAGGAATCCCAGCAGCCGCCAGTCGAAGCCATGCATCGCCCAGGTGCCGGCAAGGGTCGCCAGGATCAGCCCGGAAAAGCCCCAGAGCAGTACCCGTAGCCTAGATTGCAAGGACCAGTTCGTCATAGCTCATGCCCTTTTCGGCCAGCAGGTCGGTGAGAATCTTCGTGGATGCCGCGATGGCGTCCCTGGCGCCGGCGCGTTGCTCGGCCTCCAGCATGGCGCGGTACAGGTCGCCGGCGGTCTTGAGGCCGGACGCGCCCGGCTTGCGCCGGACGGAGAAGTAACCGACGACGTTGCCGTCCCGGTCGAAGCTGGGCGTGACGTTGGCGAATACCCAGTAGAAGCTGCCGTCCTTCGCCATGTTCTTGACGTAGGCGTTGCATTCGCGCTTGTCCTGGATCGCGTCCCAGAGCAGCTTGAATACCGCCCGGGGCATGTCGGGATGACGAATGATGTTGTGCTGGGCACCGAGCAACTCCCGCTCGTCGTAGCCGGAGAACTCGATGAATACGCGGTTGCCGTAGGTAATGCGCCCCTTGAGGTCGGTCTTGGAAACGATGAAATCGTCTTCGCGCATCACTTTCTCCACCGAGGTGGGTGTGATGGGTCTTTTCATGTCCGTGGTCTCCGGTTGGCGAAGCGAGTCGCTCTGTTACAGGCGACATATCGGAGAAAACCGGGAAAAGTTTAGCCGCGCGGCCGCGGCGCCTGGCGGCGCGCCACGACGGTGGCCCACGAGACACGAATCGCGGGAAAATGGGTCATGCTGCAAACCATGCCCATCCTCGATGAATTCCATTACCACCAGCGCCTGCGCCAGACCCCCGGCAAGACCCTGGTGCTGTTCGGCAGCGCCACGTGCGGCACCTGTCGGCTGGCGGAACGGCGTTTGCCCGACGTGGTCCCGCCGGATATCCGGCTCTACCGGGTGGATGTCCTGGTCAGCCAGGCCCTGGCCCGGGCCCTGGAGGTGTTTCACCTGCCATCCCTGTTCCTTTACGTGGACGGGCATTACCACGCGCGCCTGGATTGTCCGTTGACCCGCGAGGCCCTGTCCGGGGCCATCGATCTGGCCCTGGCCCTGCCACCCCAGGAGGAGCCGTGATGGTGGCCTGGATTCTGAATGAGGAGGGCTGGCTCGCCGGTGCGCGCCGGGTTGTTTCTCCCAACCGCGACGCGCGCCCGGCGGGGCAGGCCATCAGCCTGGTGGTGATCCACAACATCAGCCTGCCGCCGGGTGAATTCGGCGGCGATGGCATCGAGCAACTGTTCACCAATCGACTGGATCCGGCGGCCCATCCTTATTACGCCGGGATTCACGACCTGCGGGTTTCCGCCCACTTTCTCGTCCGCCGGGACGGCGAACTGGTGCAGTTCGTGCCGTGCGGGCAGCGGGCCTGGCATGCCGGCGCCTCGGCGTGGCGGGGGCGCGAGCGCTGCAACGATTTTTCCATCGGCGTGGAATTGGAAGGCTCCGACGATTGTCCCTTCGCCGAGGCCCAGTATGCGGCCCTGGAGGGATTGCTCGGGGTGTTGCGGGCGGCCTATCCCATCGCCGGCGTGGCCGGTCATGACGAGATCGCGCCCGGGCGCAAGACCGATCCGGGACCGTATTTCGACTGGAAACGCGTGCGGCGCTGAGTCGGGCGCCGCGAACCGTCCGCCACCGGCGGGATCAGGCCGCCTGGGCGGGGATCTGGGCGCCGACGCGCTTGATGCGGTTGTTCTCGCCCACGTAGACCAGGGTGGGTTCGAAGCTGGCCAGTTCGATCTCGTTGTAGGTGGCGTAGCTGGCGATGATGAGGATGTCGCCCACGGCCGCCTTGCGGGCGGCGGCGCCATTCACGGAAATCATGCCGCTGCCGCGCTGGCCGCGGATGGCGTAGGTGGCGAAGCGTTCGCCGTTGTTGACGTTGTAGATCTCGATCCGCTCGTATTCCCGGATGTCCGCCGCGTCCAGCAGGTTCTCGTCGATGGCGCAGGAACCCTCGTATTCCAGCTCGGAGGCTGTGACACGAACGCGGTGCAGCTTGGACTTGAGCAGTGTGCGTTGCATGGCGAAGGACGGTTGAGAAAACGGGACGTGATTATAACGGAATTTTGCAGTGCACAAGAAAGGCGGCGGAGGGTATGAATGGCCCACCCCCCGAGGGGCTCAGCACTCGATGTTGTCGATGAGCCGGGTTATTCCCAGACGCGCGGCGACAAGGATGATGAAGCGCTCATCGTCGGTCCCGGGTGCCAACAAGGTGGCGCGGTTGCGGACGGAAACATAGTCTACGATCCAGCCGTGGTCAGTCAGTTCCCCGGCGACATGGTCCTCGATGCCGGCGAAGTTCCTTTCCCCGGCGATGATCCGGTCGGCCGCCGCCCGCAATAGCCGATACAGCCGGGGCGCCTCCGTCCGTTCCCCGGCGGTCAGATAGCCGTTGCGGGAAGACAGGGCGAGGCCGTCATCGGCCCGGCGGGTTTCCGCCTCGACCATGACGATGGGCAGGTTGAACTGGCGCACCAGGCCCTTGAGGATGAAGAGCTGCTGGTAGTCCTTCTTGCCGAAAACCGCGTAGCGGGGCTGGACCATGTTGAACAGTTTCAGCACCACGGTGGCCACACCCTGGAAATGGCCGGGGCGGTGGGCGCCGCACAGTTCGCCGGCGAGGGGGGGCTCCACGCTGAAGGTCTGGGGCTCCGGATACATCTCGTGGACATCCGGGGCGAACACGATGTCCGTGCCGGCCGCTTCCAGTTGCGCGCAATCGGCCTGGAGGGTGCGGGGATAACGGTTGAAGTCCTCGCCGGCACCGAATTGCAGCGGGTTCACGAAGATGCTGGCCACCACCGGCCGGCCATGGCGGGCGGCGATCTCGGCCAGGGCGACGTGGCCGGCGTGGAGGTTTCCCATGGTCGGGACGAAGGCGGTTTCCCGCTGGCCCGACAGGGCCTCCCGCAGTTCGGCGACGGCGTGGATGAGCCGCATCAGAAACCGTGTTCCGGCCCGGGAAACTCGCCGGCCTTCACCGAGGCGACGTAATTGCGGATGGCGGCGGCGATGTTCCAGGCGCCTTCCATGAAATCCTTGGCGAAGCGCGGCGGTTTTTCCGTGAGGCCCAGCAGATCCTGCAATACCAGTACCTGGCCGTTGCACTGGGGGCCCGCGCCGATGCCGATGGTGGGAATGGCCAGGTGCTGGGTGACCTCGTCGGCCAGCACGCCGGGGATGGATTCCAATACCAGCATCTGGGCGCCGGCGGCTTCCAGGTCGGAAGCGTCCTGGAAGAGCTGGGTGGCGGCGCTGGCTTCCCGGGCCTGGGCCCGGTAGCCGGTGGCGTTCACGGACTGGGGCAGCAGGCCCAGGTGAGCGCAGACCGGAATGCCGCGCCGGGTCAGGAAGCGCACCGTGTCCACCATGACGGCGCCGCCTTCCAGCTTCACCATGTTGGCGCCGGCGGCCATGAGCCGGGCGGCCGAGTCGAAGGCCTGCTCGGCGTTCCTCTGGTAGCTGCCGAAGGGCAGGTCGGCCACCACGAAGGCCTTGCCGGCCACGCCCCGGGCCACGGCGTCGGTGTGGTAGGCCATCTGCTCCAGGGTGACCGGCAGGGTGGTGGCGTGGCCCTGGACGGTCATGCCCAGGGAGTCCCCCACCAGCAGGATATCGATGCCATTTTCGGCCAGGAGGCGGGCGAAGCTGGCGTCATAGCAGGTCAGGGCGGTGAGTTTCTCGCCCTTCTCGGCGCGGGTCAGGAGTTGGGGAAGAAACATGGTGTGTTCTCCGCGGGGTTGGGCGCGCCTCAGGCGCCCAGATTGAAGAATTCCCGCGCGCCGCGCATGTCCTGGATGCGCTCGGCGAGCAACTCGAAATCGGCGTCCTTGTCGGCGAAATTCAGGTGCTCGCTGTTGACGGTGAGCAGCGGCGCGCTGTCGTAATGATAGAAGAACTCGCTGTAGGCCCTGGCCAATTCGGCGAGATAGTTTTCGCCGAGTTGGCGTTCATGGGGGCGGCCGCGTTTCCTGACCCGATCCATCAGGGTGGCCGGGTTGGCTTGCAGGTAGATGACCAGGTCGGGCGTCGCGGCCGGCGGTCTGAGGCCGTCATGGAGTTGGCGATAGAGGCGGAATTCGGCGTCGTCCAGGGTCAGGCGGGCGAACAGCATATCCTTGTCCAGCATGAAATCCGCCACCGTGGCGGGCGTGAACAATTCGCCCTGGACCAGGCGACGGGCCTGCTCCACCCGGGAAACCAGGAAGAACAGTTGGACCGGCAGGGCGTAGCGCTTGCGATCCTCATAGAACCGGGAAAGGAACGGGTTCTCGTCGGCGTTCTCCAGGACCAGGCTGGCGCCCATGCGGGCCGCCAGCTTGCGGGCGAGGCTGGTCTTGCCCGCGCCGATGGGGCCTTCCACGACGATATTGCGAAACCGGCCCAACATGTCAGGGCGCGGCCCTGCTGTCTGGAACGGACAGGCGCGTGAGGCCGGCGGCGGGCAGGCCGGCGAGGCACGCGGCGACCCGGCCATGGCCGGGTATGAGGACGTCGGGCGCGATCTCGGCCAGGGGCAGCATGACGAAGGCGCGGTCCGTCATGCGCGGGTGGGGCAGGGTGAGGCCGGGCTCGTGCATGACCAGGCCGTCGTAGAGCAGCAGGTCCAGGTCCAGGGTGCGCGGTGCGTTCTTGAAGGCGCGGTCCCGGCCATGGCGGCTTTCGATTTCCAGCAAGGCGGTCATCAGGGCGCGCGGCGAGAGGCGGGTCATCAGGCCGACGACCGCGTTGATGAAATCGGGCTGGTCGGCGAAGCCCTCCGGACTGGAGAGGTACAGGGCGGAGCGGGCGACAAGGCGGGTTTCCGGCAGCCGGGACAATTCGCCGCGGGCGCGCTCCACCTGGGCCAGCGGATCGCCCAGGTTGGCGCCCAGGGCGATGAAGGCGGCCACCTCAGTCAAGACGAACCTCGATCGCCTCCGCCGGCTTGGGGCCGGAGCGACGGCGGCGGCGCTTGCGCTTGGCGTCGCCGGTCTGGGCCGGCAGCAACATGCGGGCCTGCTCGTCCGCGTCAACCTCCTGGAATCGGGTCCACCAGTCAGTCAGTTCCTCGGTGGCGTCGCCGCCCCGGGCACGGATCAGCAGGAAATCGTAGCCGGCCCGGAAACGGGGGTGATCCAGCAGGCGGTAGGGGCGCGCGCCGCTGCGCTGCTCGAAGCGGGATTGCAGCGCCCAGATTTCCTTGATGGTGCCGTCGAAGCGACGCGGGAAGGCGAGGGCATCCCGCTGCCGATCCAGCACCGCGTCCATGGCGTCGTAGAGGGCGGGCTGGGCGCTCTGGCCGGTATCCTTGTTGCGGCGCCATTCGGCCTGCATGTCGAACCAGAGCAGGCAGGCCAGCATGAAGGCCGGGGAGGTGGAATGGCCCTGGCGGATGCGCTCGTCGGTGTCGTGCAGGGCGGCATGGATGAATTTCTGCCGGTCGGGATCGTCCAGGATGGCGTCCAGCATGGGCAGGACGCCGTGATGCAGGCCCTCGGCGCGCAGCTGGCGCACGCCCCGCTCGGCGTGGCCGGAGAGCAGGAGCTTCATCATCTCGTCGAACAGTCGGGAAGCGGGAATGCGCTCCAGCATGGGGGCCAGTTCGGCGATGGGCGCCCGGGTGGCGGGGTCGATGTGGAATTCCAGCTTGGCTGCGAAACGGGCGGCGCGCAGCATGCGCACCGGATCTTCCCGGAAGCGTTGGGCCGGATCGCCGATCATGCGCAGCACCTTCTTGCGGGCGTCCTCGAAGCCGCCGTGCCAGTCCCAGACTTCCTGCTTTTCCGGGTCGTAATAGAGGGCGTTGATGGTGAAGTCGCGCCGGGCGGCGTCCTCCTCCTGGTTGCCGAACACGTTGTCGCGCAACAGCATGCCGTCCTCGGCGGTGACGCGGGATTCATCCTCGTCGTCCTCGGCCTGGGGCGTGGCGGCGCGGAAGGTGGTGACCTCGATGAGGTCGGCGCCACAGTAGACATGCACGATCTGGAAGCGCCGGCCGATGATGCGCGCGCGACGGAACACCCGGCGGACTTCCTCGGGCGTGGCGTCGGTGGCCACGTCGAAATCCTTGGGCTCCCGGCCCAGCAGCAGGTCCCGCACCGCCCCGCCGACGATGAAGGCGGCGTACCCTGCCTCGCGCAGGGCGCGGGTGGTTTTCAGGGCGCAGGACTGGACCTGCTCGCGCCGAATGCCATGGGCTTCCTGGGGCAGGATGCGTGGGCCGGAGGCGGGTTTCTTGCCAAATACCTTATTGATGAGCCGGCGAATCATGGCTGCCGGCGTGCGGGTGCGATCATGGGGGAAGGTTCTCCTAAGCGGGCTGGATTATACACGCGGGGTTTCGCCCTTCGGCTTGCCGGCGGCGGCCCCAGGGGCTACAGTACCCCGCGTTTCCAGCCCAATAGGACATCGGGAGTGTTAGCCCTCATCGAAGCAGCAGGTTGGCCGATCTGGCCCTTGATCATCGCCTCGATCCTGGCCCTGGCCATCATCTTCGAGCGCTTCTACACGCTGCGCCGGCCCCAGGTGATTCCCAATGGCCTGCTCGAGCAGGCGCTGACCAACCTGCGTCAGCACGGACCCAATCCGGACCTGCTGCGTGGCCTGGCGGAGGGCTCCCCCCTCGGCCGCGTGCTGGCGTCCGGCATCCGCAACCTTGGCGCCAACCGGGAGGTGATGAAGGAGTCCCTGGAGGAAACCGGTCGCGCGGTGGCCCATGATCTGGAACGCTACCTCATGTCCCTGGGTACCATCGCCTCGGTGGCTCCGCTCCTGGGCCTGCTCGGCACGGTGATCGGCATGGTGGAGATCTTCGGTTCCCAGGCCCCCTCGGGGGGCAACCCGGCGGCGCTGGCCCACGGCATTTCGGTGGCCCTCTACAACACCGCGTTCGGCCTCATCGTCGCCATTCCCAGCATGATCTTCTACCGCTTCTTCCGCGGCCGGGTGGATGCCTACCTGGTGGAGATGGAGCAGCAGGCGGTGAGGTTGGTGGAAATCGCCCACGGCGAGCGCAAGTAATGCAATTCCGCAACCGGCGCCATGACGAGCCGGAGATCAACCTGATTCCGTTGATCGACGTGCTGCTGGTGATCCTGATCTTTCTCATGGTCACCACCACCTATGCGCGCTTTTCCGAACTGCAGATCAACCTGCCCGAGGCCCAGGGCGACAGTCCCAAGGAAGCACCGACCCAGATCAATGTGGGGGTCGACGAGCATGGCGCCTACCTTGTCAACCAGGCGCCCGTGGCCGGCGGTGGCGACGTGGGCGCGCTGGTGGCTGCGCTGACAACGGCGGCGGGCGCCCAGAAGGATCCCGTCATCGTGATTTCGGCCGATGCCCATGCCACCCACCAGTCGGTGATCCGCGTCATGGATGCCGCCCGCCGCGCCGGCTATCCGCGGGTGACGTTCGTCACCCAGAGTTCCGCCGCCGATCAGCCTTGAGCCAGGCGCTCGCGCGCTGCTGGTTCGGCCGTGGCCCGGCCTGGCTCCGGTGGTCGCTTGCCCCGCTGTACCCGCTCAGCCTGTTGTTCCGTGTGCTGGTGGCGCTGCGTCGCGCCCTGTATCGCGTCGGTCTGCTGAAGGCGGTGCGCTTGCCGGTGCCGGTGATCGTCGTGGGCAATCTCAGCGTCGGCGGTTCAGGCAAGACGCCCCTGGCCCTGGCCCTGGTGGATTGGCTGCGCCAGGCGGGCTATGCACCGGGCCTGATCAGCCGGGGGTATGGCGGTCGCGCCCGCGAGGTCATGCCGGTGCGCCCGGACAGCGATCCCGCCCTGGTGGGCGATGAGCCCGTGCTGCTGGCGCGGCGGGCGGGATGCCCGGTCTGGATCGGCAGGCGGCGTGGTCAGGCCGGGCAACAACTGCTGGCTTTCCATCCCGAAGTCGATGTGATCCTGACCGACGACGGGCTGCAGCATTACGCCCTGGCGCGGGACATGGAAATCGTGGTGGTGGACGGCGAGCGCGGCTTCGGCAACGGCCGCCTGCTACCGGCCGGGCCCTTGCGGGAACCGCTTTCCCGGCTTGCCGAGGTGGACGCGGTGGTGATCAACGGCGGCGCCGGAAGCCTGTCGTTTCCCGTGCCGGCTTTTTCCATGGCCCTGGCCGGCCACAGCCTGGTCAACCTCGCCCGGCCCGACCTGGTCGTGCCCCCATCCCATTTCCGCGGCGGCAAGGTTCACGCCCTGGCGGGCATCGGCAATCCCGACCGTTTCTTCGCCCGCCTGACCGCGCTGGGCCTGGAGATCGAGCCCCGCTCGTTCCCCGATCATCATGGCTTCGTGGCGGCCGACCTGCCCCCGGGCACGGTGATCATGACGGAGAAGGACGCCGTGAAATGCGCGGCCTTCGGGCGCCCGGATGCCTGGTTCCTGGCGGTTGACGCGGAGGTGGATGGGGGTCTAAATACCTTGCTGCTGACTGTTCTGAAAGCCCGACATGGATCCAAAACTGCTTGAAATACTTGTCTGCCCCTTGTGCAAGGGGCCCCTGGTTCACCGCAAGGCGTCCCGGGAGTTGATCTGCAAGCCCGATCGTCTGGCCTTCCCCATCCGCGACGGCATCCCGGTCATGCTGGAGGAGGAGGCGAGGCGACTGGACGAAACCGAGGACGTGGCGTGACCGGGGCCTGAACCGGCATCACGGGCGAAACCCCCACGCCGATGGCCAAGCCTTTCCCATTGCAGGCGCTGCTGGAGCACTCCCGCCACCGCACCGAGGCCGCGGAGCGCCTGCTGCGCATCCTCAAGCGCCGGGAAGAGGCGGCTCGCCAGCGGCTGGAGGAATTGCACGGTTTCAAGCGGGACTACCAGCAGCGCCTGGCGGGCCGGGGCGCCACGGGAATGGATATCCATCTGCTGCGGGATTTCCATGCCTTCCTCGTCAAACTGGATGTCGCCATCCACCAGCAAACCGGCGAGGTGGACAAGGCCCTGGGCAATTGGCGGGCCGCCCATGCCAACTGGCTGGTCCTGCGGCAGAAGGTCAAAGCCTATGAAACCCTGGCCAGCCGCCATCATGCGCGGGAAGCTGCCAGCCAGGAAAAACGCGACCAGCGGCTCACCGACGAGAACGCGCTGCGCAAGCATGGGGCACGCGGCGAGAAATCAGTGATTTGATACGGCACGATGCTTGCTTATTCTCCGACGTATCGGGTCGGAGGGTTTCATGGCGGATATGGCGATGGTGTTGGAAGGCGCGAGCGCGGCCGGCGTCCAGGTTGGCAAGCAGGAGGTCATCGCGGCGGGGCCGGCGGGCAGGGCGGCTGGCTCGTTCTTCGCGGTCCTGGCTTCCAGGATGGGGGCCCTGGCCAAGGCGGAGACCAGGGGCGATGTGGACGCCCTCCTGGCCATGAAGGGAGGAGAGATGGATGCGTCCCTCGCCGGCGTCGATCTCCTGGCGGCGGCGTCCGGTGCCGATCCCGACGCCGCGGAGACCCAGTCATCGCTTGCCACCCAGGCGGCATTCGAGCTGGGCATCCCGCCGGGCCTGATCGGAGATCTCGCCCGGCAAGCAGCCGGTCCCGCGGGGGCGGTGCCCGTCCAGGGCGTCGTCGCTTCCATGACATCGTCGGTGGCGGGAGAGGAAGCCGCCATCGAACCGTCTTCCGCGTCGCCTCGGAACCCGGCCCGCCAGATCGCCGGCGATACGAGGGCCGGCGCAAGCCTGTTCCCCCATGGGGCCGGGCAGTCGAATCCCGCGGCAAACGCTGCCGTGGATCCGGATGCCAGGGGGCAATTGTTGCCGCCCGATGTCCTCGGTCGCGCCGGGACGGAACAGACCCTTGCGCCGCTCGCCGACCCGTCGACGGGCATGTCGGGCGAGGGGCTCGCACCCCTGCCCGGGATCGCCGGCGCGGGCGCGGAGATCCCGGTGCCGCGCGGCTTCGAGCATGCCCCGCGGCCGGCCGAAGCCCGCCTGAATGTTTCCGTGGACGCGCCGGTCAAGTCTCCCGCCTTCGCCGGTGAGCTGGGCGAGAAAATCGTCTGGCTCGCGGGTCGGCAGGGACAAATCGCGGAAATTTCCCTGAACCCGCCGCACATGGGTGCGCTTGAGGTGCGCCTGACGGTATCGGGAGGAGAGGCCGGCGCACAGTTCTTTTCCGTCAATCCGGTGGTTCGGGACGCCATCGAGGCGGCATTGCCCAGGCTGCGCGAACTCATGGCGCAGGCGGGGATCACCCTCGGCGAGGCGCAGGTTCGCGACGAAGCATTCATGCAGGGGAAAAATCCCGAGGCTTCCGATCGGAACGCCGCCGCGGCGATGGGGGAATCCGGGGGCGGCGGCGATATCGGCGCCATGACCGGTATCGGCATGGTCCGGGCGCGGGGCATGGGGCTGGTCGATCTCTACGTTTGATGCCTGCGGCGTTTCCGCTTTGGCATCGGGCGGGCCGGCTCTTGCCTATTGGCTTGTCATGACGTAATAAAGAACATAAGCTTCTTCAAGAAACATTCTGTTTTTGCGCGATATTTCTGATCAAGGTTATTCGGATAGAGGATGGCATGACGAAAGAGGAAGCAGAGGCGGCGGAAGTCGAGGCACCCAGGAAGAAGGGCAAGCTGATCATGATCCTGGCGGCGGTGGCTGTCCTGGTGATCGGTGGCGCGGTCGCCGCATTTTTTCTGCTTTCCCAGCCGGATGCCGAGCAAGTCGCCAAGCCTGGCGAGGCGGAGACGGAAGAACACGCGGAGGATGAGCATCCTCCCGTCTACGAAAAGTTGGAAACATTCACCGTCAACCTGGCGGACCAGCAGAGCTATCTGCAGACGGATATCCAGCTCCTGCTGGCGGACACCGGCCTCCAGTCGAAGATCAAGGAACGCATGCCCGAGGTGCGCGATGCGCTGATACGGCTGCTGTCGAGCAAGACCGCGGAGGAGTTGACCCTGCAGGAGGGCAAGGACGCCCTGGCCGACGAGATATTGCAAACCATGAACGATGTGCTGAAGGTCAAGGACAAATCCGAGGGCGTGAAGAAGGTGCTCTTCGCGGCTTTCATCATCCAGGGCTGACTGGAGAAACGTGGCTGACGACATCCTGTCCCAGGAAGAGGTTGACGCCCTGCTCCGGGGCGTGACCGGTGAATCCGAGGATTCCGCCGCCGATGAGGCTGGAGGGGATGTTCGCGTCTACGACATCGGTCGTCAGGAACGCATCGTGCGCGGGCGCATGCCCACGCTGGAAATCATCAACGAACGTTTCGCGCGGAATTTCCGTATCGGCTTGTTCAACCTGATCCGGCGCAGCGCGGAAATCTCGGTGGGGCCGGTGACGGTGATCAAGTACAGCGAGTTCGTGCGCAACCTGGTGGTTCCCACCAACCTCAACATGGTGCACATGAATCCCCTGCGCGGCACGGCGCTGTTCGTGTTCGACCCCAACCTGGTGTTTCTGGTGGTGGACAATCTGTTCGGTGGCGACGGGCGCTTCCACATGCGGGTGGAAGGCCGGGACTTCACGCCCACCGAGCAACGCATCATCAAGAAGATGCTGGATGTGGTGTTCGAGGAAATGCGCAAGGCCTGGGAAGCCATCTTTCCCATCCGCTTCGAATATGTGCGCTCGGAAATGAACACCCAGTTCGCCAATATCGCCACGCCCACGGAAGTGGTGGTGGTCAACACCTTCAACATCGAACTGGGCTCCGGCGGCGGCGATTTTCATGTCTGCATTCCCTACAGCATGATCGAGCCGATTCGCGACCAGCTTACCAGCACCATGCAGGCCGACCGGGCCGAGGCCGACGAGCGCTGGGTTTCCCAGATGAAGCGCCAGGTGCAGGATGCGGAAGTGGAATTGGTGGCGAACCTGGGGCACACCTCGGTGACGCTGCGCCAGATCGTCGATCTCAAGGTCGGCGACGTGATATCCCTGGATTTGCCCGACGCGGTGGTCGCCCAGGTGGATGGCGTGCCGCTGTTCCGCTGCCATTACGGGCAGAGAGGGGGGCAATTGGCCCTCAAGGTCGACCAGGTCTTGCAAGGCCAGGATCAATTGTCCTGTGCCGGGAGCCTATGATGAGCGAAGACGCGCACAAGCAGGATGACATTTCGGCCGATGATTGGGCCGCCGCCCTGGCCGAACAGGAATTGGCCACCCCCGCCGAGGGGGGCGCGGACGACTGGGCCGCCGCCCTGGCCGAGCAGGAATCGGCGGACAAGGCCATGGCCGCCGCGCCGGTCGCGCCCCAACCCCAGAAAGCCCAGATCTTCCAGAACCTCGCCCCGGACAACGTCCAGCCGGCGGCCAACAATCTCGACCTCATCCTCGATATCCCGGTGCAACTCAACGTCGAGCTGGGACGCACCAAGATCGCCATCCGCAACTTGCTGCAACTGGCCCAGGGCTCCGTGGTGGAACTCGACGGGCTGGCCGGCCAGCCCATGGATGTGCTGGTGAACGGTTGTCTCATCGCCCAGGGCGAGGTGGTGGTGGTCAACGACAAGTTCGGCATCCGTCTGACCGACATCATCAGTCCCGCCGAACGCCTGCGCCGAATCAATCGATGAAGCATCCGGGCCTCCATGGCCTCGCATGGCTCTTCGCCATCGTCGCGCCGGTCCGGGCGGCGGCGGAACCCCCGGACATTTCCACGGGCGGTGCCTTGCTCCAGGGACTGATCGGCCTGGTCATCGTGCTGGGCGCCCTGGCGGCCTTCTTCTGGTTCCTGCGACGGTTTTCCCCCGGCCAGAGCGGCGCCCAGGGCGTGGTCAAGGTGGTGGGCGGCGTCATGCTCGGGCCCCGTGAACGGCTGGTGGTGGTGGAAGTGGGCGAGACCTGGCTGCTGCTGGGCGTTGGCGGCGGGCAGGTCAACACCCTGCATGCGTTGCCGCGTCCCGCCAACTACGTGCCCTCGCCCCACGATCCGCTGCCCGGGTTTGCCGACAAGTTGAAGGACCTGCTGGCCAAACGCCAGGCTTGAAGCGGGAAGCGGGTTCCGCCCGCGCCGTGGATCAGGTCCAGGTCCGTTACCTTGAAAGTCGCGTCAGTTAGAATCCGCCGATCATGACGCGCGCGATCCTGTTCCTCGCCCTGCTTTCCCCCACCCTGGCCTGGGCCGCGCCCGGGATTCCGGCCTTTTCCTCCACGCCCGGCCCCGGCGGCGGCACCAGCTACACCTTCAGCATCGAAGCCCTGCTGCTGCTCACGGCGCTGACCTTCCTGCCGGCCGTGTTGCTGATGATGACGGCCTTCACCCGCATCGTCATCGTGCTCTCCCTGCTGCGCCAGGCCATGGGCACCATGACCGCGCCGCCCAACCAGGTCATCGTCGGTCTCTCCCTGTTCCTGACCTTCTTCGTGATGGCGCCGGTGTTCGACAAGATTCACGAGACCGCCTGGAAACCCTATTCGGAAGACCAGATCAGCCTGGTGGAGGCGGCCGATCGCGGCGCCCGGCCCCTCAAGGCCTTCATGCTGAAGCAGACCCGCCAGGAGGATCTGGCCCTGTTCATCCGCCTGGCCAAGGTGCCGCCCCTCAACGCCCCCGAGGAGGCGCCCCTCAAGGTGGTGGTGCCGGCCTTCGTCATCAGCGAGTTGAAGACCGCCTTCCAGATCGGTTTCATCGTGTTCATTCCGTTCCTGATCATCGACATGGTGGTGGCCAGCGTGCTCATGTCCATGGGCATGATGATGCTCTCGCCGATGCTGGTTTCCCTGCCGTTCAAGATCATGCTGTTCGTCATGGCGGACGGCTGGAGCCTGCTGATCGCCTCCCTGGTCCAGACCTTCCAGATATGACCCCCGACACCGTCGTCGCCCTCGTCCGCCAGGCCCTGGAGGTGGCCATGCTGGCGGCCGGTCCGCTGCTGCTGGCGTCCCTGGCCATGGGGCTCCTGGTCTCCATCTTCCAGGCCGCCACCCAGATCAACGAAATGACGCTGTCGTTCATTCCCAAACTGATCGTCATGTTCGTGGTGCTGGTCGTGACGGGGCCCTGGGCGTTGCAGTTGCTGGTCGATTACGTCATTCGACTGCTCGGCAGCATTCCTACCCTGGTCGGCTGATGCTCACCCTTTCCGCCGCGGATCTGGATGGATTGCTGGCACTGTTCCTGTTTCCCTTCTTCCGCATCCTTGCCTGGTTGTCCTTCGATCCCCTGCTGGGCAACCGTTCCGCCCCGGTCAGCGTGCGCGTCGCCCTGGCCCTGGTGCTGACCGTCGCCATCGCCCCCATCCTGCCGCCGGTGGCGAAGGTGGCCCTGGTATCCGGCGACGGTATCCTGATCCTGCTGCAGCAGATCGCCATCGGCGCGGCCCTGGGCTTCACCCTGCGCATCCTGTTCGCCGCGGTCGAACTGGCCGGCCAGTTCATGGGCCTGCAGATGGGCCTGTCCTTCGCCACCTTGTTCGATCCGGTCAACGGCGCCCAGACGCCGGTGATCGCGCAATTCATGGTGCTGACCACCGCCCTGATCCTGTTCGCCTTCAATGGCCACCACCTGGTCATCGCCGCCCTGGCCCGGAGTTTCACGGAGATTCCGGTTTCCACCGGTCTTGGCGCCGCCGGCTTCGCCATGGTGGTGAACTGGGCCGCCACCCTGTTCTCCACGGGGCTGCACATTGCCCTGCCGGTGACCGCCGCGCTGCTGGCCACCAACCTGGCCATTGGCATGATGACCCGCGCCGCGCCCCAGTTGAACATCTTCGCGGTGGGCTTTCCCCTGACTCTAGGCGTCGGCTTCGCGGTGCTCTATTTCACCCTGATCTACCTGCCCCCCCGGATCGAGCAGTTGTGGATGAAGGCCATGCAGGTGGGGGCCGGCGCCATGGCCGGGGTGGCGGGGCAATGACGCCTTCGCCCTGGGTGATGCGCTGGGCGGGCCTGATCCCGCCCGGACGGCCGGTGCTGGACCTGGCCTGCGGCGATGGTCGCCATGCCGTCTACCTGGCCGGCCTCGGCCATCCGGTGGTGGCGGTGGACATCGATCCGGGCTTGTCCGAGCCGGCGCGTTCCACCCCGGGCATCGAATGGCTCCAGGCCGACCTGGAGGAGGCCCCCTGGCCCTGTCCCGGGCGCCGCTTCGGCGCCGTGGTGGTGAGCCGCTACCTGCATCGGCCCCTGTTCGACACCTTGTTCGACAGCCTGGAATCGGGCGGCGTGCTGATCTACGAAACCTTCGCCCTGGGCCAGGCCAAGTATGGGCGGCCGCGCAATCCGGCCCACCTGCTGTTGCCGGGCGAACTGCTGGAGGCCGTCCACGGCCGGTTGCATGTGATCGCCTTCGAGGACGTGGAGGAAGAGGAGCAGCGGCGCCGCATGCAGCGGCTATGCGCGCGCAAACCTTGATGCCCAAGGGCTGATTCCATCACTTTCGGGTAAAATCGCGTTTTTTACATACACCCATTTGCCATGATTACCGGCAGTCTCGTCGCACTCGTCACCCCCATGTTGCCGGACGGCGGCCTGGACATGCCCGCGTTCCGGGCGCTCATCGACTGGCACATCGAGCAGGGCACGGATGGCCTGGTCATCGTCGGCACCACCGGGGAATCGCCCACCGTCAATACCGAGGAGCATTGCCTCCTGATCCGCGCGGCGGTGGAACAGGCCGCCGGCCGCGCGCCGGTGATCGCCGGCACGGGGGCCAACTCCACCACCGAAGCCATCGAACTCACCGAGTGCGCCCTCAAGGCCGGCGCGACCGCCGGACTCTCCGTGGCGCCCTATTACAACAAGCCCACCCAGGAAGGCCTCTACCAGCATTTCAAGGCCATCGCCGAGGCGGTGGACCTGCCCCTGATCCTCTACAACGTGCCCGGCCGCACGGCTTCCGACATCGGCAACGAGACCGCCCTGCGTCTTGCCGGATTGCCCGGCGTGATCGGCATCAAGGACGCCACCGGCAATATCGAGCGGGGCTCGGAGCTGATCAAGCGCGCGCCAGCCGGTTTCGCCGTGTACAGCGGTGACGATGCCAGCGGCATGGTGCTCATGCTGCTGGGCGGCAAGGGGGTGATCTCCGTGACCGCCAACGTGGCGCCCAGGCTCATGCATGAAATGTGCGAGGCGGCCATGACGGGCGATCTGGCCCGGGCGCGGGAGATCAATTTCCGCCTGCTCGGCCTGCACCAGAAACTGTTCGTGGAAGCCAATCCCATCCCCGTGAAATGGGCGATGGCCGAGATGGGGCGCATGCAACCCGGCATTCGCCTGCCCCTGGTTCCCCTGTCCCCCGCCCACCATGACACCCTTCGCGCCGTGATGAAGGAAGCCGGTTCCCTGTGAGGTTCCCCGATATGCGTACCGCCGCCCGCACCCCCCTCGCGCTACTCGTCCTGGGCCTGCTGGCCTCGGGCTGCTCCGTGTTCGAGGGCAAGAAGATCGACTACCAATCAGCCGGCACCCTGCCGTCGCTGGAAGCCCCGCCCGATCTGATCGTGCCTTCCGGCGACAACCGGTTCGCCGTGCCCGATATCAACCCGAAGGGCGCCGCCACGTTCTCCGCCTACGACCGGGAGCGGGCCGGCAAGCCCCAGGCGACGGGCGCCCAGGCGCTGCTGCCCACGGTGGACAAGGTGTCCATCGAGCGGGCCGGCACCCAGCGCTGGCTGGTGGTGCAACTGCCGGCCAAGGACGTCTGGCCGGTGGTCAAGGACTTCTGGCAGGAACTGGGTTTCATCATCAACCTGGAATTGCCCGATGCCGGCGTCATCGAGACCGACTGGGCGGAAAATCGCGCCAAGATTCCCCAGGATGCCCTGCGCAACATGTTCGGCAAGGCGCTTGACGGTCTCTACTCCACCGCCGAGCGGGACAAGTTCCGCACCCGTCTGGAGCCGTCGGGCGACGGGCGCACCGAGATCTACATCAGCCATCGCGGCATGTTCGAGGTGTTCGAGGGCACCGTGAGCGGTGGCGACCAGGGCCAGGGCAAGACCGTCTGGCAGCCCCGGGCCGCCGATCCCGAACTCGAGGCCGAGATGCTGCGCCGTCTCATGGTGCGCTTCGGCGTGGAAGAGGCCCGCGCCCAATCGCTCATGGCGAGCAAGGCGACCCCGCCCCAGGCGGTGATGATCAGGAGCCCGGATGCCGCGCCCGGCCTGACCATGCCCGAGTCCTTCGACCGGGCCTGGCGGCGCGTGGGCCTGGCCCTGGACCGTGTCGGCTTCGTCGTGGAAGACCGTGACCGGGCCGGCGGCGTGTATTTCGTGCGCTACGCCGATCCCGAGGCCGACGCCAAGAAGGACAAGGGCTTCCTCTCCAAGCTGGCGTTCTGGAGTTCGGAAGAGCCCAAGGCCAAGGCCGCGCGCTATCAGGTCCGGCTCAAGAGCACCGAGACGGAAACCGCCCTGGGGGTCTACCAGGAGGATGGCGCGCCGGCCAGGAATGACACCGGCAACCGCATCGCCACCCTGTTGTTCGAGCAGCTCAAGTAATGCGATTCGGGTGTCTCGGCAGCGGCAGCAAGGGCAATGCCTGGCTGGTGGAGGCCGGAGACACCCGCATCATGGTGGATTGTGGATTCGGGGCGCGGGAAACCGGGCGCCGACTGAACCGGCTCGGCGTTGACGTGGACAGTCTCGCCGCCATCCTGGTCACCCACGAGCATGGCGACCACGGTCGCGGCGCCGCCAGGGTGGCCCAGGCCGCTCGCTGCCCGGTCTGGCTGTCCCATGGCAGCCACGCCATGCTGGACGCCGCCGGCGACGCCCCCGTCTCCTGCCGCATACTGGACGGCCACCGGATGTTCGCCATCGGCGATCTGGAAATCACCCCCTATCCGGTGCCCCACGATGCCCGGGAGCCGGTCCAGTTCGTGTTTTCCGATGGCGACCGCCGCTTCGGCCTGCTGACCGACGCCGGCCATGTCACGCCTCATATGGAACAGGTCCTGGAGGGCTGCGATGCCCTGGCCCTGGAATGCAATCACGATGTGGCCATGCTCGAGGCCGGCGGCTACCCGGCGGCCCTCAAGCGACGCATCCTCGGACGCTACGGCCATCTCGACAACGCCGCCGCCGCCGCCCTGCTCGGGCGTGTGGCCGGCGCGGGCCTGAAGCATGTGGTCGCGGCCCATCTCTCCGAGGAAAACAACGCGCCGGACCTGGCGCGAGCGGCCCTCGCGGCCGCCCTGGGCTGCGAGCACGACTGGATCGGCGTCGCCGATCAGGAAACCGGACTGGATTGGCGGGAACTCTGATGGAAGTCGACACCGAAAGCGCACCCGCCCTGGAAGCGGCCACCACCTTCGCGGACCTGGGCCTGGATCCCAGGATCCTCTCGTCCCTGGACGAGATGGGCTACAAGATTCCAACTCCCATCCAGAAGCAGGCCATTCCCCTGGTGCTCTCCGGCCGGGATCTCATGGCCCAGGCCCAGACCGGCACCGGCAAGACCGCCGCCTTCGCCTTGCCCCTGTTACAGAAGATGCTCGCCCACGCCAACACCAGCGCCTCCCCGGCCCGGCATCCGGTGCGCGCCCTGGTCCTGGCCCCCACCCGGGAACTGGTCATCCAGGTCCATGAAAGCGTGGTGACCTACAACAAGAACCTGCCGCTGCGCAGCACCGTGGTGTTCGGCGGCGTCGACATGAAACCCCAGGAAGCCGCCCTGAAAGCCGGCGTGGAAATCCTGGTGGCCACGCCGGGCCGGCTGCTGGACCACTGCGGCAGCCGCGGCGCGCTCCTGTCCCAGGTGCAGTTCCTGGTGCTGGACGAGGCGGACCGCATGCTGGACATGGGCTTCATGCCGGACCTGAAGCGCATCCTCAACCTGCTGCCCAGCCAGCGCCAGACCCTGCTGTTCTCCGCCACCTTCGACGACAGCATCGTCGGCCTGGCCAAGAGCTTCCTGCGGAATCCGCTGAAGGTGGAAGTCGCCCGCCGCAACAGCGCCACCGAACTGGTGGAGCAGGTGGTCCACAAGGTCAGGGAGGACGACAAGCTGGATGCCCTGGTCAAGGTGGTCAAGGCCCTGGATATCGGCCAGGCCCTGGTCTTCACCCGCACCAAGATCGCCGCCGACAAGCTCGGCCGCCGCCTGCTCAAGCGCGGCATCCAGGCCGCCACCATCCACGGCGACAAGGCCCAGCTGGAACGTCTGGCCGCCCTGGACGGCTTCAAGCAGGGCAAGGTGCATCTGCTGGTGGCCACGGACATCGCCGCCCGGGGCCTGGACATCGTCGAACTGCCCTGCGTGGTGAACTACGAATTGCCCTATGCTCCCGAGGACTACATCCACCGCATCGGCCGCACCGGCCGCGCCGGCGCCTCCGGACTGGCGGTCTCCCTGGTGTCCCACGAGGAGGAGCGCCTGCTCGCCGGCATCGAGCGCTTCATCAAGCGCGACCTGAAAGTCACCCCCCTGCCGGAGGCTGCCCAGGTTCAGGTCGTCGTTCCTCCCGCCGCCGTGGCTTCCCCGGCCGCCAGCCCCGGCGTCCCTACCCGCTTCGGCCGGCGCCGCGCCGAACCGGTCTGCGCCCTGTTGATGCCACCGCCGGCCGGAGGCCCCCCCGAGACCGACTCGCCCACCGCCCTGTCATGAGCCCGTCGGAAGGGCTGCTGCTTGCCGGCCTGGCCGGCCTGGGCGCCTTCTGGTGGGATGGCTTGCAGAAGCGGGAGCTGGCCCTTCAGGCCGCCCGCCGCGCCTGCGAACAGGCCGGGGTCCAGTTCCTGGACGAAAGCGTGGCCCTCAGGAAAATGGCCCTGCGCCGGGACGCGGACCAGCGCGCGCGCCTCTACCGGGAGTATGGCTTCGAGTACTCCAGCGTCGGCGACGACCGGCAGGCGGGCAGGGTGTATCTGCTGGGCAACCGGGTGCTTTCGGCGGACTTGATCCTCTGATCCATGCCGCGCGTCGATCAGGCTTCGGGACGTCGCCGCGCGCCTTTTACCTCAAGGGGCGGGCATAATGCCCGGTTGCCGGCCACCGTATTCCTTACTTAGCTCCGACCATGATCGAACTCCTGCTTAGCCCCGAAATCTGGATTGCCTTCCTCACGTTGACCGCCCTGGAACTCGTCCTGGGCATCGACAACATCATCTTCATCTCCATCCTGGTCGACAAATTGCCGCGCGAGAGTCGGGAGTTCGCCCGCCGGCTGGGCCTGTTCCTGGCCATGTTCATGCGCATCGGCCTGTTGTTGCTGTTGTCATGGATCGTCGGCCTGACCGAGCCGGTGTTCACCGTGACGGGATGGGAGCTTTCCGGGCGCGACCTGATCCTGATTTCCGGGGGCCTGTTCCTGATCTGGAAGAGCACCGGCGAGGTCCACCAACTGCTGGAGGGCGAAGAGGGCGAGGCCTCCCGCAAGGTGGCCTCGAGCTTCGCCGGGGTCATCGCCCAGATCATCGTCATCGATCTGGTTTTCTCCCTCGATTCCATCATCACCGCCGTCGGCATGGTCAGCGAGGTCGCCGTGATGATCGCGGCGGTGGTCGCCTCGGTCGGCCTGATGATGCTGTTCGCCCCCACCATCGGCCGTTTCGTCTCGGATCATCCCACCATCAAGATGCTGGCCCTGTCGTTCCTGGTCGTGGTCGGCGTCGTGCTGATCGCCGACGGTTTCGGCCATCATGTGCCGAAGGGCTACATCTACTTCGCCATGGCCTTTTCCGTGGGTGTCGAGATGCTCAACATCCGCATGCGCAAGCGCGCGGTCAAGCCGGTCGTGTTGCGCGAGCCGTATACCAGCGACAAGTAGCGCCGGACTTCAGCCCAAGATGAGGCCCCCGGGGGGGCGTGCGTGCGGGTGTCCCGTCGGTCAATTGCCGTGCCTGCTGAACCGGCTCAGGTTCACCATGATTTCCCGCAGCGCCGGCTGGACGGCCTGTTTGGCGACCCGCGCGTCCCCGACGGGGGCATCCTCGCCATCGGTCACCTCGTTGCGCAGCGCCCCCATCGAGTTGATGGGCAGGGTGATCTTGTAGTCGGCCCCAAGGTAGGCGATCCGGTTCCAGTCGGCGGCGACGGCGTATTCGCGATGGAAATCCGGTGCCAGCAGGTTGCCGCCCTGGCTGTAATCTTGCGGCGGATTTTTCACGCCCAGCAGCGGCAGGAGGGTGGCGGGAATGTCCAGATGGCTGGTGATGCCGGTGATGACCCTGGGCGCCTGGCCGGGCACCCGGATGACCGCCGGCGTGCCGGTCTGCTGGCGGTTGAACTCGGAACCGTGCCCCCAGCGGCTGTGCTCCATGAACTCTTCCCCATGGTCGCCCAGAACGATGATCACCGTGCTGTCGAGCAGGTCGCGTGACCGCAAATGTTCGACGACCCGCCTGATCTGCCCGTCGACGTGATGGGCGGCGTTGATGTAGCGGTTCTTGATCGGGCCGATGTCCTTCGCGAAGTCGGCCGTGAGGTAATTGAGGTCTTCCAGGTAGGGCCTGGCAATGGCCGAGTCTTCCGGGAAGCTGTAGTTGGCGTGCGTGGACTCGAAGAACATGTAGGTCATGAATGGCCGCTTCGGGTCACGCCGGTCGATGAATTCGCCCAGGGCATCGATGTTTTGCCGGTCGCGTTGCCAGGCGGGGGGGCCACCGGACAGGGCGTGCATGTCCGCCGGGTTCATCCCGGTGAAGATCGTCTTGTCGAAGGCCGGGTAGCTGAATCGCTGGCTGGTGTAGAGGCCGAACTGGTAGCCCTGCCGCTGCAGCTCATCCATCAGCACCGGCGGACGCCGGGCCGCCAGCATGGGAAACCAGTAGTTGCCATAGAGGCCGTAGAACATGGTGAACACGCCCATCTGGGTCATGTTGGCGCCGCTGTAATGGCGTTCCAGCCGCAGCGACCGCTCGGACAATCGCCACAGGTTCGGCATGATTTCCGGGGTGAGCATGTCGAAACGCAAGGATTCGGCCACCAGCCACACGATGTTGAGGGGTTTTGCCGGCTTCACCACCGTCAGCGGCGCCAGCGGGTAGCCGAGCTCGATGGTTTTCACCCTCGCCGACACCGTTTCCCCGCCGTCATCACCCAGGCCCGCCGCGCGGGCCAGCTTGCGGAAGGTCAGCGGCAGGTAGAACGGGTAGCGTTCGCTGGCGAACAGGATGGGCTGGTAGTTGGTGGCATGGCTGACGCCATAGGCGACGCGCTCCCCCAGGGTCATGACCAGCATGGCCAGGAGGAGCCAGCGAACACGGTAAGCCGGCCGGCGGGCCCCGGCGTTCTCGGGATCCCGCTGTGCGCGCATGGACCAGAGATAGGCCGCCGCCTGCATGGCGAACATCGCCAGGATGATGGCCAGGGCGGTCAGCTCGGTGCCGCGGCTGGCGCCGAGGGAGGCGATGCCACCGGGGGTCAGCACCAGGTCGAGCACGAAGCCGTTGATGTGAAAGCCATACATGCCGTAGATCATGCGATCCGCGAACAGCAGGGTATGGGTGGCGCCCGTGAGGAAAATCAGGCCGATCGCCACCATCCACTCCCGCCCGGCCCGGCCCGGCCCGGGGGGCAAGGCGAGGCGCAGGGCCAGGCCGATGACCAGGGCCGGCAACAGATAGAGAAAGGCGTAGCTGGCGGTGGTGGCCAGCGTCCAGGATGCCGTCGCCATGTCCTTCACCTGGGCCGATGCGGCAAAGCTGCCGACGTGGATCGCGACCAGTAGCCAGGTCAGGACGAAGAAATGGCGGAATTGTCTATCGCTTGGGGAGCGATCGAGGTGGCGCGCGAGCGGACGGGTCATGGCGGATGCGAGGCGGGAAAGACTCCCATCCTACCGCCCGCGGCTTAAACCAGGCTTAACCGCCTATTTCGGTAGGGATCATGCCCCGCGCCAACAAGCCGCGCACAAGCCGCAACGGGGACAGCTCATCGCGATCTCAGGCCCGCCTCCGCGCTCATCCCGCCGCGTGCACGCCTTCCATGATCTCCATGAACCGTCGCGCCTGGGGCGAGAGGAAGCGTCCCTTGCGCAGGACCAGGCCGTAGCTGCGCTGGGGGAAGTACTTGGTCAGGGGAATGCGCACCAGGGCTTCGTTGCCTTCAAGGCAGATGTCGGTGACGATGGAAATCCCCATGCCCAGGCTGACGTATTTCTTGATGACTTCCCAGCCGCCGGCTTCCAGGGTGACGGTGAAGGTAAGGTTGTTCTGCTGGAATACATATTTGACGATGCGCCAGGTGGACAGATGGCTGGGGGGCAGGATGAGGCCATACTGGCTCACGTCCTCCAGGGTGATTTCCTCGCCTTTGGCGGATTTCTCCGCCAGGGGATGGCCCAGGGGCGTGATCAGCATGGGGTCGTAGTTCACCACCGGCTTGTATTCGATGTCCTCCGGCACCTCCAGCATGGAGCCCACGGCGAAGTCGATCTCGTCGGAACGCAGCATCTTCAGGCCGTCCCTGCCGGTGACGTTGTGCATCTTGAGTTGCACCCTGGGGTAGGACGTCACGAACTGGCGCACCGGTTCCGGCAGGATGTAGAGAATGGTGGATTCCCCGGCGCCGATCTTGAGTTCCCCCGACTCCAGCTTGCCGAAGTGGGCGGCGAAGCTTTCCTGCAACTTGTCGATGCCGTCCACCAGGGGCTCGGAAAGCTGGAACAGGACTTCACCCTCGGGGGTCAGCTTGAGATGGGGGCCGCGCCGCTCGAACAGCACCACGGCGAGTTCCCGCTCCAGGGCCTGGATCTGCAGGGAAACCGAGGGCTGGGACAGGAACAGCTTGTCCGCCGCCTTGGAGATGCTGCCGCAGCGAACCACCTGGTAGAACGCCCGCAGTTGCTTGAGCCGGTTGTTCTTGTAATAAAGCGGCGCATCGGATGGCATGGAAGTCTCCTATAAATAGCGGCGGGCGATTCAAGAGGCGGAAATTTTAGGGTATTGTGCGCCGCATCATTAAATCAGCCAATATCCAAGATTGAAATTATTGGTCCGTCGAGGGAATGAAACTTTTACACTGTGCACTGCAACAATTTCGACTTGACGGTCTTAATTGTTGAATAACGCATTCGAGAAAGGTGTTCGAGATGGAGATGATGTCCAGCATCGTGGTGGCGGGGGCCTTCATGGCGGCCCTGGGCACCCTGTTGGCCTGGCTGCTGGCGGTGGCCAACAAGCGTCTCCATGTCTACGAGGATCCTCGCATCGCCGAGGTCGAGGAAATGCTGCCCAAGTCCAACTGCGGCGCCTGCGGCACCGCCGGCTGCCGCAATTTCGCCGAGCAGGTGGTGGCCGGCGACATCATTCCCGCCAAGTGCACCGTCAACGCGCCGGAAATGAACGCCTATATCGCCAGTTTCCTGGGCGTATCCATGGGCGAGGTGGAAAAGCAGGTGGCGCGCCTGGCCTGCGCCGGCGGCAGCCATGTGGCCTACGTGCGCGCCAACTACAAGGGCCTGGGCACCTGCCGCGCGGCCGCGACGGTGTCCGGCGGCGGCAAGGCCTGCGCCTGGGGTTGCCTGGGACTGGGCGACTGCGAGGTGGTGTGCGACTTCGACGCCATCACCATGAATCAATTCGGCCTTCCCGTCGTGGACGCCGACAAGTGCACCGCCTGCGGCGATTGCGTGGACGTGTGCCCGAAAGACCTGTTTTCCTTGCAGCCCGTGAGCCACAAGCTCTGGGTGGCCTGCAAGAGCCGGGCGGACGGCGATGTTTCCGAGGCGCAATGCCAGGTGGCCTGTACCGCCTGCGGCAAATGCGTCATGGATGCCGCCCCCGGACTGATCCGCCTGGACAACAACCTCGCGGTGATCGATTACGCCAAGAACCACTTGGCGTCTCCCGTGGCGATCGAGCGCTGCCCCACCGGGGCCATCGTCTGGCTGGACGACGGCCAGGCGTTGCGAGGGCGCGAAGCCAAGAAGATCATCCGCATAGAAGCGCTGCCCGTGCGCGCGAACGTAGTTTGAGAGGCCTTCCACCATGATCAAGAACCCTATTTCCAAGCTCCTCGGCCACATGCACCTGATCGAGCCGGGCACGTCCACCAAGGCCGAGGCCAAGGCCGTGAAATATCCCGGCGTGCGCGACGCCATCGACGGCAACACCGCCGTGATCCTGGTGGAGCGGGAAGCCTCCGACGCCGCCGGCGCCTACCCCATCACGCCCTCCACCCAGATGGGCGAGTACTGGGCCGAGGCCGCCGCCGCCGGCCACGTGAACATGTCCGGCCGCCCCCTGATCTTCCTGGAGCCGGAATCCGAGCACGCCGCCGCCGGCGTCACCGCCGGCATGGCCATGACCGGCCTGCGGGCGGTGAACTTCACCTCCGCCCAGGGCGCCGCGTTCATGCACGAATCCCTCTATGGCGCCGTCGGCAAGCGCCTGCCCTACGTGCTCAACCTGGGCTGCCGCGCCATCACCAAGGCCACCCTGAACGTGCACTGCGGCCACGACGACTACCACTGCGTGGACGATACCGGTTTCATCCAGGTGTTCGCCAAGAGCGCCCAGGAAGCCGCCGACCTGAACCTGATCGGCCGCAAGACCGCCGAGCTGGCGCTGACCCCGGCCATCGTCGCCATGGACGGCTTCCTCACCACCCACCTGATCGAGCCGGTGCTGGTGCCGGAGAAGGAACTGGTGGCCGAATTCCTGGGCCGCCCGGACGACTTGATCGATACCCCCACGCCAGCCCAGGAAATCATCTACGGTCCCAAGCGCCGCCGCGTGCCGGCCATCTGGGACGTGGATTCCCCGGTGGTGTCCGGCGCCGTCGCCAACCAGGACGCCCACATGCAGGCCACGGCGGCCCAGCGCCCCTATTTCTTCGACCACATCCCGGAACTGCTCGACCGCAACATGGACGAGTACTACCAGCTCACCGGCCGGCGCTACCAGCGGGTCGATGGCTACAAGACCGACGACGCCGACTACCTGATCCTGGGCATGGGTTCCATGTGCGTGCAGGCCGAGGCGGTGGCCGACTATCTGCGCGCCACCCGCAAGCTGAAGGTGGGGGTGGTCAACCTGACCCTGTTCCGGCCTTTCCCCGGCGACCTGCTGGGCAAGATGCTCAAAGGCAAGAAAGGCGTGGCCGTGCTGGAGCGCACCGACCAGCCCCTGTCGGAAGACCTTCCCCTGATGCGCGAGGTGCGCGCCACGGTCAGCAAGTGTCTGGAGAACGGTTCCGTGGAGGGTGAGAAACCTTACCCCGGCTATGCCAGCTATGCCTCCGCCAAGGACATGCCGCGTCTGTATTCCGGCTGCTATGGCCTGGGTTCCCGCGACCTGCAGCCGGAAGGCCTGGTGGCCGCCATCGAGAACATGCTCGAGGGTGGCAAAGGCGAAAAGACCGGCGCCCACAAGAAATTCTTCTATCTCTCCATCGACTTCATCCGCGACAAGGCCGCCAATCCCAAGCAGGAAATCCACCAGCAGGAAATCCTGGCCGCCTATCCCAGGATCAAGGAACTGGCCCTGCGCGGCAGCGAGAACCCCAACCTGCTGCCCGAGGGCGCCATCGCCGTGCGCATGCACTCGGTGGGCGGCTGGGGCGCGGTGACCACCGGCAAGAACCTGGCCATGACCCTGTTCGAGCTGCTGGGCTGGGACATCAAGGCCAATCCGAAATACGGCTCCGAGAAGAAGGGCCAGCCCACCACCTACTTCCTGTCCGCCGCGCCGGAACCCATCCGCGTCAACTGCGAATACACCCACGTGGACGTGGTGCTGTCCCCCGACCCCCAGGTCTTCCTGCACACCAACGCGGTGGCCGGCATGAAGAAGGGCGGCGTGTTCATCATCCAGAGCAATCTGCCGGACGCGGCCGCCCTGTGGGCCACCTTCCCGCTGCACATCCAGAAATACATCGTCGACCAGGGCATCAAGGTGTTCTACCTGGACGCCTTCACCATCGCCCGGGAGGAATCCTCCAACCCGGACCTGCAGTTGCGCATGCAGGGCAACGCCTTCCAGGGCGCCTTCTTCCATGCTTCCGACGTGAAGGAGCGGGCCGGCCTGAGCGAGGAGAACCTGTTCAAGGCCATCGAGAACCAGCTCGAGGACAAGTTCGGCAAGAAGGGCAAGCGGGTGGTGGAAGACAACCTGCGCGTGGTGAAGCGCGGCTACACCGAGATCCACGAGATCCCCGCCGAGGTGAAGAAGGTGGGCGCGCGCCAGGCCGTCGGCTACAAGGCCACACCGGACCTGCCCATCATGCTCAAGCGCATCCCGGAGGGGGATGGCGGCGTGGCCGATACCCATCGTTTCTGGGAACAGACCGGCAACTTCTACCTGTCCGGCAAGGGCTCCGACAACCTGGCCGATCCCTTCATGGGCATGGCCATGATCCCCGCCGTCACCGGCGTGTACCGGGACATGACCGCGATCCGCTTCGAGCATCCGGTCTGGCAGGCGGAGAACTGCACCGCCTGCGGCAACTGCTACACCCAGTGCCCGGACTCCGCCATTCCCGGCCTGGTCTCCACCGTGGGTGACGTGCTCAACACCGCCATCGGCAACATCGAGATGGGCGGCCGCCCCACCCGCTTCCTGCGCAAGGGCTCCCGCGTCATCGAGAAGAAGCTGCGCGGCGTGCTGGAAAAGGATGGCCTCGACGTGCGCGCGCTGCTGCACCGGGCCATCGAGGACGCCATGCACGAGGACCCGAACCAGGGCAACGCGGCCATGGAGGAGGAATACCACCTCCTGGAAAAGGAAATCGGCGAGTTCAAGTTCGCCACCACCAAGCCCTACTGGAACCTGAAGGAGAAGAAGGCCAAGGGCGCCGGCGGCCTGTTTTCCATCACCGTCAACCCCTACACCTGCAAGGGCTGCGCCCTGTGCGTGGACGTCTGCGAGGACGATGCCCTGAAGATGGTCACCCAGACCGACGACAGCATCGCCGGACTGCGCCGCGACTGGAAATTCTGGCTCGACCTGCCCAGCACGCCCAAGGAATACAGCCGCATCGACAACCTGGACGAGAAGATCGGCGCCCTGGAAACCCTCCTGCTGGACAAGCACAACTACAACTCCATGGCTTGCGGCGACGGCGCCTGCCTGGGGTGCGGCGAGAAGACCGCCATCCACATGTTCACCGGCACGGTGACCGCCCTGATCCAGCCCCGGGTCGAAGCCCACGTCAAGAAGATCGACGAACTGATCACCGGGCTGGAAAAGCACCTGCGCATGCGCCTCACCGAGAGCGTGAACCTCAGCGACACCCGCGCCGTGATGCGGGCCGTGGCCGACCACAAGGGCGGCGACCTGACCCTGGCCAACCTGTCGGAAAGCCTCCAGGCCTCCAGCGCCGCCCAGCCCATCGATCCGCAATGGCTGCGCTGGGTGACCCAGCTGCTGGAGAAGTTGAAGGACCTCAAGTGGCGTTACGTGGAAGGCCCGACCAAGCGCGGCCGCGCCGAGATGGGCATCGTCAACTCCACCGGCTGCACCTCGGTGTGGGGTTCCACCTTCCCCTACAACCCGTACCCGTTCCCCTGGACCTCCCACCTGTTCCAGGATTCGCCCTCCGTGGCCATGGGCCTGTTCGAAGGCCACATGGCCAAGATGGCGGACGGCTTCAAGGCCGTGCGCATGGCGGAAATCGAGCTGGGTTTGAACGGCAATGCCGGCGGCTACAACCCGGCCGAGCACGACGCCTTCTTCACCTATTTCAACTGGGAGAAATTCTCCGAGGAGGAATGGCACCTGTGTCCGCCGGTGGTGGCCGTGGGCGGCGACGGCGCCATGTACGACATCGGCTTCCAGAACCTGTCGCGCGCCCTCATGACCGGCATGCCGGTGAAGATCCTGGTGGTGGACACCCAGGTGTATTCCAACACCGGCGGCCAGGCCTGCACCTCCGGTTTCATCAGCCAGGTGGCGGACATGTCGCCCTACGGCAAGAAGAGCCACGGCAAGAAGGAAATCCGCAAGGAAATCAGCGTCATCGGCATGGCGCACCGCTCGGCCTTCGTCGCCCAGAGCGCCATTTCCAGCCCGACCCACCTGATCGAGAGCTACATCGACGGCATCAACAGCCGCCGGCCGGCCCTGTTCAACATCTACGCCGTCTGCCCGCCGGAACATGGCGTGGGTGATGACCGCTCCGTGGAACAGTCCAGGCTCGCCGTGGAATCCCGCGCCTATCCCCTGTTCCGCTACAACCCGGACCTGGGCGTCACCTTCAGCGAGTGCGTCAGCCTGGAGGGCAACCCGGACATGGACGCCGAGTGGCCCAGCTACAGCCTGGCCTACAAGGACGAGGACGGTAATGAGCGGAAGATGGAACTGCCCATGACCTTCGCCGATTTCGCCCTGACCGAAGGCCGCTTCGCCAAGCAGTTCCGCAAGGCGCCGCCGGAGACCTGGAACGACGACATGGTCCAGTTGGCCGAATTCCTCAAGCTGTCCACCGATGACCGGGAAGGCAAGTTCCCCTACATCTGGGCGGTGGACCGGAAGCAGCGCCTGATGCGGGTGATCGTGTCCCAGGAACTGGTGAACTCTTGCGAGGAGCGTCAGCACTTCTGGCAACAACTGAAGGACGTGGCCGGCCTGAACAAGGCCGAGGTGGACGTGGAAGCCATCGCCGAGAAGGCCCGCGCCGAGCTGCTGGGCAAGATCAGCGCCAGCCTGGCCAACTTCGGCGCCGGCATCCCGGTCGCCGCGCCGGCCGGCGCCGCGCCGGTTTCCGCCGCGCCGGCCCCGGGTCCGGATGGTTACGAGCCGGTCTACATCGACACGCCGGAATGCACCGCCTGCGACGAGTGCACCAAGCTCGCGCCCAAGACCTTCGCCTACAACGATGACAAGAAGGCCTACGTCATCAATCCCCAGGGCACCAAGTACGCCGACCTGGTCAAGGCCGCCGAGAAGTGCACCGCCGGCTGCCTGCACCCCGGCACCCCCTGGAACATGAACGAGCCCGGCCTCGACAAACTCATCGCCCGGGCGGCGAAGTACAACTGAGCGGAATTCGGGAAATGGGAAACGGGAAATGGGAAACGTGGCGACGGCGGTGTAACCCGCTGGCCCACTGCCATTCCTCGGCCATGCGGACGAGGGGGTGACTTTGCGTTTCCCGTTTCCCGTTTCCCGTTTCCCGCTTTTCAGCCGCCACACATTCGCGCGTGGGGTCCATCCCGACGCGCACAAGAGCACTGCCGGCAGTCCGATTCGTCGGATGCCGTTTGCCTCGCGCATGATCCTCCCCCTCGCGCAGCACATTGGTAAGCCGGCGGTGCCCCTCGTTCGGGCCGGCCAGGAGGTCATCCGGGGACAACCCATCGCCAGGGCCGAAGGCTTCCTGTCGGTGCCCATTCACGCGCCGGCCGATGGCGTCGTCGAGGCCATCGAGCTGAAGCCCAGCGCCCGCGGCCCCATGGTGGAATGCATCGTGCTGCGGGTTTACGAAGCCTCCACTCAGGAAATCCGCTGGTCCGAGCCCCGCGATCTGGACGCCCTATCGCCCAAGGAACTGATCCAGGCCATCCAGGACACCGGCATGGTGGGCCTGGGTGGCGCCACCTTCCCCAGCCACGCCAAGCTTTCCGTGCCGGCGGAACACAAGATCCACACCCTCATCGTCAACGGTTGCGAGTGCGAGCCCTATCTCACCTGCGACCACAAGCTCATGCGCGAGCATCCCGACGACCTGATGACCGGCGCCCGCCTGGCCATGCGCGCCATCGGCGCCGAGCGGGCCATCATCGGCGTCGAGGACAACAAGCTGGACGCGGTCGAGGCCATCCGCCGCTGCCTGCCCGCCGACGGCCGCGTCACGCTCCAGGTGGTGCCCACCAAGTATCCCCAGGGCGCCGAGAAGATGCTGATCAAGTCCCTGCTGGATGTGGAGGTGCCACCCGGCAAGCTGCCCATGCACGTGGGCGTGGTGGTCAACAACGTTGGTACCCTGATCCAGTTGGGCCAGTTGCTGCCCGCCGGCCAGGGCCTGACCGAACGGGTGGTCACCGTCACCGGCCCCGGCATCAAGAAGCCGGGCGACTACTGGGTGCCCATCGGCACGCCCATGCGCACCGTGCTGGAATGGGCCGGCGCGCCGGATGTCAGCGAGCGATCGATCATCCTGGGCGGCCCCATGATGGGCCAGGCCGTGGCTTCCCTGGACGTGCCCGTCACCAAGGGCGTATCCGGCATCCTGGTGTTCGACCAGCGCCAGATCGAGCAAACCGCCGACAGCAAGTCCTATCCCTGCATCAAATGCGGCGAGTGCGTGAAGGTCTGCCCCATGGGCCTCAACCCTTCCATGCTGGGCATGCTGGCCGCCCAGCGGGAATACGACGCCATGGGCGAGCACTACCACCTGGGCGACTGCTTCGAATGCGGTTGCTGCACCTACGTCTGCCCGTCCCACATTCCCCTGGTCCAGCAATTCCGCGTGGCCAAGGGCATTCTGCGGGAGCAGGCGGCGTGACATTGAATCCAGTGAAACGGGGCTCGGCCAGCGGACATGGGGGAAACGGGAAACGCGGAATTCCCGCCCGAGTCGTTTACCGTTTCTCTTTTCCCGTTTCCCGTTTTGCTTCCCCGCAGCCATGAAACCCACCCTCACCCGCGAATTCATCGCCGATGTGCTCTCCCGTTCCATCCTGGACCCCCGCAGCCGGGCCCTGTATGACCTGTGCTTCTTCCATCGGCACCATCTCCGGGACGAACTCGTCGCCGACAAGCTGCGCCTGATCGGCCGCCTGTATGCCGAATATGGCGCCGGCCTGGGGTTTTCCCCGGAACTGGGCGCCCACTGCCTGGCCAAGTCGCCGGTGGACCGCTGGTTCTCCGCCCTGTCCACGGCCGAGCAACTGGACGGCTGGCTGCTGCTGGAACTGCACAAGCGGGTCATGGACGTGTTCGCCGATCTGCCCGAGGGCGAAGCCCGTTCCCTGGCGTCCAAGTACCTGCATTTCCATTTTCCGGAACTGTTCTGCATCTACGACAGCCGCGTCGAAGGTGCGGTCCAGGCCATGGGCGAGGGCGATTGCGGCTTCCTCGCCATCGGCGAGCACGATCCCGTCTATGGCCGTTTCCATGCCGGCTGCCGCAAGCTGGCCAACCGGCTGGCGCCCGTGATCGGCCGGCGCCCGTCACCCCGTGAACTGGACCGGGTCCTGCGCGCCTGGCTGGATCTGGAAGAGGCCGGGTACAAGGGACAAGCGGCAAGGTACGATGTCGCCGTCCCGATGCCCGCCATGGCATCCACCCTGTCCGCCATCTCCCTCGCCACCGCCGCCTGAACCTGTCCATGAACCCGACTCCGCGCATCGAGCTGCGCGCCTCGCCCCACGTGGTGAGGGGCAACAGCGTGGAACGCATCATGTTCCACGTGGTGCTGGCGCTGCTGCCCATCGCCGCCTTCTCGGTGTGGCAGTATGGCCTGTCCGCGCTGGCGATGCTGGTGACGGTCACCTTGTCCTGCGTCGCCACGGAACGCCTGTTCAACCGTTTGAGCGGCAACCCGAGCACCCTGACCGACTGGTCCGCCACCATCACCGGCCTGATTCTGGCCCTTACCCTGCCGCCCGCCTTTCCGCTATGGATGGCGGTCGTGGCGGGTTTCACGTCGATCGCCCTGGGCAAGGCCCTGTTCGGCGGCATCGGTTGCAACGTGCTCAACCCGGCCCTGGTGGGCCGGGCCTTCGTCCAGGCCGCCTTTCCGGTGGCTATCACCACCTGGGTGCCGGCCTTCGCGCCCAACCGCTTCAGCGAATTCGCGCCCACCACCTTCACCCCGCCGTTCATGACCCCGCCGGACATCGGCGAGTGGGCGAAACGAGCGGTGGACGGCTTCACCGGCGCCACGCCCCTGGCGCGCTGGAAATTCGAGAATGTGCTGGCGACGCCCGCCGACTTCCTGACCGGCGCGGTAACCGCCTCCGCCGGCGAGACCTCCGCCATCCTGATCCTGTTGTGCGGCGCCTATCTGGCCATCCGCAAGTTCATGGACTGGCGCATCCCGGTGGCGGTGCTGGCCAGCGCCGCCCTGACCGCCTACGTGTTCCAGCTGGTCGATCCGTCCCGCTATCCCGACCCCCTGTTCGTCCTGCTCTCCGGCGGCCTGATGATTGGCGCCGTGTTCATGGCCACCGACATGGCCACCTCGCCGGTGACGCCCAGGGGGGTGTGGATCTACGGCGCCCTGATCGGCGTGGTGACGGTGATGATCCGCTACTTCGGCGGCCTCACCGAGGGGGTCATGTACGCCATCCTGATCGGCAACGCCCTGGCTCCCCTGATCGACCAGGTGACCCAGCCCAGGGTGTTCGGCCAGACACGGGAAAAAGCCGCGATGGGGAAAAAGGCATGAGCGAAGCCGTCCTGCCCCCCGTCACCCCCAGCGGCGCCATGATCCGCACCCTGGGCCTGGTCGCCACCGTATGCGGCGTCCTCATCGTCACCGCCTACGAGGGCACCCTGGACGCGGTCAACGCCAACAAGAAGATCGCCCTGGAACGGGCGGTGTTCAAGGTCATTCCCGGCGCGGCCAAGGTGGACGAGTACGTTGCCACCGCGACCGGCATCCAGCCGGCCGGGGCCGCGATCCCGGAAGGGGCGGTGAAGTTCTACGCCGCCTACGACCAGGCCGGCGGCCTCAAGGGCATCGCCGCCGAGGGCGCCGCCAAGGGCTACGCCGACACCGTGCGCGTGATGTATGCCTACGATCCCGCCAAGCAGGCCGTCACCGGCCTGGGCGTGGTGTCCATGCGCGAGACCCCGGGCATCGGCGACAAGATCTATACCGACGAGGCCTTCCTGAAGAACTTCGAGGCCCTGGACGTGCAACTCTCCAGTGACATGAAGGCCCTGGCCAACGCGGTGAAGGTGGTCAAACACGGCACCAAGCAGAATGCCTGGGAAATCGACGCCATCTCCGGCGCCACGGTGACCTCCAAGGCGGTGGGGCGCGGCATCAACGAGAGCGCCAGGAAGCTGCTGCCCTTGCTGGTGCCCAACCTGGAGAAATTGAAGACTGCGCCTTCTCCCAACGCCCAATCGGCGGTGTCCCCCCCTTTCATAAAGGGGGGAGAGGGGGGATTTAGCACGGTCTCTATCACCCATACGCTCACCCATCTGTCTCAAAATCCCCCCCAGCCCCCTTTATCCCCGCCAGGGGGCATTGAGAAAGGGTGGCGTTGGCAAGCGCACCTCGCGGAGGAGGTCACCTCATGATCCCCGGCCAGAAACAACTCTCCAACCTGGAAGAACTCCTGGAAGGCGTCTGGAAGCAGAACCCGGTGTTCGTCATGGTGCTGGGCATGTGCCCCACCCTGGCGGTGTCGGTGTCGGCCATGAACGCGGTGAGCATGGGCCTGGCCACCACCTTCGTGCTGGTGGGCTCCACCTTCCTGGTGTCCCTGCTGCGCAATGTGATCCCCAAGGAAGTCCGCATCGCCACCTACATCGTCATCATCGCCACCTTCGTGACGGTGGTGGACTACCTGATCCAGGCCATCAGCCTGGCGGTGTACGACGCCCTGGGGGCCTTCATCCAGTTGATCGTGGTGAACTGCATCATCCTGGGCCGGGCCGAGGCCCACGCCTCCAAGAATCCACCCCTGCGCTCGGTGCTGAACGCCCTGGGCATGGGCGCCGGCTTCACCGTCGGCCTGTTCGCCCTGGGCGGCGTGCGGGAAATCCTGGGGGCCGGCAAGCTGTTCGGGTTCTCCCTGTTCGGACCCGATTTCCAGCCCTGGGTGGTGATGGTGCTGCCGCCCGGCGGCTTCTTCGTGCTGGGCGCCTGGCTGCTGCTGTTCAACTGGCTCAACAGCCGCAAGACCGATGCCGCGCCGGCGAAACCCGCGGAGGGCCATGCCCATGTCTGAGTCCCTGTATCAGATATTCATCGGTACCCTGCTGGCCAACAATTTCGTGCTGGCCATGTTCCTGGGCCTGTGTCCCTTCCTGGGGGTTTCGGCGCGCCTGAACACCGCCCTGCCCATGGGCGCCGCCACCACCTTCGTCATGCTGGTGGCCAGCCTGTGCGCCTTCGGCCTCAACTGGCTGGTGACCACCTTCCACCTGGAGTTCCTGCGCCTGATTTCCTACATCGTCATCATCGCCTCGGCGGTGCAACTGGTGGAAATGGTGCTGAAGAAGTACAGCCCGGTGCTGTTCCGCGCCCTGGGCATCTACCTGCCGCTCATCACCACCAACTGCGCGGTGCTGGGCGTGGCCCTGTTCCAGACCGCGCGGGAATACAGCTTCACCCAGGCCCTCACCTTCGCCACCGCCGGCGGTCTCGGCTTCACCCTGGCCCTGCTGCTCATGGCCGGCTTGCGCGAGCGCCTGAACCTGGCCAGCGTGCCCAACGTGGTGCAGGGTACGGCCCTGTCCCTCATGCTGGCCGGCCTGCTGTCCCTGGCCTTCATGGGCTTCGCCGGCCTGGGCGCGGGGGAGTAGCCGTGATGACTACTTACCTGGCCGCCATCGGCCTGATCCTGGCGATCCTGCTGTTCGGCATCGTCGTGCAGCGGTTCTACCAGTTGTTCGCCCGGCGCCATCCCGAGCTGGGGCCGTTCCGGGACGCCGGCAAGGGCTGCGGCTCCTGCTCCGCCGGCAGCGGCTGTAGCGGCGGTTCCTGCGACAACCCCCGCTAGTTCCTCCGGGGTCGCCCGGCTATAGTCCGGGACCATGTCCGCACAAACACCTAACACCAGGGTCGATCCCGCATTACTGCTGCAATCGGTCTTCGGCTACGCCGAATTCCGGCCCCATCAGGAAACCATCGTCCGTCATCTCATCGACGGTGGCGACGCCCTGGTGCTCATGCCCACCGGCGGCGGCAAGTCCCTGTGCTACCAGCTTCCCTCCCTGGCGCGCCCCGGCACCGGCATCGTCGTTTCGCCCCTCATCGCCCTCATGCAGGACCAGGTGGCGGCCCTGAAACAGCTCGGGGTCAAGGCCGAGGTCCTCAATTCCTCCCTGACCCTGGATGCGGCGCGCCGGGTGGAGAGCGACCTGCTGGCAGGCAAGCTGGACCTGCTCTACGTGGCGCCGGAACGGCTGCTCACGGACCGTTTCCTGGACCAGCTGTCCCGCATCCGGCCCGCCCTGTTCGCCATCGACGAGGCCCATTGCGTGTCCCAGTGGGGCCACGACTTCCGGCCGGAATACGTGCAGCTATCCATCCTGCACGAGCGTTTCCCCGAGGTGCCGCGCATCGCGCTGACCGCCACCGCCGATGCGCCCACCCGCGCCGAGATCGCCCGGCGCCTGCAACTGGAGGACGCGCGCCATTTCGTCACCGGCTTCGACAGGCCCAACATCCGCTATCAGGTGCGCGTCGACGAAGGTGGTGCCCGGGAACAACTGCTGCGCTTCATCGAGGAACACCATACCGGCCAGGCCGGCATCGTCTATTGCCTGTCGCGCAGGAAGGTGGACGAGGTGGCGACCTGGCTGGTCGGCAAGGGGCTGACCGCGCTGCCCTACCACGCCGGCATGGATGCAGCCGCGCGCAAGCAGAACCAGACCCGCTTCATCAACGAGGACGGCGTCGTCATGGTGGCCACCATCGCCTTCGGCATGGGTATCGACAAGCCGGACGTGCGCTTCGTCGCCCACCTGTCCCTGCCCAAGAGCCTGGAGGCCTACTACCAGGAAACCGGCCGCGCCGGCCGCGACGGCGAGCCGGCCGAGGCCTGGATGCGCTACAGCCTGGCGGACGTGATCCTGCTCCGCCAGATGGTGGACAACTCGGAGGCGGACGAGGCCCACAAGCGCCTGGAGCGGCGCAAGCTGGACGCCATGCTGGGCTATTGCGAGCTGACAAGCTGTAGAAGACAGACGCTTTTGGGTTATTTCGGCGATCCCATGCCGGAGCCCTGCGGCAACTGCGACAACTGCCTCGCCCCGCCGGAAACCTGGGACGCCACGGAAGCCGCGCGCAAGGCCCTGTCCTGCGCGCACCGCACCGGCCAGCGCTTCGGCGTCAACTACCTGATCGACGTGCTTCTGGGCAAGGACGACGAACGCATGCGCCGCTTCGGCCACGACAAAATTTCCACTTTCGGCATCGGCCGGGACCTGGCGGAGCGGGAATGGCGCGCCGTGTTCCGGCAACTGGTGGCCCGGGGCTACCTGACGGTGGATGCCGAGGGCCACGGTGGCCTGGCCCTGAGCGAGATCTGCCGTCCGCTCCTGAAGGGCGAGGAAAGCCTGCATCTGGGACGCCAGCACGGCGAAACGAAGCGTAAAAGTCGCAAGGCCAGGGCCGGCACCCCCGCCGCCCAGGTGGCCGGCGATCCCCTGTTCGAGGCCCTGCGCCAGAAGCGTCGGGAGATCGCCCTGGCCCAGGGCGTGCCGCCCTACGTGGTGTTCGCCGACAAGACCCTGGCCGCCATGGTGGCCGAGCGCCCACAAAGCCTGGCGGAATTCGCCCGCCTCTCGGGGGTGGGCGAGCACAAGCTGGAACGCTACGGCGAAGCCTTCCTGGCGGTGATCCGGGAAGCGCCGTGACGGCCGTCCTGGCGCAGGCTCACGCCGCCGCGGCCGTGTCCTTCTTCTCGCGCAGTTGCAATCGCCACATGGCGGCGTAGCGGCCATCCCGGCGCATCAGCGCGTCGTGGTCGCCGCGCTCGACGATGCGGCCGTTCTCCAGCACCAGGATCTCGTCGGCATCCACCACCGTGGACAGGCGGTGGGCGATGACCAGGGTGGTGCGGTTTTCCGAGATGCGCGCCAGTTCCTGGCCGATGGCCTGTTCGGTGGCGCTGTCCAGGGACGAGGTGGCCTCGTCGAACACCAGGATGGGCGGGTTCTTGAGGATGGCGCGGGCGATGGCGACACGCTGTTTTTCGCCGCCGGAGAGCTTCAGCCCTCGTTCGCCCACCAGGGTGTCGTAGCCGTCCGGCAGGCTGGCGATGAACCGGTCCAGGCGGGCGGCGCGGGCGGCCTCGACGACTTCCTCCCGGCTGGCCTCCACCCGGCCGTAGGCGATGTTGTGGTACAGGCTGTCGTTGAACAGCACCGTGTCCTGGGGAACCATGCCGATGTGGCGGCGCAGGCTGGCCTGGGTGACCTGGCGGATGTCCTGGCCGTCGATGAGGATGCGGCCGGAAGTGACATCGAAGAAGCGGAACAGGAGGCGTGACAGGGTGGATTTGCCGGCGCCGCTGGCGCCCACCACGGCCAGCTTGCGGCCGGAGGGGATGACGAAGCTCACGTCGTCCAGGATGGGGCGGCGCGGGTCGTAGGCGAACACCACGCCCTCGAAGCGGACCTCGCCGGCCGTGATGGCCAGCGTTTTCGCATCCGGCGCGTCGACGATCTCCGGCGGCCGGTGCAGCAGGCCGAACAGCTTTTCCATGTCGGTGAGGGCGTTGCGGATCTCCCGGTATACCGTGCCGAGGAAGTTGAGCGGGATGAAGAGCTGGATCAGGTAGGCGTTGACCAGCACCAGGTCGCCCAGGGTCATGCTCTTGTCGGCCACGCCCCGGGCCGCCAGGCCCATCATGGCGGTGACGCCGCAGGCGATGATGAAGGACTGGCCGCCGTTGAGCCAGGCGAGCGAGACCTCGCTGGCCACCGAGGCATCCTCGGCCTGGCGCAGATCGTTGCGCAGGCGTTCCGATTCGTAATCCTCGTTGTTGAAATACTTCACCGTCTCGTAGTTGAGCAGGCTGTCCACGGCGCGGGCGTTGGCGGCGGCGTCGGTCTCGTTCATGGCGCGGCGGTACTTGAGGCGCCAGTTGGTGACCAGCACGGTGAAGGCGATGTAGACCGCCAGGGTCATGAGGGTGATGGCGCCGAACCAGGGGTCGTATTTGACGAACAGCACGCCGGCCACCATGAGGATTTCCAGCAGGGTGGGGCCGATGTTGAACAGGGTGAAGTTGATGAGGAAGCGGATGGAGCGGGCGCCCCGCTCGATGTCCACCGCCAGGCCGCCGGTGCGCCGGTCCAGGTGGAAGCGCAGGGACTGGGCATGCAGGTGCCGGAACACGTCGTGGATGATGCCGCGCATGGCCCGTTGCAGGACCCGGGCGAACAGGGCGTCGCGCAGTTCGGTGAAGGCGGTGTTGCCGAAGCGGAGCAGTCCGTAGAGGGCGATGAAGACCAGGGGCAGGGCCAGGGTGGTGGCGTCGGGATGTTCCAGTCGGTCGACGATCTCCTTCAGCACCAGGGGCACGGAAACGTTGGCCAGCTTGGCGCACAGCAGCAAGGCGAAGGCGATCAGCACGCGCCGCTTGTACCGCCAGACGTAGGGCGCCAGGGACCAGGCCGCGCGCCATTGGCCGGCGGTGGGTCGGGGCGTCATGGAATCGTGACGAATGCGGTCGTGGGCCATGGTGGGCGGGGGACGGGCGACATCCGCCCATTCTCCCGGAACTCCCGGTGCTTCCGGAAGCGGCGAAGCGTGGCGTCAGTCCTCTGTCAGTCCCTTTGCCGGGACAGGATTTCGGTGGCCTTGTCGACGGTCACGGGACGACTGAAGAGATAACCCTGATAGGCGTCGCAACCGAGCGAACGCAGGTAGTCGAGCTGGGCCCGGGTCTCGACGCCCTCGGCCACCAGGTTGAGATTCAGGCCCTTGGCCATGGCGGCGATGCCGGCCACGATGGTGGTGCCGTTGTTCATGTGGCCGTTCAGGTCGTGGATGAAGCTGCGGTCGATCTTGAGGGTGTGGATGGGCAGCTTCTTCAGATAGGACAGGGAGGAGTAGCCGGTGCCGAAGTCGTCGATGGAGATCTCCACCCCCAGTTCCGCCAGCTTGCGCAGCTTCTCGATGCTGCCGTCCATGTCCCGCATCAGGGTGCTCTCGGTGATCTCGATTTCCAGCCCCTGGCCGTCCATGCCGTTCTCGCGCAGGCAGTGGATGAACTTGTCCACGAACAGGGGATGCTCGATCTGCCGGGCGGAGAGATTCACCGCCATGGTGACGGCGGGCAGCTCCGAGGCGCGCCAGAGGGTGGCCTGGCGGCAGGCGGCGGCCAGCACCCACTCGTTGATGGGCGTGATCAGGCCGCACTCCTCGGCGATGGGAATGAACTCGTTGGGCGGCACGATGCCGCGGGACGGATGGTTCCAGCGGATGAGGGCTTCCATGCCGCGGATGCGCTGGTCCGGGATGGACACCTGGGGCTGGTAATAGACCTCGAACTGCTGCTTGTCGAGGGCATGCCGCATCTCGTTTTCCACCGCCAGACGTCCGGTGAAGGACTTCTGCAGGTCATGGGTGAAGAACTTGTAGTCGTTCCGGCCGCTGTCCTTGGCGTGGTACATGGCGATGTCGGCATGCTTGACCAGGCTCTCGATGGTGTCGCCGTCGTCGGGGAACACCGCGATGCCGATGCTGATGCCGACGAAGATTTCGTGGCCCTCGATGTGGAAGGGCTGCTTCAGGGAAGCCAGGATCTTGTCGGCGATGAAGGCGGCGTTGTCGCGGTTGCGGATGTGGGGCAGCAGCAGCATGAACTCGTCGCCGCCGATGCGGGACAGGGTGTCGCCTTCCCGCAGGCTGCCGCGCAGGCGCTGGGCGACGGCCTGCAGCAGGCCGTCGCCCACCAGATGGCCCAGGGTGTCGTTCACCACCTTGAAGCGGTCCATGTCCAGGAACAGGGTCGCCATGGTCTGGCCGTGGCGCTTGGCATGGACGATGGCCTGGCCGAGACGGTCCTTGAACAGGGCGCGGTTGGGCAGGCCGGTGAGCAGGTCGTGATAGGCCTGGAAGGCGATGGTGGCTTCGGCCTGCTTGCGCTCGCTGATGTCCCGGGCGACGCCGTAGGTTCCCAGGAATTCCTTGTGGTCCGGGTCCAGGGCGCGGTACATGCCCATGGACGAGAGTTCCACCACCACATGGTCCTCGGAGGTGTGCTCGGACAGGGAACTCAGCAGGTCTTCCTTGCGCTTGAGCTGAATCTCGTAATTGCGTGTCGCCCGTTCGCCGGTGCGGCGCTCGTTGATGCGGTAGCGGGCGTTGTCCACTTCACCCGGGGGGACCAGGACCAGGTAATCCTTGCCGATCAGTTCCGCGGGGGCATAGCCCAGGGTCCGTTCGATGCTGTCGTTGACGTAGGTGAAGGCGCCCCGGGCATCCAGGGTGTAGATCACGTCCGGCGAGGTGTTCACCAGCAGCCGGTGCCACTGCTCGGATTGCTCCAGCTGGTGCAGCATGCGGGCGTTGTCGCGCTCGAGCTGGAGCTTGACCACGGCATTGCGCACGGTCTTGATCAGTTCGTCCGGCTCATAGGGTTTGCGCAGGTAGTCGTAGGCCCCCAGTCGCAGGGACTGGATGGCGGATTCGATCTGGCTGTCGCCGCTCATGACGATGACGCGGCAGTCGGGGTGATGCTGACGGATGTAGGCCATGATGTCGTGGCCGCTGGCATCCGGCAGGCGCAGGTCGAGCAGCGCCAGGTCGTAGCCGCGCCTGGCCAGCAAGGCGAAGGCCTGGGCGCCGGTGACGGCGGAATCGATGCTGTGCACGTACTGGGAAACCAGGAGGCGGGTGCTTTCCAGATAGCGCGGCTCGTCCTCCACGATCAGCAGGCTGATCAAGGTCGGGTTGCTGCCGCTCGAGGTTGGAACACCCGGCATCAAAGGCGGCCCTCAGTTCGTGATGGAATCGGGTTGCGGCTTCCCGGCTCGGGAACCCCCACTCAACCCGCCGGCAATAATATCTGGAATGTCGTCCCGGTAGCGTGGCTCTTGAAGGTGATGCCGCCGCCCAGGGACTGGGTGAGGGCCTTCACGATGGACAGGCCCAGGCCGGCATGCCCCTCGCCCTTGACGGACTCCACCGGGCTGAACACGCGCCCGGCCAGTTCCGGCGGGATGCCCGGTCCCGCGTCCGCCACCAGGATTTCCACGAAGCGTTCCTGGCGATGATTGACCAGGGCGCTGGTCTCCACGCGCACCGTGCCGCCCTCCGGGGTGGCCTCCAGGGCATTGAGCAGCAGGTTGAGCACGATCTGCTTGAGCTTGTCCCGGTCGCAAGCGATCGGTGGCAGGCCCGGCTCCGGGCGGAGTTCGATGCGCACCCCCTTGCTCTGCCAGGACGGGTGGGTCACCTTCACCAGATCCTCGATCAGGGCATTGACGTCGGCCTGCTCGATGAAGGGTCCCGGCGCCGCCTCATCCTGGCTCAGGCCGCGGATGATGCGCACGATGCGGTCCAGTTCCTCGTGCATGATGCGCAACTCGTCGGCGATGGGCGCCTCCTGGCCCAGCTTGGCTTTCATGATCGCCAGGTAGTTCTTGATGATGCCCAGGGGATTGTTGATTTCGTGGGCGGCGCGACGGACTTTCACGGCGAGCTGATCGTTGCTGCCGGCCTGGGCCGGGCCGGCGCTTCCCGCCTGGGCCTGGCGGCCGGCCAGCTCCCCCAGACGGGCATAGTGCAGGGGGTTCGCGGTCACCGCGCTCAAGGCTTGCCGGCTGCCGCAAACCAGCAGCACGCCCACCGGCGAGTCGGCGCCGATGGGAATGGCCGCCAGCCCTTCGGCGGCGGCCTGGCGAATGATCTGCAGGTCCAGGACCGCCGCGTCGGCGGGGGCATCCAGGGTGACCACCACCGGCGCCCGGGTGAGCAGGGCCCAGGCCGCGGCCGTGTTGCTGCCCTCGGGCTGGATGGCGATGGGTGGCGTCGGGCGGCCACCCAGGGATTGGCCTTCCAGGGCGCCGCCGCGGGGGTTGCGGTGGAGATAGATGGCCTGGCCGAGTCCATCCTGACTGGCCAGGCTGTCGGCCAGGGATACCACCGCGGCGGCGGTGTCCTGGGGATGGCCGCCGGCAACCAGTTCCAGACGTCCCATGCGGCTCAGCTCGCGGGCGATCTCGCCGGCCTGGCGGAAGCTGTTCTCGCCCGCCAGCGTGTCGATGGCGCGGCCCATGGCGAGATAGATCTCGCTGATGGATTCCCGGTCGATGGGGGCCGCCAGGAGCAGGGTGTCCGGGTGGGGCAGGGCGGGTATCCAGGCCGGGTAGTTCATGGTCTGGCGGTAGGCGGCCAGGGCCAGCCTGACCAGGGGCGCCGCATCCACCAGGCGCTGGGCCGGCTCGTTGATATAGCGCAGCACATCCGGCAGGAAGGTCCTCAGGGGCAAGCGATCCAGGGCGGCCAGCGCCTGCTGGCGGGCGGCGTCGGCATCGGCCCCGGCGTTGCGGGCAAAGCGCGGCAACCAGCACATCAATCCCGCCAGCCAGGCCTCGTCCAGGCCGGGGTAGCCCGCCTTCTCCGCCAGGGCGCGGCTGAAATACGCGGTGGCGAGGGCCTTGCGCCAGCCGGTTTCCAGCGCCTCGGGGGAATGGGGCGGTGCCGCCAGTTGCTCGGCGGCGCTGGCGATGGCCAGGCTCTTGATGGTGACCGGTTCCAGCCGGGCCACCTGCTGCTCGAAGCCCATGTCCGCCAGTTGGCTCCCGGGATGCAGTTGCCCGATCGCCTCCAGGGCCAACAGGGCCAGGGCCGGGTCCTGCATGAACAGGCGGCCGCAGGCATCCCCCACGCTGGCCGCGCCACCCAGTTCGGCCAGCAGGCGCGCCAGGACGCCCGGATGGCTGATGAAAGGCAGCTTGTCCGCCGGGGGGTGGGGAGGGTTGAAAAAAGACATGACGATCGGGATAAGCATTCAAGGCCAGGGGCAGATGCTTATAAGCAAACGGCATGCCATGGGAAAAATGCCGCCCCACGGGGCCTTCCACGGGCCATCAGGCGATGATTTCGTGGGGGGCTGTAAAGATTTCCGACAGGCGAAAAACGGAATAGATGATGCGCCGACAAACCTGTCGGAAGAATCATCTACCCGTGGGGAATGCCGCGTTCAGCTCCCGTCGGGCAACTTTCCCGCGGGCGGTGTGTGGCGAGGGAGGGCGAGACGCCCCTTTCACCGCGATGAAACGCGAGCGGTACGACGCTTCAGCCGCCGGTCGAATCCCGCAGCAGACGGAACAGGGCCCGGCTCGATTTGGGCGGCTTGCCCTCGGCGGCTTCCTTGCGCGCGTTGCGGATCAACTGCCGGATTTGCTGGGCATCGCTCTCCGGATGGGCGGAAAGCCATGCGCTCAGGGCCTGGTCGTCCGCGATCAGGCGGGTTCTCCAATGCTCCAGGGCGTGGAATTCGGCCTTGGCGGCGGCGGATTCGCCGCGCAGCGCCGCCAGTTGTTCGGCGATGGGCTCGATTTCCACATCCCGCATCAGTTTGCCGATGTACTGCATCTGGCGGCGGATGGCGCCGTGGCTGTTGAGGCGTTGGGCTTCGACGAGGGCGCTCAGCAGGTTTTCCGGCAGGTCGAATTTCTCCAGCCGGGCGCGCGGGAGTTTCACCAGTTCCACGCCCATGTCCTGCAAGGCGGTCATTTCCCGCTTGCGCTGGGATTTGCTGACGATTTCGCTGTCGTCGAAGCCGGATTCTTCTTCCATGATGATCGATTCGCGCCGCTCGGGGCGGAAGGCTTGGGAAAGGGGTTGGTATCATAACGACTTTGCCGACCCACCCGGATTCCGCCGTGCCTTCCAGCCCAGTTTCCAACCCGACGTCCAGCATGCCTTTCAGTTTTTCCCGCGAAGCCCTTCAGGGGCTCGCCGCCCGGGTGATCGACCTGGCCCGGGCCGGGGGCGCCACCGCCGCCGAGGCCGAGGTGTCCGAGGGCAGCGGCCTGTCCCTGGGGGTGCGCCACGGCGAGGTGGAAACCATCGAGCACAACCGGGACAAGGGTATCGGCCTCACCGTCTACCTGGGCCAGCGCAGGGGGCACGCCGCCACGTCGGACTTCTCCGATGACGCTCTGGCGCGCACCGTGGACAAGGCCCTGACCATCGCCCGCTATACCGCCGAGGACGATTGCGCGGGCCTGGCCGACCCGGATCTGCTGGCGAAGCACATCCCGGACCTGGATCTGTTCCACCCCTGGGAGGTGGGCATCGACGGCGCCATGGACCTGGCGCGGGCCTGCGAGGCGGCGGCCCTGGCGGTGGACGCGCGCATCACCAATTCCGAGGGCGCTTCCCTGTCCAGCCAGGTGTCCCACTTCATCTATGCCAATTCCCTGGGCTTCTCCGGCGGTTATCCCGGCAGCCGGCAGAGCCTGTCCTGCGCGGTGATCGCCGAGGAGGACGGCGCCATGCAGCGGGATTACTGGTACACCACGGCGCGGGCGGCCTCGGACATGGACAGCCCGGAGAGCGTGGGGCGCCGCGCCGGCGAGCGCACGGTGCGGCGCCTCAAAGGCCGCAAGCTGGCCACCCGCCAGTGCCCGGTGCTGTTCGAGGCCCCCATCGCCACCGGATTGATCGCCAGTTTCGTGTCCGCCGTGTCCGGTGGCCACCTGTACCGCAAGACTTCATTCCTGCTGGAGAGTCTGGGCATGCAGGTGTTCCCGGATTTCTTCCAGTTGCTGGAGCGGCCCTTCCAGCCCCGGGGCCTGTCCTCCTCGCCCTTCGACTCGGAGGGCGTGGCCACCCGGGACCGGGACGTGGTCAGGGACGGGGTGGTGCAAGGCTACTTCCTGGGCAGCTACAGCGCCCGCAAGCTGGGGCTAAAGAGTACCGGCAACGCCGGCGGCAACCACAACCTGATCGTGCCCTCCACCGGCGAGGATTTCGCCGCCCTGCTGAAAAAAATGGATACCGGCCTGCTGGTCACCGAACTGCTCGGCCAGGGCCTCAATATGGTGACCGGTGATTACTCCCGGGGCGCCGCCGGTTTCTGGGTGGAGAACGGCGTGATCGCCTATCCGGTGGAGGAAATCACCGTGGCGGGCAACCTGAAGGACATGTTCCGGGGCATCGTCGCCCTGGGCACCGACCTGGAGACCCGGGGTTCCCGCCAGGTGGGCTCGATTCTGATTGACCGGATGACCGTGGCGGGCGACTGAGATCCTGTGAATAAATCTACTGCGCGTCCCGATAGCTGCGTTGGGCGGTGCTCGCTTCTCGCCTATCTATTTGATATGTCTCGTCGCTGCGCTCCGTCCGCCTTGCTCTCGGGCCGCTCGCTACGATTTCTTCACAGGCTCTGAGTTGGATTTCCTGCTGGGGCTTGCGCGGGGCATCGACCGGCTCAACGGCGGCGTCGGCCGCGCCGTGAAGTGGCTGGTGCTGCTGGCCACCCTGGTTTCCGCCGGCAACGCGCTCATGCGCTACGGCTTCGACCTGAGCTCCAATGCCTGGCTGGAACTCCAGTGGTACCTGTTCGCCCTGATCTTCCTGCTCGGCGCGGGCTATACCCACCAGCACAACGGCCATGTGCGCATCGACGTGCTGTACGGGCGCTTCAGTCCCAGGACGCGGGCCTGGGTCGATCTGCTTGGCGGCCTGTTGTTCCTGCTGCCCATGGCGGGCCTGGTCGGCTGGCTCGGCTGGCACGCCTTCATGACTTCCTGGGGCGTCAACGAAACCTCGCCGGATGCCGGCGGCCTGTTGCGCTGGCCCATCAAGCTGGCCATTCCCCTGGGCTTCGGCCTGCTGTTCCTGCAGGGGCTGTCGGAAATCATCAAGCGCGCCGCCTTCCTGACTGGCCGGCTGGAACTGGCCGAAGAACAGGCCGAGGAGGTGGTGTGAGCGCGCCCGCCCGGCTGCCCGAAGGGAGCGCTCACCCTCCCTCGGGGAGGATGGCGCGCGGCGACGGGAGGGTCGTCCAGTGAGCTTCGAACTCATGGCCCCCCTCATGTTCGCCGGCCTGGTGGTGTTCCTGCTGCTGGGCTATCCGGTGGCCTTTTCCCTGGCGGCCAACGGTCTGCTGTTCGGCCTGCTGGGCATGGGGATGGGCTTCTTCGGCTTCGACCAGTTGCAGGCCCTGCCGGACCGGGTGTTCGGCATCATGTCCAACTCCACCCTGCTGGCCATCCCGTTCTTCACCTTCATGGGCCTGATCCTGGAACGCAGCGGCATGGCCGAGGAGCTGCTGGACAGCCTGGGCCAGTTGTTCGGCGCCATCCGGGGCGGCCTGGCCTATTCCGTGATCCTGGTGGGCGCCGTGCTGGCCGCGACCACGGGGGTGGTGGCGGCGTCGGTGATCGCCATGGGGCTGATCTCCCTGCCCATCATGCTGCGCTTCGGCTACGACAAGCGCCTGGCCGCCGGGGTCATCGCCGCCTCCGGCACCCTGGCCCAGATCATTCCGCCTTCCCTGGTGCTCATCATCCTGGCCGATCAGCTGGGCGTCGGCGTCGGCGACATGTATCGCGGCGCCCTGGTGCCCGCCCTGGTGCTGACCGGACTGTATCTGGGCTTCGTCCTGCTGGTGTCCCTGGTGAAGCCCGCCGCCGCGCCGGCCATGCCGCCGGAGGCGAGAACCCTGAGGGGTGCCGCCCTGGCCGGGAAAGCCCTGGTTTCCATGGGGCCGCCCCTGATCCTGGTCTTTCTGGTGCTGGGCACCATCTTCGCCGGCATCGCCACCCCCACCGAGGGTGGGGCCATGGGCGCCGCCGGCGCCCTGCTGCTGGCCCTGGCGAAGCGACGGCTGAGCCTGGACCTGCTGAAGCAGGCCATGGATTCCACCACGCGGCTGACCAGCTTCGTGATCTTCATCCTGATCGGTTCCACGGTCTTTTCCCTGGTGTTCCGCCTGATGGATGGCGATCTGTGGGTGGAGGGGCTGCTGGCGACCCTGCCCGGCGGCGTGCTGGGCTTCCTGATCGTGGTGAACCTGTTGGTTTTCGTGCTGGCGTTCTTTCTGGATTTCTTCGAGATCGCCTTCATCATCGTGCCCCTGCTGGCCCCGGTGGCCCAGAAGCTGGGCATCGATCTGGTCTGGTTCGGGGTGCTGCTGGGCATCAACATGCAGACCTCGTTCATGCACCCGCCCTTCGGCTTCGCCCTGTTCTACCTGCGCAGCGTGGCGCCGAAAACGGTGCGCACCGGCGACATCTACCGGGGCGCGATTCCCTTCGTCGCCATCCAGGTTGTCATGGTGGTCCTGGTGCTGTCCTTTCCCGGACTGGTGGGCGTCCGGGACGGCGGCCAGGAAACGGGCGCACCGGAGCTCCAGACCGAGGACGCCGGCGCCGCTTATCTGTTGCCGCCGGACGACGGCCGACCATGATCACGTCGAATCAATGGCTTAAGTTTTTTCTTCCCACTCCGATAAGCTAAACTGACCTGGATACTTTTAGTGAGGTACATCATGAAATCCGCTCTCGCCCTGGCCACGCTGTCCGCCCTGATGCTTTCCGGCTGCGCCACCAAGGAATACGTGCATGAATATGTGCAGGCCCAGATGAATCCCGTGGGCACGCGGGTGGGCGCGGTGGAGACTCGGACCGGCGCCCTCGAGACCCGGGCCGGCGCCATCGAGGCCAGGGCCGACGGCGCCGACGCGGCGCTGGCGGAAACCGGCAAGCGGCTCGATGGGGCGGTGTCGGAAATCCAGGTCACCCTCAAGGTTCACGCCGACCGCATCGCCAAGAGCGAAAGCGATATCTCGCAACTCTCGAAAACGGCCCAGGATGCGGTGGAGCGCGCCAATTCCGCCGGCAAGCTGGCCCAGGGAAAATTGGTCTACGAAGTCGTGTTGTCCGATGACAAGCTGAAGTTCGGCCAGAATAAATCCAGCTTGAGCAAGGAGGCCGAAGCGGCGCTGGACGAATTCGCCGCCAGGCTGAAAGGCGACAACAAGAGCGTGTTCATCGAAATCCAGGGCCATACCGACAGCATCGGCGAGGCCGCGCACAATCTCCGGTTGGGCGAGGCCCGCGCCGAGGCGGTGCGGCGTCATCTCAACATGAAGGCCGGCATCCCGTTGCATCGCATGGCGGTGATCTCCTACGGCGAGACCTCGCCGGTGGCCGACAACAAGGTCAAGGCCGGTCGCCAGCAGAACCGCCGCGTGGTGCTGGTGGTCATCCAGTAATTTTCAACCAGGTTCAAACCTTCATTCATGGCGCGGTTTTCCCGCGCCGTTTTTTTATTTCAAGGAGCCAGCATGTCCAGCACCACCACTTCCAGCGGTTTGATCATTGATGAAATCCTTCTCGGCGAGGGTGACGAAGCCCAGGCCGGCAGCATGGTCCGCGTCCATTACACCGGCTGGCTGACCAACGGCGCCAAGTTCGATTCCAGCCTGGATCGCAACGAGCCCTTCGATTTCCCCCTGGGTCGGGGCCATGTGATCCGGGGTTGGGACGAGGGCGTGGCCGGCATGAAGGTGGGCGGCAAGCGCAAACTCACCATTCCGCCGGAACTGGGCTACGGTCCGCGCGGCGCCGGTGGGGTGATTCCGCCCAACGCCACATTGGTGTTCGAGGTGGAGTTGCTGGCGGTGCGTTGAGGTTGAAGGGGCCCGGCGGGGCGGGGACGCGCCGGCGGCGGTCCGTCAGGATTTGCGCCTTGCCCTGAGCCCGGCTTCGATGCGCTCGCACAGGGTCCTCAGTATCTGGATGCGGGCGTGGTACTTGTCGTTGGCGGGAACCAGGGTCCAGGGCGCGATTTCCGTGCTGGTCCAGTCCACCATGTCGCACACCGCCTGCTCGTATTCGGGCCATTTGTCCCGGTTGCGCCAGTCGTCCGGGGTGATCTTGTAGCGCTTGAAGCCGGTGGCCTCCCGTTCCTTGAAACGCTTCAATTGCTCGTTCTGGCTGATGGCCAGCCAGAACTTCACCAGTACCACCCGGTGTTCCACCAGTTGCGCCTCGAAGTCGTTGATCTCGCTGTAGGCGCGGCGCCAGTCGTATTCGGAACAGAAGCCTTCCACCCGCTCGACCAGCACCCGGCCGTACCAGGAACGGTCGAACAGGGCCAGCCGGCCGCGCCGGGGAATGTGGCGCCAGAATCGCCAGAGATAGGGCTGGGCCTTTTCCTCGTCGCTCGGGGCGGCGATGGGGATGACCTGATAGCGTCGGGCGTCCAGGGCGCCGGTGATGCGCCGGATGCCGCCGCCCTTGCCGGCGGCGTCATTGCCTTCGAACACGCAGACCACGGATAAATCCTGGAAGCGCTTGTCGCGGGTCAGCAGGTTCAGGCGTCCCTGCCAGGTTTCCAGTTCCCGCTGGTAGGAGGACTTGTCCAGCCGCGCGCTCAGGTCCAGCGCCTTCAGGATATTCAGCTTGTCCACGGTGACCGCCATGGGCGGGGCGGGCGCCGCGGCGGGGGCGGGGGGCTGATCCAGGCGCTTGCGCAGGGTTTCCAGCAGGGTGCGGCCGAACACCAGTTCGCGATAACGTTCGTCGGCGCCCTCGACGATATGCCAGGGGGCCTGGGCGCTGCTGGTCATGCGTAAGGCCTGGGAACAGACCTTGGCAAACTTGTCGTACAGCTTGAAATGGTGCCAATCCCGGTCGGTGACCCGCCAGCGGGTGCGGGGATCTTTTTCCAGCGCCTCCAGACGTTTCTTCTGGCCGGCCTTGGAAAGATGGAACCAGAATTTGAGGATGAGCGCGCCCTCGTCGCTCAGCATCTGCTCGAAGCGGGCGTTGCGTTCCATGGCCTCTTCCAGGGGGGCGTTGCCGATCTCCCCGTAGACCCGTTCCAGGATCGGCAGGCTGTACCAGGAGCCCTGGAAGACGCCGATCTTGCCCTTGGGCGGCAGTTCCCGCCAGAAACGCCACATGGGCGGTCGGTCGCGCTCCTCGTCGGACAGTTCGCCCATGCCGTGGGTTTCGATATGCCGCGGGTCGAGCCAGGCATTGAGCAGGTGCACGCTTTCGCTGCGTCCGGCGCCATCGACGCCGCCAACCAGGACGATGACGGGAAAGTCGCGTCGGCTGATCAGATCGTATTGGGCATCCAGCAGGGCTTCCCGCAGGGCGGGCAGTTCCCGTTCATAGGTTGCCTTGTCGACCTTGTGGCCGATTTCCGCCGACTCGAACATCGTTTTCCCCTCGTCATGGCTCGGGCCAAGCCCGGCCGAAGGATAGCGCCAAAGGTCCGGAAAAGCCGGCTTTCCCTCCGGCGAGGGGCTTACAAACCGGCCAGATATCCGGCCAGGGCGTCGATTTCCGCATCGGTGAGCGCCTTGGCGAAGGGCATCATGGTGGCGCTTTGCGGTCCCAGCGTCTTGCCGGCCCGGTAATCCTTGAGCTTGGCGGCCAGCTCCGCCGCCGGCAGGCCCGCGAGCCTGGGGAAGACACCCTGGCCCTTGCCGGCATGGCCATGGCAGCCCAGGCAGTTGCCCGTGTATTTGAGCTTGCCGAAATTGGCGGCGGGCGCGTGATCCCCGGTGGAGACCGGGCCGGACGGAGCGGCAACGGCGGGCGATGCCTCGCCGGCGGGCTGGACGGCCGCCGGTGCCGGTGCCGCGACGGGCGCCGGCGCGACGGGTTCCGGCTTGTCGCCGCAGGCGGAGAGGGCGAGGAGCAAGGGCAGGGCGGCGAGGCAGGTGCGCATCATCGACTCCTTGGAAGATTACTTCGAGTAATACAGGAAATTGGCGTAGGACGCTTCCGCGACCTTGAACCACTGGATCTCCGTGTCGCGGAATGTTTTCCACTCGCGGTATATCCGGGCGAAGTCCGCATTCCTGGCGGCTTCCTCGTCATACATGGCGAAGGCCGCCTTCCTGGCGGCCTCCATGATGTCCTTGGGGAAGGCGCGCAACTGGACGCCCTGTTTCAGGAGGCGGTTCAAGGCCTGGGGATTCTTGAAGTCGTATTCCGCCAGCATGTTCACGTTGGCCTCGGCGCAGGCGGTTTCGAAGGCGGCCTGGTAGGCCTCGGGCAACTCGTTCCACCTGGCCTGGTTCACGTAGAAGGAAAGCTGGGGACCGCCTTCCCACCAGCCCGGGTAGTAATAGTGCCTGGCGATCTTGTGGAAACCCAGCTTCTCGTCGTCGTAGGGGCCCACCCATTCCGCCGCGTCCAGGGCGCCCCGCTCCAGGGAGGGGTAGATGTCGCTGCCCACCAGGGTCTGGGGCACGGCCCCCAGCTTGGCCATGATCTGGCCGCCGATGCCGGGGATGCGCATCTTCAGGCCCTTCAGATCGGCCAGGGATTTGATCTCCTTGCGGAACCAGCCGCCCATCTGCACGCCGGTATTGCCGCCCGGGAACTGGACGATGTTGTATTGCCTGAACAGTTCGCGCATCAGCCTGATGCCGCCGCCGAAGTACATCCAGGCGTTCTGCTGGCGCGCGGTGAGGCCGAAGGGCACGGCGCAGTCGAAGGCGAAGGCCATGTTCTTTCCCACGTAGTAGTAGCTGGCCGTGTGCCCGCATTCCACCGTGCCGTTCTGCACCGCGTCCATGACCTGCAGGCCGGGCACCAGGTCGCCGCCGGCGAATACCCGGATCTGGAACTTGCCGCCGGTGATCTTGCGCAGCCGTTCCGAAAGCAGTTCCGCCGCGCCGTAGATGGTGTCCAGGCTCTTCGGGTAGCTGGAGGCCAGGCGCCATTTGATGGCGGGGCCATCCGCGAAGGCGTCGGGGACGAAGGTGGAAGCGGCCACGCCGAGCCCGGCGCCGGCGCCTTGCAAAAATGCGCGTCGATGCATGGAGGCGTCTCCGGATGGGGGGGGGATCAGGCGGCCGCGGCGTCTCGCGGGCGGATGCGGACGATGACGTCGATGCTGTCCGCCTGCATGCCCTCGGGAGGCCTGGGCACGCCGGCGATGATCAGGTTGTCGGCGGGAATGTCGGTGAGTTCGCCGCTGACCATGTTGAAGAAGTGGTGGTGGGGCGCGGTGTTGGGATCGTAGAACACCTTGCCGGGATCGACGATGACTTCGCGTATCAGCCGCTTTTCCAGGAACAGCCTGAGGGTGTTGTAGACCGTGGCCTTGGAAGTCTCGCTATGGCGGATATTGACCACATCCATGATCCGGTCCGCCGACATGTGCTCGTGACGGGAGAAGAGCGCATGGGCGATCTCGATGCGCTGATGGGTCGGCGCGATGCCGTGGGCCCTCAGCAGATCCGTCAGGTGCTCGCGGGATGTCGCGGTGGTCGGGGCGCTGTGCATGGAATACATCGGACTCGATACTCAAGGGGTTGTTCAAATCATCCGAGTCCATTGTAGTGACTGAAATAAACTGCGTCTAATTCCGACCCGCCCCGGCTCGACTTTCGTTGCCGGCTCCGGTGTTTTTCGGCCACGGCCGAAGCCGGGCGCGCGAAACCCACCGACCGGGTCATGCCGTCGCCGAGGGTGACACCGTTGTGGGCGACACGGAGGCATGGCATGTCGCCGAATCCCGGTGGGCCAGGGAGGAATCCGCCACGGAAAAGCCGTCGCTGGACGGGAGATGTTTGCCCATATAATGCCGTCGCTCTATCCCTAGGAGGGGAAACATGCTGCATATCGGTGACAAGGCGCCCGATTTCGAACTGCCCGACGCGGACATGACCATCGCCAGGCTGGCGGATTACCGCGGCAAACCGCTCGTCCTGTTCTTTTACGTGCGGGACGATACGCCCGGCTGCACGACCGAGGCCATCGAGTTCAGCGACCTGGACGGCGACTACGCCACCCTGGGTTGCGCGGTGGTGGGCGTGTCCCGGGACGATTGCATCCGCCATGGCGCGTTCCGCGACAAGCATGGCATCACGGTCCGCCTGCTGGCTGACAAGGATGGCATCACCTGCCAGGCCTACGGCGTGATCGTGAACCGGGAAGTGGATGGCGTCATGCGGGAGGGCATCAACCGCAGCACGTTCATCATCGATGCCGGCGGCAAGATCCGCCACATCCTCCAGGGCGTGACGCCGAAGGGCCACGCGGCGGAGGTCCTCAAACTCGTCAAGGAGCTGTAAGTGCAGATCGGCAAGGACACCGTGGTCACCCTGACCTACCAACTGACAACCCCCGCCGGAGAACTCCTCGAAGAGGCCACGGTGGAATCTCCCGCCGCCTACCTGCATGGCGGCTATGACGGCATCTTCCCCAAAGTGGAGGCCGCCCTGGAAGGCAAGGGCGCCGGCGCCACCCTGGACCTGGTGCTGGAGCCGGACGACGCCTTCGGCGAATACGACGCCGAACTGGTGCGCGTGGAGCCCGCGGATGTCTTTCCGGAGGAGGTGCATGTCGGCATGCAACTGGAAGGCGCCAGCGAGGACGGCCATCACGTCATGCTGTACACCGTCACCGACGTGGCGGACGGCAAGGTGGTGGTGGATGGCAATCATCCCCTGGCTGGCCAGAGCCTGCGCCTGCGATGCGTGGTCGGCGAAGTGCGCGCCGCGTCCCGGGAAGAGGTGGAGCACGGCCACGTGCACGGCGCCCACGGGCACGATCACGGATAAAACCGGAACGCGACCCGGTAGAATACCTGCCCCTGCCTGACACAGACCCATCATGAAAGTCACCTTTCTCGATTTCGAGCAGCCCATCGCCGAACTGGAGGCGAAGATCGAGGAGTTGTCGGAGGTGCAGAGCGATCCGGCACTGGACATCTCCGAGGAAATCGAGCGCTTGCGCAAGAAAAGCGCCGCCCTCACCAAGCAGATCTACGGCAAGCTCAACGCCTGGCAGATTTCCCAGGTCGCGCGCCATCCCCAGCGGCCCTATGCCCTGGACTACATCCAGGCCCTGTTCACCGAGTTCGAGGAACTGCGCGGTGACCGCGCCTTCGCCGACGACCCCGCCATCGTCGGCGGCATGGCCCGCTTCCAGGGCGAGCCGGTGGTGGTGATCGGCCACCAGAAGGGTCGCGACACCAAGGAGCGCCAGTACCGCAACTTCGGCATGCCCCGGCCCGAGGGCTATCGCAAGGCCCTGCGCCTGATGCGCCTGGCGGAGAAATTTCGCCTGCCGGTGTTCACCTTCATCGACACGCCAGGCGCCTACCCCGGCATCGATGCCGAGGAGCGCGGCCAGTCCGAGGCCATCGCCCGCAACCTCTATGTCATGGCGGAACTCAAGACACCGGTGGTCTGCACCGTGATCGGAGAAGGCGGCTCCGGCGGCGCCCTGGCCATCGGCGTCGGCGATGCCCTGGTCATGCTCCAGTACGCCACCTATTCCGTCATCTCGCCGGAAGGTTGCGCCTCCATCCTGTGGAAGAGCGCGGAAAAAGCCTCCCTGGCGGCGGAAGCCCTCGGCATCACGGCCCCCAAGCTGCAGGCCCTGGGCCTGGTGGACCACATCGTCAACGAACCCCTGGGGGGGGCGCACCGGGATCCGGATGCGATGATGGAAAGCTTGCGCGGCACCCTGTCCGGGGTGCTCGCCAACGTGCGTGAACGCCCCCTCAATGCCTTGCTCAACGCCCGCTACGCCCGCCTGATGGGCTACGGCAAGTTCAAGGAAGGTCGCGCCTGACCGCGGTGGTCACGCCTGCTCATGAAGGAATTGCCCGCCGCCGGCGCGATGCCGGGGGCACGGGGGAAACAGCCGGCGACGGGGCGTTGGCCGAGGCCCTGAACAGCCGGGTCGAAGCCTGCCTGCGGCGATACCTTCCACTTTCCGGCCGACTCGTGGTGGGCTATTCCGGCGGCCTCGATTCCAGCGCGCTGCTGCATCTTCTCGCCGGCCTGCGGCCCGGACTCGGATTCTCCCTCGCGGCCCTCCATGTCCATCACGGCCTTTCCCCCCGGGCCGACGACTGGGCGGCCCATTGCGAAAACGTGTGTCGCGGCCTGGACGTTCCCCTCGCGGTGGAGCGGGTCAGGGTGGAGAGGGGGGCGGAGGGACCCGAGGCGGCGGCCCGGGCGGCCCGCTACCGCGTGTTCTCGCGGCTGGACGCCGATGCCCTGGCGCTGGCCCATCATCGGGACGACCAGGCCGAGACCGTGCTCGCCCAACTCCTGCGTGGCGCTGGCGCCAAGGGCCTGGCGGCCATGCCGGTGTGCCGTGTCCTCGCCGGCGGCCGCCTTCGCCTGCTGCGGCCCTTGCTGGATGTTCCCCGCGCCTGGCTGGTGGCCTGGGCGCGGGACCGGGGCCTCGAATGGGTGGAGGACGAGAGCAACCGGCAGCCGCATTTGACCCGGAATACCCTGCGCCATGAAGTCCTGCCCTTGCTGGAGTCGCGCTTTCCCGGAGCGGGCGCGATCCTGGCCGCCGCCGCCGGGCGTTTCGCCGAGACGGCGGACTTGCTGGACGATCTGGCCGACCTGGACGGACGCGAGGCCCTGACGGCGGCGGGCCTGGCGCTGGACCGCCTGGCCGCCTTGCCGGAACCGCGCGCGCGCAATCTTCTGCGTCGTCATCTCGAGCGGGCGGGGGCCAGCCTCCACCCCGATGCCCTGCGGGAAGGCCTGCGGCAATTGCTGTCCGCCCGGGAGGATGCCCAGCCGTCGGTGGCCTTCGGCGAGGTCAGCCTGCGCCGTTATCGGGGCCGGGCCCTGGTCGTGCCATCGGATCGAGGGAGGGGGCAGGACGAGGCCCCCGCGTCCCCGGAGTCACCCAGCCTGTGGCGGGGGGAGGCGAGCCTGCCCCTGGGGGACGGCGGGACGCTCCGTTTCGAGCCCCTGGTCGGCGGTGGAGTGCGACTCGACCCCGGCCCGGTCACGGTTCGTCGCCGCCTGGGGGGTGAGCGCTTGCGCGTCGCCCCGAACCGGCCGCGCCGCTGCCTCAAGGATCTGCTGCGGGAAGCGGCGATTCCACCGTGGCAACGGGATCGGCTGCCCCTGGTCTATGTCGGCGATCGACTGGCCTGGGTGGCCGGGATCGGCCCGGATGCGGACTTCCGGGCCGGGACGGGGGAGCGGGGCTGGCTTATTTCGTGGGGTAGGCCGTGGTGACCAGGGCCTTGTAGCCCATCTTGCGCATTTCCAACTGGGCCTTTTCCGCCTCCTGGCGATTGAGGAAGGGGCCCAGTTGTACGCGGGCTTCCAGGTGGGCGCGTATTCCCTGCTTGTTGAGCTTTTCCACCATTTCCCGAGCATTGTCCGGATTGCTGAACACGCCCAGTTGCACCACGAACCCCTTGCCGGGCGGAAGCTCGCCGGCCAGCGGCGGCGGGGCGGCCGGCGCGGTCCGCGCCGGGGGAGGCGTTGCCGGCCTGGGAGTGGCGGGCGCGGCCCGGGGTTCCGGCGGGGGCGTCCTGGAAGCGTTGCTGACCTTGGGCGGTGGCGGCGGTTCGCTGGGGGCTTCCCCGGCTTGCGGCGCCGGGGCCGGCTCCGCCTGATCGCCGGGGATATTCTGGTCGGCCGGGGCTTCGGCCTGGGGCGGGGCGACTTCGGGTGGCGGCGCGGGGAGGATGGGCGCGGGTGCGACGCTTTCCTCGGGCGGGGCTTTCTTGTTTTCGCCGCCCTGGTCGAGCCACCACAGGCCGGCCAGGGCGGTGACGGTCACCACCCCGGCCACGCCCAGGCGCAACAAGGCCTTCTTGCGCACGTTGTCGTTTTCCGGCATTCCGTTTTCGGCGGCCATTCCTGTCTCCTCGCGGCGGCTTGTCTGCGCGCCGAGGCGCAGCGCATCGCCTTTATTTTAGGGGCGTTTCATGGTAACTTGCCCGCGCTTTTTCGCGTATTTTCAAAGATTTCCCTCGATTCACTTCCCTTGCCGTTTTTTCCTTCCATTCATCCCGCCGCACCCCATTTCTTCCGGAGAACAACAAAGTGGCCATCGAACGCACCCTTTCCATCATCAAACCCGATGCCGTCGCCAAGAACGTGATCGGCAAGATCTACTCCCGTTTCGAGTCCAACGGCCTGAAGATCGTGGCTTCCCGCATGGCTCACCTGTCCCGCGCCGAAGCCGAAGGTTTCTACGCCGTGCACAAGGGCCGTCCCTTCTTCAACGACCTGGTGGCCTTCATGACCTCCGGGCCGGTGATGATCCAGGTGCTGGAAGGCGAGGGCGCCGTCGCCAAGAACCGTGAGCTGATGGGTGCCACCGATCCCAAGAAAGCCGATGCCGGCACCATCCGCGCCGATTTCGCCGAAAGCATCGACGCCAATGCCGTACACGGTTCCGACGCGGCGGAAACCGCCGCCGTGGAAATCGCCTACTTCTTCCCCGCCTCCCAGGTGTACTCCCGCTAAGCGGGGTTTCAAGCCCTTGAACCGCGTCAATCTGCTCGATTTCGACCAGGCCGGACTCGTCGCTTTCTTCGAAAGCATCGGCGAGAAGCCCTTCCGCGCCCGCCAGGTGCTGCATTGGCTGCACCAGTACGGCGAAGACGATTTCGAGCGGATGACCGACCTGGCCAAGTCCCTGCGCGCCAAGCTGCCGGAAGTGGCCGAAATCCGGCCGCCGGTGCTGGGCCACGAGCAATGCTCGTCTGACGGCACCCGCAAGTGGCTGCTGGAAGTGGGCCCCAACAACCGGGTCGAAACCGTGTTCATCCCGGAGGACGATCGCGGCACCCTGTGTGTGTCCAGCCAGGTGGGCTGCGCCCTGGATTGCGCCTTTTGCTCCACCGGCAAGCAGGGTTTCAACCGCAACCTGTCCACCGCCGAGATCATCGGCCAGTTGTGGTGGGCCAACCGCGCCCTGGGGCGCGATCCCAAGGGCGAACGGATCATTTCCAACGTGGTGTTGATGGGCATGGGCGAACCCCTGCTCAACTTCGACAACACCGTGGCGGCGGTGTCCCTCATGCTGGACGACCATGCCTACGGGCTGTCCCGGCGCCGGGTCACCATCTCCACCTCCGGCATCGTGCCGGCCATGGACCGGTTGCGCGAACAGATGCCCGTGGCTCTGGCCGTGTCCCTGCACGCGCCCAACGACGCCCTGCGCGACGAACTGGTGCCGATCAACCGGAAATATCCCCTCAAGGAACTCATGGCCGCCTGCAAACGCTACGTCCAGGACGGCCCGCGCGATTTCATAACCTTCGAGTACGTCATGCTGGAAGGCGTCAACGACCAGCCGGAGCATGCCGAGCAGTTGCTGCGCCTCACCCGCGACGTGCCCTGCAAGTTCAACCTGATTCCCTTCAATCCCTTCCCCCAGTCCGGGTTCCGGCGTTCCTCCGCCGAGACCGTGCGGCGCTTCGCCAGCCGGCTCATGGCCGAGGGCAAGATCGCCACCACCCGCAAGACACGGGGCGACGACATCGACGCCGCCTGCGGCCAGTTGGCCGGGCAGGTGGAGGACAAGTCGCGCAGGACATTGAAGCGCATGGAGCTGGCGGCATGAACCATTTTTCCCTGTGGATGGCGGGTGCGCTGCTCCTGACCCTGGCCGGTTGCGCCCAGCAGGGCGCGGTCGAGAAGGCCAGCCCGGAATCGCGTTCCGACCGCCAGGTCAATGTCCAGGCCCGCATTCATACCGAGCTGGGCGCGGGGTATTTCTCCCGCGGGCAATACGCCATCGCCCTCCAGGAACTGAATATCGCCCGCGCGGCGGATCCGGGCTATGCCCCGGCATACAGCGTTCTCGGCCTGGTCCACGCCGAACTGAGGGAGGACAGGCAGGCGGAGGAAAGCTTCCGTCGCGCCATCGATCTTTCCCCCAACTATTCCGAGGCCCACAACAACTACGGCCTGTTCCTCTGCCAGCGGGGCCGCGCCGCGGAATCCCTGGCGCGATTCGAGGCGGCCTTGTCCAACCCCCTCTACGCCACGCCGGAGACGGCCCTGGCCAATGCCGGGGTATGCGCCATGGAGAAGGGCGACATGGCCGCGGCCGAGGTGTATTTCATCCGCGCCCTGAAGCGGGCGCCCAGGCAGCCCACCGCGCTGCTGGGCATGGCGGAGTTCAATTATCGCAAAGGCCACTGGCTGGCCAGCCGCGCTCAATTGCGTCAATTGGGCGAAGCCGCCGAACTCGGTGCCCAGGCCCTATGGCTGGGCGTGCGCGCCGAGCGCCGGCTGGGTGATCGGGAGGCGGAAGCCAGCTACGGTGCCCAGTTGCGCCGGCGGTTTCCGGAGGCCATACAAACCCAGTGGCTGATCACTGGCCAGTATGACCAGTCGGGGAGTCTGTTATGAGCGAAGCCTTCCTGCCGGGTTTCGGCCCGCGCCTGAAAGCCGGCCGCGAGCAAAAGCAGCTGGCTTTGGCCGAGGTGGCCGCCAAGCTGAAGCTGACCGCCCGCCAGGTCGAGGCCCTGGAGGAAGAGGACCTGAGTCACTTGCCCAGCGAGGTATTCGTGCGCGGCTTCGTGCGCAACTATGCCAGGCTGGTGGATGTGGAGGTGGATAGCCTGATCGCGCCCCTGGATGTCCAGGCCGCCGTGGCGGAGACCATCACCGCGCCCAGCGCCGGTGTGAGCTTCTCGACCAGCGGTGTCCGGCAGTGGGTGATCCTGCCCCTGGCGGCCCTGGCCGTGTTCCTGTTGCTGGTGGCGGTGCTCTACCACTGGCTGAGGAAGGGCGAGGATACCCTGGTGACCGAATCCGCTCCCGTCGTCACGGAGCCCGCCCCATCCGTTCCCGCGCTGGCCGCGCCAGCCCATGTCCAGCCGCTCCAGCCCGCGCCGCAGGCGACCATTCCGCCGGACGGCGCGTCGGCGTCGCCCGCGGCTCCGCCCTCGGCGCCCGCGGGGCCTCCCCCGTCCTCCATCCCGGCGACAGCCGCCGGCAATATCGCGCCGCCCCCCGAACCGGAAAAGCCCGCCGCGCCCAGCATCCCCCCGCCTTCCCAGGCCGGCGCGGCCTTGAGGACCGGTGACCATACCTTGCGTTTCGAGCCCGCCCACGATGCCTGGATCCAGGTGGTGGACAGCAAGGGCAGCCGTTTTTCAAAGCTGGTACGAGCGGGCGCCGTGGAAAGCTTTTCCGGCGAGCCCCCCTTCCGCCTGGTGGTGGGCGAGGCCGCCCGGGTGCGCATGAGCTACGACGGCCACGTCATCGACCTGACTCCGTTCATTGGCCAGAAAGTGGCCCGGCTGACCCTGGAATGACTACCCCATGACCGTGACCAGCCCCATCGTCCGCCGCCCGACCCGCAAGGTTCTGGTGGGCCATGTGCCCGTCGGCGGCGGCGCGCCGGTGGTGGTGCAGTCCATGACCAACACCGACACCGCCGATATCGCCGGCAGCGTCGCCCAGATCCACGCCCTCTGGCAGGCCGGCTCCGAACTGGTGCGGCTCACCGTCAACACCGAGGAAGCCGCCCGCGCGGTGCCGGCCATCCGCGAGAAACTGGATGCCCTGGGCTGCAATGCCCCCCTCATCGGCGACTTCCATTTCAACGGCCACCGCCTCATCAAGGCCGTGCCGGAATGTGCCCAGGCCCTGGCCAAGCTGCGCATCAACCCGGGCAACGTGGGGCGCGGCGCCAAGAAGGACGAGCAGTTCGCCACCCTCATCGAGGCCGCCGCGAGATACGGAAAAGCGGTGCGTATTGGTGTGAATTGGGGAAGCCTGGACCAGGAACTGCTGGCGCGCATGATGGACGAGAACGCGAAGCGGCCCATGCCTCATGAGCCCGAGGAGGTGATGCGCAATGCCCTCATCACCTCCGCCCTGGATTCCGCGAAACGGGCCGAGGAACTGGGCCTGCCCGGCGACCGCATCATCCTGTCCTGCAAGCTCTCCGGCGTGCAGGACCTGGTCAAGGTCTACCGCGACCTGGCCGCCCGCTCCGACTACGCCCTGCACCTGGGCCTGACCGAGGCCGGCATGGGCAGCAAGGGCATCGTCGCCTCCACCGCGGCCCTGGCCATCCTGCTCCAGGAAGGCATCGGCGACACCATCCGCGTCTCCCTCACGCCAGCGCCCGGCGAATCCCGCACCGTGGAAGTCCAGGTGGCCCAGGAAATCCTGCAAACCCTGGGCATCCGCTCCTTCACGCCCCTGGTCACCGCCTGCCCCGGCTGCGGCCGCACCACCAGCACGGTATTCCAGGAACTGGCCCAGAGCATCCAGAACTGGCTGCGCACCCAGATGCCCATCTGGCGCGGCCAGTATCCCGGCGTGGAAACCATGAACGTGGCTGTCATGGGCTGCGTGGTGAACGGCCCGGGCGAGAGCAAGCACGCCAACGTGGGCATCAGCCTGCCCGGCACCAACGAAACCCCGGTGGCCCCGGTTTACGTGGACGGCGAAAAGACCGTCACCCTCAAGGGCGATCGCATCGCCGAGGACTTCCAGGCCATCGTCGAGGACTACGTCCAGCGCACCTATGGCAAGGGAGCTCCCTGATGCGGCGCGGTGGGTTGTTGGGGAAACGGGAAACGGGAAACGGGAAACGCGAAACCCGCGTCTCCGTTCGCCTAGCCACGTTTCCCTTTTCCCTTTTCCCTTTTCCCGCCTTTCAAGAATGAGCAACGCCCTTCGCGCCGTGCGCGGCATGAACGACCTGCTGCCGGCCGACGCGCCGCTGTGGACGCATTTCGAGCACATCGTCCGGGGCTGGCTGAAAAGCTACGGCTACCGGGAGATGCGCACGCCCATCCTGGAGCACACCGGCCTGTTCAAGCGGGCCATCGGCGAGGTGACCGACATCGTCGAGAAGGAGATGTACACCTTCGTCGACGAGCTCAACGGCGAATCCCTGACCCTGCGCCCGGAAGGCACCGCCTCCTGCGTGCGCGCCGCCATCGAGCACAACCTGCTGTTCGACGGTGGCAAGCGGCTCTGGTACGCCGGCCCCATGTTCCGCCACGAGCGTCCCCAGAAGGGCCGCTACCGCCAGTTTCACCAGGTGGGCGTCGAGGCCCTGGGCTTCGCCGGCCCGGATCTGGACATCGAACACCTGCTGATGACCGCCCGGCTGTGGAAATTGCTCGGCATGGCCGAACACATCCGCCTGGAAATCAACACCCTGGGCGGCGCCGAGGCGCGAGCCAGCCACCGGCAAAAGCTGATCGCCTATTTCGAATCCCATCTCGACCAGTTGGACGAGGAGGCCAAACGCAGGATGCACAGCAACCCCCTGCGCATCCTGGACACCAAGAACCCGGCCATGCAGGCCCTGGTGGAAGCCGCGCCCCGGCTGATGGACGAACTGGACGAGGCCGCCCTGGCCCATTTCGCCGCGGTGAAGCGGGGCCTGGAGGACGCCGGCATTCCCTGCACGGTGAATCCCCGCCTGGTGCGCGGCCTGGATTACTACAACCACACCGTGTTCGAATGGGTGACCGACAAGCTGGGTTCCCAGGGCACGGTGTGCGCCGGCGGACGCTACGACGGCCTGGTGGCCCAGATGGGCGGCAAGCCGACCCCCGCCTGCGGCTTCGCCATGGGCGTGGAACGTCTGCTGGTGATGATGGCCGAGCTGGGCCGCACGCCCGCGCCCGACGCGCCGGATGTCTATATCGTCAACGTCGGCGAGGCCGCCGGCCGTTTCGCCCCGCAAGCCGCCGAGACGCTGCGCGATGCCGGCCTGGACGTGGTCCTGCACGGCGGCGGCGGCAGTTTCAAATCCCAGATGAAGAAGGCCGACGCCAGCCTGGCCCGTTTCGCCGTCATCATCGGCGACGACGAGGCGGCGGCCGGCGAGCTGGCGATCAAGCCCCTGCGGGGTGAAGGCGAGCAGCGCCGGGTGGCGCCGGCGGACGCGGTGTTGATCATTCGGGAAACGGGCAACGGGAAACGGGAAACGTAGGCGCGGTTTGGCTTTTCCCATTTCCCATTTCCCGTTTCCCCCATTTCTGGAGCAATACATGGCACTCGATCTCGAAGAACAGGAACAGCTGGACGAAGCGAAAGTCTGGTGGAAGCAGCACGGCAACAAGGTGATATGGGGGGTGACGATCTTCCTGCTGGCCGTGGCCGGCTGGCGTGCCTGGGAAACCTGGCAGCGCAACCAGGCGGCGGAGGCCTCCATGCTGTTCGACCAGGCGGTGCAGGCCGCTGGCCTCAACGATCTGAAGACCGCCAAGGATGCCGCCGGCCGCATCATGGAGAACCACAGCCGCAGCGCCTACGCCGCGCCCGCCGCCTGGCTGGCCGGCCACATCAACTATGAAACCGGCGACATCAAGAGCGCCCGGGCCCAGTACGAATACGCCCTGGAACACGCCCGGGATGACGGCGTGCGCCAGATGGCCAGGCTGCGCCTTGCCGGCCTGCTGTTCGAGCAGAAGGACCTTCCCGGCGCGCTGAAACAGCTGGAGGCTCCCTTCGAGCCGGCGTTCCAGGGCCTGGCCGCCCAACTCAAGGGCGATATCCTCGCGGGCCAGGGCAAGGTCGCCGACGCCCGGGAAGCCTACAAGCTGGCCCTGGAAAAGCTGGGTGACAAGAGCCCCATCAAGCCCCTGGTGGAAATTCGCCTGGACGGCCTGGGAGGCTGAGATGGCAAAACCCCTGTCTCGGGCCATGCCGCGCGGCGGCGCCCTGCTCGCGGTCCTGGCCTTTTCGCTGTCGGGTTGTTCCTGGTTCAGCGGCTGGTTCGGGTCTGGCGCGCCGGTCATCAAGCCCGCCGAACTGGTGGATTTCAAGTCCAGCGCCGCCCTGGTCCGGGCCTGGGACGCCCGGGTCGGCGCCGCCGGTAGCAATGTTTTCTCGCCGGCCACGGACGGCCAGGCCGTTTACGCCGCCGGCAGCGACGGACGGGTGGCCAAGCTGGATCTCCCAAGCGGCCGGGAAGTCTGGCGCATCGATGCCGGCAAGGCGATTTCCGCCGGCGTCGGTGTCGGCGATGGCCTCGTCCTGGTGGGTACGCCCAAAGGTGAATTGCTGGCCTTCAAGACCGCCGACGGCTCCCCCGCCTGGACCGCCAAACTGTCCGGCGAACTGCTGGTGCCGCCGGAAGTCGCCAACGGCGTGGTTGCCGCCCGCTCCAACGATGGCCGGATCGCCCTGCTGGAGGCCGCGACCGGCAAGCCGCGCTGGACCTACAGTCGCGCCCTGCCGACCCTTACCCTGCGCGAGCAAAGCCATGTGGCGATGGACGCGAATGCGATCTATGCCGGCCATGCCGGCGGCAAGCTCAGCGCCCTGGCCATGAACAACGGCGCGCCCCAATGGGAGGTCAACGTGGCCTTGCCGCGCGGCGCCACGGAACTGGAGCGCATCGCCGACGTCGCCGGCACCCTGTCCCTGGATGATCGCCTGATCTGCGCCGCCGCCTTCCAGGGCCGCGTCGGCTGCTTCGACCGGGCCTCCGGCAATGCCGTCTGGACCCGGGAATTCTCCGGCCTGGGCGGCGTGGATATGGACCAGCGCCTGGTGTACGCGGCCGACGAGCACGATATCGTGTCCGCCTTCGACAAGGCCCGGGGAACCAATCCCTGGAAGCAGGACAAGCTACGCGACCGCAAGCTTTCCAGCCCGGTGGCCGTCGCCGATCGCTATGTGGCGGTGGGCGACTACCAGGGCCATGTCCACCTGATCAATGCCGAGGACGGCGCCTTCGCCGCCCGCGCCGCCACCGACGGCAGCGCCATCCGCGGCGTCATGCTGCGCCTGAAATCCGGCCTGGTGGCGCAGACCACCGATGGCGGGGTGTATGCGCTCAAGATTCAATGAGTTGTCAGTTGGCGGTGATCAGTTGGCGGCAACGGCGAACTGGCGACTGCCGACTGAAAACTGACAACCGGATTTCATGAAACCCACCATCGTCCTGGTCGGCCGGCCCAACGTCGGCAAGTCCACCCTGTTCAATCGCCTCACCAAGACCCGGGACGCCCTCGTGCATGACCTGCCCGGCCTGACCCGGGACCGCCATTACGGCCACGGACGCATGGGCTCCAAGCCTTTCCTGGTGGTGGATACCGGCGGTTTCGAGCCGGTGGTGGATACCGGCATCCTGGCCGAGATGGCCAAACAGACCCTCCAGGCCGTGGCGGAAGGCGACGCGGTGATCTTCCTGGTGGACGGCCGCTCCGGCATCACGCCCCAGGACAAGATCATCGCCGAGAAGCTGCGCCGCACCGGACGACCGGTGCTGGTGGCGGTGAACAAGACCGAGGGCATGAACGCCGGCGTGGTCACCGCCGAATTCCACGAACTGGGCCTGGGCCAGCCGGTGGCCGTGTCCGGCGCCCACGGCGAGGGCGTGCGGGAACTCATCGAACTGGTGATGGACCCCTTCGAGCCGGAGCCCGAGGAAGCCCGCCACGACGACCATCCCAAGATCGCCATCGTCGGCCGCCCCAACGTGGGCAAGTCCACCCTGGTGAACACCTTCGTCGGCGAGGAGCGGGTCATCGCCTTCGACCAGCCCGGCACCACGCGGGATTCCATCTACGTGGACTTCGAGCGGGGCGGCAAGCCCTACACCCTCATCGACACCGCCGGCGTGCGGCGCAAGGGGCGGGTGACCGAGGCCATCGAGAAGTTCTCGGTGATCAAGACCCTGCAGGCCATCGAGGACGCCAACGTGGTGGTCCTGGTGCTGGACGCCCGCCAGGAAATCTCCGACCAGGATGCCCACCTGGCCGGCTTCATCCTGGAGGCGGGCCGCGCCCTGGTGGTGGCCATCAACAAATGGGACGGCCTGGACAACTACCAGCGCGAACAGATCAAGCGGGAACTGGACCGGAAGATGGACTTCCTCACCTTTGCCCGCTTCCACTTCATCTCGGCGCTGAAGGGCACCGGCGTGGGCGGTGTGCTGAAATCCGTGGACGAGGCCTATGCCGCCGCCATGGCCAAGCTGTCCACCCCACGCCTCACCCGCGTGCTGCAGGACGCCGTCGCCCAGCACCAGCCGCCGCGCGCCGGCAATTTCCGGCCCAAACCCAAGTACGCCCACCAGGGCGGCAACAACCCACCCATCATCGTGGTGCATGGCAACCACCTGGAAGGCATGCCCGACGCCTACAAGCGCTACCTGGAAAACGTCTTCCGTACCGCCTTCAACCTCCAGGGCACCCCCCTGCGCGTGGACTTCAAGGCCAACTACAACCCCTTCGACGGTCGCGAGGTCAAGACCGAGACCCCGCGCCAGGCCCGCAGCGCCGAGCGGGACAAGAAGCGCCTGCCGAAGCACCTGAGCGAACAAAAGCCCCGCTCACGCTAGGACCGTAGACCGTAGGGCGTATATGGACTTCTCCAAAATGCAAGGGAAACATTGAAGGGGATGGGTTTAGCGAAGCGTCGCGGTTGACCGCCCTGCGGCGGCAGCCCAGCGTGAGGCGCAGAGTTATCCACGGCCGCCCGGCCGA
>WBZL01000108.1_pt1 | contig 82334 bp, 86 predicted proteins | sample 5204291 | NCBI WGS metagenome assembly WBZL01 (sample SAMN12344345, study PRJNA552823) | activated sludge metagenome | biome: Activated sludge suspended growth; feature: Nitrification reactor; material: Wastewater; isolation source: activated sludge from nitrification reactor of wastewater...
TGGCGCTCGGTCTAATGCAGGCGCTGATCGAGCGGAATGTGCCGCTGGCCATCGATGCCTGGCTGCCCATTGCGCAGAACCATCTATCGCCCGAGGCCTACAAGCAAAACGACATCGTCACCGCGCTGGATGGCACCACCATCGAGGTGGTGCATACCGATGCCGAGGGCCGCATGGTGCTGGCCGACGCGCTGACCCTGGCGACGCGCGGCGCTGGCAAGACCGGAGGCAAGCGCGACGCCAAGCCGGATCTCGTCATCGACTTCGCCACGCTTACCGGGAGCATGGGCTATGCGCTGGGCAGCCGCTACTCCGGCGTGTTCGCCTCCTCCTCCGAACTGGCGCGGCTGGCCGTGGCGGCTGGCGAGGCGAGCGGCGAGCGCGTCTGCATCTTTCCGCTCGACGCAGATTACGAGGCGGGGCTGGAGAGCAAGGTGGCCGACATCAAGCAATGCACCCTCGATGGCGAAGCCGATCACATACTCGCCGCGCGCTTCCTCAAGCGCTTCACCGGCGAGGCGCCCTGGCTGCACATGGACCTGTCGGCCTCCAGCAGCGGCGGTGGCCTGGGGGCGGTGGGCACGGATCTCACCGGGTTCGGCGTTGCCTGGGGCGTGGAATTCGTCGAGCAATGGCTTGCAACCCATGCCGCGTCGCCCGCGCCGCGCCTGCGGGCGGCAAAATAGTGGCGTTGCTTTTCCGGAGGGAGGGCGCCCGCGCGGCGGGTGACATGGCCGTCGGCTTACGCTATTCTTGAAATACAAAGCACTCAGCGGAAGGGCGTCCCGCTGGGATTCTCCTGGAGCGCTTCCGATAAGCCCATACCATGCTCGGCATATTCTCCGCGAAATCCGGCCACCCGCTCGCAGATGCGAAGGAAGCCAGGCGTGTCATCGGCGAACTCTCCGTTCGCGATGCTGCCCCCGCCCTGGATGAGGTATCCGGCTGGCTGGAGTCGGTTGCTGCCGACGAAGTCCTCAAGCTCTCCGACCGCCTTGCCCTGCTGTTCCAGCTTGACGAAGCGGCCCAGCCGCATGCGCGCAAGCTGGGCCGGGACTACCTGACTTCGCCGCGGCTCGGCCGCCAGCAGGAATACAAACTGTGGCAGGCCAATCACGACTTCTGGGCGCAACTGGCCAGCGCCTACGACAATTGCCTGACCCGTTACATGGGGCAGGAAAAGGGCAGCGAGGTGGTCAAATCCGACGTGCCGCTGCTGATGGTTCGCATGCTGCGCGCCTATTCCTTGCAGTTGAAATGGGATCAGTTTCGCTACGGTCCGATCAATGCGGAACTCTGGCAGCGCATGGGCCGTGCCTACCTGTTCGCCGAGCAGGTCAGGTGTTCCCGCCAGTCGCTCGTGCCCTATCCCGCCGTGACGGGCGAGACCACGGTGGAGCAGGAATACCTCAAGGCGCTGGTCTTCCAGGCCTCCAGCATGGACAGCCTGCTGCCGCTGGAGATCGAGATCGCCGAGCGCTTCATCGCCCACTTCCTGTCGCAGTTCGTGTTTACCGCCGAAGTGCGTCCGGACAATGTGTATTGGGTGGATGCCGACAAGCCGGCGCCGCCGAAGCGGCTCGCCGTCCTGCCGCAAATCTCGTCCAGCCTGCGTTTTTTCAGTGCCGGCGCCGCGCTGGCCGGACTGGAAGCCATGCTGCGGCAGGTGGAGCGTGGCGAGGTGCCGGCGGAAGTCAATCTCGGCGCCCAGTACTCGGCACGCATCGTTCTTCCCGTGCTGAAGCATCTGGCCATGTACTGGGCGCCGAAGCCGCCGATGCGCTCGCACGACCGCCATCGCGTCAAGTCCCGTCTGACCGCTGTCAATGGGCTGGCCAACATCCACGCCCGACTGTCCGACCAGTGTGGGGAAGAAAGCGAAGCCTGGGTCGTCGACGATGTCAGCCTGGGTGGCATGGGTGCGCAGGTGCCGCTCGGCGCCAACGACTGGGTGCGAATCGGCGCCCTGCTAGGTATGCAGCCGGAAGGCGGCAGCAACTGGCTGATCGGCGTCATCCGCCGCTTCAGCCGGGAAACGCCGACGCAGGGTTCGGCCGGCATCGAAACCCTGTCGAAATCGCCTCAGGCCATCGTCGGTGATCTGGGCGGCATGGACTGTGCCGCCATCCTGCTCGACACGCTGCATAGCGGCGATACGGTGCGGGCGATCCTGCCGAGCGCCGCCTTCGAGCCGGCGATACCGCTGGTGTTTGCCTGGCAGGGCCGTTCGGCCCGGCTTGACCCGATCGAGCAACTCGAATCCGGCGTCGACTTCGACCTCGGCCTGTACCGGGTCGCGCCGCCCGCCTGACGCCCTATTTGGGCCGCATGGCCGATTTCGGCCGGAAGGCCTTGATCACCGCTTCGTTCGTCTCGATATAGGGCCCGCCGATGAGATCGATGCAATAGGGCACAGCGGAAAATATTCCGTCAAGGGTTTCCTTGATCGCCTTGGGTTGGCCCGGCAGGTTGAGGATCAAGGCGCTTCCCCGCACCACGCCAACCTGGCGCGAGAGGATGGCGGTGGGCACGTACTTCAGGCTTACCTGCCGCATTTGTTCGCCGAAGCCCGGCAACACCTTGTGCGCCACGGCGAGGGTGGCTTCCGGCGTGACATCGCGCGGCGCCGGGCCGGTGCCGCCGGTGGTCATGATGAGGTGGCAGCCGATGCCGTCGGCCAGCTCGATGAGCGTCTTTTCGATTTCATGCCGATCGTCGGGAATGAGCCGGTTTTCCATGCGCCAGGGCGAGGCCATCGCCGCGGCAAACCACTCGCGCAGAGCGGGAATGCCCTGGTCCTCGTAGACGCCGCCGGATGCGCGATCCGATATCGACACCAGGCCGATCAATAGCTCATCGTTCATTCTCGAGATCCCTCAAGGCGCGAAACAGCTCGCGGTAGTTTTTCGGCGGCTTGCCCGCCTCGCGCTCATGCAGGGCGCCGCGGCGCAGCTGCTTCAGGCGCGTGATGTCGGCGCCGGGATGCGCCGCACCGATTTCCGTCAACACCGACTCATCCTCAAGCAGTTGCTCGCGCAGCCTTTCCAGGCGGTGCTGGCGGGCCGTTTCGATGGCGGAGGCGCCGTTGATGGCATCCAGCGCCTCGCGGATCGGCGCTGGATCGATGTCGCGCATCAGTCGGCCGATGTATTGCATCTGGCGCCTGCGTGCTTCGTGCCGTGTAAGCCTTTGCGCTTCGCGCAAGGCCTCCCGCAGGTCGTCCGGCATGTCGATGCGGGCCAGCCGCTCCGCGGACAACTCGACCAGCGCGGCGCCCATTTCCTGCAGGGCATGCATGTCGCGCTTTTTCTGCGACTTGCTCGGGCGCCCGGGCGGGTCGTCGTATTCGAGGTCTTCAAGGTTCTTCATATTGGTATGATTATATCTTTGCCTCTTCTTCTCCCGCGATGTCTTCCCAGGAATTCAGTTATCCGCAGGACACCTTGCGCAGCATGGCGCAAGACATACTCGACTACGCCAGATCGCGCGGCGCCAGCGCCTGCGAGACCGATGTGTCGGAGGGCTTCGGCCAGTCGGTGACGGTGCGCCGCGGCGAGGTCGAGACCATCGAATACAATCGCGACAAGGGCGTCGGCGTCACCGTCTATCTGGGCCAGCGGCGCGGTTATGCGTCGACCTCGGACTTTTCCCGCTCCGCCCTGCACGCCACGGTGGACGCCGCGCTTTCCATTGCGCGCTTCACCGCGCCCGACGAGGCCGCCGGCCTGCCGGAGGCGGCGTTGCTGGCGCACGGCGACATGATGCTCGATCTGTACCACCCCTGGGCATTGCCGGTGGAGGAGGCCATCGACGTCGCGCGGCGCTGCGAAGCGGCGGCCTTCGCCGTCAGCCCGCTGGTCAAGAACACGGAAGGCGCCAGCGTCTCGGCCCAGCAGTCGCATTTCGCCTCGGCCAACAGCCTGGGTTTCATGGGCGGTTACGCCTCCTCGCGCCATTATCTCTCCTGCTCGGTCATCGCCGGCAAGGGGGATGCGATGCAGCGCGACGACTGGTACAGCACGCATCGCGATGCCGGCGACCTGGCCGAGGCCGAAGTGATCGGCGAGTATGCTGCGCGTCGCGCGCTCTCGCGCTTGGGCGCGCGCAAGATTGCCACCTGCGAAGTGCCTGTTCTGCTCGAGGCGCCGCTCGCCGCGACGCTGATCGGCAACTTCGTTTATGCCGTATCGGGCGGCAGCCTCTATCGCAAATCCTCCTTCCTGCTCGACAGTCTGGATAAGCAGGTGTTTTCGCCGCAAGTGCACATCAGCGAGCGTCCGCATCTGCCGGGCGCGCTGGCGAGCAGCGCTTTCGACGACGACGGGGTCGCCACGCGCGACCGCGAGGTGGTCGAAGCCGGCGTTCTGAAGGGATACTTCCTGTCGACCTATTCGGCGCGCAAGCTGGGCATGCAGACCACGGGCAACGCCGGGGGCTCGCACAACCTGATCGTGCGGCCAGGCAAGCGCGATCTCGTCGGTCTCGCGGCGCTCATGGGCCGTGGCCTGCTGGTCACCGAACTGCTTGGCCAGGGCGTCAATTACGTGACGGGCGACTATTCGCGCGGCGCTTCGGGTTACTGGGTCGAGCATGGCGAGATCCAGTACCCCGTGCAGGAAATTACCATCGCCGGCAACCTCAAGGACATGCTTCACGGCATCGTCGCCGTCGGCAACGACGTGCTGGTGCGCGGCTCCAAGCAGGTCGGTTCCATTCTCATCGAGCGCATGACGATTGCCGGGGCATAAGCCGAGCACGCCATAGGGGTTATCCCCAACGCCGCAGTGCCTGGAATTGCGTGCCGCTCACGAAGGCTTGGTGTAGTATTTCGCGACGATCCCCGTACAAAGGGGGGTTGAATCCGTCTGCCGCACAAGGCACAGAAAAACTTCTAAAGGAGACTTATCCATGGAACGTCGTCAATTCATCAAGCATGCCGGTATCGCCGGCATTCTGGCTGCGGGCGTCGCCCCGGCGGCACATGCCCAGGGCGCCACCATCCGCTGGCGTCTGGCTTCCAGCTTCCCGAAAGCGCTTGACACCATCTTCGGCGCTGCTGATTCCTTCGCCAAGAAGGTCGGGGAAATGTCCGGCGGCAAGTTCACCATTTCGGTGCATGCCGGCGGGGAGCTGATGCCCGCCTTTGGCGTGCTCGACGGCGTGCAGCAGGGCACCGTGGAAATGGCCCATACGGCGCCGTACTACTTCTTCGGCAAGGATGAGACGTTCGCGCTCGACTGCGCCATTCCCTTCGGCCTCAACTCGCGCCAGATGACGGCCTGGATGTACGAAGGCAACGGCATGTCCCTGATGCGAGAGTTCTACAAGAACTTCAACATCGTCAATTTCCCGATGGGCAACACCGGCGCCCAGATGGGCGGCTGGTATCGCAAGGAAATCAAGTCGCTGGCCGACATCAAGGGACTGAAGATGCGCATCGGCGGCTTCGGCGGCAAGGTGCTCGAGCGCATCGGCGGCGTGCCTCAGAACATCCCCGGAGGCGAGATCTACCAGGCGCTGGAGAAGGGCACCATCGACGCCACCGAGTGGGTCGGCCCCTACGACGACCAGAAGCTCGGCTTCAACAAGGTCGCCAAGCATTATTACTATCCGGCCTGGTGGGAAGGCGGTCCGCAACTCTCCGCCTACGTCAACAGCAAGGCTTGGGAGGGCCTCTCGGCTGAATACAAGGCCATGATCGAGTGCGCGGCGGCGATGGCCCATTCCGAGATGCAGGCCAAGTACGACGCCAAGAACCCACTGGCGCTGAAGCAGCTCGTCGCCGCCGGCACCAAGCTGCACCGCATGCCCAAGCCGGTCATGGATGCCGCCTTCAAGGCTGCCGAGCAGCTCTACGGCGAATTAAGCCAGAAGAACGCCAACTGGAAGAAGATCTACGCGGATTACGCCAAGTTCCGCGCCGACCAGAACCTCTGGTTCCGCTTCTCCGAGATGGGCTTCGACAGTTTCATGCAGTCGCAGAAGCTGTAATTTTCAAAGCTACAAAAAAACCGCCGGCAAGCCGGCGGTTTTTTTTTGGCCCATTCCATTCAATTGCCGCGCTTATCCTGCTCCAGGGCGCGGAGTATCGCTGCGTTCGGGTCTTCCTCGCTGGCGGCGGCTTCCCCGGACTTGCCGTCGCCTTCCGTGCCGTCCGTTCCGGCGTCCTCGGGCGACGCCTTCTCTTTCGGCAAGTCGAACAGCTTCATCGGATCGTCCTGCTTGCCGTAGCTGCCCGGAACGAATTCGATCTGGATATTCTTGATGTCCAGCTTTGGGGCCTTGTCCAGGCGGTCGGTGACTAGCCCGGGGAAGATGACGACCATCACCACCATGAGCAGCTGGATGAAGATGAAGGCGATTGCGCCCAGATAGATCTGCGGGGTGGTGACGCCGCGAATCCGCTCGCCGGTGACCTTGTCGTCGTAATCGAGGCGCGCCGCCACGCTGCGCAGGTAGAACAGGGCGAAGCCGAACGGCGGCGTAAGGAATGAGGTCTGCAGATTGAGCGCGATGATGACGCCGAACCAGATCAGGTTGATGTCCATCTTCTCCGCCACCGGCGCCAGCAGCGGGATGACGATGAAGGCGATCTCGAAGAAATCGATGAACATGCCGAGCACGAACACAAGGATGTTTACGATGACGAGAAAGCCCATCTTGCCGCCGGGAATGTCCTTGAACAGGTGCTCGACGAAGACATGGCCGTCGGCGGCGTTGAAGGTGAAACTGAAAACCGTGGCGCCGATGAGGATGAACAGCACGAAGCAGGACAGCTTGGCGGTGTTGTCGAGCGCCTGCTTGAGCAGTTTCAGGCTCAGGCTGCGCTTACCTGCGGCCATGATGAGCGCGCCCACCGCGCCCATGGCGCCGCCTTCGGTTGGCGTGGCGAGGCCCAGGAAGATGGTGCCGAGCACCAGGAAGATCAGCACCAGCGGCGGGATCAGCACGAAGGTCACGCGTTCAGACAGTTGCGAGAGCATCCGTAGCTTGAACAAGCGGTTGGCCAGCGCCAGCCCCAGTGCCGTAAAGGCGCCGATGGTCATGGTCATGACCACCACCTCGTCGGTCGGCGCCTCTCCCTCGCGGCCGAGAAGGGGATTGATGGCCAGGTCATGGATGCCTGTCCAGGCCCAGCCGGCCGCTGTGGCCAGCCCCATCAGGATCAGCAGCGAACGGTGTCCGCTGGCGCCATCCTCTTCCTTGTAGATGCGCGCCTCGGGCGGCAATGCCGGCACCCAGCGCGGACGAACGAGCGCGACCAGCACCACGAAGGCGGCGTACAGGCCCACCGTCATCAGGGCCGGCACCATGGCGCCGGCGTACATGTCGCCGACCGAGCGGCCGAGCTGGTCGGCCATGACGATCAGCACCAGCGAAGGCGGCACGGCCTGGGCCAGGGTGCCCGAAGCGGTGATGACGCCGGTGGCGATGATGCGGTTGTAGCCGTAGCGCAGCATGATTGGCAGCGAGATCAGGCCCATGGCGATGACCGATGCCGCCACCACGCCGGTGGTGGCGGCCAGCAGCGCGCCGACGAAGACGACTGCCAGGGCGAGGCCGCCGCGCACCGGGCCGAATACCTGGCCGACCGTTTCCAGCAGATCCTCGGCCATGCCGCTGCGCTCGAGGATGATGCCCATGAAGGTGAAGAAGGGGATGGCCAGCAGGGTGTCGTTCTGCATGATGCCCTGCAAGCGCAGCGGCAGCGCCTGGAACAGCGAGGGGGGGAACAGCCCCGCCTCCATGCCGAGCAGGCCGAAGGCCAGGCCGGTGGCTGCAAGCGAAAAGGCAACCGGGAATCCGGTCACCAGAAAGCACAGCAGGCCGACGAAGAGCAGCGGAATGAAGTTGCCGACGATGAATTCCATTTAGCGCGGCCCTCCTGCGCCCGGCGCGTGCGCCTCGATTTCTTCGGCGAGGTCCTCGGTGTTCGGGTGGCTGCCGTGGCCGTGGCCGATCGGATCGGCCAGTCGGCCACGCAGGAATGCGGCGCGCTTGATCAGTTCGGAAAGGCTTTGCAGCAGCAACAGCCCCAGTCCGACCGGCACGATCAGGTAGATCGGCCAGCGGATCAGGCCGCCGGCGTTCTGCGACATCTCGCCGGTTTCCCAGGCATTGACGAACAGGGGCCAGGACAGCCATATCATCAGCAGGCAGAACGGCGCAAGGAAGGCGACGATGCCGATGATGTCGATCCAGTTGCGGATGCGCGGCGAGAGGTGGTTGGAGAGGAAATCGATGCGCACATGCGCGTTGCGCAGGAAGGTATAGCCGGCGCCGAGAAGGAACACGGCGGCGAACAGGTACCACTGGATTTCCAGCAGGGCGTTCGAGCTCCACTGGAACAGCTTGCGCACGATGGCGTTGCCGGCGGAAATCAACACGGCGGCCAGCACCAGCCAGATGATGAAGGCGCCGATGCGTTCGCTGATCCGGTCGATCAGACCGGAAAGTTTGAGCAGCAGGGACATGAGCGGGCTCCGATACGGGGGACGGCGCGCCGAAGACGGTGCGCCGTCTGAAAGTGCCACAGCCCAAAGGGTAACCGGTATCAGCCTGGGGTGCCAGCCTCGTAGAATCCGCGCCGTGGTCGCGTCAGCGCCACGGCGCGCAATTTCCCCTGCAAGGCAGGCCGGTTATTTGCCTGCCGCTTCCTTCTTCATTGAGCGCATCAGGGCTTCGGCCGGATCTTCCTCCTTGCCCGGCTTGTCGGCTTCGCCGTCCCCCTGCGCATCCTTTTCTGCGTCGGCCTCCTTGTCCTCGCCCTCTTCGCCCTCGGGCTTGCCGTAGCCGCCCTCGGTGTCGAACTGAACGCCCTCGACGCTCGAGGCGGTCGGGTCCTTGCCGACGGCGTCGAGCACCAAGTTGGGATACGCAATTACTGCGGCGACCATGATCAGCTGCAGCACGATGAAGGCGATCGAGCCCTTGTAGATCTGGGTCGTGGTCACGGCCGGTATGCGGGCCTTGGTGATGCGGTCGTTGTAGTCGCTTTTCGCCGCCACGCTGCGCAGGTAGAACAGGGCGAAGCCGAAAGGCGGCGTGAGGAAGGAGGTCTGCAGGTTCATGGCGATGATGACGCCGAACCAGATGAGGTCGATGCCCATCTTCTCGGCCACCGGCGCCAGCAGCGGGATGACGATGAAGGCGATCTCGAAGAAATCGATGAAACAGCCCAGGATGAAGACCAGGAGGTTCACTACGATGAGAAAGCCCAGCGCGCCGCCGGGCAGCTTGTCGAAGAGGTGCTCGACGAAGACATGGCCGTCGGCGGCGTTGAAGGTGAAGGAGAAGACCGTCGAACCGATCAGGATGAACAGCACGAAGCAGGAAAGCCGCGTCGTGTTGTCGAGGGCCTGCGTAAGCAGCGACATGGACAGCCGGCGTTTCGATACCGCCATGATCAGCGCGCCGAGCGCGCCCATGGCGCCGCCCTCGGTGGGCGTGGCCAGGCCGAGAAAGATCGTGCCCAGCACCAGGAAGATCAGCACCAGCGGCGGGATCAGAACGAAGGTGACCTGCTCGGACAGTTTCGACAGCAGGTTGAGCCGGGCGAAGCGGTTGAGCAGGGCGAGGCCGAGGGCGACGAAGGAGGAGACCGTCATTGACAGGATGACGACTTCGTCGGTCGGCGCGGCGCCTTCGCGGCCGACCAGCGGATTGATGATGCCTTCGTGGGCGAAGGACCAGGCCACGCCGGCCGCGGCGGAAATGGCCATCATGACCAGGAGCGAGCGGTGACCGCTGGCGCCATTGGCCTCCTTGTAGATGCGCGCTTCCGCCGGCAGCGCCGGCGTCCAGGACGGGCGCACGATGGCGACGAAGATGACGAACACGGCATAGAGGCCCACCAGCATCAGGCCCGGCACCAGCGCGCCGGCATACATGTCGCCGACCGAGCGGCCGAGCTGGTCGGCCATGACGATCAGCACCAGCGAGGGCGGGATGGCCTGGGCCAGGGTGCCGGAGGCAGTGATGACACCTGTGGCGATGGTGCGGTTATAGCCGTAGCGCAGCATGATGGGCAGCGAGATCAGGCCCATGGAGATGACCGCTGCGGCGACCACGCCGGTGGTGGCGGCCAGCAGGGCGCCGACGAAGATCACCGCCAGCGCCAGGCCGCCACGCACCGGCCCGAACACCTGGCCGACGGTTTCCAGCAGGTCCTCGGCCATGCCGCTCTTTTCCAGGACGATGCCCATGAAGGTGAAGAAGGGGATGGCCAGCAGCGTGTCGTTCTGCATGATGCCGAACACGCGCAGGGGCAGGGCCTGGAACAGGTTGGCCGGGAACATGCCTGCTTCCATGCCGAGGAAGCCGAAGAACAGGCCGGTTGCCGCCAGGCTGAAGGCGACCGGGAAGCCGGTGAGCAGGAAGACCAGCAGGCCGATGAAGAGCAGCGGGACGAAATTGCCGACGATGAATTCCATTTCAGCGCACCTCTTCCTTGACGTGCGCTGCGTGCTCTTCGATTTCCCGCTCGATCTCGGATTCGTCCGGATGGCTGGCGTGACCTTGGCTGAGCGGGTCGGGCGCGGCGCCCTTGAGGTAGGCGACGCGCTTGACCAGTTCGGACAGGCTTTGCAGGAACAACAGGGCCATGCCGGCCGGGATCATCAGGTAGGCCGGCCAGCGGATCAGGCCGCCGGCATTCTGCGACATTTCGCCGCTTGCCCAGGCGTTCGCGAACAACGGCCAGGACAGTTTGATGAAAAGCAGGCAAAGGGGCCACAGGAAGACGACGATGCCGACGATGTCGATCCAGTTGCGCGCTTTTGCCGAGAGGCGCCCGGACAGGAAATCGATGCGCACGTGGGCGTTCTTCAGGAAGGCATAGCCCGCGCCCAGCATGAAGACCGCGGCGAACAGGTACCACTGGATTTCCAGCAAGGCGTTCGAACTCGTGTTGAAGACCTTGCGCACGATGGCGTTGCCGGCTGAGATCAGCACGGCGAGCAGGACCAGCCAGAAAAGCGACTTGCCGATGCGATCGTTGACGGCGTCGACCAGCCGAGAGAACGAGAGGGCCGCGTTCATTTTGGGTACTCCTATTTTATTGCCCGGCCGGTGATTTGCTGGAGGAGCCGGAATCAGGGCGGCTAAGATTAATCCGAATCGGCTGGCGCCGCCATTGGTTTCATGCGCGAATCAGGCAAAATACGGGTAAGCCCTAATGCCTCGTCCGCCCCCCATGCACCTGCCGACCACCCGTCTTTGTTTGATTCGCCACGGCGAAACTGCCTGGAACGCCGAGCGGCGCATCCAGGGCCAGTTGGACATACCCCTTTCCGGCGTCGGCATCGGCCAGGCGCGCGCCCTGGCAGGCAGCTTGGCCAACCGGCGCTTCGATGCCGCCTATTCAAGCGATCTGGCGCGGGCTTGGCAGACCGGAGCAATTGCCGCGCAACAGCTTGGCCTGAAACTGCACCCGCGGCCTGCGCTGCGCGAACGGCATTACGGCGTATTCCAGGGGCTGACTTATGATGAGGCGGCCGCCCGGTATCCAGTTGCGTACCGTCGCCTGTCGGCGCGAGAGACGGATTATGTCCTGCCCGGGAATGGCGAAAGCCTGTCCGATTTCTCCGCACGCGTGCTGCGCTGCATCGAGGACATGCTGTCCGAGCATGCCGGCGGGACCCTGCTTGTCTTTACCCACGGCGGCGTCCTCGATGTGCTTTACCGACGCGCGACGGGCAAGACGTTGGCGGCCCCGCGCGATTTCGACATCCCCAATACCGGCTTGAACTGGATCGAGGTCGAGGCGGGGCGCTGGTCGATCCGCACCTGGGCCGACCGCCGCCACCTGGCCGACGCCCTCGATGAGCTCCCCGGCTGAATCGGCTGACGATGCCGCCGCACGCCTATTGCGGGTGGCTGGGGCGCTGGTCGCGGAGACGCATCCCGGATACCGTGGGGACGTCACGCTCGATAGTCGCCTCGAACGCGACCTCGGCCTCGACTCGCTGGCGCGGGTCGAACTGCTGCTGCGCATCGGCAAGGAATTCGGCGCCACGCTGCCGGATGCGGCGCTGGGCGAGGCGGACACGCCGCGCGACCTTCTGCGCTTTCTGACACCCTCTGATGGAGCAAGTAGGCTGGACGATGCGGCGCCCGCCGCCGCATGGCGGGCTGTCATCGACCTGCCTCACGGGGCCATCATTCCCGCGCCCGAGGACGCGACGACCCTGGTCGAGGTGCTGGAGTGGCACGCTGCGCACACGCCAGACCGCACGCATGTTCTGCTCTACGGCGAGGGCGAGCAGGCTGCGCCGCTCACCTATGCCGAACTGCTTGCCGCCGCCCGGCGCATCGCGGGCGGGCTGGTCGCGCGCGGCCTGAGGCCGCAGCAGGCGGTGGCCCTCATGCTGCCGACCGGGCGGGACTATCTCGCCAGCTTCTTCGGCGTATTGCTGGCGGGCGGCGTTCCCGTGCCGATCTACCCGCCTGCGCGGCTGGCGCAGATCGAGGACCATCTCAAGCGCCATGCGCGCATCCTCGACAACGCCCGGGCCGTGTTCATCGTCACCGTGCCGCAGGCGAAGACCGTGGCGGCGCTGCTGCGCGCACGCGTGCCGAGCCTTGCCGAGATCGTCACGCCGGGCGAGATCGACGCCGAGCCGGCGCCGCTCCTGTACCACGCCCTGCCGGACGACATCGCCTTCCTGCAATACACCTCGGGCAGCACCGGCGACCCGAAGGGCGTCGTGCTGACCCATGCCAACCTGCTCGCCAACCTGCGTGCCATGGGGCCGGCCTTCCAGGTCAACAGCGAGGATGTCTTCGTCTCCTGGCTTCCGCTCTACCACGACATGGGCCTGATCGGCGCCTGGTTCGGCTCGCTCTACTTCGCCATGCCGCTGGTACTCATGTCGCCGCTCGCTTTCCTGGCGCGTCCGGCGCGCTGGCTGCTGGCGATTTCGCGCCATCGCGGCACCATCACGGCGGCGCCGAATTTCGCCTACGAACTGTGCGCGAAGAAACTCGACGATGCCGATCTGGCCGGGCTCGACCTGTTTTCGCTGCGCCTGGCGCTCAATGGCGCCGAGCCGGTGAGCCCGGCGACGCTGGAAGCCTTCATCGAGCGTTTCGTGCCTTGCGGTTTGCAGCCCGAGGCGATCACGCCGGTGTACGGTCTGGCCGAGTGCTCGGTCGGGCTGGCCTTTCCGCCCTTGCAGCGCGGCCCGCGCATCGATGCCATCCGCCGCGAGGCCTTCGTGCGGGAGGCGCGTGCCGTGCCGGCCGACGAGGGCGGGCCCGACGTCCTGCGCGTGCCCGCTTGCGGGCGTGCCCTGCCCGGGCACGAGATCCGCATCGTCGACGCCGCCGGCGACGAACTGCCCGATCGCCATGTCGGCCAGCTGCAATTCCGCGGCCCCTCGGCGACGCGGGGCTATTTCCGCAACCCCGAGGCGACGCAGCGCCTCTTCCGCGACGGCTGGCTCGATTCGGGCGACTACGCCTACATGGTGGAGGGCGAGATCTACCTCACCGGTCGCGTCAAGGACCTCATCATCCGCGGCGGCCGCAATCTCTACCCCTATGAACTGGAGGAGGCGGTCGGCGGCATCCCGGGCATCCGCAAGGGCTGCGTCGCCGTGTTCGCCAGCGCGGACCCGGTCAGCGCCACCGAGCGCCTGGTGGTGATGGCGGAGACCCGTGAACAGGACGCCGCGGCGCGCGAAGCCCTGCGGCAGAAGATCAACGAGGCCGCCATCGACGCCATCGGCATGCCGGCCGACGAGATCGTCCTGGCGCCGCCGCACAGCGTGCTGAAGACCTCCAGCGGCAAGATCCGCCGTGCCGCCTCGCGCGAGGCGTTCGAGCGGGGCGAGGTCGGCGGGCCACAATTGCCGGCCTGGCTGCAGAAGGCACGTCTGGCCTTCTCTGCTGCAAAAGTCAGCCTCGGCAGTACGGCGCAGCAGGCCGGCCGCAAGCTCTACGGCGCCTATGCCTGGCTGGTGCTGATGGTGTTCGCCGTGCCGGTCTGGCTGGCGGTGGCCATCGCCAACCGCCCCCGCTTGGGCCGGATCATTTCCCACCATGCGGCGCGGCTGGCGTTTCGCTGCGTCGCCATCGGACTCAAGCCTGCTCGGCACGAACTCCTTCCCGCTACCCCCCATGTACTGGCGGCCAACCACGCCAGTTATCTCGACTCGCTGATGCTGGTTGCCCTGCTGCCGCCGCGGTATACATTCATCGCCAAGCGCGAACTGGTCGGGCACTGGGTGCCGCGCCTGTTCCTGCGCGGCCTGGGCGCGATCTTCGTCGAGCGCTTCGAGGCGGCAAAAAGCGCGGAGGATGTGGAACAGATGATTGCCGCCCTCAAGCGCGGCCAGAATCTGGCGGTGTTCCCAGAAGGGACTTTTTCCCGCGAGTCCGGCCTCAAGCCCTTCCGCATGGGCGCCTTCGTTGCGGCGGCGCGTGCGGCCGTTCCGGTAGTGGTCGCCGGGTTGCGCGGCGTACGCCCCATGCTGCGCGCAGGATCCTGGCTGCCGCGTCATGGTCACCCCGAATTCGAGGTCGGCATGGTATTCCAGGCCGACGGGGCGGAATGGGCGTCAGCCGTGCGCTTGCGCGATGCCGTGCGCGTGGAGATGCTGCGCCTGTCCGGTGAGCACGACCTGGGCGGCTTCCTGCCCGAACTGCCAAAGCAATAGCCCCTCCCGCACCGTGGTAAAATCCTGCCTTTCTTCAACCAGTTAAGCCTTATCCCATGTTTCTCAAGAAAAACACCCTGGCCAAGGTCGATGCCGAGTTGTGGACCGCGATCGAAGCCGAGAACCGCCGTCAGGAAGAGCACATCGAACTGATTGCTTCCGAGAACTACGTCAGTCACGCCGTGCTCGAAGCGCAGGGCTCGCAGCTCACCAACAAATATGCCGAGGGCTACCCGGGCAAGCGCTACTACGGCGGCTGCGAGCACGTGGACGTCGCCGAGCAACTGGCCATCGACCGCGCCAAGAAGCTGTTCGGCGCCGACTGCGCCAACGTGCAGCCGAATTCCGGCTCGCAAGCAAACCAGGCCGTGTTCTTCGCCTTCCTCAAGCCGGGCGACACCATCCTCGGCATGAACCTGTCGATGGGCGGGCACCTCACCCACGGCATGCCGCTCAACATCAGCGGCAAGTGGTTCAACATCGTGCCCTATGGACTCAACGAGAAGGAAGAGATCGATTACGACGCGATGGAGCAGCTGGCGCACGCACACAAGCCCAAGCTCATCATTGCCGGCGCCTCGGCCTACGCCCTGCGCATCGACTTCGAGCGCTTCGCCAAGGTGGCGAAGGCGGTCGGCGCCATCTTCATGGTGGACATGGCGCACTACGCCGGCCTGATCGCCGCCGGCGTCTACCCCAACCCGGTGCCGCACGCCGACGTCGTCACCACCACCACGCACAAGACCCTGCGCGGCCCGCGCGGCGGCCTCATCCTGATGAGGGCCGAGCACGAGAAGGCCATCAACTCGGCCATCTTTCCCGGCATCCAGGGCGGGCCGCTGATGCATGTCATCGCCGCCAAGGCGGTGGCGCTGAAGGAGGCGATGTCCCCCGAGTTCCGTCACTATCAGGAGCAGGTCATCGCCAACGCCCGCGTCATGGCGCGCGTGCTGGGCGAGGAACGCGGCCTGCGCATCGTCTCCGGCCGCACCGAGAGCCATGTCTTCCTGGTCGACCTGCGCGCCAAGAACCTGACTGGCAAGGAGGCCGAGGCCGCATTGGGCCGCGCCCACCTGACGGTAAACAAGAACACCATACCGAACGATCCGCAGAAAGCCCTCGTCACCTCCGGCATCCGCATCGGCACGCCGGCCATGACCACGCGCGGCTTCACCGAGATCGAGGCCGAGCAGGTGGCCCATCTCATCGCCGATGTGCTCGATGCTCCGAACGACGAGGCGGCCATCGCCAAGGTGCGCGGCAAAGTGGCAGAGCTCTGCAAGAAATACCCCGTGTACGGCGCATGAGCTAAATAATGAGCACCCCCAATACTTCGAGCGCAGCGAGCCGGGGTCACCCCCTTCCTCGGGAAGGGGGTTGGGGGGCAGGTCGTGCCGAATGGGCACTCCATGGCTGGCGCCGCAGGAGCCAGACATGAAGTGCCCATTCTGCCTGGAGCCCAACACGCAGGTCATCGACACGCGTGAGAACGAGGAAGGGGATACCGTTCGCCGCCGCCGCCGCTGCCTGTCCTGCGACAAGCGATTCACCACCTACGAGCGCGTCGAGTTGCGCATGCCGCTCATTGTCAAGAAGAACGGCAGCCGAACCGACTACGAACGGGAAAAACTGGAAGCCAGCCTGATGCTGGCCCTGCGCAAGCGGCCGGTGACCACCGAGAGCATCGACGCCGCCATCGAGCGCATCGAGGAACGCCTGCTCGCCTCGGGCGAGCGCGAGGTGCTGACCGAGAAAGTGGGCGAACTGGTCATGCGCGAGTTGCGCAAGCTCGACAAGATCGCCTACGTGCGCTTCGCTTCCGTTTATCGCAACTTCGAGGACGTGGAAGAATTCCGTGAAGCCATCCGCGAAGTGAAGAAACCCCGCACGCCGCGCCGTCCGCGTGGCGCCTGAAAGCACCTTTCACCACGGAGACGCAAAGGCGCAGAGGAAAAACATGAGGATCTCTCTGTTTTCTCAGTGCCTCTGTGGCTGATGATTTCATGTTCTCCGCAGCCGATCATGCGTTCATGGCCCGTGCGCTGCAACTGGCGCGCAAGGGCCTGTTCTCCACTTCACCCAATCCGCGTGTCGGCTGCGTCGTCGTCCGGGATGGCGTCGTCGTCGGCGAAGGCTGGCATGTCCGCGCCGGCGAGGCGCACGCGGAGGCCCATGCACTGAGCGCAGCGGGGGGGCGCGCGCGCGGCGCCACCGTCTATGTCACGCTCGAACCCTGCAGCCACCACGGCCGCACGCCCCCCTGTGCCGATGCGCTGATCGCGGCCGGCGTGGCGCGCGTGGTGGCGGCGATGCGCGATCCCAATCCGCAGGTCGGCGGCAACGGCCTGGAAAAGCTTCGCGCGGCGGGCATCGCCTTCGAGGATGGTCTGATGGAGGCTGAGGCGCTGGACCTGAACATCGGTTTCGTCTCGCGCATGACGCGCGGCCGGCCTTGGGTGCGCGTGAAGCTGGCCGCCAGCCTGGACGGCAAAACGGCATTGAACAACGGGAAAAGCCAGTGGATCACCGGGCCCGAGGCGCGGCGCGATGGCCATGCCTGGCGCGCCCGCGCCTGCGCCATCCTCACCGGCGCCGGCACGGTGCGCGACGACGATCCGCGCCTGACGGTGCGCGATGTGGAGACGACCCGCCAGCCGCTGCGCGTCGTGGTGGACAGTCACCTGGAGACGCCGCCGCGGGCCCGCCTGCTCGAAGGCGGCAATGTGCTGGTGGCCGCGGCAGCCGAGGATGCCGCGAAGCTCGCCGACCTGCGCGCGGCCGGCGCCGAGGTGGTCGTGCTGCCCAACCCACAGGGCAAGGTCGACCTGCCGCGCCTGCTGCAGGCGCTGGCCGGGCGCGGGGTGAATGAACTGCATGTCGAGGCCGGACACAAGCTCAACGGCTCGCTGATGCGCGAGGGTCTGGTCGACGAATTGCTGCTGTATTTTGCTCCCACGCTGCTCGGCAGCGGGCGCGATATGTTTCCCCTGCCGGAACTGACCGACCTGTCCGGGCGCCACGACCTGAAAATCGTCGACTTGCGCCGCGTCGGCGCCGACATGCGCGTCCTCGCCCGGCCATTGTCGTGATGGGCAAGAAGCAACGGCAACGCGATTTTGCCGGCAAGCGGCTGGTGATCAGCCTATTGCGCGCCGCGCATCTGGTCGGCGTGGCCGGCGTTGGCGCCGGGGTACTGGCCGCATGGCCCTTTCCTCAGTGGCAGGCTTATGCCTTCTCACTGCTCGCTTCGGGATTGGGCATCCTGCTGCTCGACTGGTGGTCGAACCCGCGACATCTCGCGCAGGTAAACGGCCTCTTCGTGCTGATGAAACTGGCCATGATGGGGTGGTTCGTGGCGCAGCCCGGCCAGCGCGAATGGGTTTTCTGGCTCATCCTTGTCTGCTCGGCGCTGGTGGCGCACGCGCCAGCCAGCCTGCGCCACCGCGACCTTTTCTCTAGACCCTAGCGCAGACTGCGCAGCCCGCATCCTTGCCCAACTGGATGGAGCGCCACTCCATGGCCAGGCCGTCGAGCAGCAGCAGCCTTCCCGAGAGTGATTCGCCGCAGCCGGCGACGAGCTTGAGGGCTTCCGCCGCCTGTGTTGCGCCGATGATGCCGGTGAGAGGGGCGAAGACGCCCATAGTCGCGCAGCGCACCTCTTCCGCGTCCTGGCCTTCCGGGAACAGGCAGTTGTAGCAGGGGCTGTCCGGATCGCGCATGTCGAACACCGAAACCTGCCCGTCGAAGCGGATGGCGGCGCCGGAGACGAGCGGCTTGCGACGCTTCACGCAGGCGCGGTTGATGGCGTGGCGCGTGGCGAAGTTGTCCGAACAGTCGAGCACGACATCGGCCGCGGCGACCTGTTCCGCGAGCGCGGAGCCTTCGAGCCGCTGTTCCAGTGCGATCACCTCCACTTCGGGATTGACCAGGGCCAGGGTGTCTCGCCCGGACACCGCTTTCGGACGACCCACCGAAGCGGTGTGATGCAGGATCTGCCGCTGCAGATTGGTGAGATCCACCGTGTCGCCGTCGCACAGCACGATGCAGCCGATGCCTGCCGAGGCCAGGTACATCGCCGCCGGAGATCCCAGTCCGCCTGCGCCCACCACCAGGGCCCGGGCCGCCAGCAACCGCTCCTGGCCCTCGATGCCGAGCTGGGGCAACAGGATGTGGCGGGAGTAGCGGAGGAGCTGGTCGTCGTTCATGGCTGCAGGCCGGCCTTCAGGCCGGCCTACCTGTCTTCGCGCAGTTCGGCCGGGGTGTCGTCGCGGTCGCCGTGCGGGTGGTGCTGGTAGGCCTTGATGTAGACCTGATTGGACTGCTTGATCAGGCGCGCCGGCTCCTTGAGGTTCTTCAACTGGGTTTCCTCGGTGAAATACACGATGGCGCGGACGATCTTGCAGTAGAGGGAATTGTCGAGGTGATAGCCGAGCTTGCGCAGGGCGTTCTCCAGGCCCTCGCATGTGTAGTCGAGCAGATCGTAGCGGACGGTGATGCCGCGCACGTGCGGTCCGATGTCGACTTCCAGATACTCGAGCCCCGAGAGCAGCTCGATGGCCCTTCCGGCCTGGCCGGGCGGCATCTTGGTGAAGCGGATTTCGCGGCGCTTGACGCTGCCGTGCTCGGGCACGACGGAGGCATGGCCCGGGTCGGGTACGCGGTGGGCAAGCTGTCGCGCGCGTTCCGGGGTCATGGCCTCGCTGCCCGCCGTGTCATTTCGACTGCATGATCTGCAGGCCCTTGAGGAGATTCATTGCCTGGCTGAGCTGGTAATCGTTCTTCGAGGCGATCTCGAACCGCGGCTTGTCCTCGTCTTCGGGCTCGTCCTTCGCCGGCTTGCCCTTGGCGGGCGCCTTGGTCTGGGGTTTGGCGGCAGGCGCCGGTTCCTTGTCCTTGTCGTTCTCCAGGTGGCGCTCAAGATCGGCCTCGCGCAGGCGCGGACCGGAACTGCCGTTGGCGGTTTCCTCGACGACGATGTCCGGCTCGATGCCCTTGGCCTGGATGGAGCGGCCGCTCGGCGTGTAGTAGCGCGCCGTGGTGAGCTTGATCGCGGTGTTGCCGGTCAGCGGCAGGATGGTCTGCACAGAACCCTTGCCGAAAGTCTGCGTGCCCATGATGACGGCGCGCTTGTGGTCCTGCAGGGCCCCCGCGACGATCTCGGAGGCGGAAGCCGAGCCGGCATTCACCAGCACGACCATCGGCACGGTCTTGATGCCGGCCGGCAGGTCCTTGAGGAAATCGGTGCGCGTGCCGCGCAGGTAGTCCTCGGGACTGGCGAGGTATTTGCGCTTGGCGTCCTCGATGCGGCCGTCGGTGGAAGTGATCAGCGCTTTCGAAGGCAGGAAGGCGGCGGATACGCCGATTGCGCCATGCAGCAGGCCGCCCGGATCGTTGCGCAGGTCGAGGACCAGCCCCTTCACCGGCCCCAGCTTGTAGAGCTTGTTGAGATGCTCGACCAGCTTGTTGGCGGTGTCCTCCTGGAACTGGGTCAGGCGCACATAGGCGTAGCCCGGCTCGATCACCTTCGATTTCACGCTCTGCACCTTGATGACTTCGCGCGTGATGGTGACGATGATGGGCTTCGCCTCGCCCTTTCGCGCGATGGTGAGCGTGATCTGAGTCTTCGGCTTGCCGCGCATGCGCTTCACCGCGTCGGACAGCGTCATGCCCTTCACCGGCGTGTCGTCGAGCTTGACGATGAGGTCGCCCGCCTTGATGCCGGCCCGGTAGGCCGGCGTGTCCTCGATGGGGGATACGACCTTGACGAAGCCGTCTTCCATGCCGACCTCGATGCCGAGCCCGCCGAATTCGCCGTGCGTATTGACTTGAAGATCCTTGAAGGCATCGGCGTCGAGGTACTGCGAGTGCGGATCCAGTCCGGTGAGCATGCCCGACACGGCCTGCGTGATGAGCTTTTTGTCCTCGACCGGCTCGACGTAGCCCGTCTTGATGGCATTGAAGACGTCGGCGAAGGTTCGCAGTTCTTCGATGGGCAGAGGCGCGACGGCGTCTTTCTGGGCGATGGCCGAGAAGTTGAGACTGATGAATACGCCGGCGATCAACCCGAAAAGTACGAGGCCGGCTTGCTGCAGCTTGTTGCGCATGTGTCTTGTGTCTCCGTTGGGACTGCGACTTCTTTCGGGACTGCCCCTACTTCAGGCTGACCCATTTCAAGGGGTCGATCGGCTGACCCAAATGTCTCAATTCAAAGTATAAACCCGTTTCCGGGTTGCCGCCGCTGTTGCCCACCGAGGCGATGGCCTCGCCTGCCTTGACCGGCTGGCCGACTGCCTTGAACAGGGATTCGTTGTTGCCATAGACGGACAAGTAGCCGTCGCCATGATCGACAATGGCCAGGTTGCCGAAGCCGCGCAGCCAGTCGGCAAAGACGATGCGTCCCGGTGCGATGGCCTTGACTTCGGCGCCGCTCTCGCTGCGGATGAACACGCCCTTCCAGGTCGTGCCGCCTTCCTGACGTGGAGTACCAAAACGGTTGGCAAGTTCCCCCCGGGTGGGCAGAACCAGGCGTCCTTTCAGGCGGGAGAAGGCATCTTCGGGCAGTGACGCGTCGGGCGTGCGTTCGTTGCGCAGGGCCGCCCCCTGGGCCAGGGGAGTGCGCCGGGGCTTGGCGACGATGCGGCCGAGTCCCTCTATCAGTTTGGCGAGGCGCTTTTCATCCCGCTTGAGCTTGTCCACCTCGCGACGCTGTGCCTTGATCCGGTCGGACAGGCGGGCCAGCACGGCTTGCCGCTTCTTTTGCTGCTCGATCAAACCGGCGCGTTCGCGCTGCCGGCTTCTTTCGATTTCGGCCAGTTCTTCGCTCTTGCTCCGCGCCAGGCCGGCGAGACGCTTCTTCTCGTCGAGCACCTCCCCCAGGTCGCGGATGAGGCCGGCTTTGGCACGGGAGAGCAGGCTCAGGAAGTGGACATCCCGGGCCACCTGATTGGGGTCGTCCCCGGAAAGCAGGTGACGCATTGCATCTGCTTCGCCAGCGTAAAACTGGCGCGTGAGCAAGCGGCTCAGCTGGGCCTGCTGGACGGCAATTCGTGTTGAAAGCTTGTGCGACTGGCTGTTGAGGCTTCCCAGCGTGGCTTGAGCCTCGGACCGTTCGTAGCCGAGCTCGCGCAACCGGCGGTTGGCGTCGGAAATAGCCAGTTCGGCTTCGCGCAACTCCTCGGCGGCATCGGCCCGCGACCCTTCCGTCCTGGCGATGTCTTTTTGCAGGGTCTGGATGCGCCCCTGCAGGTCTTTCAGTTCCTCCCGCTTGGCTTCGGGTGGGGCGGCGAAGGCGCCGGAGAGGGCCGCGAGCAGGGCGAGAGCGGCGATGACGGGGAGGCGGCGTCCCCGCCGAGATAGGGCACTGCATCGCGGCGGGGACGCCGCCAGGGTCATCGTTGTCAGCCTTTTGCCTTCCCTTGGCTGGCCACGGCCTGCATGGCCGCGGCGATGGCGGCCTGGTCGCCCAGGTAGTAGTGCTTGAGCGGCCTGAGGTCGTCGTCCAGTTCGTAGACCAGCGGCACGCCGGTCGGGATGTTCAGTTCGACGATGTCCTGATCGGATACCCTGTCGAGGTATTTCACGAGGGCGCGCAGACTGTTGCCGTGGGCGGCGATGACGACGCTCTTGCCGGACTTTACGTCGGGCGCGATGGTCGATTCCCAGTAGGGCAGAAAGCGGGCGACGGTGTCCTTCAGGCATTCCGTCGGCGTGGCTGCCGCGGCGGGATCGGCGGCGTAGCGCGGGTTGGACAACTGGACGAGGAGGCGCTCGTCGCCTTGCTCCAGAGCGGGTGGCGGGGTGTCGTAGGCGCGCCGCCAGATCTTGACCTGGGCTTCGCCGAATTTATCGGCCGTCTCCGATTTGTTGAGCCCCTGCAGGGCGCCGTAATGCCGCTCGTTCAGGCGCCAGGAGTGCACCACCGGAATCCACATGCGGTCCATTTCATCGAGCACGGACCACAGCGTGCGAATGGCGCGCTTGAGCACCGAGGTATAGGCGATGTCGAAGGCGAAACCGGCTTCCCTGAGCAACTGACCTGCCTGCCTGGCTTCGGCGCGGCCCTTGTCGGTGAGGTCGACGTCGGTCCAGCCGGTGAAGCGGTTTTCCTTGTTCCAGGCGGACTCGCCATGTCGCAGCAGCACGATTTTTTTCATGATTTTCCGATGGATGGCAATATCAGCCGAAAAGACGGGCAGCAAGCTGCCCAAGCGTAAGCAAAGGAAGTATTTTATAATATTCAACGTTGCAATTGGATTTCGCCCAAGTGGACTTCATTACCGATCTGATCGAGAAGCAGGAACACATCGAGACTGCCGCCCGCGCACTGAAGGCGATTTCGCACCCGTTGCGACTGAAAATCCTCTGCGTCATCGGTGACCAGGAGGCCTGCGTGCAAGAGATCGTCGATGCCGTCGGCACCTCGCAAAGCAACATTTCCCAGCACTTGGCGATTCTGCGCGACAAGGGCGTGCTGCTCACGCGCAAGGATGCCAACCGGGTCTATTACCGCGTCGGTGACCAGCGCACGCTGCAACTGATCGTCCTCATGCGGGAAGTCTTCTGCGGCGAGCCCCCCCAATTGAAAAGATAGATGGAGCAATTCTTGGATTATCTGAAGGACAACCTGCCCTGGGTCGGCCTTGCCGTCTTCAGCGGCGGCATGCTGCTCTGGCAGACCTGGACGGCACGCAGCGGCGGCACGGGCGTTTCGCCCATGCAGGCCACGCTCATGATCAACCGCGAGGACGCCGTTCTGGTGGATGTGCGCGAGGCGGCCGAATTCGGCGGCGGCCACATCCCCAATTCCCGCCACATTCCGCTCTCCCAGTTCGCCAAGCGCCTGCCCGAACTGGAGAAGTTCAAGGAGCGGGCGATCATCGTCAATTGCGCCAGCGGCAACCGATCCGGCTCCGCCTGCAGTGCCCTGCGCAAGGCCGGATTCGCCAAGGTGTTCAACCTCAGCGGCGGCATCTCGGCCTGGGACCAAGCCGGTTTGCCGATCACGAAGAAATGACAAGCAAGGTCACCATGTATTCCACGGCGGTGTGCCCGTACTGCGTGCGCGCCGAGCAGTTGCTCAAAAGCAAGGGCGTTGCAGAGATCGAGAAGGTTCGCGTCGACCTGAATCCCGAACGGCGCGAAGAAATGATGCAGAAGACCGGACGCCGCTCGGTGCCGCAGATCTTTATCGGCGACTTCCATGTCGGCGGCTGCGACGACCTGTACGCCCTCGACCGTTCCGGAAAGCTCGACCCGCTGCTGCGCGCCGAGTAGTTTTTCAACCGTATTTATTCACCTGGTTCCACGCCATGTCAGAGACCGATCAGCCCGTATTTTCCATTGAGAAGATCTACGTAAAGGATCTCTCCCTCGAGGCCCCCAATGCCCCGCAGATTTTCCTCGAGCGGGAGCAGCCCGCCGTCGAAGTCGGCCTGCAGTCCGAGGCGAACGGCCTGGGCGACGGCGTCTTCGAGGTGGTGCTCACCGTCACCGTCACCGCCAAGCAGGGCGAGAAGACCCAGTTTCTGGTCGAAGCGGCGCAGGCCGGCATCTTCCAGATCCGCAATGTTCCGGACGAGGAGTTGGAGCCGGTGATGGCCATCGCCTGCCCGAACATCCTGTTTCCCTATGTTCGCGAAACCGTATCCGATATCATCAACCGCGCCGGCTTCCAGCCGATCCTGCTGGCGCCGGTGAACTTCGAAACGCTCTACCGCCAGCGACTGGAACAGGCCCAGGCGCAAGCCCAAGGCGGCGAGATTCCGATCCAGTGATGTGCGCCGGCCGCCGGGCCGCCCCAAAGGCGGCGCAGCCAACCTGCGGAGCCGCGCAGCGGCGATCCACCGTTACTCTCGCCCCTGGGGCGAGGGCCGGGCGGCGGACAGTCCGGATTGCCGCCGTCTTCTGCGCACTGACTTTGTTCGCGACGGGCGCTTCGGCGCTGGAGTTCCGTTCGGTGGGCGAATCGGGCGCGGTGATGTTCGATGCGCCCTCGCAGAAAGCGAAACCCCTTTTCGTCGTTGCGCGCGGCACCCCGGTCGAGGTGGTCGTCAGCATCGAAGGCTGGACCAAGGTGCGCGACGTTGCCGGCGACCTGGCGTGGATCGAAAAGTCTTCGCTCGGGGAAAAACGCATGCTCATCGTCACGGCACAGAGCGCCGAGGTGCGCAACCAGGCGGACAGTTCGGCAGGGATTGCATTCGAAGCCGAGAAGGACGTTTTGCTCGAGTTGATCGAGCCCGGTCCGACGGGCTGGGCCAAGGTACGCCACCGCGACGGTCAGTCCGGTTTCGTGCGGGTCAATCAGGTCTGGGGTCTCTGATCCACCATGAGAATCGCTGTCCTGGGCGCGGGAGCTTGGGGCACGGCGCTCGCCATCGCCTTTAGCCGCCACCACCAGACGGTCTTGTGGACGCGCGACCCCGGCCAGGCGGCCACCCTGCGCTCGGCCCATGAAAATGCGCGCTATCTGCCGGGTCACGCCCTGCCGGAAGCGCTGCGGATCGAGTCGGATTTTGCCTCGTCAGCCGGCGCTGCCGAACTCAATGTCATCGCCACGCCGCTGGCCGGACTGCGCGACACCCTGCGTCGGTTGCAACCGGTTGCCCCGGCTACGCCGGTGATCTGGGTCTGCAAGGGGCTGGAGGCGGGTAGTCAATTGCTGCCGCACCAGATCGTCACGGAGGAATTGGGCGACAAGCTGCCTTGCGGCGCGCTTACCGGGCCCAGTTTCGCCGAGGAGGTGGCGATGGGTCTGCCGACGGCGATCACCCTGGCCTCCGCAGACGGCGCCTTTTCCGAAGCCATGGCGCAGGCCCTGCACAATTCCCGCCTGCGCATATACGCCAATCACGATGTCATCGGCGCCGAGGTGGGTGGGGCGGTGAAGAATGTCATGGCCATTGCCGCGGGCATTTCCGACGGCATGGGTTTCGGCCTGAACGCCCGCGCCGCGCTGATCACCCGCGGCTTGGCGGAAATCACCCGTCTCGGCCTGGCGCTGGGCGGCAAGCGAGAAACCATCATGGGCCTGGCCGGCATGGGGGATCTCATCCTGACCTGCACGGGCGACCTTTCCCGCAACCGCCGCGTAGGCCTGGCGCTGGCGAAGGGGTTGTCGCTGGAGCGGATTCTGAGCGAGTTGGGCCACACTGCCGAGGGCGTGTCCAGCGCGCGCGAGGTCGCAGCCCTGGCGCTGCGACTCGACATCGACATGCCTATCACCCAGGCCGTGAAGGGTGTTCTACACGACGGGGTGCCTCCCAGCCAGGCAGTCGAACAACTGCTCGGACGCGATCCCAAGCTGGAGAACGCATAGCCGTTCGGCGGGCTGCTAGCTGCCACCGGCAAACCCGTTCTGCCGCCAGGCTTCGAACACCACGACCGCCACCGCATTCGAGAGGTTCAGGCTGCGGTTTCCCGCCACCATCGGCAGGCGGATGCGCCGCTCCGGTGGCGCGCTATCCAGCATTTCCTGCGGCAGGCCGCGCGTTTCCGGACCGAAGACGAAGGCATCGCCGTCTCGGTAGCGGGGCGTGTCATAGCGGACCGCGCCGCGCGTGCTGACGAGAAACAGCCGGCTGTCACCTAGCGCCGCCTGGCACGCAGGCCAGTGCTCATGCACGTCGACTTCGGCCAGATCGTGGTAATCCAGCCCGGCGCGGGCCAGTTGCCGGTCTTCCAGATTGAAGCCGAGCGGTTTGACCAGATGCAGTTTCGCACCGGTATTGGCGGTCAAGCGGATGACGTTTCCGGCATTGGGCGGAATTTCAGGCTGGAAAAGAACCACATGAAACACTTGAACACCTTCAAGAATAGGGGTAATTTCTCAGGCAATCAGCCATGTTACGTGTTTTTTCGGATAAACAAGTTTAACTTTCCTGGAGCTCCATGGCCCGTCCCGAAAAATTCCGCCTGGGCGAAATCCTAGTCCAGCAAAACCTGCTCAGCCAGGAACAGTTGCAGCAGGCACTGGATGAACAGAAGAAAACCGGCCGCAAGCTGGGCCGCGTGTTCGTGGACAAGGGCTTCGTCACCGAGGAGCAGATTTCCGAGGCAATCGCCCGGCAGATCAACGCACCCTACATCAACCTCAAGTACTTCAACATCAAGCCAGCCACCGTGCGCCTACTGCCGGAGGCCCAGGCGCGCCGCTTCCGCGCGTTGGTGCTGGAGGAGCGCGACAACGCCATCCGCGTCGGCTTCGCCGACCCGACCGATCTCTTCGCCTACGACGAAGTCGCACGCATTCTGAAGCGAGAGATCGAGTTGGCCGTCGTCACGGAGAGCCAGCTGCTGGAAACCGTCGATCGCGTCTATCAGCGCACCGAGGAAATCACCGGCCTGGCGAAGGAACTGACGGCCGAACTGGGCGAGGGGATCGTCGATCTCGGCGCGCTGGCGCTGACCCCGGGCCTGGAGGAAGCCCCGGTCGTCAAGCTGCTGCAGTCCGTCTTCGAGGCGGCCACCCAGGTGCGCGCCTCCGACATCCACATCGAGCCGCAGGAGCGCTCGCTGGTGATCCGCTTCCGCATCGACGGCGTCATGCACGTGCAGACCGAGGCCGACATGAAGATCGCCTCGGCCCTGGTGCTGCGCCTGAAGCTGATGTCCGGCCTGGACATCTCGGAGAAGCGGCTGCCGCAGGACGGCCGCTTCAACGTCAAGGTCAAGACCGCCGCCATCGACGTGCGCATCTCGACCATGCCGACGCAATATGGCGAATCGGTGGTGATGCGCCTGCTCAACCAGGGCGCCGGCATGCTGCGGCTGGAGCACCTGGGCATGCCGCCGGGCATACTCGAGCGCCTGCGCGAAGCGATCCATCGCTCCAGCGGAATGGTGCTGGTGACCGGTCCCACCGGCAGCGGCAAGACCACCACGCTGTATGCCGCCCTGGCCGAGATCAACACCACCGAGAAAAAGATCATCACCGTCGAGGACCCGGTCGAATACCGCCTGCCCGGCATCAACCAGGTGCAAGTGAACGAAAAGATCGAGCTGAGCTTCGAGCGCGTGCTGCGCTCCGCCCTGCGCCAGGACCCGGACGTGATCCTGGTCGGCGAAATGCGCGACCAGATCACCGCCGAGATCGGCCTGCGCGCCGCCATCACCGGCCACATGGTGCTCTCCACGCTGCACACCAATGATGCCGCCAGCACGCCGATCCGCCTGCTCGACATGGGCGTGCCGCGCTACATGGTGGCGATGTCATTGCAGATGGTCATTGCCCAGCGTCTGGTGCGGGTGATTTGCGAGCACTGCGCGCGGCCGCGCCGCCTCAACCCGCAGGAGCACGAGTGGCTGAGGGTCGAGATCGGTGACGAGGTGGACCGCCACGAATACCGCGAGGGCGCCGGCTGCTCCCACTGCAACGGCACCGGATACCTTGGCCGCAGCGGCATCTACGAGATGCTGGAGATGACGGCCCCCGTCGTCGAGGCGGCCAATCAGGAGGACCCGGCCGCATTCATCCGCGCCGCGCGCGACCAGATGGCCCACCATACCCTGCGCCGCGACGCCATCCGCGCCGTGATCGAGGGCCGCACCACGGTTCACGAAGCCATGCGCACCACCAGCCAGTACGAGGAGTAAGCGCGCCGTGCCGCATTTCGCCTACGTCGGCCGCAACGCCCAGGGCAACCGCATCGAGGGCATCATGGAGAGCCCCAGCGGCAGCATCCTCGCCGAGCATCTGAGCGAGAGCGGCATCACGCCGATCCAGATCGCCGAGTCGGCCGCCCCGGCCGAATCCTTCGGCAAGCAGCTCGCGCGGCTGCTCGACCGGCAGAAAGCCGGCTTCATCGACGTGCTGCTTTTCAGCCGGCAGATGTACACCCTGATGAAGGCCGGCGTGCCGATCATGCGGGCCTTGGCCGGGTTGCAGGAATCAGCCATGAATCGCGCCTTCGCCGCCGTGATCCAGGATCTGCGCGAAGCCCTCGATTCCGGCCGCGAGCTGTCGCAGGCGCTGGCGCGCAACCCGTCGGTGTTCGGCGGCTTCTATGTCGCCATGGTGCGCGTCGGCGAGACGACGGGGCGGCTGGAAGAGGTATTCCTGCAGCTCTTCCATCACCTGGAATTCCAGAAATACATGAAGGATCAGGTCAAGGCGGCACTGCGCTACCCGAGCTTCGTCATGCTGGCCATGGCCATCGCCTTGGTGATCATCAACATCTTCGTCATCCCGGCCTTCGCCAAGGTGTTCAAGGGGTTCAATGCCGAACTGCCGCTGATGACGCGCATCCTCATTGGCTTTTCCGATTTCACCCTGGCCTGGTGGCCAGCGATACTGGCTATCCTGTTTGTCGCTGTGTTCGCTTTCCGCGCATTCGTGAAAACGGCGGATGGCAGATTGGCCTGGGACCGCATCAAGCTGCGCATCCCGGTTGCCGGCAAGATCATCCGCAAGGCCACCCTGGCGCGCTTCGCCCGCAGCTTTGCCATGGCGGCGCGCAGCGGCGTGCCCGTGGTGCAGGGGCTCTCGCTCACCGGCCAGGTCGTCGAGAACGCCTACATCGCGAAGAAGCTCGAGGACATGCGCATGGGCGTGGAGCGAGGCGAGAGCGTGCTCAGGACCGCCGTCGCCTCCGGCGTGTTCACGCCGGTCGTGCTGCAGATGGTCATGGTCGGGGAGGAATCGGGCTCGCTCGACGACATGATGCTGGAGATCGCCGACATGTATCAGCGCGAGGTGGAATACGAGCTTAAGACGCTGTCGGCGCAGATCGAGCCGATCCTCATCGTGGCGCTCGGCGCCATGGTGCTGGTGCTGGCCCTCGGCGTGTTCCTGCCGATGTGGGACCTGGGCAAGGCGGCGATCAAGTAATGCCCCGCAAGGCGCAGGGCCTGCCGGGAAGGGCGTCGCGCGGTTTCGGCCTGGTCGACCTCGCCGTCGCCCTCGCCGTGCTCGCGATCCTGCTGTATTTTCTGCTGGACCGGGTGCTGTACATGCAGGAGATGGCGGAGAAGACCGAAGTGGAGGAAACCGTCCGCTCGATCAACTACGGCCTGCGCCTGGAAGCAGCCAGCCGAATCGCGCGCGGACCCGAACCGGGGCGCATCGAACTGGAAAAGGACAATCCGATCAAATGGTTGAAGACGCCGCCCCGCAACTACCTGGGGGAATACGCAAGAGTGTCCAAGGACACGAAGCCGGGCTACTGGTACTTTCATCCGGGCGAGCGGCAACTGATCTATCGGCCGAACCGGGCGGAGCACCTGACAGTCGAAGGGCCGAAGGAAAAGGAACTCGGATTCGCAGTTCGAAGCGATGGCGGCATGCCCCAGCCGAAGCTGGTGCCCAAGACAGCTTATGTGTGGTTCGACAATCGCGTCCCGGGTGCCCCGGATAACCGGTAATAGTTGGCATTAATAATTAACATAATCGTTTATGATGGAATTGCATAGACGTTTTGAAAGGAGCACATGATGAGGAAGCAATCTGGTTTCACATTGATCGAACTGGTCGTCGTGATTGTCATTCTCGGCATTCTGGCCGCGACGGCATTGCCGCGTTTCACCAACCTGCAGCGTGATGCGCGGGTCGCCAAGTTGCGTGCCGTGGAAGGCGCCATGAATGGCGCGGTGGCCATGGTGCACGGCACGGCGCTGGCGCGTGCCGGACAGGGGGTCATCAATGGTTGTACGGTGAATGCCGCAGGGACCGGGCAGGTAGCGGTCGAAGGGAACAATTGCGTTAACGTTACCAACTTCTATCCCAGCGATAACCTGGGGGGGATTGTTGCCGCCGCCCTCACGACGAGCGTTTTCCCGCCCGATGTGGCCGCACTCGCCGCCCAGGGATACGCATTCAGCGGCGCCAATGGCATCCAGGTGCTGGGCGGCCCCGGTACTAACGGAGCCGGAACGGCCAATGCGACCTGCCGGGTGCAGTACACCGCGGCGCCGGTCAACGGCGTGCCAATCGTGGGCCCGGTCGACGCAGCCAATATGGCTGGCTGCTGAGACCGAAATATCGATGACGGCGGGGTGGAACCGGGCCCGCGGCACGGGCTTCACCACCGTGGAGCTGGTCGTCACGCTGGTGATCGTCGGGTTACTGGCCTCCATCGCCCTGCCGCGCTTCCAGGACAATGCCGCGTTTACCCAGCGCGGTTTCTCCGATGAAGTGAGGGCGACTCTGCGTTTCGCGCAGAAGGTCGCCATCGCCAAGCGGCGCGAGGTCTGTGTCGATTTCCTCCCTGCTGCCGGCGCCCTGCCCGACCGGTTGGCACTGACATTCAACCCCACTACGATACCGGGGGCCGCCTGCAGCAGCGCGGTCACTCTGCCCGGCCAGGCAGCACCCTATGTGGCCAATGTTCCTGCGGGCATCACGCTCGTCCTGAGTGCCAACTTCCGCTTCAACGGCCTCGGCCAGCCTTCGGTCGCACCGGTGACGATCGCGCTCACCGGCCGTGCCCTGCCGATCACGGTCAGCGCGGAGACCGGCTATGTCGTCAACTGAGCGCATCATCGGCAGCCGCACGCGCAGCAGGGGCGTCACCCTCATCGAGGTGATCATGTTCACCGTGATCGTCGGGATTGCGGCGGGCGGCATCCTGATGGTCTTCGCCAACACCTCACGCGCCAGCGCCGATCCCCTCATCCGCAAGCAGGCCCTGGCGATCGCCGAGTCGCTGGTGGAGGAGGTGCGGATGATGCCTTTCACCTTCTGCGATCCGGACGACCCTAATGTATCCACCGCCACCAGTGCCGCCGTTGGTGCCGGGCCGACTTTCTGCGCGGTGGCGGCAGAAGCGGCAATGGCGCCGGAAGCCGGCGAAACCCGCTATGCCGCCCTGACGCCATACGACAACGTCAACGACTACAACGGCTTCGCCATGGCGGGCGGGATTCTTGATATCACCGGCCCCCCTGCAATTCCTGGCCTCGGCGCCTATGGCGCGACGGTCGTCGTAGCGCCCTTCGCCTTCGGCGGCATCGCTGCTGCCGAGGCCCTGCAGATCACCGTCACCGTCACCGGCCCGGGCAATATCGTTGTCACCCTCGACGGCATCCGCACCCGCCATGCGCCGAACCTCTGACAGTGATTTTAGCGCCCACCCCTCAGCCCCGCCCCGGGGGCGGCGGTGACGGAGGTTCGCGTGCCACGCACGCTCCTTGAGCACGATGATCCGGGCTTGGGACGGCCCGGCGCCCGGATCGGGGCGCGCGGCTTCACCCTGATCGAGTTGATCGTGGCGTTGGTGCTCACCGGCATCCTCGCCGCCGCCGCCGCGGTCTTCCTGCGCGTGCCGATCGCCGGTTATTTCGACCTCGCGCGCCGCGCGGCCTTGACCGACATCGCCGATCTGGCCGTGCGGCGCTTCAGCCGCGACGTGCAGACCGCGCTGCCCAACAGCGTGCGCGTGTCCGGCGCCTGCACCGGCCTGACGACCTGCTATCTCGAATATCTGGAAGTGCGCACGAGTGGCCGCTACCGGGAAGAGCCCGCAGGAGTCGGGCCACTGATGTGCCCGCCCGGCGCGGGCGCCTACACCGATGCGCTGCAGGTCGGCGTTGTCGACACCTGCTTGCGCAGTCTCGGCGCGGTGCCCAATCTGGCCGCCGTCCTGACCGGCGCGGCCGGCGATTTCCTGGTGGTGTACAACCTCGGCCCGGGTTTCGCCGGCGCCAATGCCTACGCCAGCGGCGGCGTGACGGGCGGCAACAAGAGCCGCATCACCGCTGTTGCCGCCGGCGCCGGTTCGGAGGACATGATCGTATTTCAGCCCCTGGCCTTCCCGCTCGCTTCGCCGGACAGCCGTTTCCAGGTCGTATCCGGGCCGGTGACCTACATCTGCGATCCGGTGGCCGGTACGCTGACCCGGCAATGGGGCTATGCCATCGGTGCTGCCCAGGGCACGCCGCCGGCTGGCGGCCTGAACGCCCTGCTGGCGAACGGCGTGACGGGCTGCAGCTTTACCTACAATCCGAACGTCGTGGCGCAGCGCAACGGCACCGTGTCGATCCGCCTGGAACTGACCCAGACGGATCCTGCCGGAACCCCTGAGCGGGTCACCCTGTTTTCGCAGGTTCATGTGAGCAACGTGCCATGACCGAAGGCAATCTCCGTGGCATGAGGCGGCAGGGCGGGTTTTCCATCGTCACCGCGATCTTCCTCATCGTTGTGCTGGCTGCGCTCGGCGCCTTCGCCGTGAGCATGTTCCGCGTGCAGCAAACGACGGCCGCCTTCGATGAACTGGGCGTGCGCGGCTACCAGGCGGCGCAGGCGGGCATCGAGTGGGGGGCGTGGCAGGTGCTCAGGAACGGCGGCGCCTGCGCGGCGGCAACGAATCTGGCGCTGCCCGGCTCGCTGGTGCTGTTCACCGTTACCGTGAATTGCACTTCGACGGCGCATACCGAAGCGGGCAATCCGGTTACCATTTATCAATTGACGGCCACCGCCTGCAACCAGCCGGCAGCCGGCGCCTGCCCGAATCCCGCGCCGGGGCCGGACTACGTCGAGCGGCAGGTGCAGGCTGCGGTGGAGCTATGAGTGCGGGAAAGATGATGTGCGAAGGATTGGAAGCCCGGACGGGTTGCGATCGCCGTCCCGCAGGGGCTGACTTTCGAGGATAGATCCATGCGATTCATAGCCGCCATCGTTCTTCTGCTACTGGCCGGACTGGCTTCGGCAGCCACCCTGCTCGGCGAATACAGGCTGGAGGAGTTGCAATGGACCGGCGCGGCGGCCGAGGTGCGCGACACCAGCGGCAACAACCGGCACGGGCAGGCGATCGGCAGTCCGCTGCCGACGCCGATTGATACGTCACCGGCCAGGCCCGGCAAGCCGGGTACCTGCGCCTATGGCAGCTTCCCGGGCCCGGCCGGCAACGGCGGCGCCCTGAGCATCGGCGGGCTGCCGGTGAATACGACAGGCGGTGCGAAGACCACCGTGTCGTTCTGGATGTACTGGGACGGCACCAACAGCGTCATGCCGATGGGCTGGAATCGGCACGACCTGTGGCTGGTCAGCGGCCATTTCGGCTTCAACACCGGCAACAGTGACGTGTTCGGCATCAGTTCTGCAGGCCTGGCGAATCGCTGGGCGCATGTGGTGGCGGAATTCACCAACGGCAACGTCGCGGCGAACGCACTGTACATCGACGGCGTGCCACAGGTGCTGACGCAACGCCAGAGCACGCCCGCCAATGCCTTCGCGGTGGTCAACGCCACCATGCGGATCGGCGGCTGGCAGACCGACACCAACTACCGCTTCTCCGGCCGCATCGACGAAGTGAAGGTGTTTGACGGCCAGCTTACTCCGGCCGAAGTCACGGCCCTTTTCAACGAGACCCATGTCTGCGCGCCGCGCCTGACGCTGGAATGGCGCCTCGACGAGTGCGCTCTCGGCACGGTCGTCGGCGAGGTATTGGATGCCAGCGGCAACGGCAATCACGGCACGCCGGAAGGCGCCGCCAACTCGGGAATCGGGCGCGTCTGCAAGGGCGGCATTTTCAATGGCCTCAGCCCCACGCGCATCAAGGCGGTGAACAACTTCGCCGATGCCATCACCAATGACTTCACGATCGCGTTCTGGGTCAATCCGTCCGGGATGCATCAGATCGATGGCCAGTCGACGAGCGGCATCGGCGGCGTCGCTGGACAGCGCTATGCGCTCTATCCGGCGCAGGGCACCGATGCCTGGGGCGCCGGGCATGCGGGAGTTGGGGTATCGGTCGGCACCAACGGCGTGTCGGTCTATGAACATGCCGCCAGCTACATGCCGGCCCTGCTGGTCTGGTCCGGTGCAGTGAGTGGCTGGACACATGTCGCCGTGGTCTATCAGGCGCGGCAACCGAGGCTGTATATCAACGGCAGCCTGGTGGCGACCGGCCTGACCAGCACATATGCAAACGTTCATCCGGGATTGCGCACCTCCGGTGGCACCCCTACCAACGACGGCGGACTGGGTGGCGGAAACTGGGGCTGGTTCAATGGCGGCGTCGATGAGTTCCGCATATACGATGGTTCGCTGGATGCCGCCCAGGTTGCCAGCATTGCATCTGTCCCTGCGCGCAGTTGCGCTTCCTGCGCCACGCTGGCGCACTATCGCCTGGAAGAGGCGGGGTGGACCGGCGCTCCGGCGGAGGTGCAGGATTCGAGCGGCAACTTCCGGCATGGCCAGGCGCTCGGTGCCCCCCTGCCCGTGCCTGCGACGGCAAGCCCGGCGCGGGCAGGCAACCCCGGCACCTGCGGCTATGGCGATTTCAACGGCGGCGCGCTGAACCTGCCGGTGGCCGCCAACACGACCGCCGGCGCCAAGACCACGGTCTCCTTCTGGATGTACTGGAACGGCGCCAACAGCGTCATGCCCGTCGGCTGGTTCCGCCATGATCTCTGGCTGGTCAGCGGACATTTCGGCTTCAACACGGCCAACAGCGATGTGTACGGCATCAGTTCCGCTGGATTGGCCAACCGCTGGGTGCACGTATCGGCGGTATTCACCAACGGCAGCGTGACCGCCAACAAGCTCTACATCGACGGCGTGTCGCAGGTGCTGACGCAGCGGCAAAGCACGCCTTCCCTCGGCAATGCCGTCGTCAACGCCAACCTGCGCGTGAGCGGCTGGCAATCCGATGCCGGCTATCGCTTCCGCAGCCGCATCGATGAAGTGAATGTCTTCGATGGCGAGATGACGCAGAGCCAGGTGCTGGTCCAGTACAACGCCACCCACCCTTGCGGCGGCGCAGTGATTCCTGGCAGCTTCAATGCATTTGAAACGGCCACGCCGCCCGGCATATCGGGGGTGGTCCATACGAAGATTGCGGGCCAGGCCTTCGATCTGGCCGTCGTGGCGGTCAATGCCCCCAAGACGGCCGTCGAGACCTTGTTTGTGGGGGATGTGAAGATCGAACTGCTGGATGCCTCGAACAACGCCGGCGCGATCGACGCCAACGGCTGCCGGCCGACGTGGACGCCGCTGCCGGTGTTCGTGCCGCCGACGCTTACATTCGCCGCCGGCGATCTGGGCCGCAAGAACATCACGCTGACCGAGAACAATGCCTGGCGCGACGTGCGGGTGCGGATGACCTATCCTGCCGCCGGGGCGCCGCTGGCCGTCGGTTGCTCGACCGACAACTTTGCGATCCGGCCGGCAGCGTTGGTCATGGCGGCCACCGATCAGGATTGGCAGACGGCGGGCATTGCGCGTGCGCTGACCAATTCGGGATATCCCGGCGGCACGGTGCACAAGGCCGGCCAGCCTTTCACGCTCACGGTGACGGGCCAAAACGCGCTGAGCGCGGTGACGACCAATTACAACGGCAGCCCGGCCGCCAACGTGGTCGGCTTTGTCCTGCCCGCCCTCGGGGCCTGTCCCACCTGCATTCTCAGCACCGGAGCGTTCGTGGGCGCGGGCGGCACGGTGGTCTCGAACACTGTGAACTACAGCGAAGTCGGGGTATTCCAGTTGCAGATGTCCGACGACTCATTCGCCGCCGTGGATGGTGGTGACGGCTCCAGCGTGGCCGAGCGCACCGCCTACTCGCCCATCGCTCCGGTCGGACGTTTCGTGCCGGATCGCTTCACGCTGACGTCGGGAACCGTGACGGCGGCCTGCATGGCGGGCGCCCCACCGTTCACCTACATGAATCAGCCTCTCCAGAATCTGACCGCGAATGTCGCGGCGCAGAACGCTTCTGGCGCGGTGACCGTGAATTATCACAGCCCGGGCTTCCCGGCCGGTTTGGCGACGCTGGCTTGGCAGGCGGAGAACGCCGACAACGGCACCGACCTGTCCGCCCGACTCAGCGTGCCTGCGCCGGCAACGCTCTGGAACAACGGCGTCTATGCGGTCAGCACCCCGGCGGCCTTTTTCCGTCGAGCCGTGCCGGATAACCCTGATGGGCCATTCGAAAGCCTGCAACTGGGGGTTCGGTTGAACGATCCGGATGGCGTAGCAATGAATGGCCTGGATATGAACGTTGCCACCGCAGGCGCTTGTGCGCCCTGTACCGCGAAGGCAGTCGGCGCGACGACCAACGTGCGCTTCGGCCGCCTGCGCGTCCTGAATGCGCACGGTTCGGAATTGCGCGCGCTGCCCTTGACGGTGCGTAGCGAATTCTGGAACGGCAGCGGCTTCGTCCTCAATGCCGCCGATGCCTGTACATCGCTGGCTGCGGGTGACTTCACGCTGGGGAACTGGCAGCGCAATCTGAATCCCGGCGAAACGGCGCTGGCTGCCGGCGGGCCGTGGACAGCGGTGGGGGGGCTGTTTGTCGGGCCCGGCCTGACGACGCCCGGCGTTGGCAATCAAGGCAGCGTCGATGCGACGGTCAACCTCGGTACACGGCCCTGGCTGCGCGGTCGCTGGAACGATGCCGTCGATACGGATGCGGATGCCAACACGATGTATGACGACGATCCGGTATCGCGCGCAACCTTCGGTATCTACCGTGAAAGGTTTATTTTCAGACGAGAAATCCCATGAAAGTTCATGCCAGGTACATGATCTTGGAATAACCCCGCTTAAAAGATTGACAACCCAGTCGAAAACCTTTAGTTTCCGTGGGTTATATGGGTAAGTTAACGTAAAATGAGAATTTTCAGCACCGGCAAGCGGGACGGCTGGCTCGCCGTTGCAAGCCGTGGCGGTGTAGTGGATCTGGCTCATATCCACGTCGGCGCGGGCGGGCGGCCGGAAGTGACCCTCTGCGAAACCTTCAGGAAGGAAGGCGCAGAAGCCGACACCTATGCGCGATTGCGCAAGCAGTTCGCGCTCGACCGCTATCACACGACCACCAGCCTGCGCTTCGGCGAATACCAGTTCCTGCAGGTCGAGCCGCCGGATGTCCCCGCCGAGGAAGTCAAGGAGGCCTTGCGTTGGCGCATCAAGGGCATGGTCGAATTTCCCGTCGACAAAGCCACGCTCGACGTGCTGGAAGTGCCGGCGGAAGATACGGGCGGCGCCCGTAGCCGATTCGTCTTTGTCGTTTGCGCACCCAACGAGTTGCTCGGTGCGCGCATCCAGTCGCTGCAGAAGGCGCAAATCGACCTCGAGGCCATCGATGTGCCGGAAACCGTGCAGCGCAATATTTCCGCGCTGTACGAGCCGCCCGGGCGCGGCATCGCCATGCTGGGATTTTCCGCCGAGGGCGGGCTGCTGACCTTCACCTATCGCGGCGAACTGCAGGCGTTCCGGCGGCTGGATATCACGCTCGACCAGTTGGTCGACGCCGATCCGGACGAGCGTCAGGTGCTGTTCGACCGCATCGTCCTCGAGATGCAGCGCTCGCTCGACACGTTCGAGCACCAGCATCACTACGTCAGCCTCGCGCAGTTGATGGTGATGCCGCTGCCGGAGGAAGTTGGCCTGACCGCCTATCTTGCGCAGAATCTGTACGTGCCGGTGGAGGCCGTCGATCTGGCCAAGGTGATGGATCTCATCAAGGTTCCCGAACTGCGCGCCCCGGCCCGCCAGGCGCAGTGCTTTCATCTTCTGGGCGCGGCCTTGCGCGGTTTCGAGGTGCGCGCATGACACGGCAGATCAACCTGTTCAACCCGGCGCTGCGGTTCAAGCGCGAGTGGCTGACAGGGAAGTCCCTGCTGAACGGCATCGGCGTCATGGTGGTGGCGCTCGGGCTGTATGGCGGCGTGGTGCGCTGGGAGAACCAGCAGTTGGCGGACGAAGCCAGCCGCGTCGGCAGGGAACTCGTGCAGATGCAGGAAGAACTGACACGCCTCAATCAGGACATCGCCGCGCGAAAGGTCAGCAGCGAAACGGAAACCGCCTTGCTGCGCGCCGAAGCTGCACTGCAAGGCCGAGAGCGCGTGCTGGAAGCCCTGCAGAGCGGTGCCCTCGGTTCTCCGGAAGGGTTTTCCGAATTCCTGCGGGCCTTTGCGCGTCAGTCGCAGGATGGTTTATGGATGGTCGGGCTGCAGATGGCCGAGGGCGGTCGCAACATCATGCTTGAAGGACGCACGACCAATCCGGACCAGATACCGGGCTACATCCGCGGACTCAACAGTGAACCGACGCTGCGAGGGCGTTCCTTCGAGGCGTTGAACGTGCAACTGGTCGGGGATGACAAACCCGCGTCGCGCACGGGCGTCGATGCGCCTGCGCCCGCAGGACAGGGCGGCCAGGATGCCGCGGCGAAGTTGCCGCTTTTCCACGAGTTCATGCTGACGGCGAAGAGTGAAGAAAATTCCCGTGGGACCCCGTCTGCGGAGGCCCGATGAGTGAAGAGAATCCCGGCGGGATGAAGAAGGCGCTGACGGCCCGGCTGCAGAAATTCGACTCGCTGTCGATGCGCGAACGCGTGATGGTCGCGGCGGCCTCGGTGGCAGTGACATTCTTCCTGGTGGACGCGCTGCTGCTGAGCGCATGGTCGCGCCAGAATGCCGGTCTGAAGGCCAGCATCGCCGAGCAGGGGGCGGAATCGGAGCGGGTTTCGGCGCAGCTCAGGGAATTGCAGGCGCGGGTTTCCAGCCATCCGGATGCCCAGGCCCGCGCGCGGATTCAGGAAATCGAGCAGAAAATAGCCGCCATCGACGCCGGCCTGCAATCGTCCGCGAAACAACTTGTTCCGCCCGAACGGATGGCGACATTGCTGGAGGATCTCCTGAAGCGCAACCGACGGCTGCAACTCGTGAAAATGGCGACGCTGCCCGCAGAGATGCTGCTGAGCCGGGACCAGGGCGTCCCGGGGCAGCCCGGCGCGGAACAGCCCACGGCAGCGGCGGCGCAGGCCGGCAGCCAGAACAACATCTTCAAGCACGGCGTGGAATTGACATTGCGCGGCAGCTATTTCGACATGCTGGATTACCTGGCGCAGATCGAGTCGCTGCCCTGGCAAATGTACTGGGGGCGGCTCAAGCTGGACGCGCGCGAATACAATCGTCCGGTGCTGACGCTGACCTTGTATACGCTCAGCCTCGACAAAGTGTGGCTGACGATATGAGCGGCAAGGCAACTTTGTCCATGTTGGCGTACACGCGCATCTGGGTCGTCGGCTTGCTGGGAATTGCCCTGTCGGGCATCGCGTCGGCCCAGGCGATGCGGGATCCGACGCGACCTCCGGCGCAGTTTCTCGATCCGGTCGATGCGGCACAAGCCGCGCTGCCGCCCGATTCTGGGCTGCAGACGATCAAGCGTACCGGCAAGCGCTATGTGGCGTTGCTCCATGGGCGTGGGTCAAGCCGGGCGACCGATCCGGCGAGGCCGTGGTGGCGAGAATCGGGGAGCACACGGTCGTCCTGCAGTATTCCGACGGGCGGCGGGAGACGATCGGTATGTATCCTGAAGTCGAACTGCGACCGAAGGAAGTGCAAAGCCAGCCGAAGAAGGCCGCAGGACGAACGGCGGGAAGATAAGGAAGAACCATGACGCGAATGCTCTGGATAGTTTTTGCAACGGCGGGATTCCTGCTGACGGGCTGCAATACGCTTTCTTCGATCAGATCCGGCGCGGTACGCGAGTCGATCGATACCGAGATGCAGCGCACAACGGAGAACCGCAACCGCGAGGCGGCGCCCGATGCGGTCAGCCGCGCCCTGATGCCGCCCCTGACTGGCCAGATCGAGGCGCCGGCCGGGAAGGCCGCCGAACCGCGTTTCGACCTCTCGGTCAGCAATGCCCCGGCCAGCCAGGTGTTCATGGCCATCGTGTCTGGCACACGCTACAGCATGCTGGTCAATCCCGAGGTAACAGGCAGCATTTCCGTCAACCTGAAGGACGTGACGGTGATGGAAGCGCTCGATACCGTCCGCGAACTGTACGGCTACGAGTACCGGGTGCAGGGCACGCGCATTTTCGTGCAGCCGCTCAGTCTGCAGTCGAGGGTATTCAAGGTGAACTACCTGACGGCGCAGCGACAGGGCCGCAGCGATACCCGCGTCGTTTCGGGCTCGATTACATCCTCCACGGCCGGCACGGCAGGGGCGCCGGGTACAACCGCGCCTTCGACAGGCTCGCCCGGCACAACCACACAACCGACTGCGGGCAGTTCGGTGTCGACCACCAATCAGATGGATTTCTGGGGCGACATCAGCGACGCGATCAAGGCGGTCATCGGCACCGAGGGCGGACGCAGCGTGGTGATTTCGCCGCAGTCCGGTGTCATCGTGGTGCGCGCCATGCCGCGCGAACTGCGCGAGGTGGAGAATTTCCTGCGCGCCTCCCAGCTGACCATCGAGCGTCAGGTGATGCTGGAGGCGAAAATCGTCGAGGTGGTACTGTCCGAGCATTATCAGGCCGGCATCAACTGGGGCACATTCACTGCGACGGGCCGCCACCGCATGTCTTCTGGCGCCAATACAAGCCAGTTCAATACGCAGGCCCCGGGGTTGGGCAGCAACCAGGTCGGCGGTATCGTCACTCCGTACGATTCGGATGCCGGCACTTTCGTACCGAACACTCTTGGCAATGTGCTGGCAGCGCCGTTTGCCGGCGCAGTCGGACGGCTTGCCGGTGGCCCGCTCGCCGGTGTGCTGGGCCTGGCTTTCCAGACTGCGAATTTCTCCGCATTGATCTCCTTCCTGGAAACGCAGGGGACGGTGCATGTGCTGTCCAGCCCGCGTATCGCCACAATCAACAACCAGAAGGCGGTGCTCAAGGTCGGCACGGACGATTATTACGTGACCAATATCAGCACGACGACCTCGTCCAGCGGGAGCAGCACGACGACCTCGCCAACCATTACCGTGCAGCCCTTCTTCTCGGGCATCTCGCTGGACGTTCTGCCGCAGATCGACGAGAGCGACAATATCATCCTGCACATCCGGCCCTCCGTCAGCGTGGTGTCGGAAAGAAACAAGGTGATCAACCTCGGCAACCTTGGCACCTTCCAGCTGCCTTTGGCTTCGAGCAGCATCAACGAGACGGACAGCATCGTGCGGGTGCGCGACGGCAATATCGTCGCCATTGGCGGGCTGATGGAATACATTCAGACCGACGACGGCGGCAAGGTGCCCGGGGTCGGCGACGTGCCGGGCGTCAATGCGTTATTCAAACAGGGCAGGAAGGGATTGCAGAAGCGGGAGATCGTCGTCCTCCTGAAGCCGACGGTGATCCACGGCGACAAGCAGTGGGAGCAGGACCTGATCGACACGCGCGAGCGCCTGCGTTCCATGGAACGTCCGCTGCCGCCGCAGCAATAACAATGTACCTGGAGCATTTCGGCCTGCGCGAGCTACCCTTCGGCATCACGCCGGACACCAGCTTCGCGTTTGCCGGCATGGCGCACCAGGAAGCACTCAACACGCTGCTGATCGCGCTGCGCAGCGGCGAAGGCTTCATCAAGATTACCGGCGAGGTCGGCACCGGCAAGACGCTGCTCTGCCGCAGACTGCTGGCCACGCTGGGCGAGGGTTCCGTCAGCGCCTATCTGCCCAACCCTTACCTCGAGCCGCGCACCCTGATGCTGGCGCTGGCCGAGGAGCTTGGCGTCGAACTCGACAAGGACGCCGACCAGTACCATCTGCTCAAGGGGCTGAACCATGCGCTGCTCGAATTCGCGCGCCAGGACAAGTCCGTCGTGCTCTGCCTCGATGAAGCCCAGGCCCTGCCGATGGAAAGCCTGGAATCGCTGCGGCTGTTGTCCAACCTGGAAACCGAGAAGCGCAAGCTGCTGCAACTGGTGCTGTTCGGCCAGCCGGAACTGGACGAGCGGTTGGCCAATCCCTCGGTGCGCCAGTTGCGCCAGCGCATTTCCTTCCACTATCGGCTCGGCGGACTGAAGCCCGACGAGATGGAGCTCTATCTGGCGCACCGACTGCGCGTGGCCGGCTATCGCGGCCACCGCGTCTTCCCGCGGGCATCGGTGCGCCTGATCCACCGTGCGGCGAACGGCACGCCGCGACTGGTCAACATCCTGGCGCACAAGGCCATGCTGGCCGCCTATGGCGAAGGCCGACAAGAGGTCGCACCACGCAATGTCAAGGCGGCCGCCCGGGATACAGAGGGCGCGCGCCTGCCGGCGTGGCGCGTGTGGTGAGGAGCGGGGCATGAGCCTGATCAATCAAATGCTGCAGGATCTCGAGTCGCGACGGGCGACGCTTTCCGGCGATGCCGGGTCCGCCCAGGAGATTCGCTCTCTGCCGGCTCCGCGCGCCGCCGTGCCACGGCCATTGATCCTGGGCGGTGTGGCGCTTGTGCTGTTGGCCGGCGCCGGCACATGGTGGTTCATGGATGGTGGGCGGACTACCATGGCGCCGGCGCCAGTTCCCCCTCCTGTCGCTGCGGTGGCGCCGGCCGCGCCCATCGCGCCGGCACCTGTCGTTGCCGCAACCGAACCACTGCAGCAAGCGGCTGAGACCGCGCGCGCCGCCGTGCCTGCCGTGATGGCCCCGCAGGCAACTGCCGAACCCCCTGTTGCCGAAAAGGCGCCTGTCCCGCCGCTGCCGACTGCCTCACCATCGCGCAACAAGCCGGAGAAGAATGCATCGCCAGCCCTCAAGGAAAACCAGGCGCCTCGCAAGGAGGCCCAGGCCCGCAGCGCCGGGCTCAAGGTGGCGACTGCCCTGAGTCAGGCGCCGTCGTCAGATGCACCGGCAGCCGACGACGGCGCGCGGATCGAGAAGAAGGTGCGCGTATCGACGCCGCGCGAGCGGGCGGAGAACGAATACCGGCGCGCGCTGGGATTGGTGAACCAGGGGCGAATCCAGGAGGGCATGACCGTTCTGCGCGGTGCCTTGAGCGAGGATCCCGGGCACGCCGGATCACGACTGGCGCTGTTCAGCCTGCTGATCGAGCAGCAGCGGCATGACGAAGCCCAGGCACTGCTGCAGGAGGCATTGTTGCGCAACCCGGCGCAGCCGCAACTGGCCGCCCAGCTCGCCCGCCTGCAGATGGAACGCGGCGATGCACGCGGGGCCGAGGAGACGCTGGGCAAGGCCGCTGCCGCTGCCGCAGGCATTGCAGAGTATCGCGGCCTCCATGCCGCCGTCCTGCAGCGGCTGACTCGCCACAAGGAAGCCATCGCAGAATATCAGGCTGCTCTCCGCCTGGCGCCCCAGGCCGGCGTGTGGTGGATGGGGCTGGGTATCTCGCTGGAGGCGGATGGCAGGCTGCCCGAGGCGCGGGACGCCTATCTGCGCGCCAGGACCACGGGCGCACTGACTGTCGAGTTGAACGCCTTTGTCGATCAGAAACTGAAGCGTCTGCAGTAGGATTCAACCCGGCAGCGTCCGTGCCGCCACCCAGTTTTCCACCCTCAGCGCACCGTGCAGCTTCAGCGTCCGCGCGAATTCGTTCAGCGTGGCGCCGGTGGTCATGACGTCGTCGACCACCGCGACGACCTTGCCCGTCAGGTCGATCCTGCATTCGAAGGCGTGGCGCACATTGGCCTGGCGCGCCTTCCACGGCAGGCCGGCCTGCGGCGCGCCGTCGAGGACGCGGATGCAGGCAGCAGGCACGAGCGGCAGATCGAGTCGTTGCGCCAGCGGCCGGGCGATTTCCTGCGCCTGATTGAAGCCGCGCTCTTGCATCCGCTGTGCGGAAAGGGGCAGAGGAAGGATGCAGTCGACCCTTGGCGAAGTGATGCGCAGGGCGATCTCGTTGGCGAGCCAGCCGGCCAGCGGGAGACGGTGACGGTATTTCAGCCCTTGTATCAGTTGTGCCACCGGAAACGCATAGGGAAAAGGTGCCGACGTCGCATCATAATGCGGCGGCGCCTTCTGGCAGGCGCCGCAGGTCGTGCCTTCCGAAGCGGGCAGAGCGCAGACCGGACAGAGCGGGCCGGCCAGGCGGGGCATGCCGGCCTCGCAGGCGGTGCAGACCAGGCGACCCCCACTGCCCTGGCCGCAGACATGGCAGTCCTGCGGCAACAGGCGGGCAAGTGCTCCAATTGTCGTCCGGTAAATTGACAAGCCTCCACCCATGAACGATCATCCCTGATCCGATTCTATCCGAAGCATTCCCCTGACATGCATACAGCCGCAGCAGAGCGCGTGAGCAAGGGCTCACACAAGAAAACTGGATGGACAGTTGCCGAGATCCTGGCGCTGTTCGTGTTGCCTTTCAATGACCTGCTCTACCGAGCCCAACAGGTGCATCGTACGCATTTCGACGCCAACAGCGTGCAGCGCTCGACGCTCCTGTCAGTGAAGACCGGGGGATGTTCGGAGGACTGCGGCTACTGCTCGCAGTCCGCCCGCAACCAGACCGGTCTGGAGCGGGAATCCCTGCTGGACATCGACGAGGTGGTGGCGGCCGCGCAAGCGGCCAAGGACAAGGGCGCCAGCCGCTTCTGCATGGGTGCCGCCTGGCGCGGCCCGAAAGACAAGGATCTGGAGCGGGTGGCCGGAATGATCCGTGCCGTGAAGGCGCTCGGTCTGGAAACCTGCGTCACGCTGGGCATGCTCAAGGAGGGCCAGGCCGAGCAGTTGAAGGCGGCCGGCCTCGACTACTACAACCACAACCTCGACACCGCGCCGGAATTCTACGGCAGCATCGTCACCACCCACAGCCAGGCCGACCGTTTCGACACGCTGCACAAGGTGCGCGAGGCGGGCATCAACGTCTGCTGCGGCGGCATCGTCGGCATGGGCGAGACGCGCGCCGGCCGCGCCGGGCTGATCGCCGAACTGGCCAACATGGATCCGCCGCCGGAATCCGTGCCGATCAACAATCTCGTGCCGGTGCCGGGCACGCCGCTCGCCAACGCCGAGCCGATCGACCCCTTCGAGTTCGTGCGCACCATCGCCGCCGCCCGCATCACCATGCCGACGAGCCTGGTGCGGCTGTCCGCCGGTCGCCAGGAGATGTCGGACGAACTGCAGGCGCTGTGCTTCCTCGCCGGCGCCAATTCCATCTTCTACGGCGACAAGCTGCTCACTACCGGCAATCCCGAGGCCGGTCGCGACGAGCGCCTGTTCGAACGGCTGGGCTTGAACGCCGTCTGATGCGGACTCACTTTTGCCGGGCAGCGGCTTCCTATGATGAAGTCGCCGTCCTGGCGCGAGAAGTCAGTCTCCGCATGACGGCGCGGCTCGACTTCATGAAGCTTTCCCCGGCCCGTGTTGCCGATATCGGCTGCGCCACGGGCGACGGCATCCGTGCGCTCTCTTCCCGCTATCCACAGGCCTTGCCGCTGGCGCTGGACTACGCGCCCGCAATGCTGGCGGAAGTCGCACGCCGCAGCTCCTGGCTGGATCGTCTGCGTCGTCGCGTGCCGCGCCGCGTCGCGGCCGATGTGCGGGCGCTGCCCCTGGCCAGCGGCACCCTCGGGCTGGCCTGGTCCAACCTCATGTTGCACTGGCTCGACGACCCGGTGCCGGCATTCCGTGAGATGAATCGCGTTCTGGAGACGGGCGGCCTGCTGATGTTCAGCGCCCTGGGTCCCGACACCCTGAAGGAACTGCGTGCGGTCGGCGCGACGACCCTGCGGCGCTTCCACGACATGCACGACCTGGGCGACATGCTGGTGGCGGCGGGTTTCGCCGACCCGGTGATGGACATGGAAACGATCACGCTTGCCTACGCCAGCCCGAGCGGCCTGCTGCGCGATCAGCGGCTCCTCGGCGTGCGCGACGGCCTACTCGGCCGGATGGGGTTTCGCGAGGGACGGCGCGTTTTCCGCGCTTGGCTGGCGCAGCGTCGCGAGGGTCGTTTGCCCGCCACCTTTGAGATCGTGTATGGCCATGCCTGGAAAGCCGAGCCGAAAACCGCGCGGGACGGCCGCGCGATCGTTCGGATTCACAAATAGGCGTTCATTTGCCTTTGTCGCTCGCGGGCCAGCCGCAAGGCACGGAAGCCCAGCAGCGCGCCGAGCAGCACGGCGTAGAGCAGCGGCAGCGTGATGTCCTTCTTCACCAGCCACCAGTAGTGAATGACGCCGATGATGGCGATGGCGTAGATGCTGCGGTGCAGGTGAGTCCAGCGCCGGCCGCCGAGCCGCCTGATCATCGCCGCGTTCGAGGTTGCCGCGAGCGGAATCAGCAGCAGAAACGCGGTAAAGCCGGCGGTGACGAAAGGGCGCTTGGCGATGTCCTTGACGATGGAGGCCCAGTCGAAGAACTGGTCGAGCCAAATGTAGGTGAGAAAGTGCAGGGAGGCGTAGGAGAAGGCATAGAGCCCGAGCATGCGGCGCAGCCGGATCAGCCAGTGCCAGCCCGAAAAATGGCGCAGCGGCGTCACCGCCAGAGTGACGAGCAGGAAGTTGAGCGTCCACGTGCCGAGGTGCCGCGTGATGAATTCGATGGGATTGGCACCGAGGCCGTCGGTGAAGCCGAGCCAGGCGAGTTGCGCCAGCGGCCCGAGGCACGCGACGAAGCAGACGGCCTTGATCGCAGCGAGCTGGCGCAGGCTCGGCGACATCAATAGTATTTCCTCAGATCCATGCCTGCGTAGAGTGACGCCACCTGCTCGGCATAGCCGTTGAAGGGCAGCGTCCGGCGCTTGAAGAACTCGCCGATGCGCCGCTCCTTCTCCTGGCTCCAGCGCGGGTGGCTGACGTCCGGGTTGACGTTGGCGTAGAAGCCGTACTCATCCGGCTGGGCAATGTGCCAGCTGGTCTGCGGCTGTCTGTCGGTGAAGCGGATCCTGACGATCGACTTGCCGCTCTTGAAGCCGTATTTCCACGGTACGACGAGCCGCAGCGGCGCACCGTTCTGGTTCGGCAATACCTCGCCGTAGAGGCCGACGGCCATGAGCGTCAGGGGATGCAGGGCTTCGTCCAGCCTCAGGCCTTCGGTGTAGGGCCAGTCCAGGTACGGCAGGCTGAGGCCGGGCATGGCGGCCGGTTCCATCTGTGTGATGAATTCGACGAACTTCGCGCTGCCCAGCGGTTCGACTTGCCTGATCAGGGCGGCCAGCGGGAATCCAACCCAAGGAATGACCATCGACCAGCCCTCGACGCAGCGCAATCGGTAGATGCGCTCCTCCAGGGGCGCGATTCTCAGGAGGTCCTCGATGGCAAGGGTGCGCGGCTTCTGCACCAGGCCCTCGATGCGCACCGTCCAGGGGTGGGTCTTCATGGTGCCGGCGCGTTCTGCAGGCTGACTTTTGCCGCCGAAGCCGAACTCGACGAAATTGTTGTAGGTGGTGATTTCGCGCAGGCTGTTCGGTGTTTCGAGAATGCTGTATGGACTTTTCTGCAGGTCGGCGAACTTGCCGGCGGCCCAGGCGCGGCGCGGCAGACCGGTAACCAGGGCAGCGCCTGCCAGCGCCGCGCCGCCGGCGACTCTGATGAACTTGCGACGTCCTTCGAAAAGGGTGCGCGGCGTGACTTCCGACGGGGCAAAGTCGTTCGGCCGTTTGATCAGCATGGCATTCCTTCTGTCGGGCACATACCTACAAGACCGGCGCGACGCCTGAAATCTTACGGATTCAGTTGCCGATGGACTACGGTGGCAATGCGCAGCAGTTCGGGTTTCTGCATTTCGGCGGAAAGGGCGTAGCCGAAACCGCCGTCAAGCCAGTAGAACACGCCTATGCCGCTCTCGTTGGCATAACGGAAAGCGGTCTCGCTGCTGTCCTGCGCGTCGCGCTGGACGTAGAGCGTCAGGCGCTGATCGCGCGCATCCTGGTACATGAACTGAGCCACCGGTCCGGCCTCGCCGGGCAACAAGCGGCCGCCTATCAGTTCGAAACCCTGAGCGGAGAGGTGCGGCGGTTTCAGTTCCGCACCCAGTCGCTTGGACAGCCAGGCGACGAGATGGGCTTCCTCGGCGGCGGCGACTTCAACGGGATGTCGCACCTCGGGGCTGAATACAGCATGCGCCAGCGCCGCCTGGCGGGCCAGGGATGCGCTCGGCGGCGGCCCTTGCGACGGCATCGCGCCACGCAATTGATATCCGATCGCTCCGCCCACTGCCAGCCAGGCGATGGCAGCTGCCAAGCCCAGCGGGAATCGCGATGCCGGTTTCGCCGCTTCCGCAAGGCGTGTCGGTACGGGTTCGTCGAGGACGGGATCGAAGCAGCGGTGCAACTGCTCGTTCTGGATACGCCATTCGGCTACCGTCTGGCGCATATCCGGGTGATTCGCCAGCCAGGCTTCCACTGCAGCGCGGCGCGCAGCATCCAGACGGTCGTCGGCATAGGCATGCAACTCCTGCTCGCTGATCGGCGGGATGTTCATTTGACGACTCTCAAGTGGGTTTCCGCCGGTTCGCTGCCGGCTAGCAGAACGCGCAGGCGCTCACGTCCGCGGGACAGTCGCGACATCACCGTGCCGATGGGCACGCCAAGTATCCTTGCGGTGTCCTCGTAGGAAAGATCCTCCAGGCCGACCAGCAGCAGCACTTCGCGCTGTTCTTCGCTGAGCAGTGACAGGTTGCGCGCAAGGTCCTGCAGTTCCAAGGCGTCGCTTTGCGTCGCCCTTGTCGGCAGTTCCGGAAGCGCCCCGTCCCCCGGGTAGACCACGACCCGGGGGCTGCGCAACTTATTGACGAAAAGATTGTGCATGATGGAAAACAGCCAGGCACGCAGATTGCCCGGTCGCCACAGAGGCCATTTGCCGAGTGCGCGCTCCAGCGTGTCCTGCACCAGATCGTCGGCGCGTGCGACGTCCCCCGTCAGTGCGCGCGCATAGCGGCGCAGACGGGGGATTTCGGCGACGATATCTGCATGACGACTCATCGCTGAAGAGTCTACTCCTTGGCGATGCGCCAGGCGTTATTCACGCCGTCACCCGTCTTGTCGCCGGGCTTCTGGTCCTTGATCCAGAAATAGAGTGGTTTGCCGCGGTGGCTCCATTGCTTCCTGCCGTCATCCCGCACGATGATCGACCAGTCTCCCGCGGCACGGTCGGCATCGCTCGCGAACAGCGGCGGCCAGTTGGCCGCGCAGGGGCCGTTGCAGACGCTCTTGCCGCTGCCGGCGGCGTCCTTGTCAAAGGTATATAGCGTCATGCCGTTGGCGCCAACGTACATGCCATTCTCGATGCGTGCGGGCGCGGCGGCGGATTTCATTTCGGAGGAAGCGCAGCCGGCGAGAAGGCCGAGCGCCAGGAAGCCGGACGCAAGGCCGGCGCGTAGGGATGAATGGTTCATGATTTCTCCTGTTGAGGTTGGGTGATGCGCCCAGTAAACAGACGGGGCACCCTATTTATTCCTCTAAGGAAGAAAAAAGGGGTGGCGACTGCCACCCCTTTTGAACGATTGCGATAAATCCGACCTGATTAGCGCAGGCCGGCGATGTAGTCGGAAACGGCCTTGATTTCGGCGTCGGACATCTTGTCGGCAACGGCGCGCATCATCTTGTTCGGGTCGTTGGCGCGTTCGCCCGTTCGGAATGCTTTCAGTTGCATCTCGGTGTAGTCGGCGAACTGGCCGCCGATGCGCGGGTATTGCGCGGGAATTCCGGCGCCGGCCGGCCCGTGGCAGGCTGCGCAGGCCGGCAGGCCTTTGCCGGCATTGCCGGCGCGGTACAGCTTCTGGCCGACCTCGATGGCCTGGTTCTTGGCCTGCTCGCCCTTTTGGGTCTGGCTGGCATACCAAGCGGCGACGTTCTTCATATCCTGATCGGAAAGCGCGGCGACCATGCCGCCCATGACGGGGCTATTGCGCTCGGCGGGCTTGCCGCCGTCGGCCTTGAAGTTCTTCAATTGCTTGTAAAGATAATCCGCGTGCTGGCCGGCCAGCTTGGGATTGGCGGCAAGCGCGCTGTTTCCATCCGGGTTATGACAGGCTGCGCAGACCTGCGCAGCGATCTGCTGGCCTTTGGCGGCATCAACCTTTGCTGCAGGCTTTTCAGCAGCCTGGGCCGTCGCGGCAACAGCAAGCGCCAGCGACAGAACGATGAAGCGACGAATCATGAGTACGACTCCCTGATACCTGAATTTCGAAACGGTGTTTCAGCTCAGGCCAACACGCGCACAGCGCATGCAAGAGCCGTGGCCGAAGCTAAAAAGCTGTTATTCTATACTAACTTACCTTGGTTGCGCCATGTCCTGCGGGCTACCGCCTGCCAGCCCTATGTCCCTGTTTGCCAATACGGTTTTTACGATCTCTGCAGCGAAGCTGAGCGACTTGCCGCCGCCGTCCGGGGCGGAGATCGTGTTTGCCGGTCGATCCAATGCCGGCAAGTCAAGCGCGATCAATACCCTGGCGGCCAGGACGCGTCTGGCATTCGTCAGCAAGACGCCGGGGCGCACGCAACTGATCAATTTCTTTCGTCTGGCGTGCGGCGCCTTTCTGGTGGACCTGCCCGGATATGGCTATGCCGATGTGCCGGAAGAAATCAGGCGCCAGTGGCAGGGTGTCCTGGCGACCTACCTGACCAGTCGCACGAGTATTTGCGGCCTGGTCCTGATCATGGATGCGCGTCGACCGCTGACGGACCTGGATCGACAGATGCTCGAGTGGTTCGGCCCGACCGGCAAGCCTATCCATATCCTGCTGACCAAGGCCGACAAACTGACGCGCAGCGAGGCCGCGAAAACCCTGCAGGCAACTCGGCACGCGCTGGCTCCCTGGGCGGATCAGGTGAGTGTGCAATTGTTCTCGAGTTTGAAGAAAACAGGGGGCGACGAAGCGGAACGAATCATAGGCCGTTGGCTGGAGCACCCTGACGAGGCGGGGGAAAAAAGAAATGCCCCCGGCTAAAGGGGAGAAAAACCGGGGGCAGAAACGCCTTAACTTGATTAAGGCACCCGCTCAGGGAGGTGAAGCGGGAGACGGTTCAACACCATCTGTCGTTTCTGAGCGAAAATCTTCCGCGCAAGTTCCAAATAGTGCGAATTAAATATTTTTCTTGTGAAGAAACCATGAGCTTATCAGGTGTTTTTCCCACGACCCGCATGCGACGCATGCGACGCGACGATTTCTCACGCCGCTTGATGCGTGAGAACCGATTGACGATCGACGATCTTATCTACCCGGTGTTCGTGCTGGAGGGGGCGGGATTTTCCGAACCGGTGGCGTCGATGCCGGGAGTTAGCCGTCACTCACTCGATCGGCTGTTGCAAGTGGCGGGGGAAGCGGCGCGATTGGGCGTGCCGGCCCTGGCGCTCTTTCCAGTGATCGATCAGTCCTTGAAAACCACAGACGCCGAGGAGGCTTTCAATCCGGACGGCCTCGTTCCGCGCGTGGTACAGGCACTGAAGAAGGAATACCCGGAACTGGGGGTGATTACCGACATCGCGCTTGATCCCTATACCAGCCATGGGCAAGACGGCCTGATCGACGATGAAGGCTATGTCCTCAACGACGAGACGCTGACCGTACTGGCCAGGCAGGCCTTGACGCATGCACAGGCCGGCGTCGACGTGGTGGCGCCTTCCGACATGATGGATGGCCGCATTGGCCGCATCCGGGCCGAACTGGATGGGCACCGGCAAATCCATACGCGCATACTGGCCTACTCGGCCAAGTATGCGTCGAGCTTTTACGGCCCCTTCCGGGATGCCGTGGGTTCAGCCGGGAATCTGGGAAAGGGCAATAAATTCACTTACCAGATGGACCCGGCCAACACCGACGAGGCGTTGCGGGAAGTCGGCCTCGATCTCGCCGAGGGTGCCGACATGGTGATGGTGAAGCCGGGATTGCCCTACCTGGACATCGTGCGGCGCGTGAAGGACGCGTACAAGGTGCCGACCTGCGTCTATCAGGTGAGCGGCGAGTATGCGATGTTGAAGGCGGCCGGCCAGAATGGCTGGATCGACGAAAAGGCCTGCGTGCTGGAGGCGCTGTTGTCGATGAAGCGGGCCGGGGCGGACGCGATCCTGACCTACTTCGCGCTTGATGTGGCGAACTGGCTCAAGGACGGCAGATAGGCTTCACGCGGGAAGAGACAAGCAGCCTGCCAGCAGCATCGGCCACTGCTGCGGCCATTGCTCCATTGGTTCGCGCGTAAAGCCGCTCTTGACGAAAAACTGCCAGCGGCCAATGACGTAGCACAGGCACAGATTGGCGGCGGCAACGGCATCCTCACCCTGCGGCAATTCGTTGCCGGTCGCCGCGATGCGCAACGCCTGTCTGAGTGCCGCCTCCACGCGTTCGAGCAATTGATTGATGCGCGCCTGAAGGCGGTCATCCTCGTTCACCAGCGCATCCCCAATCAGCACCCGCGTCAGCCCGCGGTTTTTCTGGGCGAACCCCAGCAGCATGGCAACGATCAGTTCCGCCTGCTTTACGCCGGATTGTTCCTCTGCGCAAATCTTGTTGATGACGGAGAAGAACCCGGTTTCGATGAACTCGATCAGGCCTTCGTACATCTGCGCCTTGCTGGCGAAGTGGCGGTAGAGCGCAGCCTCCGAAACATCCAGCTTCTTCGCCAGGAGAGCCGTGGTGATCCTCTCTCCCTTCGGATCCTGCAGCATCTCGGCAATGGCTTGCAGGATCTGCAGCTTGCGTTCACCCGGTTTGGCGCCCATGGTTGTTCCCTGTTATCCCAGCGCGCCGAGACGACGCGGCAGTTCCAGCACGGATTCTAGCCTGAGGTCGACCCAGGCGGGGCAGCGCTTCTCGCCGCTGATCCAGATGGTTCGCATGCCGAGCCGCTTGGCGGTCTTCAGGTTTTCCGCGCTGTCCTCGACCAGTATGCAGCGTGCCGGCTTGAGGCGATGCTCGCGAATCAGGCGCAGGAACCCGTGAATGCCGGGCTTGGGCCGAAAGCGCATGTGCTCGATGGCGCAGACATCCGTGAAGGCATGACGCACGCCCATGATGTCGAGGACCGCTTCGGCATAATGCAGCGGGGCATTGGAGAAGACGATCTTGGCCCCGGGCAGCCGGTGCAGGACCCGGCGAATCGCCCGCTTGTAAACCACCATGCCTGGCAGATCCGGAAATTGATGGGTGTGCTGGAGAAAGTGATGCGGATCCGTGCCGTGATGTCGCATCAGGCCGAGGAGCGTGGCGCCGTAGCGCCGCCAGTAAGTTTCGCGCAGGGCGGAGGCTGCAGCCTCGTCGAGTCCGGCCTGCTGCGCCACATAGGCGGTCATGGCGCGGTTGATGTGCGGGAAAATGTGCGGGTCGGCGTCGTGCAGGGTGTTGTCGAGGTCGAACAGCCAGACCCGCCTCTCCAAGGTGCTCACTTGCTGTTGATCATGGTGCCGACGCCGTGGTCGGTTAGGATCTCCAGCAGCAGTGCATGCTCGACGCGACCGTCGATGATGTGCACGTTCTTCACTCCGCTGCGGGCGGCATCCAGCGCGGAGCCGATCTTCGGCAGCATGCCGCCGGAGAGCGTACCGTCGGCGACGAGATCGTCGATCTGCTTCGGCGTGAGGCCGGTGAGCAGTTTCCCATCCTTGTCCAGTACCCCGGGCGTATTGGTAAGCAGCACCAGTTTTTCCGCCTTGAGGATTTCGGCCAGTTTGCCGGCGACGACGTCGGCATTGATGTTGTAGGACTCACCCTGGCTGCCTACGCCGATCGGTGCGATGACGGGGATGAAGTCGCCCGAGTCGAGAAAGGCGATCAAACTCGGATCGATCGCAGTGATTTCACCGACATAGCCGAGGTCAAGCAGTGTTTGGGGACTGTCATGTTTCGGCATGAGCAGTTTCCTGGCGCGAATGAATGCGCCATCCTTGCCCGACAGGCCGACGGCCTTCCCGCCATGCTGATTGATGAGATTGACGATCTCCTTGTTGACCAACCCGCCCAACACCATCTCGACGACATCCATGGTGTCGCGATCCGTGACGCGCATGCCCTGTATGAACTCGCCTTGCTTGCCGACGCGCTTGAGGAGCGTCTCGATCTGCGGTCCGCCGCCATGCACCACCACGGGGTTCATGCCGACGAGCTTGAGCAGCACCACATCGCGGGCGAAGCAATGCTTGAGATTGTCGTCCGTCATGGCGTTGCCGCCGTACTTGATGACGATCGTCTTGTCCTGGAAGCGGCGGATATAGGGCAGGGCGGCGGCAAGGACGCTGGCTTCGACTGTGGGGGAGATGTTGATGTCAGTCATGATCGCTGGGGAGGGCGTGAAGCGCCAATTCTAACCGCCTGCCCCATAAAGAAAAAGCGGGAAGCGTCGGCTTCCCGCAGAGGGACCGGCCATTTGCCGGATCGGGGGTCAGTCAATAGTCAGCCGCTTGGCGGCGGCGGCCGTCTTTTTCGGCAGGGTCAAGTCGAGCACACCGTCGGTGAACTTGGCTGACGATTTCGATTCGTCGATGTCCTGACCGAGCTGGAAGCTGCGCGATACCTTGCCGAAATAACGCTCGGTGCGCAGGACGCGCTCACCCTCCTTGACCTCTTTTTCCTGCTTGCGCTCGGCGCTGATGGATACAACGGACCCATCGATGTTGACATGGATGTCCTCTTTTCGGATGCCGGGCAACTCGGCGTGCACCCTGTAGGCATCCCCCTGCTCCTTGACGTCGATCTTGATGGAGGGCACGTCTGTCTGGTTGCCGAAGTCGACGGGGCGCACGAAAAAGCCGCGGAAGATATCGTCGAATGGATCCGAACCGGAACGCATAATATTGGCCATGATGTCTCCTTTCAACAGGTATGAAATAAGCCCATGATGCCAATATAGGTTGGGTTGGCGCAGTTTCAAGAGGGACGTTCAATGACCGCAAATACTGAGCTATCAAATGGTTGTGAAAGCGTGCGGACCTGCCCGGGTTGCGGGCGGGTATTTGTTTGCGGGATGGCTGCGGGATGGGAATGCTGCTGGTGCGCGACGCGCCCGGCCCTGCCTGAGCCACCGGATATGGGCAGGGGGTGTTACTGCCGTGAATGCCTGGAGCGGAAACTGATCGAAGGCCCCATCAAGCGGAATTGACCAGTCGCGGCAGCATGAGAATGGCGTCCCGGTTGCTCCAGGAAAACACCATGCCGGCCGCCTCCTGCCAGGGCAACCATAGATGTCCGAGATGCTCTCCGGGCGCAACGAGGACCGGCCGGGGCGAGGGAAGCATCAAACTGAACACATGCTCGGTATTCTCCGTGACCCCGGGCGGGTAGCGATGCCGCCATGCCGGGAAAATTTCGTAGCGATTCACGAGGCGCCAGTTGGACAGATCCTCCTGCCTGGCGACGATCCCGGTTTCTTCCGCAACCTCGCGGACTGCAGTGCCGAGAAGTGGTTCCGCGCCCTCCTGGCTGCCCGTTACCGATTGCCAGAAACCCGGATGGACTGCCCGCTCCAGCAACAGCACCTCCAGCGCGGGCGTGTGGATCAGGACCAGGACGGAAACCGGCTTCTTCACGCCAGCCCCGGCAGGTTGGCGATGACGTCGGGCCGCACGCCCACGAAGACCCAGAACGGGACGTTTTCTTCGCGCCAGGCTTTACTGGCCGAGGCAAAGACGTGCAACGCAATGGTGAAGTCCTCGGCTTGACTGGCGCTGAAGTCGTCGCAGTGTTCCAGCAAGATGACATGGCCATTCGCCGACAGCCAGGACAGATCATTCAGGCAGTCGGCTAGGGCGTCCCAGTTGTGGCCGAACCAGCCGGGAAATTTCAGGGCAGTTGCCAGGCGTTCAAAAAGAGCGGACTTGTCGCGAACCTTGGTGAGATCGATCCGATGCGTGGCCAAGCCGGAGGCTTCGGCCGAGGCGAGCAGATCGACCATGCCCGCTTGCGGTGCGCGATAGACGCCGGCGCATGTCGGATCGCGCAGAAATTTTTCGTAGTGCCCTTGCTTCATTCGAGAATCTTCCGGAAGCTGCGGTAATGGTCGTGCGTGTAATAGTACTCGCCCGAAGTGCCGACATCGCCCCTGCCGTCCCGTCCTGCAACGATGCGCCGTGCGCCGCGGTCTCGGGCACCGGGAGTCGGAACCGTATATTCGCGGTAGTAGCCGCGCGCGCGAACGGGCAGCCGTTGCTCGTAATTGCCGAAGACCGAACCGTCCTTGCGGTAGGGGAAAGGACCTCCGCGCTTGATGAGAAGCAACGTTTCGCGCGCCTCATGCGGCAACTCGGCGAGCGAGATGTGGGCGGATGGGGTCTCCTGAGCCGTACGGGCAAAGAGGCTGCTGGCAAGCAGTGCTGCCAGGACCAGCGATATCAGGCGCAATGAGGACAGAGTGGGCTCCCGAAATGGAACCGCATTATCCTGCAGGAGACCCTGGTCAGGCGCGTTCCGGTTGAATGCCGTACTTGGTCAGCATGCTCTGGAAGTAGGCAGTCAATGATGCAATGCGGGGATTGGACGGGTCGCTGTGGCGTGCCCGTTCAATCAGGCTGCGCACCTGAGCGGCGAATTTCTCGTTCCAGCCCCTGTGTTCAAGGAGCTTGAGCAGAGCCAGCGCCGCATTCATGCCGACTTGCGTGTTCCCGGGCATTCTTCTGACAGCCTGCAGCATGAAGTCCACTGCGTCTTCGAAGTTCCCGGTTTCGGCATGCTTTGCCCCCGTGGCCACAAGATCCAGCACGTCCTGTCGGGTCTTCAGCACCAGATCGTCTGCCATCGACTTCAGGCCGGCCTCTTCCAGTACGCGCTTGGCTTTATCCAGCGCCTGATCGTCCGCGGCATTGCGCATGACCTCGCTGATCATTTCGGCCGCCGCGTCGTGCTGCTGCTGCTCAAGGCAGGTTTTGACAAGGTCGATTTTCAGATCATCTGACAAATTGGCGTTGGTCCGACTTGCCTCGACGGCGCGGTTGATCGCTTCGATCGCCTTGTCTTTCTCGCCAGCCTGGCTCAATACCATTGCCGAGGAGAGCGCGCTGCAAGCTTCCGTTTGCCTCATGCCCTGCATGCTTCGGTCCAGGTCGCTGATGGTTTTCTCGGCCTGCAAGCGATTTCCCCGGGCGATGAGGACTTTGACCAATTTGACATGGTGCTCGGGGTCGCGGAAGTCCGAATATTTGCTCTTGCGCACCACTTCGGAGAGGGCTTTCTCTGCCGTGGCCATATCGCCTGTGCTGAGGGCGATATCGCCGAGTTTTTTCAGGCGCCGCAATGCGTGGGGAGAGACCGAAATGGCTGCCTCGAGCGCTTGTTGGGCTTCCTGAAGGCGGCCGGCGGCTTCATGCGTGCGTGCCAACCAGTCGTAGGCCTCGAGGAATTGGTGGTTTTCCTGCACCAGTTGCTGCAAGTCGTCTCCTGCTTCCGCATAGCGCTTTTTCATGTACAAGGTTCGGGCAAGACCGAGCCTGGCCCACGGTACAGCCTTGTTTTCGAGTACGTGCCTGTAAATTTCATGGGCTTCGTCGGCCTGCCCCAGCGCGACCAACAACTCGGCTCGTAGCCGCATGAAGTCGATGGCGTACTGCGGCTTGAGCGATTCGCCCTGACGGCATCGTTCAGCCGCTTCCTGCAGGTTGCCGATCTCGATCAGGCCGTAAGCCGGCATGAAAGCGTCGCGTTTATCCAGTGCGCGGGAAATGCGCTGGAAAAGCGAATCGGCCGTGAAGGGCTTGAGCAGGTAATCGTTAGGCGCGAACTCGACGGCACTGACCACCCGATCGTAGCCGCTCTCGGCCGTGACCATGAAGAAAAGGGTGGACAGTGGGATGAGGCGATGGGTGCGCAAGTCCTCCAGGAGGTGTTGGCCGTCCTGGCCATCCCCGAGCGAATATTCGCAAAGAATAAGGTCGAACGTCCGTTCATCCAGCTTGCGGATGGCGGCCGCTGCAGTTGCGGCCGGCTGGACATCCCCGATGCCGCATTGGCCGAGCATGGTGCGCAGGTTCCCACGCATCTCGGGACTGCGGTCGATGACTAGTGCGCTAATGCCTGTGTCGGCCATGCTTGCCGTTTGCGAGCGTAACGAACCCGCTCTACCAAGGGAGATGATCGTACTACGACCGAATCCAGGGTTTCTTGAGGGGCGGATCTCGACCGGTGTTGCGATCCGCCGTGTTCAGGAGGCTATGTCTGCTCCGGCTGGCGCAGGCGAATGTGCAGTTCGCGTAGTTGCTTCTCGTCGACCGGTCCTGGCGCATTGGTGAGCAGGCATTGAGCGCGCTGGGTCTTGGGGAAGGCGATGACGTCGCGAATGGACTCCGCGCCGGCCATCATGGTGACGATGCGATCCAGGCCGAAAGCTAGGCCGCCATGCGGGGGCGCCCCGTATTTTAGGGCTTCGAGAAGAAAGCCGAATTTCTGTTCGGCCTCCTCGGCGCCGATGGCGAGGGCGCGGAACACTTTTGACTGTATTTCTTCGCGATGGATACGCACGGAGCCCCCTCCGATCTCCCAGCCGTTCAGGGCCAGGTCATAGGCCTTGGCCATGCACTTGCCGGGTTCGGTTTCGATGAGCGCCTCGTGGCCGTCCTTGGGGGAGGTGAAGGGATGGTGCAGGGCCACCCAGCGCTTGTCTTCCTCGTCGTATTCAAACATCGGGAAGTCGACCACCCAGACCGGCCGCCAGCCGTTTTCCAGGTAGCCCGCCTTCGGCCCCTTTTCGTGGCCGATCTTGACTCGGAGGGCGCCCAGTGCGTCATTGACTATCTTGGCGCGGTCGGCGCCGAAGAACACCAGATCACCATCCTGAGCTCCGGTGCGATCGACCACCTGTGTCACTATTTCGGCTGACAGGAACTTGAGGATCGGAGACTGCAGGCCTTCGATTCCCTTGGCTTTTTCGTTCACTTTTACGTAGGCAAGCCCCTTGGCGCCGTAGATGGCGACGAAGGCAGTGTAGTCGTCGATTTCCTTGCGAGAGAGGCTGCCGCCACCGGGAATGTGCAATGCAGCGACGCGGCCGTCTGCGAGTTCCGCGGCAGCGCGGAAGACCTTGAAATCCACCGTCTTCATGAGATCGGTGAGTTCCGTGAATTCCAGCTTGACGCGAAGATCCGGCTTGTCCGATCCGTACCGAGCCATGGCTTCCGCATGGCTGAGGCGCGGGAAAGGTTTGGGCAAGTCGACATTCAGGGTTTCCTTGAACACCGTGCGAATCAGATCCTCCATGATTGCCGTGATCTGGATTTCGTCGAGAAAGGAGGTTTCGATATCGACCTGAGTGAATTCGGGCTGGCGGTCGGCACGCAGATCCTCGTCCCGGAAGCACTTGGTGATCTGGTAGTACCGGTCGAAACCGGCGACCATGAGCAACTGCTTGAACAATTGCGGCGACTGCGGCAGGGCAAAGAACTGCCCTGCGTGCACGCGCGAGGGCACGAGGTAGTCGCGCGCGCCCTCCGGCGTGGATTTCGTCAGCATCGGCGTTTCGATGTCGATGAATCCCTGCGTATCGAGGAAGCGGCGGAAGGCCATCGCCACCTTGTAGCGCAACATCATGTTTTTCTGCATCTGAGGGCGGCGCAGGTCGATGACTCGGTGCGTCAGACGCACGTTCTCGGAAAGAGTGTCCTCGTCCAGCTGAAACGGGGGCGTAGCGGCAGGATTGAGAATCTCGATGTCCTGCGCCAACACCTCGATCTCGCCGCTGGTGAGGTTGGAATTGACGGTTCCCTCCGGACGCCGGCGCACCAGGCCGGTGATCTTGAGCACGAACTCGTTGCGGATGCGCTCGGCCGTGGCAAACGTATCCTTGCGGTCGGGGTCGCACACGACTTGTACAAGGCCTTCACGGTCACGCAAATCGATGAAGATGACGCCACCATGGTCACGCCGGCGATGCGCCCAGCCGCACAGGGTGATGGTCTGATCCAGGTGCGCGGCATCGACGAAGCCGCAATAGTGAGTACGCATTTGAATTGCCCGAAAATGACCGCGACGGCGGCGTGTTATTGATTCTGTGCCCGCCCGGCCGGATTGCGCATGGGGGGCGCCACGACTCCCATCGAGATGATGTACTTCAGGGCCTCATCGACGCTCATGTCGAGTTCAATGACGTCCTTGCGCGGCAGCATGAGGAAGAAGCCGGATGTGGGGTTGGGAGTTGTCGGCACATAGACGCTGACGTATTCACCCTGCAGGTGACTGGTGACGTCGCCTCCCGGCATGCCGGTCTGGAAGGCGATGATCCAGACGCCTTCGCGCGGATATTGCACCAGCAGGGCTTTGCGGAAGGCGTCGCCGCTTGAAGAGAAGAGCGTGTCGGATACCTGCTTGACGCTGTAATAAACTGACTTGACGACCGGGATGCGCGATAGCACGCCCTCCCAGAATCGCACCAGCCGCTGGCCGATGATGTTGGCGGTGACCAGGCCGGTGAGGAAAACGATCAGCAGGGTGGTAAAGACGCCAATGCCCGGAATGTAGATCCCGAGCAGATGCTCGGGACGGATCGCTTCGGGCAACAGCAGGAGCGTCTGGTCCATGGTTCGGACGATGAGCGCCAGGACCCAGGCGGTAATGACCAGCGGGACCCAGATCAGCAATCCGGTAATGAAATACTTCTTCATGCCTTCTCAGGGCCGTTCAAGGACGAAATGCGCCCCGCGCACGGGCAACAAGGACGAAAGGCGGGCGGAGGCATGTTATCCGTTGCCGGCGCAGGCACAGCCGTTGCAGCCTTGGGCAGTCGCGGTCCCGGACTCCGTCTTCGCCTCGGACTTCGCGGGGCTTCCCTTGAAATCGCTTGCGTACCAGCCATTCCCTTTGAGTTGGAAACCGGCGGCAGAAAGCATCTTGCTGAACGATTCCTTGCCGCAGTCTGGACAGGTCGTCAGCTTGGCGTCGTTGTGCTTTTGCAGGAATTCCTTCTGGAACCCGCATTCGCTGCAGCGATACTCGTAGATCGGCATGGCAACCTCCAAAAAATAAGCCTGAAATTATAACCTAAGCTGTTGCGCAAGAAGCACTTGCTTGTGCCGACCTTGCCATGCGCAGATGGCGGCGAGGGGGCCGGAACTCAAGATGTCGGACGAACTTTGTTTAGTACAGGCCGAGGTAATGTTGTGTCAAAGGCTTGCCCCAGAACAGGGCAATGATGCCGGCGGCCGCAAGATAGGGGCCGAAGGGAATGGGGACGCTTCGTCCGTGTTTTACGGCGACCATGAGCGTAATGCCCACCACTGCGCCGACCATGGACGAGGCGAGAATGGTCAGCGGCAGCATCTGCCAGCCCAGCCAGGCGCCAATGGCGGCAAGCAACTTGAAGTCGCCATAGCCCATGCCTTCCTTGCCGGTAGCCAGCTTGAAGGCCCAATAGACCGCCCAGAGCGAAAGATAGCCCGCCACAGCCCCAATGACGGCGCTCTTCAGGTCAGCGAACGTGCCGCCGAGATTGATCAGCAGACCGGCCCAGAGCAAAGGCAGGGTAATGCTGTCTGGCAATAGCTGGGTGTCGAAATCGATGAACGTCAGAGCGATCATGCCCCATATGAAGAGCAGCGCCCCCATGCCTGCCCAGGTTGAGCCGAAACGCCAGACGGCATAGCCGCAGAGCAGTCCGGAAAGCGCCTCGACCAGCGGATAGCGCGGGCTGATGCGCGCGCCGCAACCGCTGCAGCGCCCGCGCAGGAAGAGGAAGCTGAAAATCGGGATGTTCTCCAGCGCCGTGATGGCATGTCCGCAATGCGGGCAGCGCGATCGCGGTGTGGCGAGGGTCAGTTTTTCGGCGGGTGCCGGAAGCGGTTCGCCGCGCAATTCGGCACATTCCGTCAACCAGCCCCGTTCCATCATTTTCGGCAGGCGGTGGATGACCACGTTGATGAAACTGCCCACCGCCAGCCCCAGGAGGACGGCTATGGCCGTCAGTATGGGCGGATCAGGCTGCATCATGCGGGCGCAGTCGGCGTATTGCGGGGGCTGACTCTTGATTCTCCCGCATCAGACAACCGCGCCCAGTTTGAAGATCGGCAGGTACATGGCCACTACCATGCCGCCAATCAAGGTGCCCAGAACGACCATGATCATCGGCTCCATCAAGCTGGACATGGCCTCGACCGCGTCATCCACCTCGGCCTCGAAAAAGTCGGCCACCTTGCTCAGCATGGCGTCGAGTTGACCGGATTCCTCTCCGATCGAAACCATCTGGATGACCATGTTGGGGAAAACGTTGGCGTTCTGCATGGCCACGGTCAGGTTGGTGCCGGTGCTGACCTCGGACTGGATCTGCTTGGTTGCCATCCTATAGACATAGTTGCCGGAGGCGCCACCGACCGAATCCAGCGCCTCGACCAGCGGGACACCGGCCGCGAACATGGTTGACAAGGTGCGCGCCCACCGCGCCATGGTGGCCTTGCGGATGATGTCTCCAAATATCGGCAAACGCAGGAGAAGGCGATCCATCACGATCTGCACCTTTTCCGAGCGCTTCCACATATAGAAGAAGCCGTACAAGCCCCCACCCAGGATGCCGAAGACGATATACCAGTTGGCGACCATGAAATCCGACATTGCGATGACCATCAGGGTCGGCGCCGGCAGGTCGGCGCCGAAGTTCTTGAAAACCGCCTTGAATGACGGGATCACGAAAATCATGATGACTGCGGTGATGACAATGGCGACGACGATGACCGCGATGGGATAGAAGAGAGCCGATTTGATCTTGCTCTTGATGGCAAGGATTTTTTCCTTGTAGGTTGCCAGACGATCCAGCAGGGAGTCCAAAATGCCGGCGGCCTCACCGGCGGATACGAGGTTGCAAAACAACGCGTCGAAGTGGAGAGGGTACTTCCGGAAAGCCTGGTTGAGCGAAGAACCTGTTTCCACGTCCGCCTTGACGTCCATCAGTAGTTTGGCAACTGCCTGGTTGGAGGCGCCCTTGCCGACGATGTCGAAAGCCTGCAATAACGGAACGCCGGCTTTCATCATGGTAGCCAACTGACGGGTAAACAGCGTGATGTCCTTCTCGGTGATCTTGCCGCCGCGCTTGAAGGACTGTTTCTTGATTTTGTTGACCAGAATGCCCTGGCGTCGCAAGGTCGCATTGACCAGCGCTTCTCCGCCCGCCCGCATTTCGCCTCGCATCAGTTTCCCGGTCTTGTCCCGTCCCTCCCAGGCGAAAGTGAATTCCTTGACACCGGCGTCTCTCTTGGCTGTCTTGGTTGCAGTTGCCATCTGTTTCTCCCTATTCGTTCGTTGTCGCGAGGACTTCCTCGAGCGAGGTCAGGCCCTGCCTGACCTTGAGTAACCCGGACTGCCGCAGGTCTTTGATGCCTTCTTGCTGCGCCTGCTCGGCAATGTCGATCGAATTTCCGTTGGTCATGATAATGCGCTGGATCTCTTCCGAGATTGGCATGACCTGGTAGATGCCGACGCGTCCCTTGTAGCCGCTCCCCTTGCATTTGTCGCAACCATTCGGCCCATACAGTTGCCAACTGCCGTCTATTTCGTGTTCATGGAAGCCGGCCTGCATCAGTGCTTCCATGGGGATGGATATGGGCTTCTTGCAGATGCACAGGCGGCGTGCTAGTCGCTGAGCGGTAATCATGATTACGCTGGAGGCGATGTTGAATGGGGCGATGCCCATGTTTTTCATCCGCTCCAGGGTGGTAGGCGCGTCATTGGTGTGCAACGTAGACAGTACCAAGTGGCCGGTCTGGGCCGCCTTGATGGCGATTTCCGCAGTTTCCAGGTCGCGGATTTCTCCGACCATGATGATGTCTGGGTCCTGCCTGAGGAAAGCCTTGAGCGCAACGGAAAAATTCAGCCCCGCTTTGTCGTTGACATTGACCTGATTGATCCCCGGCAGATTGATTTCACAAGGATCCTCCGCCGTGGAGATATTGATGCCTGGCTTGTTGAGCAGGTTGAGGCAAGTGTAAAGCGAGACGGTCTTGCCGCTGCCTGTCGGGCCCGTTACGAGGATCATGCCGTAAGGCCGCTCGATTGCGGCCATCAATGCCTCGCGCTGTTCCGGCTCGTAGCCCAAGGCGTCGATGCCAAGCATTGCGCTCGATGGATCAAGGATTCGCATGACGATCTTCTCGCCATGCAGCGTTGGCAAGGTGCTGACTCGAAAATCGATGGCGCGGGTTTTCGAGAGCACCAGTTTCATGCGGCCATCCTGCGGGACGCGCTTTTCGGAAATGTCCAGCCTGGATATGACCTTGATGCGAGAGGCTATCTTCTCCTTTATGACCAAGGGAGGCTGGGCGATTTCGCGCAAAACGCCGTCGGTTCGGAAACGGATGCGGTAATACTTCTCGTAAGGCTCGAAGTGGACATCCGAAGCGCCTTCATTGATCGCGTCGAGAAGTATCTTCTGAATAAAGCGGACCACCGGCGCGTCATCGACTTCGACCGATCCGGCTTCGGCACTGGCGGACTCTTCCGTTTCGTCGGCCAGTTCGAGATCAAGGTCGTCCCCGGCCAATTCGTTGAGTTTGGTTTCCGCGGTTTCCGACAGGCGCTGGACCAAGGGTACCAGCTTGCTGGCTTCAACCACCACCGGATCGACTGCGAGGCCGGTCTGAAAGCGGATTTCGTCCAGGGCGCGCAGGTTTGTCGGGTCTGCCAGTGCAACAGCGATGCGGTTGCCTCGTTTGGTCAGGGGAATGACCTGATGGGTCTGCATCAGCTTGCGGTCGATTGCGGCGGGGGGGAAATGGCTTTCCTCGAACGCGTTCAAGTCAAGCAAGGGATAGCCGAAGGTTTCTGCCGCGAAGGCGGCAATATCCTTGGCGTTCAACCGGCCGCTGGATATGACCTGATTGACAAACCCACCTCCCGAGCCGGTGCCCTGAGCGGCAAAAGCTTCAGCTTCAGCCTCCTTGAGACGGCCTTGCTGGACCAGCGCGCGTGCCAAGCCGCTGAGAGTTGTCTGGAGAGATGCAGCCATCGGTTCCCGAGGTTGGTCTGAAGTACCTGCAGCGTACCTCGGGCGATGATGCCCTTCCGCCCCGGTTTTGTAAAGCTATCAGGTGGTTGGCGCAGATTGTTGAGCGATTTGTTGTCGTGGCTTGGCGACGTCAGGCGGGCGGCTTGAACAAGCGGACCATTTTGACCATCCGATCCTGCGTCTGAATGATTTCCATCGGTACGCCTGCGATCTTGAGAGAGACCCCGGTTTCTGGGATGTCCTGGAAATGCTCAAGTATCAAGCCATTCAGGGTTTTCGCGCCATCCAGCGGGAGCGCCAGATTGAGCCTGCGGTTCAGTTCTCTCAGGCTTCGCCCGCCTTCCACCAGTGTGCTGCCATCGTGACCCCAGGATATTTCGCTGCTGCCGGGGACAGTGGTGGTGAACTTGCCGATCAATTCCTCGATAATGTCCTCAAGTGTTACCAAGCCCTGTATTTCGCCGTATTCATCCACCACCAGGCCGAAGCGTTCCTGGTTTTCCTGAAAGAATTGCAACTGCGCATAGACGGCAGTGGCTGCCGGAATGAAATACGGTTCGGCGAGTTGATCGCGCAGACATTCCTTGTCCATACTTCCCGCCAGGAGCGTTGCCAGCAAGCGGCGCTGATGCAGGATGCCGACGATGTTATTCAAATCGCTTTCGAAGACCGGAATTCGCGTGTGGTAACTGGTGGCCAGTTGCAGGCGGATGTCCTCGATGGGAGCGGCAAGATCAATGGCCTCGATCACCCCTCGCGGAATCATGATGTCCTCGACGGTGATGTTTTCCAGATCGAAGAGATTGAGGAGAATGGACTGGTGCTGTTGCGGGATGAAATGCCCCGCCTCCAGAACCAGCGTACGCAATTCCTCCGGCGAGAGCTGGGACACCTCTCCGCTGCTCTTCGGCTTCAGGCGCGTCAGGAGCAGTAAAGTTTCGACGAAGAGGTTCACGAACCACACCACGGGCTGGAACAGCCTTAGCAGCGGGGTGAGAAAGAAACTGACGGTCGGAGCAAGCCGGTCGGCGTTGCCCGCACCGACGACTTTCGGGGTGATCTCGGCAAAAACCAGAATTAAGAAAGTAACGAGCAGCGTGCCGGCAATGAGAGCCCAGTCCTCCTCGCCGAAAAGCTGGATAGCGATGACGCTGACAAGCGTGGCGGCGGCCGTGTTGATCAGGTTGTTGAATAGCAGAATGACCCCGAGCAGCCTGTCGGTGCGGGCAAGCAGATCAAGGGCCAGGCGTGCGCCGCGGTGTCCTTCTTGCGCCAGATGGCGCAATCGATATCGATTGGCTGCCATCATGGCGGTTTCGGCCAGCGAAAAAAAGCCGGAAAGTACGAGCAGAACGACCAGCGCAACAAATTGCGCCGAAAGAGGAACGTCTATCAAGCGATGTGTTCAGGGAAAGCGGAGAGGGCAGTATCGTGGCGAGTATGAGGACTGTCAACCAATGCGGCCGAGCACGACCTCCAGAACAAAGCGGCTACCCACGTACGCGAAGAGCAGTGCGACAAATCCGGCCAATGTCCAGCGCAACGCCTTGCGCCCGCGCCAGCCCCAGGCGTGGCGCCCAATGAGCAGGGCCGCAAATATCAGCCAGGAAACAATGGAGAAAAGCGTTTTGTGATTGAAAGAGAGCGCTTTGCCGAATACCGATTCGGAGAAGAGGATGCCGGAAGCCAGGGTCAGGGTGAGCAGGACGAAGGCAATTGTGATGAGCCTGAACAATACCGATTCCATCGTGAGCAGGGGGGGCAAGCTGGCGAGCGGCCGCGTCAATTCGCCTCTGTGCAGGCGACGCTCGGCAAACGCCATGATGATGGCGTGGAGCGCAGCCAGTGTGAATAGGCTATAGGCCACCATGGCAATGAAAAAGTGAACGCGGAACAGGGCCGAGGAGGCATTTACCAGCATGTGCTGCCCGGGAAACAGGCTTGGCAAGAGCACGCATACAGCAGCCAGAGGCAGGACCAAGGGTTGCAGTCCTTCCAGTCGGGCATGAAAGCTTTCAACCCAGTAGATCAGTACGGCGAGCCAGAGCATCAAGGATAGTGCGGTCGAGAAGCCGAAGCGCATGGTGCCGCCTCCAAACAACTCTTCATAGAGCACGTTTCCATGCAGTATCAGCGCGACAGCCACCGCAAGCCTTTCCCATGCGTACATTCCTTGCGGCGGCCTGTCGGCGGCCTGGCCCCAGCGCGTACGCCAAAAATGAAAGCCGAGAAGGGCGTAAAGGGCTGTGGGGAGCAGATGCGGTAAAATCTCTTGCATAGTGCAAGTTTATCTCCTTCCTGGAGCAATCGGAACATCATGCTGGACAATCTGACGCAGCGCCTCTCACGGGTGGTTAAAACGCTGCGAGGGCAGGCGCGCCTGACGGAAGAGAACATCGCTGAGGCATTACGCGAAGTGAGAATGGCCTTGCTCGAGGCCGATGTTGCCTTGCCTGTGGTGAGGGATATCGTTGCACGTATCAAGGAAAAGGCCGTAGGGCAGGATGTGATCGGCAGCCTTACCCCCGGGCAGGCGCTGGTGGGCGTCGTGCACCGCGAACTGGCCGAATTGATGGGGGGCGCACATAGCGGCCTCAACCTCGCCGTGCAGCCGCCTGCGGTTATTCTCATGGCTGGACTGCAGGGGGCCGGCAAGACCACGACGACCGGCAAGCTGGGCAAGCTCCTCAGGGAGCGCATGAGAAAAAAAGTGCTTGCTGTCAGTGCCGACGTATACCGACCCGCGGCGATCGAGCAATTGAAACTTGTTGCCGAGCAGGCCGGCATTGATTTCTTTGCCACGCAAGCTCATGACAAGCCCGCTGCCATAGCGGCAACAGCGCTGGATTACGCCAAGAAGCATTATTACGACGTGGTGCTGTTCGATACAGCCGGACGACTGGCCATCGATGAGGCCATGATGCGCGAAGTCGCCGAATTGCATGCTGCGCTGAAGCCTGTTGAGACTTTGTTTGTTGTGGATGCCATGCTGGGACAGGATGCGGTCAATACGGCGAGGGCATTCAATGATGCGCTGCCGCTCACAGGCATCATTCTTACAAAGCTGGATGGCGATGCTCGGGGCGGTGCAGCGCTGTCCGTGCGCCAGGTGACCGGCAAACCGCTTAAGTTTGCCGGAGTCGGGGAAAAGCTCACCGGCCTGGAGGAGTTCCACCCGGAGCGCATGGCATCGCGCATCCTAGGCATGGGCGATGTGCTTGGTCTTATCGAGGAGGCGCAGCGTGGCGTCGACCAGGATAAAGCGCGGGAATTTGCGCAGAAATTGAAGACCGGCAAGGGCTTCGACCTGAATGACTTCAAGGAACAGATTGGTCAGATGCGCAAGATGGGCGGCCTTTCCGGGCTGCTCGACAAGTTGCCGGCCCAGTTTGCCCAGGCCGCACAGCAGGCCGGATCCCAGGTCGAGGACAAGACCGTCGGCCGACTCGAGGGGATCATCAATTCGATGACGCCGCAAGAGCGGGCCAAGCCGGAACTGATCAAGGCATCCCGCAAGCGGCGTATTGCAGCGGGGGCTGGCGTCCAGGTGCAGGAGGTAAACCGTCTGCTCAATCAGTTCGAGCAGACACAAAAGATGATGAAGCAGTTCTCCAGAGGGGGCATGCAGAAAATGATGCGCGGCATGAAGGGCTTGCTGCCGGGAATGCGCTGAAGACGTTCGCTAAGGCCTGTTGGCGGTCTGTGGTGTGTAGTGCCAGTGTCTTTCCCAGGCTGCGCGGACTGCGTCTGGGTATTCCGGGCGGCCCAAGCTGCCGTTGTAGCGCCCGAGTGCCCGGTACAAGTCGCCCTTTTCAATATCCAGATAGTGCTTGAGGATTGTGCAGCCATAGCGCAGATTCATGCGCAGATGGAACAGGTTGTCGTTCCTGCCGCCAATCAGCCTCACCCAGAAGGGCATGACCTGCATGTAGCCTCGGGCTCCGGCCGAAGACACGGCGTACTTCTTGAATCCGCTTTCGACCTGGATCAGGCCAAGCACCAATTGGGGATCCAACCCGGCTCTCGTCGCCTCGTAATGCACGGCGCGCAGGAACTCAAGGCGGCTTTCCTGGCTGGGCATCCGTTTGGCAAGTCGCCCCGACATCTCTCCCAGCCAATGCACCGCTTCGATCGGATTCCGAAATGAACTGGCTGGCGGCTTGCGGTCCGATACCGCCGAGTGCAATGCGGCCTGTACGCTGGCGGCCAGCGGCTCATACTTTTGCGCGCCGGCTGCGACGGGACCGGCGACCAGAAGCAGAGCTGAGAGGACCAGACCCTTCTTCACGCGTCCAGACGCTCGCGCACGAAGGCGCCGATATCGGCAAGTGATACCTTGATCGCCGCGGCATCGCGGCGTTCCTGATACTCGACCACCCCCTCCTTGAGACTGCGCTCGCCAATGGTTACACGATGCGGCACGCCGATCAGTTCCAGATCGGCAAACATGACGCCGGGGCGCTCGTCCCGGTCGTCCATCAGCACATCGATGCCCGCGCTGCCGAGTTCGGAATATAGAGCATTGGCGGCGTCCCGCACGGACTGACTCTTGCCGTAGCCGATGGGTGCGATGGCGACCTCGAAGGGGGCGATGGCGCGCGGTAAGGCGATGCCGCGCTCGTCGTGATTCTGCTCGATGGCAGCACCCACGATACGCGTGACGCCGATTCCGTAGCAGCCCATTTCCATAGTGCGCGGCTGGCCAGATTCATCAAGAAAGGTTGCATTCATCGCTTCCGAATATTTGGTGCGCAATTGAAATATATGCCCGACCTCGATGCCTCGGCAGATCGACAGAAAGCCCTTGCCGTCGGGGCTGAGATCTCCCTCGACGACATTTCGGATATCGAAGACATAGTCCGGTTCGCGCAAATCACGGCCCCAATTCACTCCTGCCAGGTGAAAGCCCGCCTCATTGGCGCCACAGACGAAATCACTCATCTGCGCAACCGTGCGGTCTGCGACGATCGGTATATCCTGAGCAATGCCCACGGGTCCGATGTAACCGGGACGACACCCCATGAGACGCTCGACCTCCTCGTCGCTGGCAAATCGGAAAGGATTGAGAAATGGGAGCTTGCTCGCCTTGATTTCATTGAGGGTGTGATCGCCGCGAATAAGCAATAGGAAGAACTGCTCATGGTGCATGACGGCGATGGCTTTGACGGTCTTTGTCAACGGGAGTTCGAGCAGTTCCGCCACGTCCTCGCAGCGGGTTCGGCCCGGCGTGGCGACTTTCTTCAGTTGTTCGGTATGCCCATTGCGAGCCTGTGCGGGTGTCAGGCCTTCCGCCAGCTCGACGTTGGCGGCGTAATCCGAATCCTGACAGAAGGCGATGGCATCTTCACCGGAATCCGCCAGAACATGGAATTCGTGAGAACCGGTACCGCCTATTGACCCTGTGTCGGCCGCGACAGCGCGGAATCTCAGTCCGAGACGGGTGAAGATGCGAGTATAGGTATCGTGCATGTTCTGATACTCACGCTGCAGATCCTCAAAACTGGCGTGAAAGGAATATCCGTCCTTCATGAGGAACTCTCGGCCGCGCATGACGCCGAACCGGGGGCGAATTTCGTCTCGAAACTTGGTCTGAATCTGATAGAGGTGCAGCGGCAGCTGTCGGTAGCTCTTTATCTCGCGCCGCACAACTTCTGTTATGACTTCCTCGTGAGTAGGGCCAATGACAAAATCCCGCCGATGACGATCCTTGAAACGCAGCAGTTCGGGTCCGTACTGCTCCCAGCGGCCGGTTTCCTGCCACAGTTCCGCCGGGACCACGGCAGGCATGAGCAATTCGATCGCACCGGCGCGATTCATCTCCTCGCGGATGATGTTTTCCACCTTGCGCAGGATTCGCAGGCCTAGCGGCATCCAGGTGTAGATGCCGCCCGCCAGCCGTTTGATAAGGCCGGCACGCAACATGAGCTGATGGCTAACGATTTCCGCGTCGGAGGGGGCTTCCTTGAGCGTGGCGAGAAAATATTGCTTGGCGCGCATGGTCATTTTGTGCGTAAAAGACGAATTTTACCGTAGTACGCTGAGCCAACATACGGGCGACCATCCGCAGCTTTCAATCGTGAGTAAATTGTGGAAAAATGAACGCAGTTTAATTTTTGGTGGGTAGCAATCATGCTCGACCGTGAAGGCTTTCGGCCTAACGTCGGCATCATCCTGGTCAATGGCAGGAACGAGGTATTCTGGGGAAAGCGCATTCGAGAGCATTCATGGCAGTTTCCGCAAGGCGGGATCAAGTACGGCGAGTCGCCCGAACACGCGATGTACCGTGAGTTGCATGAGGAAATCGGCCTGAGGCAGGAACATGTCAGGATTCTCGGACGCACGCGGGACTGGCTGCGGTATGAAGTGCCGAAACAATGGATTCGGCGCGAATGGCGTAGCACGTATCGTGGTCAGAAACAGATCTGGTTCGTGTTGCGCTTGACCGGGAGGGATACCGATGTCTCCTTGCGCGCGAGCGACCATCCCGAGTTCGACGCATGGCGCTGGAGCGAGTATTGGGTCCCGCTCGACGCAGTGATTGAATTCAAGCGTGGGGTATACCGGCAGGCTTTGATCGAACTGTCCCGCTTTGTTTTTCGGCACCCTTCGGACAGGCAACCGAAATGGCCTGCCCCATTCGACGCCCTGCAGTCCTGAAATGACCGGGTGATCGATTCAGTCGGCTAATGACGCAATCCGCACGTTCCATTTTCACTTCCGCCTTTTTGTGTCGAGAATGAAACGTAGCGCCCATAGAGGCGCACGTTTCCCGGCGTTTCGCCATACACATGGAAGGAGGAGAATCATGGTTCGCGACCATTACAAAATCCTGCGCCAGTCCCGGCTTGATCAGTGCGCAAGTTACTATCAAGCCGAGTTGCAGCCTTTGCACAGCGTTACCCTTGATTCACCCGCGCTTGAGGTTATGACCGATCTCAGGCGCGTCCAGGCGGCCACCATCGGGCCGGACGCAACGCTGATCGCAGTCAATAACGCCATGACACGCAACACGGTCCGGTCTTTGCTGGTGGCCGACGAGAAACGTTGTGTTTTGGGCATTATCACCTCGACCGACATTCTCGGCGAAAAGCCGATGCAGATCGTTCGCGAGCGTGGCATCAGTCACAACGAAGTACAGGTGAGGGACATCATGACGCCGCGCGATCGCTTGGAAGTGCTTGATATGGAAGATGTGCGTGCCGCGGAAGTCGGTCATGTGGTGGCGACGCTCAAGTGGGCCGGGCGGCAACATGCACTTGTCGCCGAAGTTGATGCCTCCGGCCGTCAGATGGTGAGGGGAATATTCTCCGCATCACAAATTGCCCTGCAATTGGGTGTAGCGATCAACACTACGCTGATCGCATCGACTTTTGCAGAAATCGAAGCCGCCATCGCTCATTGAGTGGCGGCGGGCCGGGGTATCATTGCATCTCGATCTCAATCGAGAGACTTCGCAATGTACAGTCGAGCAGTACTTACGACATTATTCTCGGCGGCATGCCTGCTGATGGCTAACTTGGCACTGGCGCAAATCTACGGGGAAAGGAAATACGGCGAGTACTACGAGGAGGAAAAGGTCTGGGTGGAGTCCGCAACTGCTTTGCCGGAATACCCAAAGCCTGAGGGACTTGTCGAGTTCTTTGTTACCGCAGCGTCTCCAAATACGTACTCCATCGCACCGAATTCAATCAGCGTTGCCCCAGATGGGGTAGTCAGGTATGTGGCGGTAGTAAAAACACCCAACGGGGTTGTCAATGTCAGTTTCGAGGGTTTGCGTTGCGCTACCAAGGAAGTTAGGCTCTACGCATTTGGCCGTTCCGACGGCACATGGGGCAAGTCTCGAAATGACCGCTGGTCGGCGGTACGTCATGGCTCATACCAGGCAACCCTGTTCAAGGAGTATTTTTGCCCGAGAAACATTGTGATAGCAACCTCTGGTGAAGGGGTGGACGCCCTAAAACAAGGCGGGCACCCCATGGCAAAGTAATTGCGGAGTGCGATCTTAGGCCAACTAGCCAAGCTTGCGCCCGGCACTGATAAATTGGATAGTGAGATCGATATTGCTTGATGGGCTGATCATAGAATTCGACAAAGCGTTGCGTGCCGTTTTCGCTCGTGGGAGCAGTGTCCGCCACATGCCTGGCGGCGAGTGGTCCGAAGCGGGACTTTCCGACCAAGAGAAAAGACAAGTGGCCGCCTTGATGCGCGTGAATCACTGCGGCGAGATTTGTGCCCAGGCCCTTTATCAAGGGCAGGCCTTGACATCAAAGGACCTGGCGGTGCGTACTGCCCTGGCCCAAGCCGCCAAGGAGGAAAGTGAGCATCTGGCATGGACTGAGCGCCGGTTGGACGAACTGGGCGGTACAAAAAGCCTCCTGAATCCGCTTTGGTATGCGGGATCCCTTTCCATTGGAATTGTGGCTGGCAAAATGGGGGATGCTTGGAGTCTGGGTTTTCTGGCAGAGACGGAACGCCAGGTTGAGAAGCATTTGAAGGGTCATAAGCAGCAGTTGCCGGCACGCGACCGCAAAACTTGGGCAGTCCTGGAGCAAATGGAGATTGACGAAGCCGGACACGCGCATACTGCCGAACAACTGGGTGCCCGGGAGTTGCCCGGAGCGGTCAGGCTGGCCATGCGAGTTGCGTCGGGTGTAATGACCCGCACGGCCTACTGGATTTGATCACCCTTCCACGATTTCCCAGTCGTGGGTGATTTCTGCAGTTTTCCCCAGCATGATTGAAGCGGAGCAGTATTTTTCGGCGGAAAGGCCGATGGCGCGTTCAACAGCATCGGCTTTAAGACCCTTGCCCCGCACTATGAAGTGGAAATGAAGTTTCGTGAATACTTTCGGGTCGCTGGGTGCGCGCTCGGCCTTTAAACTGACTTCACAACCGGTGACGTGCTGGCGGCTTCGCCTGAGGATCAACACCACATCGTAGGCGGTGCATCCTCCCGTTCCAGCCAGAACCAATTCCATGGGGCGCGGTGCCAGATTACCCCCTCCACCCTCAAGGGCCCCATCCATGACCGTAATATGGCCACTGCCGGTCTGTGCAGCAAAGGCCATTCCGCCTTGTCCCAACCATTGAATGTGGCATTCCATGATGTAACCCCTATGATCGACTAAAGAAATCGCGCCAGAATTCTAGCGGAAACCATTCTGAGATCTTCCGCCGCCGACAAAATCCTGGTGCAGCGCAATATGCGCTCTCTTTTCATGATGCTATATTCGTTTATTCAAAATTGCATCCACTAATTATTTTTCCCAATATTTGCATAATAGTACTCATAAACATAGTGTTACAATTTTATCCAAGACGAAAATCAATCCATAAATAAATATTAATGCGCCGCACAAAAAATACCTTGCAATGCACAATAGTTTTTGTCATACTGTATTCAGTTTGAGTGCTTATGCTTTATTCGCATTCAGGGATTTGTCTCCTCCACCCTCCTCCTTTGGTGTGGATTTTGCGCGATCCTTCCCGGATCGCGCTTTCTTTTTTCTGATTCTTTGTTGTGGGGTCGGCAACGCTCTTTCCGGGCTTGGCGACCGGGTTTTCCGGTATGCCATGCCGTGGTTTGTTTGACACGACCATTCAAACTGCAATACAATCCTCGGCTTTCCGCAATTCGCAGTTAGGTTAGCCGCAGAGGAAACTCCATGAGAACGTTTTCCGCCAAGCAGCATGAAGTGAAGCGCGATTGGTTTGTCGTTGACGCGACGGACAAGGTCCTCGGTCGGCTTGCTACCGAGATTGCCCGCCGTCTTCGCGGCAAGCACAAACCCGAGTTCACGCCGCACGTCGATACGGGTGATTTTATCGTCGTAGTCAACGTGGAAAAATTGCGTGTGACGGGTGCCAAGGCGGAGAAGAAGATTTATTACCGCCATTCCGGCTATCCAGGCGGTATCTATGAGGACACCTTTACCAAGTTGCAACAGCGTGCTCCCTCGCGAGTGCTGGAGAAAGCCGTCAAGGGCATGCTGCCAAAGGGTCCTCTGGGCTATGCAATGATCAAGAAGTTGAAGGTTTATGCTGGCGGCAATCATCCGCATGTTGCCCAGCAACCCAAGTCGCTGGAGGTGTAAGGAATGGCTGCAAATTTTTATTATGGTACCGGCCGGCGCAAGACCGCGATTGCACGCGTTTTCCTGAAGACGGGCAATGGCAAGTTCATTGTGAACGACAAGCCTGTCGACGAGTTTTTCTCCCGTGAAACCGGGCGCATGGTGGTGCGCCAGCCGCTCGAGTTGACGCAGCACAACGGTACTTTCGATATCTTGGTCAATGTTTGCGGTGGAGGCGAATCCGGACAGGCTGGCGCAGTCCGACACGGCATTACTCGCGCCCTGATCGAGTACGATGCCACCTTGAAGCCGGTTCTTTCCAAGGCGGGTTTTGTTACGCGCGATGCTCGCGAAGTCGAACGCAAGAAAGTCGGTTTTCACAAGGCGCGTCGCCGCAAGCAGTTCTCCAAGCGCTAAGCGCATACGGAAAGATGAGGATGCAGAAGCCGCCGCTAGGCGGCTTCTTCGTTTGTGGCACGATCGTTGCACAGTCAGGAACGCGTGCATTACCATAGCCCTTTCCCATGGAGAACCGAATGATCAAGGTAGGCATAGTCGGAGGAACCGGCTATACGGGAGTCGAGCTGTTGCGTTTGCTTGCTCAGCATCCGCAAGTCGAGTTGTGCTCAATTACCTCGCGTGGTGATGCAGGGGTGTCGGTGGCGTCGATGTTCCCCACCCTCCGTGGGCGGGTTGGCTTAAATTTCGTCGATCCCCAGGCAGCCGACCTGAAGGCATGTGATGTGGTTTTCTTTGCGACACCGAATGGCATTGCCATGGAACAGGCCCAGGCACTTCTCGACGACGGTGCGCGAGTAATTGATCTGGCGGCCGATTTCCGGATCAAAGACCATCTGGAATGGGAGAGATGGTATGGCATGAAGCATGCGGCGCCAGAACTCATCGCGGAGGCGGTGTATGGCCTGCCCGAAGCCAATCGCGAACGGATCAAGGCAGCCCGCTTGGTGGCTAATCCGGGTTGTTACCCGACTGCTGTTCAATTAGGCTTCCTGCCACTGGTCGAGTCCGGGTTGGTGGATACGGATCGCCTGATTGCCGACGCGAAATCTGGTGTCTCCGGAGCTGGTCGCAAAGCCGAAGTGCATACGCTTTTCTCCGAGGCATCCGACAGCTTCAAGGCCTATGGAGTGCCGGGGCACCGCCACCTGCCCGAAATCCGACAGGGGTTATCCATTGTTGCGGGCAAGGCGGTTGGCCTGACATTTGTACCGCACCTGGTTCCGATGATCCGGGGAATTCATGCCACGTTGTACGCCAGAGTCACGCGCGAGGCGGATTTCCAGGCACTCTATGAAGAACGCTACAGTAGCGAGCCTTTCGTGGATGTGCTGCCCTTTGCCAGCCATCCGGATACGCGCTCGGTAAGGGCTGGAAACATGTGCAGGATAGCGCTGCACCGGCCGCAGGCAGGGGATACGCTTGTTGTCCTGTCTGTGATCGATAATCTGGTCAAGGGCGCAGCCGGTCAGGCTGTGCAGAACATGAACATCATGTTCGGATTCGACGAGTGCGCTGGACTTACGCAGATTCCCGTGCTGCCGTGATGTTGCGCCGGCTGCGCAGCCGTTTCGGCATTTCTGCCCCCAAAGTAGCAGTACGTACTCACATACCATGGTATTGGCGCGCACTGGCGACAATCGCCGTCTTGTCTATCTCAATCGCTCTTGCCGGATGGGTCTATGATGCCGGCCGAAAGATCGCAGGTTTTGACAGACGCGAAACAGAGCAGGAGATCAATGCCCTTCGAGAGCGTATCGCCGAACTGGAACAGGAAACCGCCAAACTGGGCGCCTTGGCCAATGCGGGTGAAAGCTCAGTACAGATCGAGCGGACGGCACAGCAACAATTGGTACGCCAAGTTAAAGCTCTGGAACAGGAAAATGGGCGCCTGAAGGAAGATCTTGCATTCTTTGAAAATCTGGCAGCCGCCGAAGGCAAGGAAGCCGGTTTTACCATCAACCGCCTTCGCATAGAGCCGACAGGAAATCCCGGGCAGTACCGTTACCGATTGCTTGCCGCGGCACAGGGTGGGAAAAAGGATCGTGAATTTCGGGGTAGTGTTCAGCTAGTCATCAATCTCCAGCATGAGGGCAAAAGTGCTATGATGACCCTGCCTGAGCCGAACGATCCGGCGAAGAACAGATTTAGCATAAATTTCAAGCATTTCCAGCGCATAGATGGGACTTTTCAAGTCCCGATTGCTGCGCACGTCACTAGTGTCGAGGCGCGCCTGATTCAGGATGGCGTAACACGTGCTTCGCAGTCGGTCACGCTATAAGATGAGGAGGGATGCCATGTTTCTAAAAAAGGACAAGTCCATTAAGCCGCAAAGTCGGATAGATAGTCTGATCGGAGTGGGCACCAAGGTCGAAGGGGATGTGACGTTCGCCGGGGGGTTGCGCGTGGACGGCGAGGTGAAGGGCAATGTCCGGTCAACAGGTGAGGGTGGGGGGACATTGGTAATCAGCGAGCAGGCGCGGATAGAAGGGGAAATCCATGTTTCTCATCTGGTCATCAATGGCACAATCATCGGCCCAGTGTATTCGAGCGAATTCCTTGAACTTCAGCCAAAGGCCCGCGTCACAGGGGATGTCCAGTACAACAGCCTCGAAATGCATTTGGGTGCAATCGTCCAGGGCCGGCTGGTGCATCAGGGTGGTACCGGGAAAGCCATTGAACTCAAACTGGCTTCCAGTAATTGACTAGGCCGTTGTCAGCCCATATATTGTTCAAGTGTTAATCAGTTATTAGGAGTTTCCAATGAATGCTGTCACCGAAATGTCGCCGCTCACCTTTACCGATAATGCTGCTAACAAGGTGCGCGAACTGATTGAGGAAGAGGGCAATGCCGAACTTAAGTTGCGTGTTTTTGTGACGGGTGGTGGCTGTTCCGGTTTCCAGTACGGCTTCACTTTTGACGAAGTGCAAAACGAGGACGATACGGTGATGCAGAAAAACGGCGTCATGTTGCTTATCGACCCCATGAGCTACCAGTATCTCGTCGGCGCGGAAATCGATTACACGGAAGGTCTGGAGGGTGCGCAGTTCGTCATCAAGAATCCGAACGCAACCTCGACCTGCGGTTGCGGATCGTCCTTCAACGTTTAGGGCCGTCATTATCCGGCGAAGACAGGGGAGCCGCGGCTCCCCTTTCATTTAGCAGGGGTAGATTGCGCCTAATATGCGCGCCCCCTTGGCACCGGTCACGCCAGGCAAGTTGCCGGGAAGACCCAGAAGGGTCTGTCTTGCAAGCCAGGCAAATGCCGTGGCTTCCACCCAGTCCACGCCAATACCGAGCATATCCGTGGTCATGACCCGGGCTTGCGGCAGCAGTGCCGATAACCGTTTCAACAGCGTTGAATTGTGTGCCCCCCCGCCGCATACGACCAGTTCGTCCGGTAGGCCGCACCAACGCTCAATGGCTGATGAAATGGTCTTGGCACTAAATTCCAGCAGAGTTGTCTGGACATCCTGTGCCGGCTCGCCGCCAATTAGGTTCGATTCAAGCCATTCGATGTTGAATTGCTCACGACCACAACTCTTGGGCGGTGCCAAGCCAAGAAAAGGATGTGACAGAAGGCTATCAAGCAGCAGCGGAATGACATGGCCGCACGATGCCCAATTGCCGTTCCCGTCAAAGGCTTGACCGGTGTGTCGTTGCACCCAGGCATCAAGCAACATGTTGCCAGGCCCGGTATCAAATCCGGTTACGTCTGAGTCAGGTGCGAGATTGGTCACGTTAGCGATCCCGCCCAGGTTGAGAATGATGCGGTGAATTCCTGAGGACCGGAATACGGCCTCATGAAACGCAGGCACCAGAGGCGCACCCTGACCGGCTGCGGCTATATCCCGGCTGCGGAAATCGGCAACGACCCTGATGCCGCACAATTCCGCCAGCAATGCTGGGTTGCCCAATTGCAGAGAGTAACCGTCATGCGGGTTGTGGCGAATCGTCTGTCCGTGGCAGGCAACCGCCAGCACCGAATCAGCCATGACGCCCGTTTTCTCGAGAACGGCTTCAACCGCATGGTGATACAGGCGGACGATTTCATTGCCTAATACCGCCGCCTGATGCAGCTCGTCGGGGCCCATTTTCTGCAGGGCCAGCAGCCGCGTCGACAATTCGCGCGGATAGGACAGGAAATGTGTGGCAAGCAGTTTGGGCGGAGACGCAACGAAATCGGCCAGCACTGCATCGACACCATCCAGACTGGTGCCGGACATAAGGCCGATATAAAGTTCGGCAGCGCTATTCTGACGATTGTCGTCTGAGTTCTTCATCCCGCAGGAGAGCGCGAGACGTTTGCTAGTCGAGCAAGGCGAGGTTTACGCCTTGTAGCCGGTCGAGACGAAATGCGAGCGGAGCGGCATGCTGCCTGAACTCAACCATCTGCTGCGGGGCCAATGGAGGCGCGCTAGGCAGCGCTACGGCTAGCGGATTTTGATGTACGCCATTGATGCGGAACTCGTAATGCAGGTGCGGCCCCGTGGCCCAACCGGTCTTGCCGACGTAACCAATTATGTCGCCCTGGCTGACGCGCATTCCCCTGCGCATACCGGTCGCGAAGCCATTCAGATGACCGTAGTGCGTGCTGTAACGACCTTGGTGGCGGATGATCACCAAGTTGCCATAGCCGCCCTGTTTGCCGACGAATTCCACGATGCCGTCCCCCGTCGCCTTGATCCGCGTGCCGATCGGCGCACCGTAATCGACACCCTTGTGCGCCCGCCAAGTCTTGTGAATAGGGTGAAAACGCGAGTACGAAAAACCGGATGTAATGCGTGAAAACTCCAGGGGAGAACGGAGGAATGCCTTGCGAATATTCTTGCCTTCCGCTGTGTAATAGCCCTGCCCGTCATTGCTCTCGAACCAGATGGCACGAAAGGTTTTCCCGTCATTGACAAACTCGGCAGCCAGTATGCGGCCGGGGCGGACCGGCTGCCCTTGGTTGAAAAGGACTTCGTAGACGACGCTAAAGCGATCACCCCGGCGAAGATCGCGATGAAAGTCGATGTCACCGCCGAAAATATCCGCAATTTGCATGGCGATGCTGTCGGGCAAGTCAATGGCGTCGGTGGCCGCAAATAGAGAACTGCGGATTTCACCGGACTTCATCATTACTTGGGCAGTGAGTACTTGGGCTTGCTCGCCAGCCAGCAACTTCCCATCGCGCTTTTCAATTACGAGCGCCTTGTCTTTCGGCCCATTCAGGGGAAACGACAGGGCGAGCAATTCGCCCGACTCATTGGTGCGGGAGGTCACAATCTTGCCGGGGCGCAACTGGCGGAAAAGGGGTTGCGTGCTCGGCTGTTGGCGCAAATACGTGAAAGCCTGCTCATCCTGCACGCCCAAGCGGGTCAGCAGTGTGGCCACGGTATCGCCACGCTGTATGCGCTCCTCGCGCACGAACGCGCTGCTCTCTGTAGCACGGCCGGCTTCGATTGCAACAGTCAGTTGTTCGACCACCGTTTGCTGATACTCCCGGATATCCCGGCTGTCAGGGGCAGTGCCAAAGGCCGCCACCATGCTGAACAGGGAAACACCTGCCACCATGGCACCCGCCCAGAAATGGCGGGGCCGGTTTTCGCGGACGGCCAGGAGATGCGCTAAAATTCGCGTCTTTTCGTTATTCATGCAGGCGCGCGGGTAGGAGTTCGTGCGAGTGTATCAAAAAACCTGCCTAAGCCCAACCTCGGGATACCCCACATGTCGGACGTTCAGAAAGCTTTATCCCTCATTAAGCGTGGTGCAGAAGAGTTGCTGGTCGAAGCCGAACTGGTCGAAAAGCTCGAGTCAGGCCGCCCGCTTCGCGTCAAGGCCGGATTCGACCCTACGGCACCTGATCTGCACTTGGGGCACACGGTCCTCATCAACAAGCTGCGGCATTTTCAGGAACTCGGCCACCATGTGATGTTCCTGATCGGCGACTTCACCGGCATGATCGGCGATCCCGCCGGGCGCAATGCGACGCGTCCGCCGCTCTCGCGCGAGCAGATACTCGACAACGCCAAGACTTACAGAGAGCAGGTCTTCAAGATTCTCGATCCGGAGAAAACCGAGGTCTGCTTCAATTCCACCTGGTTCGAGCCAATCGGCGCCGCAGGCATGATCAAGCTTGCAGCCTTGCATACTGTGGCCCGCATGCTGGAACGGGATGACTTCGCCAAGCGCTATGCCAACAATCAGCCCATCGCCATTCACGAATTTCTCTATCCGCTTTGTCAGGGGTACGATTCCGTGGCGATGCGTGCAGACGTAGAATTGGGCGGCACCGACCAGAAGTTCAATCTTCTTGTCGGCCGAGAGTTGCAGAAGCACTACGGGCAACCGCCCCAGTGCATTTTGACCATGCCGCTGCTCGAGGGCCTGGACGGCGTCAACAAGATGTCCAAATCCTACGGCAATTATGTGGGAATTAACGAGCCGCCGAAGGAGATCTTCGGCAAGCTGATGTCGGTGTCGGACGATCTAATGTGGCGTTACTATGAACTGCTCTCGTTCCGTTCCAGCGAGGAGATTGCTCGCTACAAGCAGGAGATTGCCGATGGCCGCAATCCGCGCGACGTAAAGGTGCTTCTGGCCCAGGAAATCGTCCAGCGCTTCCACTCTCGTCAAGCTGCGGAGGATGCCTTGACCGATTTCGAGGCGCGTTTCAGGCAAGGCGCGATTCCCGAGGACATTGAAGAAGTCAGCATTGCTTGTGGGGCCGATAACGTGCAGATAGCACTGGTGCTGAAGCAGGCCGGATTGACCGGTAGCACCTCCGAAGCCTTACGCTTGATCGAGCAAGGCGGTGTTCGGCTTGATGGGGAAAAAGTGACTGATCGCGCCTTGATCCTGAAGAAGGGCACGACGGTTGTGCTTCAGGTCGGCAAACGCAGATTTGCACGCGTTTCGCTCTCCTGATCGAGCCGCGTCGTATTCCGGGGCGGGAGTTCCGGAAATAAATCCGCCAAAACCTTGACCCGCATTTTTCGATCTGTATAATGCGCGGCTCTCGTTGCTCGGCAACGTCGTTCTTTAACAATTTAAACAGCCGATAGGTGTGGGTACTTGGTTGGTTGGGCGCTTGGGTTTTGGCCTGGGCGGATCGATTGACAATGAGTGCTCATACTTGATTTAAGAGGTTTCAGCTT